>ENA-OWLM01000677-OWLM01000677.1-metagenome-genome-assembly--contig:-NODE-677-length-12932-cov-3.231653_pt1 | contig 12932 bp, 13 predicted proteins | sample MGYA00245349_ERZ651102 | MGnify/ENA primary metagenome ERZ651102 (study PRJEB26857, sample SAMEA4031759) | metagenome | biome: human; feature: oral; material: saliva | place: Philippines | collected 2014... | reverse complement strand
GAGATTGCCTTCCAGGTCGTCAAGTGGGCGGGCGCGGCGTATCTGGCATGGCTGGGCTGGAAGCTGCTGCGCGCGGACGCGGCGCTGGCGATGCCATCCGTGCAGGCGCGCACCGACCGGCCGACCGGCTTGGCCCTGGGGCTGCGCAGCTTCGTCGTCGCCCTGACCAACCCCAAGGCCCTGCTCTTCATGTCGGCCTTCCTGCCGCAATTCATCAACCCGGCCGCCCCGCTGCCCACGCAGTACGCCATCCTGGCCGCCGTCATGGCGCTGATGAACGTGGCGACGATGCTGGCCTACGCGGCGCTGGGCGCGCAAATGGTGCGCGCCTTCCAGGGCGGCGGACTGCGCTGGCTGAATCGCGTCTGCGGGGGGCTGCTGATCGGGTTGGCGGGTACGCTGGCGCTGTATCGGCGCGCCGCGCCCTGAGCCGGGCGGCTCGGGAACCGTCTCGGGAACGCCGACGCAGAGCGTTTCCGTCCCCAATTCCGCAAATATCGTCCGTGCCCTGTTGCAACGACTCCCGGGCCTTTACTACCCCCGCATACGGCAATGCCGTATAATCCTGCGCTACCCCGCTATCGCCTACGGTGCGGCCGCCAGCCTGAATCCGGTTGGCGCAGAAATGCCGCGCCGTCCATCCCATTGAATACGTTATGAAGAAGGCTGCCCCGCCCGCCCGGTCCGTCCGGTGGCAGGCGTCGCATATCAGCGAAGCGCGCAATCGCGTCGGCCTGCCGCAGGCGGATTTCGCGGAGTTGCTGGGCGTAAGCGTGCGCACCTTGCAGGATTGGGAACAGGGCCGGCGCAACCCCTCCGGCGCCGCTCAGACGCTGCTGCGGGTCGCCATGCTGTCCCCCGAAACGCTGCGCGAGCTTTCCTCCCAGGATGCTCCTGCCTGGCCCTGAATATTTGACGATTACCCCCGCACGCGGATTGCCCGTGCGCGAACCTACGGTGAATTAGATTGGAAGTTTTTGAACATTCCCGGCCCGGCAAAGGCGCCGGCACTGCCGCCAGCAACGACGCCAACTCGACCCTGGACGCTATCGCCGCGGCCGCTCAGGAAGCCAACCCCGGCCGCGCCCCGCGCGTGGGGTTCGTTTCCCTGGGCTGCCCGAAGGCCCTGGTCGACTCCGAACGCATCCTGACGCAGCTGCGCACCGAAGGGTACGAAGTCACGCCCGAGTACAACGACGCGGACGTCGTGGTCGTCAATACCTGTGGCTTCATCGACAGCGCCAAGGCGGAATCGCTGGAAGCCATCGGCGAGGCCATCGCCGAAAACGGCAAGGTCATCGTGACCGGCTGCATGGGCGTCGAGGAATCCGTGATCCGCGACGTGCACCCCAGCGTGCTGTCCGTGACGGGCCCGCAGCAATATGAAGAGGTGGTGCGCGCCGTCCACGACGCCGCGCCGCCCAAGAAGGACCACAACCCCTACGTGGACCTGGTGCCCCCGCAAGGCGTCAAGCTCACGCCGCGCCACTACGCCTACCTGAAGATCTCGGAAGGCTGCAACCATCGCTGCAGCTTCTGCATCATCCCCTCGATGCGCGGCGACCTGGTGAGCCGTCCGGTGGGCGACGTGCTGAGCGAAGCCGAGCGCCTCGTGAAGGCGGGCGTCAAGGAACTGCTGGTGATTTCGCAGGACACCAGCGCCTACGGCGTGGACATGAAGTACCGCAGCGGCTTCTGGAACGGCCGCCCGGTCAAGACCCGCATGACCGAACTCTGTATGGCCTTGTCCGAGATGGGCGTCTGGACGCGCCTGCACTATGTGTATCCGTATCCGCACGTGGACGAGGTCATCCCGCTGATGGCTGAAGGCAAGATCCTGCCCTACCTGGACATCCCGTTCCAGCACGCCAGCCCGCGCATCCTGAAGGCCATGAAGCGCCCGGCATTCGAAGACAAAACGCTGGCGCGCATCAAGCGCTGGCGCGAGATCTGTCCCGACCTGACGATCCGTTCGACCTTCATCGTGGGCTTCCCCGGCGAGACCGAAGAAGATTTCCAGTACCTGCTGGACTGGATGCAGGAAGCGCAGCTCGACCGCGTCGGCTGTTTCCAGTATTCGCCGGTGGAGGGCGCCCCGGCGAACCTGCTGGACGACCCCGTGCCCGATGACGTCAAACAGGACCGCTGGGAACGCTTCATGGCGCTGCAGCAGTCCATCTCGACCGCACGCCTGGCGTTGAAGGTGGGCCGCGAGATCGACGTACTGATCGACGAAGTGGACGAGGACGGCGCCGTCGGCCGCAGCGCCGGCGACGCCCCCGAGATCGACGGCTGTGTCTACGTCAGTTCCGACAAGCCCCTCAAGGCGGGCGACATGGTGCGCGTGCGCGTCACCGACTCGGACGAATACGACCTCTGGGCCGAAGCGCTGTAAGCGCGATTCCAATAAAACGCCGGCAGGTGGGCGATCCCCCCTGCCGGCGCTAGAACCTGCCGGGTCCGACGCGCGCGGGCCTCAGGTCTTGGCCAGGAAATCCGACATGTCGTCGGCGTGTTCCTCTTCCACGGCCAAAATCTCTTCCAGCATGCGGCGCGTGGTGGAGTCCTGCTCGCCCAGGTATTCGATCATCTGCCGGTAGCTGTCGATGGCGATGCGCTCGGCGATCAGGTTCTCCTTGATCATCTCTTCCAGCGACTTGCCCTCGACATACTCGGAATGGCTGCGGTCCAGCAGCCCTTTGGGCGACAGGTTCGGCTCGCCGCCCAGCTGCACGATGCGTTCGGCAAGCATGTCGGCATGCTGCTGCTCTTGCGTAGCATGTTCGGCGAATTCGGCCGCCACCGGTTCGGCGTTCAGGCCGCGCGCCATGAAGTAATGGCGCTTGTAGCGCAGCACACAGACGATCTCGGTGGCCAGCGCTTCGTTCAGGAGCTTGAGCACAGTCTGCCGGTCGGCGCGGTAGGTATCGGTGACCGCACCGGACTCTATGTCCTTGCGCGCCTTTGCGCGGATCGCCTTGACGTCCATCTCGAACGGGCGGTTGGCCTGCTGCGGGGTGCGGGTTGCTTGTTCCATATCGTTAGCTCCTCTTGGTCAGTGAAAGCAGCACGACGCTGGACTTCCAGTCGTTTCGCACCATTCAGTCTACCGACCGTGAAGGATCATGCTGTGTCCAAACATTGCCCCGGCGCGTGGATCGCCGCCCGCCCCGCCCCGCAAACCGCCTCTCCAACCTTGCGTAAACTATCGGCTTTCCGAAAGGCCACGTGACGTAATTTGTAACGCGGCCGGCAATCTCCGCCCTACTTATGACCCTGAAGAATATTTGCGTGTATTGCGGTTCAAACCCCGGCACTCGCCCGGAGTACATCGAGCAGGCGCGCGTGCTGGCGCGGGAACTCGTCAAACGCGACCTGGGCCTGGTTTACGGCGGCTCGGGGGGCGGCATCATGGGCGTGGTGGCCAATGAAGTGCTGGCCGGCGGCGGCCGCGTGATCGGTGTGATCCCGGAATTGCTGCTGAAAAAGGAACAGGCGCATCTGGGCCTGACCGAATTGCACATGGTGCAGAATATGCACGAGCGCAAGGCCATGATGATGGAAAAGGCCGACGGCTTTGTCGCGCTGCCCGGCGGCGCCGGCACACTGGAAGAGTTCTTCGAGGTCTGGACCTGGGCCCAACTGAATATGCACCAGAAGCCCTGCGGCCTGCTGAACATCGCGGGCTACTACGATGCGCTCATGCAGTTCATCGACCACTCCGTCGAAGAAGCATTCATCCGCCCTCAGCACCGCGACATGCTGGTGGTTGAGGAAGACCCCGCGTTGCTGCTGGATCGCTACGCCATCTACGAGCCGCCCAACGTCTCGAAATGGTTCGATCCGGTCAGGAAGCCCTGATTTCCCATTCAGCCGAGATCTCTACGGAAGCCCCCGCAATGCCCACCGATTCGCTGTCCCCCGCCTGCACCGAGTCCGTATTGCGCGATTATTTTCACGCCAAGGACGAGAACCGCCCCCACTACATGGCACGCGCGTTCGCGCCGGATGCCGTGCTGAAGATGGCGCTGCGCACGCAGGCCATCGCGTTTCCGCCAGAATCCCACGGCCTGGCCGCCATCACCGACACGCTGGTGCGCAAGTTTGGCCAGACCTACGACAACGTCTACACGTTCTATCTGTCCCGCCCCGAGGCCGGCGCCCGCCTGTCCGACTACCAGTGTGACTGGATCGTCGGCATGACGGAAAAGGCCACGGGCAACGTGCGGGTGGGCTGTGGACGATACGACTGGGGGTTCCAGTCCGACCCCTACCGGGCCACCCGCCTGACCATCACCATCGAGACCATGGTGACCCTGCCCGCCGGCGATACCGCCGCGGTGTTCGGCTGGCTGCTGGGGCTGGACTATCCCTGGACCAACGCGGCCCGCGTGGTTGCGAGCGCGCCGCCGCTTGAAGGCCTGGCGCCGGTCGTGCACTATCTGCTTCATCCCCACGGCATGTAGGGCCTGCCCAAGGCTTCTTCCGGCGTGCGCAGGCCCAGGCCCGCACGCCGGCACTGGATTCAAGACTTGAAATACGACATTGCAGCATTCGACTTCGACGGAACCCTGGCCGACACCATGCCCTGGTTCAATTCCATCCTGAACACCGTCGCGGACAAATACGGCTTCCGCAAGATCGACGCATCGGAACGCGAACAGCTGCGCAGCCGCGAAGCGTCCGAAATCCTTAAGTTCCTGAACATCCCCCTGTGGAAACTGCCGGCGATCATGTCGCACGTGCGTTCCCTGATGCAGGAGATCGACCCCAGTGTGCAGCTGTTCGACGGTATTCCGGACGCGCTGGCTCGCCTGAAGGCCAAGGGCCTGCGCCTGGCGGTGGTCAGCTCCAATTCCGTCGAGAACGTGCAGCGCGTGCTGGGCGCCGACACGGCCGCGCTGTTCGACGACTACGAATGCGGCACGGATCTGTTCGGCAAGGCGGCCAAGATCGACCGTCTGCTCAAGCAGCACGGCACCGCGCCCGAGCGCTTTCTGCTGGTGGGCGACGAGATGCGCGACATCGACGCCGCCCGCAAAGCGGGCGTACGGGTCGGGTCGGTTGCCTGGGGTTATAACCACCTGGAGGCCCTGCGCGACCGCGGGCCCGATGAGCTGTTCCTGACGGTCGCCGACCTGCCCGACGCCCTGGCATAACACCGGAACCCTGCCATGCATATTGATCCCGCCCATCTGGTCACCGACGCCAATGCGCTGCAAGCGCTATACGGCGCGCCCGGCGAGGCCTCCATGAAGAAGGAAGTGGACCACGTGCATCCGCACTACCGCGCCTTCATCGAGGCCGCGCCGTTCGCAGTGCTGGCGACCTCGGGCCCCGGCGGGCTGGACGCGTCGCCGCGCGGCGACCCCGCGGGATTCGTGGTGGTGGAAGACGAGAAAACGCTGCTGCTGCCGGACCGCCGCGGCAACAACCGCATGGACAGCCTGCTCAACATCATCGCCGATCCGCGCGTGGCGCTGCTCTTCCTGGTGCCGGGCGTGGGCGAGACCCTGCGCGTCAACGGCGCGGCGCGCGTCAGCGTGGATCCGGCCCTGCTCGCGCGCTTCGAGATGGACGGCAAGCTGCCGCGCTCGGTGCTGGTCATCGACGTGCACACCGTGTATTTCCAGTGCTCGCGCGCCCTGCTGCGCTCGCGGCTCTGGGATCCGCAGACGCAGATTGCGCGCACCGCGCTGCCCAGCGTCGGCCGCATCCTTTCCGACCTGACATCCGGCACATTTGACGGCGTCGCCTACGACCGCGACCTGCCCGCCCGCGTGGCCGGCTCACTGTACTGACCCGGGGCGGCACACATGGCGCGCAACGTGGAAATCAAGGCGCGGGTCGAGAGCCTGGCGGCCATCGAACCCCTGGCGGCCGCGCTGTCCGGGCAGGAACCCGTCTTCATCGACCAGGACGACACGTTCTTCGCGTGCGCCAACGGCCGCCTGAAGCTGCGCGCCTTCGCGGACGGCTCGGGCGAGCTGATCTTCTATCAGCGCGCCGACGTCATGACCGTATCGCTGCACGCCGACCCGTCCGGCTACTACCCCTTCTATACCGGCTACGCGCACGAACGCGGGCACGGCGCCGGCGAAGGCTTCAACCTGAACCTGCCGCTGCCCCATGGCTGCGGCAACCAGGATTTCCTGCGGGCCCTGGACAACGCCCTGGACGTGCTGGCCGGATATGCCCCCCAGGCGCTGGTGCTGGCGCTGGGCTTCGATACCTACAAGGACGATCCCATCAGCGTACTGAAGCTGGACATGGACGCCTACCGCGACATCGGCGCGCGCGTGGCCAGCCTGGGCGTGCCGACGGTGGTGGTGCAGGAAGGCGGCTACATGGTCCAGGCAATCGGGCCGGCGCTGGACGCGTTTCTGCTGGGCATGGCGCAAGCCCGCGCCTGACGCAAGCCCAGCCCCATGAGCGCCGTACCCGCCTCGCTGCCCGCCCATTCCGCTGCGCGCCAAACCGGAATCCTGCTGTTCTTCGCCGCGCTGGTCGCGTTCGCGACCTTCGACGCCGGCGCCAAGCAGATGCTGGAACGCTACCCCGCGCCGTTCCTGAACGTGATGCGCTATCTGGCGGTGGTGACGCTGGCGGTCGTCATGCTGTGGCGCCATGGCCGCGGCGTTCGATTGCGCGACGCGCCCGAAAAGCCGCTGCTGGTGCTGCGCGGCGTCATGCTCGCCACCGTCGCCACCTGCTTCATGACGGCCCTTATCTGGATGCCCCTGTCCGAAGCCACGGCCATCTACTTCACAGCGCCGCTGATCATGGTGGCGCTGTCGCCATGGATGCTGGGAGAGCGCGTGCGCCCCGCGCAATGGGCGGCCGTCGGCGCCGGCTTTGCCGGCATGCTGCTGATTGTGCGGCCAGGATCCAACCTGCCCGCCCTGGGGACGCTGCTGATGGCGGTGTCCGCCATCAGCTACGCGATTTTCCAGGTGCTGACGCGCAAGCTGTCGGGCAAGGTGCCCGGGCCGGTGCAGTATGCGTACACGGCCTTCATCTGCCTGATCGTGACGGCGCTGCCGGCTCCGTTCTTCCTTCCCGATCCCTGGCCCGGCCTGGCCGACACTCTCATCATCGTCAGCCTCGGCGCATGCAGCGGCCTGGCGCAGATCCTGCTGATCGCCGCCTTCCAGCGCGTATCCGCCGCGACGCTGGCGCCCCTGAACTACTTCCAGCTGCTGCTGGCCGTGGGCTTCAGCACCTTCTGGTTCCAGCGCCCGCCCGACGCGCTGGCGCTGGCCGGCATCGGATTGATCATGGCGTCCGGCGTGTTCCTGGCGCTGCGGCGCGCACCTTGATCCGAGGGCGCGCCCGCGCAGATCAGAAGTCCATCGAAGCCGAGAGCATGAACGTGCGCGGCGCGCCCAGCGCCAGGCTCGACAGCTGCGGCATCCCCCAGTAGGCCTTGTTCGTCAGATTCGTGATGCTGGCGCGCAGCATGACGGGCCGGTCGGCAACCTTGGTCGCGTAGCGCGCGCCCACGTCGAAGGTCGTGCGCCCCCCCACCGATAACGAGTTGTCCGCGCTGATGTATTGCTTGGACACCGAGATCGCATTGGCCGTCAGCGTCAAGCCCTGCACTACCGGCACATCCCATTCCACGCCCAGCTTGCCCTGGAGCCTGGGGATGCCGGTAGCCTGTTTGCCCTCGTTGGCGGCCAGGGCGGCTTTCGTCACCTTGGGGTCGATGTAGGCCACACCGCCCATGAGGCGCACCCCGCGCATCGCCTCGCCGAAGAACCCCCATTCGACGCCCTGATTGCGCTGTTCGCCGCCGAAGGAGAACACGTTGGTGACGGGATCCGTGTAGCTGGTGGGCCGGGTTATCTCGAAGAGCGCGAGCGTATGGGTGAACTCGCCCAGATCGACCTTCAGGCCGATCTCCTTTTGCTTGGTCTTGTAGGGCGGGAACAGATCCCCCGCGTTGGCGGCGGTCGCGGGCGCCGTCTGGCCCTTGCTCAGACCCTCGATGTAGTTCGCATACACGGAAATGTTGTCGGTCGCCTTGATCAGCAGCGCCGCGGCGGGCGACGTAGCGCTCGCGTCGTAGCGGCTGGTCCGCGCCCCGGTCGCGACACTGAAGTTGTCTGTGCGGACTTCCTGCCGGCGCGCGCCCAGCGTCAGTTGCACCCGGTCCTCGGCAAAGGACAAGGTGTCCGCCAGGCCGTAGCTCACCAGGCGGGTCTTGCTGTGCAGGATCGGCGGCCAGTAGCCGGCGGGAGCCGGCCCCCAGACCGGGTTGTAGATGTTGGTGACCCAATCCGCCCCCGGCACCGACCTGCGGCCGTAGTCCCGCTGGTTGTCCGAGTAGTACGTGGCGTTCAGCACCCACTGGTGCTTGATGGCGCCGGTCTGCAGCTTGCCCCGCAGGCCGGCTTCGCCGGATGCCTTCTTCAAGTTCGTGTTCAACTGGCCCATCGAGGTGCGGAAGTCGCCCGCCGCGTTGAACACCTGCGCCGACATGGCGCCGCTGTAGGTGTATTCCGTTCTGCTGGCGCCTATCGCCCCGTAGGCCATCAGCTTGTCGCTGACATCGAATTCGCCGCGGATCATTGCCCCCCGGTCCTGGTTTTTCACATAGGCCCAGTCGGGGTTCAGCAAGGTTTCGGGCTTGGGCGGCGTGGGCACGGCAATGCCGGGCGCCAGATTGATGCCGCGCGTCACGCCGTCAATGCGCTCGTCGCTGTCATACAGGTCGGCGGAAATGCGCACGCGCTCGCCGCGCCAGTCCAGGCCCAGCGCGGCCAGCTGCGCCCGCTTCTTCTGGTTGTCGACCGGGCCGTCCCCGTTCCGGTACACGCCGTTGAAACGCAAGCCGAACTGCTGGTTCTCGCCAAAGCGCCGCCCCAGGTCCACATGACCGCCGAACTGCGAATCCGACATATATGTCGTGGTCAGACGCGCCAGCGGCTCCGCGCCCGCGCGCTTGGGCGCCAGATTGACGGTTCCTCCTACCGAGCCGCCGGGGGGCATGCCATTCAGCAGTGCGGACGGGCCCTTGAGGACTTCGATGCGTTCGAACATTTCGGGCATGGTCCGGTAGTAAGGCGCCATGCCGAACAGCCCGTTGAATGAGATGTCTGAAGTGCTGGAGCTGAAACCGCGAATCGAGTAGTTCTCGCTCCAGGCGCCCGTCACGCCATTGCTGAATACCGTGGGATCGGTCCTGGCGATCACGTCGGTGATGTCCCTGGCCTGCAGGTCTTCGATGTACTTGTCCGTATAGCTGGTGACGGAGAACGGCGTTTCCATGAAATCCTTGTCGCCAAGAAAGCCCACGCGGCCGCCATACGTCACCTGCCCGCCGGCGTAGGGGGTGGCAGGCGCTTCCCCCTGTCCGGTCACCGTCACCGCCGGCAAAGTCTTTACGGCCGTCTCGGCGGCCTCTTGCGCCCATGCTGCCGGCGCGGCTGCGATGGCGCCCGCGGTCAGACCGAACAAGGCCACCGTAAGCAGGTTCAGGGAAAGGACTGGGCTTGCCTGCCCGGCTTGCGGCGAAAGACGCGCGACGCGGCCGCTGTGGCGACGTTTGCTCATGGAATGCTCCGTTCGGTTGAGCTTGGGATCGCCCGGAAAAATCAGGCGACTGGGAATCATTTACGTTTGGATTGACACCGACGCGCATGGCGTCGAATGCATCAGTTCCGGTAGGCCTTGGTCACGTCGTCGATCATGAGCTTCAGCGAGTTCACGCTGGCGGCAGTGACATACCAGGCCTCGGCATCGGCAAAGACCACCCGGCCGTTGCGCCAAGCGGACGTCTGCCGCAGCAGCGGATTGTTCAGCGTCTCGGCATCGAGCATCGGCCGGCGCTCCATCACGGCGGTGCGATCGACCACGTAGAGAATGTCCGGGTTAGCCTGCTGGATGAATTCGCTGGATATCGGCTGGCCGTGCAGGCCGGCCTCGGCCGACGGGCTGGCCGGCTTGACGCCCCGGGCCTTGAAGATGAAGCCATAGCGCGACTGCACGCCGAACGAGCTGAAGGCGCCGTTGTTGTGCAGCACAATGAGCGCCGTTTCGGGGCGGTCCTGGATGAGGCTTCTTGCCTCCTGGACCCTGGCGTCCAGTTCGGCCGACTTGCGGCGCGCAAGGTCTTCCTTCTGGAAGATCCGCCCCAGGGTCATGAGGTGATCCTGGATGACCTCAATGTGATTGGCCTGGCTGTCCCGATAATCGACGTCGAAATGGATAGTCGGCGCGATCTGGCTCAGCTCCTTGTAGTGGTTCGCCTGCAGCGACGTGATCAGAATCAGGTCGGGCCTGGCCGCATGCACCCGTTCCAGGTTCGGCTGGACGATCGCGCCCATGTCCTGCACGTCCGCAGCGTCCTTGTATTTGGCAAGAAAGTGCGGCACGAAATCCTTCGGCATACCCGCGACGGGAACGCCCAGTTCGTCCAGGAAATCGACTTCATTCATATCCAGCGCCACCACGCGTTGCGGCAGCTTGTCGATGACGGTCGCACCCAGCTTGTGGTGAACCGTGATGCTGGCGTAGGCCTGCTGCGCGGGGGAACTGGCGGCGGGCGGCGGCGCCGTCGCCTTCGGCGATCCCGCGTCTTCCTGGCCGCAGCCCTGGAGCGCGGCCATTGCGGCCAGCATCAGGGCAAGCGCCCACGGCCTGTGCGTCTGGATCATTTCAATTCTCCTGGCGGATTGAAGTAATTGCACAGGCGTCCGCGCTCACCCTGTGTAATCTCGAAATCCAGCCCGTACAGTTCCCGCAGCCGCGCTTCGGTCACGACCTCGGCCACGCCGCCGGCGCAATGCACCGCGCCGCCCTTCATCGCCACGATGTGATCGGAGTAGCTGGCCGCGAAATTGATGTCGTGCACCACCAGGATCACGGTGCGGCCATGCTCGTCGCACAGGCGGCGCAGCGCACGCATGATCTGGACGGCATGCTTGATGTCGAGGTTGTTCAGCGGTTCGTCCAGAAGCAGGCAATCCGTCTGCTGGGCGATGGTCATGGCCAGGAACGCCATCTGGCGCTGCCCGCCGCTCAGTTCGTCGAGATAGGCGCTGCGCAGGGGTTCCAACGAAAGGAACGCAATGGCCTCGTCGATCGCCCGCAGATCGGCTGGCGTCAACGCGCCGCGGCTGTACGGAAACCGGCCGAAGGCGACAAGCTCTTGCACCGTCAGCCGCAGATTGAAGTCGGGAGACTGGCGCAAGGTGGCGACACGACGGGCGTAGTCGGCGACGCGCATGTCGGCAACCCTGCCGCCGTCGATCAGGATGTCGCCCCGGCTCGGGTCCAGCAGCCGGGCGACCAGCATCAGAAGCGTGGTCTTGCCCGCGCCGTTCGACCCGATAAGCGAGGTCAGCCGCCCGGCGGGAAACCGCAAGCTCACATCGCGCAGCACGGCCGTTTTGCCATAGCTCTTGGAAAGATTCCTGACCGTGATCATGCCGTGCCCCGCGTGCGCGCCATCAGCGCGAGAAACCAGCCGCCGCACGCCAGGTTCACCAGGATTCCAACGGTGGTCTTGTAGTTGAAGACGTGTTCAACCGCGAACTGGGCCAGGATGAACATGCCGATGGCGATTGCGCAGCCCGTGGGCAAGGTGGCCCGATGCCTGCGCGTGCGCGCCAGCGCATACGCAGTATTGGCCACGAAGATGCCCATGAAGGCCGTGGGCCCGAGCAGGCTGGTCGACACGGCCACCAGCACCGCGATCAACGCAAGCTGCAGCCGCACCGCGCGGCGATAATCGACGCCCAGGGAGCTGGCCTGCTCACGCCCCAGCGACAGCACGTCCAGCGTCGGCAGGCTTCTGGAACCGGCAAGGCACACCGCCGCGACCAATACTGCGGAAACAAGCAGCTGCGCGGGCTCCGCCCTGCTGAAGGACGCCTGGCTGAAGCCGAGCAGAATCGAGAACTCGCCCGGGCTGGTCTTTAGCTGCACGAACTGCGTGAAGGTGCCGATCACCATCGTCAGCACCAGCCCCACCAGCAGCAGGAAGTACACGTTCTGCCTGCCGTCACGGAACAACCAGCGATGGAGGATCCACGAGTAGGCCAGCATCAGCAGGATGGACAGGAAGAAATTGCCGTTCGGGCCCAGCGCCACCAGGCTTTGCGTACCCATCGCCAGGATCATCACGGACTGCAGCAGCAGGTAGACCGCCTCGTACCCCATGATGGCCGGCGTCAGGATCCGGTTGCCGGTGAGGGTCTGGAACACGATCGACGACCACGCAATGCAGACGCCCCCGATGACCATGGCCGCCAGCCGGGCCAGCCGCTTGGGAATGATGTAATCGAAGTCGAATCCGGCGCGGAAGAACAGGAAGGCCATTGCCATGGCGATGACCGCCGTCCAGATCATTTTTCGGGAAGCCGCGAGCATCACCGGTTCTTCCAGAAGAGGATTGCCAGGAACAGGACGCCGCCGATGCCGCCCGCGGTCAGCGCAATGGGCACCTCGAACGGATGGATCAGCACGCGGCCAAGGATGTCGCAGAACAGCAGCAACGAGGCCCCGCCCAGCGCCACGACAGGCAGTGTGCGCCTCAGGTTGTCGCCATAATGCAGCGCCACCAGGTTCGGGATGACCAAGCCGACGAACGGAATCGCCCCGACAGTGATAACCGTGACCGATACGGTCACGGCCACCAGCATCAGCCCCAGCGCAACGGTGGCCGGGTAGTTCAGCCCCAGGCTCGACGCCATGCCTTCGCCCATGCCGACCACAGTCAGACGGTGCGCGTACAGATAGGTCAGCGCGACAATCGGCAGGATCAGGTAAATGATTTCGTAGTTGCCCTGCACGATCCTGGAGAAGTCGCCCAGCAGCCAGCCCTGCATGCTCTGCATGATGTTGTTGCGGTAGGCGTGGAATTCCGCCACAGCGCTCAGCACGCCCCCGAACATCAGCCCGATCACGGGAACAAGAACCGTGTT
>ENA-OWLM01000674-OWLM01000674.1-metagenome-genome-assembly--contig:-NODE-674-length-12976-cov-2.861466_pt1 | contig 12976 bp, 7 predicted proteins | sample MGYA00245349_ERZ651102 | MGnify/ENA primary metagenome ERZ651102 (study PRJEB26857, sample SAMEA4031759) | metagenome | biome: human; feature: oral; material: saliva | place: Philippines | collected 2014 | study... | reverse complement strand
CTCCCGTCACGGGCGTGCGGTGTTCTACGACTACGACGAGCTCAGCCTGCTCACCGACTGCGTGTTCCGGGCGTGGCCGCAGCCGCGTAATGCCGAGGAAGCCATGGCGGATGAGCCCTGGTTCCACGTCGGGCCGCACGATGTGTTCCCGGAACGCTTTGCTCCGTTCATGGGGCTGCCTGCGGCGGAGCTGGCGGCAGTGCGCGAGCACTTCGGCCATCTGTTTGACCCGGGCTGGTGGCAGGGCCTGCAGGCGCGGTTTGCCAGCGGCGAATACCCGGACACCCCACCGTACGCCGCCAGCCACCGCTTGGCCTGATTGGCATGGGTAGGCTTGTGTGCGCTACCCTCGTACTCACTACATCACAAGGAGTTGTGCGATGCGGAGTTCGCTGGTTCTGGCAGTAGCACTGGCAGTAGGGAGCGTGGGTCTGTCGGCGATGCCGGAAGCCGACGCGCAGAACCGGCGCGCTGCCCGGCAGATGGCCGAAGGCAGCATGGTGCTGACCGGACAGATCGACATCGGGACGGAAGGCCAGGTTGAAGCCTTCGCCCTCGACAACCGCGACAAGGTCGCCGCCGAACTCGCCGAGTTCGTTGAACGCCAGGTGCAGGGGTGGCGTTTCGAACCCATCATCCGCGATGGCCAGGCGGTGCGTGCGCGCACCTACGCCAGCATCCGCATGGTGGCCAAGGCAGACACCGATGGTCGCGACCTGGTCCGGATCCAGGCCGCCAACTTCGATCGCTACGATCCCGCCGCCACCGACAGCGTGACCAAGCTCACCATGGATCGGCCGAAGTTCCCGCTGCGTGCCGCTGAAATGGGCGGGCGCGGTGAAGTACTGATGCTGCTGCAGATCGGCCGCGATGGCACGGTCATGGATGCGGTGGCCGAACAGGTCAACCTGCGCGTACTGGGCGACGAGCGCCAGATGAAGCGGCTGCGCGACCTGTTTGCCGACGAGAGCGTCCGCACGGCACGCCAGTGGACATTCCGCCCTCCGACCACCGGGCGCTCGGTCGACGCCCCGTACTGGTCGGTGCGCGTGCCGATCCGCTTTGACGAGCCGAGTACCCGCGCCGCCTACGGGCAGTGGGATGTCTACATTCCCGGCCCGCGTACGCCGGCCCCCTGGCGCGCCCGTCAGGTCGACGGCCGCGACGTGGCCGGGCTGTTGACCAACGGCGGCGTGTACATGGCCGATGTAAGCACCGGTCCACGCCTGTTGACGAAGCTGGGCGGCTGAGGCCTTCCGCCACATGCGGACACATCACGGTTGCCATGCTGGCGATGTGAAGACGCCTGCGCTACGCTCGCGAACACCAAATTCCACAGGGAGCCGTGTGATGCGTTGTTCGTTGTTTTTTGCCGTGGCGCTGGCCTTGGGCGGTACCTTCAGCGCGCTTCCCGTTGAGGCGCAGGCGCAGTCGCGCCGGCAGGTGCAGCAGACCGCCGAGGGTGCCATGGTGCTCACCGGCGAGATCGACATCGGCACCGAGGGACAGGTGGAGGGCTTCGTCATGGACCAGCGTGACAAGGTCGCGACGGATCTGGCGGGCTTCGTGGAACGGTCCGTACAGGGTTGGCGGTTCGAGCCTGTTGTACGCGACGGCAAGCCGGTCCGCGCGCGCACGTTTGTGAACATCCGTCTCGGCGCGAAAGCCGGTCCGGAGGGGAACGACATTGTCACGCTGCAGGCAGCTTCGTTCGGCAAGTACGATCCGGAAGCCACCGACGAGGTGCAGAAACTGAAGATTCAGCCGCCGATCTATCCGACTGCTGCGCTGGATCGCGGTGGGCAGGGTGAGGTCGTGCTGATCCTCAAGGTCGGCCGCGATGGCAAGGTGCTGGATTCGGTCGCCGAACAGGTGAATCTGCGCGTGTTTGGTGACGAAAGTCAGATGAACAAGCTGCGTGAGGTGTTCGCACGGCAGAGCGTCAACACCTCGCGTCGCTGGACGTTCCGGCCGCCCACCACGGGCAAGCTGGTGGATGAGCCCTTCTGGTCGGTTCGGGTCCCGGTCAATTTCTCTTTCACCGACTCGACCGTGGGCTACGGGCAATGGACGGTTTTCATTCCAGGGCCGCGCAACGCTGCCCCATGGCGTGAGAACGTCGCAGGTGACGCGGATGTGGGCGGCCTGCTGATGAACGGGGGCGTCTACACCGCCGATCTGAACAAAGGTCCACGCCTGTTGACGCAGCTGGGCGGCTGAGCCTGATGTAGACCGGATCGGCAGATACTGCCGATCCGGAGCGCATTACTGACCTGACGACGCGTCTTCCAGCGGATAGATCACGGTCCGGTTGCGACCTTGTTCCTTGGCCATGTACAGCGCCTTGTCGGCCAGACGCAGGGCCTGCTGCGGGTCTTCGTGGTATGACGGGTAGTGCGCCACGCCCAGCGATACCGTCACGGCACCGACATCGTCGAAGGTTGTGCCGGCAATCTGTGCACGCAGCCGTTCGGCGATCAGCGCGCTGTTGGCCACATCAATGCCCGGCAGCAGGATCAGGAATTCCTCGCCGCCGTTGCGGCACAGCAGGTCGGTGTCGCGCGAGTCGTCGCGCATGATCTGGGCGATGCGCAGGATCACCGCATCACCCACCGGGTGGCCGAAGCGGTCATTGATCGATTTGAAGCGGTCGATGTCCAGCGCGATGATCCCGAACGGCTGCCCGCGCGCCTGCCAGTCTTCCAGTCCCTGCTGCAGCCCGCGGCGATTCTGCAGCCCGGTCAGCGGGTCGGTCATGCTGGCGCGGTTGAGCTTGCCGATCCGGTCCTGCAGCAGGTTGAAGCTGTACAGCAGCGCCTGCTTGAGGTGGGCGGCTTCGTAATACCACGCACGCGTCGCGCCCACATGGCGGATGGCGATGCCGGTATCGCGGTTCTGCACGTTGCGCGCCATCTGCCACAGCGGCAGCGAGATGCGTCGGGCGAACCACCAGGTGAGCAGCAGCGACACAATTCCCAGCGGAATGGCGTTCCAGATCACCGCCGACATCAGGCGTGACAGCTGCGCCAGGGTGGCTTCGGTCGGGCGCTGTGCGACCACGCCCCAGCCCACCGCCGGTACCGGTGCATAGCCGGCCAGCATCAGCACACCGTGGCTGTTGCGCACTTCCTGTGCACCGGACTGGCCCTTGTTGACTGCCTGTACCGCCGGATTGTCCTTGGCGAACTGGCCGATCCGGTTCGGTTCGATGTGATAAAGAATGCGCGCGTTGCGGTCCACCACGTACAGGTAGGAGCCGTCGCGGTAGTAGTGCTTGCCGAGCAGGGTCTGCAGGATGCTGCGCTGGCGCAGGTAGATGGTGCCGCTCACATAGCCCTGGTACTGGCCCTGTGCGTTGAAGATCGGCTGGGTGATGGCCACCAGCAGGCGTCCGGTGGCGGACTGGTAGGGATCACTGATGTAGGGTTCGCGACGCTTCAGCGCTTCGGTGTTGCCCGAACTGTTGAGCACCACGCCCTGCAGCGCCAGGCTCTGCGGCGAGGTGGCCAGCACGGTGCCGGCGCGGTCCACGATCAGCACCGAGTTGAAGTCATTGGTCTGCTGCTGCAGCCGTGCGGCCTCGCGCTCGAGCTCCTGCACGCTGTGCGCGCGGTTGCCGAGCACCGTGGCCGAATAGGCGAGCTGCTGCTGGGCGGCCAGCAGGAAGTTCTGGGTGGTCTCGGCCAGCTTGCTGGCGTACACCCGGTTGGCTTCCAGCGTGTTGCCGATCAGCTGTTCGCGCTGGACGCGGTAGCTGGCATGCAGGGTGTTGGCGAGCGCGACGATGGCACTGAGCAGGGCCAGGCCAAGAATCAGCTTGCCCAGGGTAAGGCGGGACGGCAACGGCGACATGGGGGTACGGCCAAACGGCGGAGAACGGGCGGATTATTGCGTATTCAGAAGTCAAGTGTGTAAAGCGTCACCGGTCCAGCCGCCGCCGCAGCACGCTGCGCACATTGCTGGCCGCCGCTTCGTCCAACGGCCCCAGCACCCCGCGTGCGGCCGACGGAATATGCGCGATGGTCTGCTCCCCGGCCTCGAACACGTAATGGTCGAACATGGCCTGCCAGTGCGCGCGCTGGGCCGGCGGCAGGTCGCGCAGGGCCAGGATGGCCAGCATCAGCGCGTTCATCGGCGTGTCCATCCAGCCCGGTACGGAACGCCACCAGAAGTTCACCAGCACATTGAAGGCGTCCAGCCCCTCCATGTGGTGCCACCACAGCGAAGGGATGAACACCGCGTCGCCGGGGCCTAGCTCGGCGACCTGGGCCTGCGCCCAGGCCTCGGCAAAGCGCGGGAACCGCGCCAGATCCGGCGCGGCGAAGTCGACCAGGCTGATTGCCTGGCCAGCCGGATTGAAGTCCAGTGGCCCGATGTAGAGATTGCTGACCTGCTCCGGCGCGAACAGGGTGACCCGTCGCCGGCCAGCCGCCACACAAGCCAGGTTGTCCGGGACGTCCTGGTGCGCGGCAATGCGCGAGCGGTTGCCGATCCAGATGCTGCCCAGCGGGTCGTCCACGCCCAGCGCCAGCGGATTGTCCTGGCGGAAGCCGGGCAGGAAGCTGTCCAGCGTGGTCGAGGCCACGTAGATGGTCGGCGGGGCCGGCTGGCCCTGGTACTTGAGCAGGGTGTCGAGCACGACCTTCAGCGGAATCTGCTCGCGGCGGAAATTGAAGCCGCTCATGTCGGCGCTATAGAAGATGCGACCCTGCGCCTCCGGCGGCGCCGTGGTCGCGGTGACCGGCATGGTGCCGTGGTCGTACTGCTTGAGGTGGGCCACGGCGTCGGCGGGCGAGCGGCGAGCAGCCTGTACCAGCGGCCAGTCGGCGACCAACCCTCGGATCACCTTGGGTGTGGTCCAGGTGGGCAGCAGCTCCCGCAACTGCGCGGGGCTGAGGTCACGCACTTCGTCAATCGGGCCGGGCAGGGCGGTCATGGCGGGGGCACACGGACAGGGGCGTGACGCAGTGTAGGGCAGTGGCGGTCGGGCCGCCCCGGTGGGGGCGGCCCGTGCCGGTCAGAACTTGTAGCGGACGCCGAACATGTAGCGCGGCCCGGTCTGGGTGGCATAGCGCAGCATGTTGGTATGGCGCGAGTAGGTGCGCATGGTCTCGTCGGTGAGATTGATCGCTTCCACGCTCAGGGTCAGGTTGTCGGTGGCGGCGTAGCTGATGTTGAGGTCCAGCTGGCCGTAGTCATCGGTGTAGTTCGGGTTCGGACCCTGGCCGCCGATGCCGCTGAGGAAGCTGTCGCGCCAGTTGTAGGCCGCACGCACCTGCCAGCGGTTCTTGTCGTAGAACGCCACCACGTTGGCCGAGTCGCTCAGGCCGATCATCGGGTACTGGTCACCCAGGCTGTAGTTGTCGAACGTCAGGCCCGACTTGACCTTGGTGTAATTGGCGGCCACACCGAAGCCGGACTGGCCGAACAGGTGCTGCAGCGCGATTTCCCAGCCATCGAGATGGTCCGAACGCTGGTTGGCGGGCAGGGTGATGTCAAAGCCGGCCACCGGGTCGCCGGGCTGGCCGACGATGGTGCCGGTGCGCTCGCCGGCCGAGTTGGTGCCGGTGGCGGTCACCCCGGGCTGGCCGTTGAAGTTGTCGAAGATGTAGTTGCGGATGCAGGCCCCGTCGGTGGCGGCACAGAGGCCAGAGGCCAGCGCGGCATTCCAGTACGCACCGCCCACGGGCGTATGCAGCTCGCCGGTGTTCTCGCGCACGATGGTGTCGCTGATGAAGTTCTTGATGTTCTTGCGGAAGAAGCCGACCGAGGCGTAGCTGGACTCGCCGTAGTACCACTCCAGCGACAAGTCGAAGTTGTCCGAGATCAGCGGCTCCAGGCCCGGGTTGCCGCGCGAGCCGGTGCCGCCCTGGGTGCGCACGATGCCGGCCAGGGTCTGCCCGCTCTGGATCTTGCTCCAGCCCGGACGGCCCAGGCTGCGGCTGTAGCTGCCACGCAGCACGAGGTTCTCAAGAATGTCGAGCTTCAGGTCGAGATTCGGCAGCACATAGTCGTACTTGCCCTTGCCGCCGACGAAGGCGCGATCGTCGGCGTAGTCGATGTTCAGTTCGTTGGCCGAATTCCAGGTGATGCTCTCCGGCACGCGCACCATTGCCAGCGACTCCACCTCGGTCTGCTCATAGCGCACACCCACGGCGACGCTGAACGGCATCGACCAGTCGAAGGTGGTGCGGTACTGCAGATACGCGCTCTTCGAGGTTTCGGTGGTGCGGATGTCGTCGGTGTACTCGGTCGGCGCGTAGTAGCAGGTCGGGCAGGCCGGGCTGCCGGCGCTGCCCACCTGGGCCGCGCGGTCGATCAGGCGATCAAAGTCGAACACCAGGAACTGACCGGTCAGGCGCGGATCGTCATGCCCGGAGAACGCGTCGAAATACTTCGCCATGTCGTCGGCATACCAGATGCTGTCGTCATAGTCGGCGGGCGTGCCCACGCCGCCCCAGGAGTCGCGCTGCATGATCGCCGAAGCCGAACGGTTCTTGACCTCGGCGTAGCCGACGCCAAAGTCCAGGGCCGAGTAGTCGGCGAAGCGGAACACACCGGAGCCCTGGTACTGCTGCACTTCCGACTTGTTGTAGCTGTTCTGGAACACCGAGCCGGTGACCAGTGCGTCGGCCGCCTGCACGCCACCCGGCGGCAGGGCGATGTTGATGATCGGCAGATCGCCGCTGTAGTCCACGGTGGTGGTACCGCGCACGAAGGCCGCCACGCCCAACACGCCGGCAGAACCGTACTTGCTGTCCGGCTGCGATTCGGCGCTGGAATTGTGGAAGTCGAAGGAGAGGTCGAGTGAATCGTTGACTTCCCAGTCCACGTTGAAGCCCAGCGAGTCCATGGTGTTCTTGGTCGCCAGCTGTGCGCCACCCATCGACACGTCCGAGTTGGTCATGTCTTCGCTGTAGATGATCGGCGCGGCGATCGGGCCATTGGTCCAGGTGCTGTCGCCCGGGCCATAGTTGAACCACACCGACAGCTCGCTGCGCTGCTGCTGCACCTTGTTTTCCACATAGGTGTAATCCAGCGTGGTGGTCACGTTGTCCAGCGGCTTCCACTGCAGGGTGGCCTGGCCATTGGTGCGCTGGCGCTGCACGCCGTTGACGTTGTAGGCGGTGTTCTGCGGACGGCCGTAGACATCGGTCGCGTCGGGGCGATTGGTGATGCGGTCGGCGTAGCCCGTTCCCGGTTGCGGCAGTGCACGCCCATCGGTGCTGTCGCCACGGAAGGTCGCCCAGCCTTCGGCCACGGTGGCCTGGTTGAAGCCGGAGTCACGCTCCTGGTAGCTGCCGCTGAGCATCACGCCGAAACGGCCATCCGCATACTGCTGGCTGAAGATGCCCGACATTTCGCCGGTGAAGTCCTTGCCCTGCAGGGTGCTGGGCAGGTTGTCATTGGAGGTGTCGTTGACCGCCTTCAGGCCGACGCTGATCACCGGTTCGGCTTCCAGCGGGCGCAGCGTCTTGACGTTGATGGTCGCGCCGATGCCGCCGGTGGGGTTGTCCGCGCGAACGGTCTTGTACCCCTCCACCGCCGAGATCGACTCGGAGGCGATGTTGGCGAAGTCGAACGAACGCGAGCTGGACAGCCCTGCGCCACCGTCGCCAAGATTCGAAGCCGGCATCTGGCGGCCGTTGAGCAGCACCAGGTTGAAGTCCGGGCCGATGCCGCGCACGGTCACCTTCGAGCCTTCGCCGCTGGAGGTGCGGTCAATCGACACGCCGCTGATGCGCTGCAGCGATTCGGCCAGGTTGGTGTCCGGGAACTTGCCGATGTCCTCGGCGACGATGCCGTCGACCACGCCCTGGCTGTCGCGCTTGAGGTTCATCGACGACGCCAGACTGGCGCGGATGCCGGTGACCTGTACCGCATCGAGTGTGGTGGGATCCAGGTTCTGCGAAGACGACGCGGTGCCGTCGGTTGGTTGATCCTGCGCCCAGGCCGGGCCGGCCAGTACGGCCAACAGCGCGGAAGTGAGCATTGCCTTGCGGGGTACGGCCTTGTACGTCTTCATGGAAGCTCCCTCCCCAGGGAATTCGGTAGTGACGGTGCGACGGCGTTTGATCGGTTCAACAGCTCATGGGGGCGGATTGGGCCGGCCGCTGACAGCGTTGTCAACAAACTGCCATCTGCAACCGTTTCCGGTGGACGCTTGCACGGTCCACAATGCTGCAGAGCATCACCGTGTGATCCCGTTGGAAACACGCGCTGCACGCCGGATTTCTGCAGATTTACGTTGGCTGCGTGCAGCCGATTCAGTCGGCACCATACGTTGTGCAGTGCAGAACGAAACTGCGCAAACCGCCCTAGGAGGCGTTTGACCGATTGTCTGACAGCGCTGGACAACGGGACACGAAGCGGGTTCCATGTGTGGCCGCTGCGTGACCGGTTGTCAGGCCTGACCGGACTGCGTCGCGCCCTTCTCACCTTCTGCCAGGACAGGTAAATGGACACTTCAACCGTGGTGCGCGGTCAGCGCGTGCAGAGCAACCGCGTGGCGCTGGCGGTGGTTACCGCCATCTTCTTCATGTGGGGCTTCATCACCTGCCTCAACGACATCCTCATTCCGCACCTGAAGGCCGCGTTCTCGCTGACCTGGGTGCAGGCGATGCTGATCCAGTTCACCTTCTTCGGCGCGTACTTCCTGATGTCGCTGCCGGCAGGACGTCTGGTGGCGGCGGTGGGTTACAAGCGTGGCATCGTGGCCGGCCTGGCCATTGCCGGCGTCGGCGCGCTGCTTTTCTGGCCTGCCGCGCATCTGCATGTGTATGGCCTGTTCCTGGGCGCGCTGTTCGTGCTGGCCACCGGCATCACCGTGCTGCAGGTGGCGGCCAATCCGTATGTGGCGCTGCTTGGTCCCGAGCAGACCAGCTCCAGCCGGCTGACCCTGGCGCAGTCCATGAACTCGCTGGGCACCACCCTGGCCCCGCTGTTCGGTGGTTTCCTGATCCTGTCGGCACAGCCGCGCAGCGCCGAGGAACTGGCCGCGCTGCCGCAAGCCGAGGCACTGGCGTACCGCGTGGCCGAAGCGCAGTCGGTGCAGCTGCCGTACTTCGGCTTGGCCATCACTCTGTTCGTGCTGGCGGTGGCGATCTGGATGTTCCGCCTGCCGGCCATTGCCGGTGTGGAGGACCAGCCGACGCGACCGGGTGGTCTTCGGGAAGCGCTGCGTCATCCGCACCTGCGCTACGGCGTGTTGGCGATCTTCTTCTACGTGGGTGCCGAGGTCTCGATCGGCAGCGTGCTGGTCAATTTCCTGTCCATGCCCGGTATTGGTGAGGGGCTCACCGAGCAGCAAGCCACGTTCTATGTGTCGCTGTACTGGGGCGGTGCGCTGATCGGACGCCTGATTGGCACCTGGCTGCTGGTGCAGGTGGATCCGCGCCGCCTGCTTGGCTGGTTCGCGATCATCGTGATGGGCATGCTCGCGGTCACCCTGCTGGGCAGCGGCAGCCTGGCCAAGTGGAGCGTGGTCAGCATCGGCCTGTTCAATTCGATCATGTTCCCGACCATCTTCGCGCTGGCCATCGCCGGGCTTGGCCCGCTCACCGGGCAGGGTTCGAGCCTGCTGGTGATGGCCATCGTGGGCGGTGCGGTGATTCCGCTGGCGATGGGCTGGTTGGCCGACCACTACGGGCTGCAGGTCTCGTTCTTGCTGCCGATGCTCTGCTACGCCTACATCCTGCACTACGCCTGGCGCGGCGCTCGCCGCGGCTGATGGCTCAGCGCCTGCGCGGGGCCTGGGTCGATTCGCGCACCAGCACCGCATGGTCCACGGTGACCATGCGGCCGCCTTTTGCGGCGCGGATCCGTTCGATCAATTGTTCGGTGGCGATGATGCCCATGCTGGACGTGGGCTGGCGCACCGTGGTCAACGCCGGATAGATGTGCCCGGCAATGGGCGTGTCGTCGAAGCCGCACACCGAAAGATCACGCGGAATACGCAGCCCACGCTGTCCGGCCACGCGGTACACCCCGGCGGCCATGTCGTCGTTGGCCGCGAAGATCGCAGTCGGCGGCTCGGGCAGATCCAGCAGCACATTGGCAGCGGCAATGCCGGATTCAAACGAGAACTGTCCGTTCACCACCAGTGCCGGGTCATAGGCGATACCGGCGGCGCGCAGCGCCTGCCGGTAACCGGCATGCCGCCATTGGCAGGCCCCGTGCGCGCGTGGACCCTTGATGTGCGCGATGCGGGTGTGTCCCTGTTCGACCAGGTGGGCGATCAGTTCCACGACTGCTGTGGTTTCATCCATGCGCACGCCGATGTGTCCTTGCGGATCGCGCGGGGCAATGCTGGAGAAGGGAATCTCCTGCTCCTGCAGCCATTCGAGCACCACCGCGTCGTCGGTGAGTGGCGGAATCAGCACGACGCCGTCCGGGCGCGAGTTCTCGAACAGCGCTGAAAGGTCGGGCAGGGTATGCCGGCCAATGCCGACCGGCCCCAGGATCAGGTTGTAGTGGTGCGCATGGCAGGCCTCAAGCATGCCGTTCTGGATTTCCATCAGGTAATTGCGCGACGGATTGTTGTACACCAGCGCCAGCGCGTACGAGCGCTGGCCGGCCAGGCTGCGTGCGGACAGGTTGGGCTTGTAGCCCAGCCGGGTGACCGCTGCCATCACCCGCTCGCGCGTTTCCGCGCGCACGTTGGGCTCATGGTTGAGCACGCGCGACACGGTCTTGATCGAAACGCCCGCGACGGCGGCAACATCCTCGATGCGACTGCGCATGATGCGTTGGATCTCCTGAAGGCTGCTGCCGATGGTAGAGCGCCGGTGGCGCTGCGGGATTGCCGATGCAGGCGGGATGTTGCCACGTCGCGGGCAGGGAAGGTACTGCGGAATTCCTTGACGCGTTGCAGCAGCGAATGCGCTCGATCACCCCGCCGCTGCACTCGTATCCCTTTGTGCGCGGTAACGCGGTCACGCAAACGCACGACCGTGGTTGACACGGTTGCACCCGGCTTATATGACAGCGCTGTCAGGAAGGTCCGTCACGGGGAGCGTGCGGTGCCTCATCCGCCCAACCCCGGAGGTACGTGTCCGTGATCTGCATCAACCGGTCTGTTCTTGCTGCCAGCCTGCTGCTGGCATTGTCTGCCCATGCCCACGCGGCCCCCGCCGCTACCGGCCAACTGCAGGACTGGCCGCAGGTCACCAGCGCAATCGCCCAGGATCCCGCCATCGAAAGTCGCGTGCAGGCCATTCTTTCGAAGATGACCCTGGCGCAGAAGATCGGGCAGATGACCCAGCCCGAGATCAAGACCATCACCCCCGACCAGGTGCGCGAGTACTACATCGGTTCGGTGTTGAACGGTGGTGGCTCCTGGCCCGGCATGAACAAGCATGCGTCGGTGGGAGACTGGCTGAAACTGGCCGATGCCTACCGCGCTGCCTCGCTGAAGACCGACGCGGCCACCCCGGTACCGGTGATCTGGGGCACCGACGCCGTGCACGGACACAACAATGTGTACGGGGCCACGCTGTTCCCGCACAACATCGGCCTCGGTGCCGCGCGGAATCCGGAGCTGCTGCACCGCATCGGCGAGATCACCGCGCTGGAAACCCGGGCCACCGGCATGGAGTGGACCTTCGCGCCGACGGTGGCCGTCCCCCAGGACGACCGCTGGGGACGCACGTATGAGGGCTACTCCGAGTCGCCGGAGGTGGTGGCCAGCTATGCCGGGGTGATGGTCGAGGGCCTGCAGGGCAAGGTCGGTTCGCCGGAGTTTCTCGACGGCCGGCATGTGATTGCGTCGGTCAAGCACTTCCTCGGTGATGGTGGCACCACCGATGGCAAGGATCAGGGCGACACCAGGATCAGCGAAGCCGAACTGGTGCGCATCCACAATGCCGGCTATCCGCCGGCGATCGCAGCCGGTGCACAGACCGCGATGGCGTCGTTCAACAGCGTCAACGGCGAGAAGATGCACGGCCACAAGCCGTACCTGACCGACGCGCTGAAAGGCCGCATGCAGTTCGGCGGCTTCGTGGTGGGCGACTGGAACGGTCACGGCCAGGTCAAGGGCTGCACCACCACGGATTGCCCGGCCACCATCAACGCCGGGCTGGACATGGCGATGGCCTCGGACAGCTGGAAGGGTTTTTACGAGACCACGCTGGCGGCCGTGAAAGCCGGCACCATCAGCCAGGAACGGCTCGACGACGCGGTGCGGCGGATCCTGCGGGTGAAGATGCGGCTGGGGCTGTTCGAAGCGGGCAAGCCTTCGACCCGTGCCGTGGGTGGGCAGTTTGCACTGATCGGTGCGCCTGAGCATCGGGCAGTGGCGCGCCAGGCAGTGCGTGAATCCCTGGTACTGCTGAAGAACCAGGGCGGCGTTCTGCCGCTGTCGCCGAAGCAGCACATTCTGGTCGCCGGTGACGGTGCCAACGACGTCGGCAAGCAGGCCGGCGGCTGGACCTTGAACTGGCAGGGTACCGGTACCACCCGCAAGGACTTCCCGAATGCCGACTCGATCTTCGAGGGCATCGCGCAGCAGGCCAAGGCCGCCGGCGGCGAGGCGGTGCTGGCGGTCGATGGCAGATACACGAAGAAGCCGGACGTTGCGGTGGTGGTGTTTGGCGAGAATCCCTACGCCGAGTTCCAGGGCGACCTGCCGACCCTGGCCTACAAGCCGGGCGATGATGCCGATCTGGAACTGATCAAGCGCCTGAAGGCCGACGGTGTTCCGGTGGTGGCAGTGTTCCTCAGCGGGCGTCCGCTGTGGATGAATCGCGAGATCAATGCGGCCGATGCGTTCGTGGCGGCGTGGCTGCCGGGTTCGGAAGGTGCGGGCATTGCCGACGTGCTGCTGCGCAAGCCGGACGGCAGCGTCCAGCATGACTTCAAGGGCAAGTTGAGCTTCAGCTGGCCGCGCACCGCGGTGCAGTACGCCAACAACGTCGGCCAGAAGGATTACGACCCGCAGTTTGCCTTCGGCTACGGCCTGACCTATGCCGACAAG
>ENA-OWLM01000672-OWLM01000672.1-metagenome-genome-assembly--contig:-NODE-672-length-13014-cov-3.243923_pt1 | contig 13014 bp, 14 predicted proteins | sample MGYA00245349_ERZ651102 | MGnify/ENA primary metagenome ERZ651102 (study PRJEB26857, sample SAMEA4031759) | metagenome | biome: human; feature: oral; material: saliva | place: Philippines | collected 2014... | reverse complement strand
CGCTCATGAAATTGATGAGTTGTTAGATAGTATGGAAAAAATGCTCGGCACGGCAGTGGCAGCTATTCCAGACGACAGCTCTATTGATATGCTTGAAAGCGGAAGCAAAGGCGGTTCATCACAAGTGTTTGATGATTTCTTGCGCTACTGTAAATCAGAAATCGCCATCGCATTATTAGGGCAAAATCAAACCACAGAAGCCGAAGCAAATCGTGCAAGCGCCACAGCTGGCTTAGAAGTGACCCGTGATATTCGCGATGATGATGCCAGCATAGTTGAAGGCGTGTTTAACCAATTATTAGCCTGGATTTGTGAGTTAAATTTCCACGTGGACATGCAGCCGACATTTGAGCTTTATGAACAGGAAAGCATTGATAAATTACAAGCCGAGCGTGACGAATTATTGGCGGGTTTAGGCGTGCAATTCACCGAACAATACATCATGCGAACCTATGGATTTGAAGAAGGCGACATTGTAGTTACAGCACCTGAAAAAAGTGCGGTCAAAAATACGGCCGATTTCGCCGAGGCGATTCCTAAGTCTATCGTGGAAACCATTGGGGAGCAGCTAGAAGTCGAAGGTGAACCATTTGTAGAAGAATGGCTGCAAACTATCCAGGATAAGCTATCTCAAGCAGAAAGCCTGGAAGATTTTCGCAATCAGTTAGACAGCTTAATCCCTGAATTGAGTTTTGCAGAATACGGCAAAGTAATGGCGTGGGCATCAACAGCGGCACACTTTGCTGGTCGTCAGTCCGTTGAAGATGAGCGTAAATAAAATGAGTAAATTCACTTTTGAAGAGCAGGTCAAATATTTTGAGAAGAAACTCAATTTGCCTACCAATAGCTATTTAGACGTGCTAGGTGAAGAACACGACTACTTTTTTATGGTGGCTGGCGCAAACCGTAATGAAGTCCTGACGGCATTTCGCGAAGCGGTAGATGATGCCATTGCAAATGGTGAAACCTTAGAGGGATTTCGCAAGCGTTTTGATGAAATCGTGGCAAATACCGGCTGGCAATATAACGGCGGGCGAAACTGGCGCACCCGGATTATTTACGACACCAACGTTTATGGCGCGTATAACCGAGGGCGATTGGCGCAGCATTTGGATTTGGTTGATGTATTGCCTTATTGGGAATATCACCACCATGATAATGAACACCCGCGCGAGGAACATATCGCGTTAGACGGCACAATTCTACCCGCCACAGATCCGTTTTGGCGCTATTATTATCCAATCAAAGCGTATGGATGCCACTGCACGGTATCAGCACACGATGCCGATGATTTAGCTGAAATGGGGCGAAAAGTGAGTCCATCACCTGAAATTGAGTGGGAAGAAAAACTGGTAGGCGTTCGCTCCGGCAATCCACGAACAGTACGCGTGCCGAAAGGTTATGACGTGGGATTTGCACCTTATAACTTTGAGCGCCTAACGCAATCCCGCGATGTTGATGTGGACAAGTTGTTATTACAAAAAATGACAACCGCCGAGCCGCATTTGGCGAGCCTGTTAATTGATGATGTATTGAAAAACCCAAAAGCCATGGTGCTATTAAACGGCGCGATGAAAGAAATGGTCGATACAGTCAGTCAGCAAAAAATCGCACGTGGCAATATGAAGTATGTGGGAGCGATTCCTGAACCGGTATTAACTAAGCTGGACAATTTAGAAAAAGCCCCGCAGAGTGCGGTAATCGCAGTGCGTGATGAAGATGTGCTGCATGCATTACGCGATACCAAACAAGCCAAAGGCATTAGCTTGCCGGTGGAGTTTTGGGAACAGTTACCGGAAAAACTGCGCCACCCTAAAGCGATCTTATTGGACGACCAACAAAAACAACCGACCCTGTTATTTGTTTATGAAACCGAACAAGGCAAAGTGGCGGTTAAAATGGACTATGAAATTAAGCTAAAAGACGCGTTGAGCGGGAAGAAGCTACCGCATAAATTGAACATGGTCAGAACAGCAAGTCGTTTAGAAGATTTAAGCTCGTTAGGACGTTTTGAAGTGTTATATGGGGAGTTGTGATTATTGCGGTGGTTTGCCTGATTCGAACAGGATAATGCGGGCTTATGCCAGGCAACCTTTCCAGTAGGAAACCCCCACCGCAAATTCACTATACGCCCAGGCATTATTTTTATCAAGAGAAAATTATGTTAAAGATCACCATTAACGATAATCAAGCTATTCAGAAACTGACCAGCATTGCAAATCAATTAGAAAAGCCGCGTCAGCTGTATGGCTTGCTGGGTGAAACATTGAAAAAAATTCATGATGCCCGCTTTAAAGCTGAGATTGATCCAAAAGGTAATCGTTGGCAAGCGTTATCGCCACGCACAAAAGCGTTAAAAATGAAACGCGGGAAAAGCACAAAGATTTTACGTCAAGATGGTTACCTATCAGACAGAACCGCGTATAATTACGATAATGACCATGTTGAGTTTGGTAGTGACGCGAAATATGCGCGCCTACATCAATTCGGTGGAAACGCCGGGCGTGGTCGTAAAGTTAAAATTCCAGCGCGCCCTTGGTTGGGTATCAACGAAAGTGACGGTCAAAAACTTCTGAAAAAATCCACCGCACTTTTACAACGACAAATTGACAAAAATTTAAAGTAAAAGCAAAAAATCAAAATAACGCCACAAATTCGCGCCACAGAGCTTTTATTTAAAATTAATGCAATTTATCGACAGAAAAAATTTAAATCGATTTGAAGCGATTTGAACGCCATTTAAAGCGTTTTAAATTTAAAGATAAAGTGCATTTTAATCCCGCGTCAAAAATCCCTCTTTTATTCTTTCAACCACTTTAAAATTCAAGTCCGAATTTTTTCTCTATGCTAGCGGTATTCAAACGAGGATACCTTATGCAATTAATTGAGATTTTCAAAGCGGGCAAGCGCACCGATGCAAATGGCTTAGAAGTGGAAATTACCACGGAAGATTTGCAACAAGCGGTTAACGCCTACAACGTAAACTTTCATGAGTCCCCGGCGGTAATTGGCCATCCTAAACACAACGCCCCCGCGTATGGTTGGGTAAAACGCCTTGAATTAGACGGCGATGTATTAAAAGCCGAATTCGACCAGGTAGACCCTGAGTTTGCCGAAATGGTAGATAAAGGGCGATTCAAAAAAGTCTCATCATCATTTTATTTAGCAGACAGCCCAAACAACCCTTGCCCTGGCAATTTGTATTTGCGCCATGTTGGATTTTTAGGTGCGATGCCGCCAGCGGTAAAAGGGCTACGCAACCCGGAATTTGCTGAAGACGAGCAAGGCGTGGTTGATTTTTCTGATTGGGCAGAAGCCAGCCTTTGGCGTCGCTTGCGCGATTGGTTTATTGGTACGCACGGCCAGGAAGAGGCCGATAAAGCCATCCCGGGCTATCTCGTGTTAAGCGTGCAAGAAGAGTCCATCCGAAACGAATATAGACGCATCAACCAAGCGGAAGCCGGCTCGCCTATTCCTAGTTTTAACGAACCCACTTTAGAACAACCTTCAGAACCACAAGGAGAACCTGAAATGACCCCTGAAGAAATTGAACAGCTCAAGGCAGAAAACCAACAGTTGAAAGCCGAAAAAGCTGAAGCAGCACTTAACCAAGCCAAAGCCGACAATGCCGACTTTGCCGAGGGTTTAGTAAAAGCGGGCAAATTAGCCCCGGTGGCAAAACAACAGGCCATTGATTTATTAAATCTCGGTTCAACAACTGCAGCTGGCGGTGTGGTTGAATTCGGTGAAGGTGAAAGCCTACACGGAAAAATCAAGGCCTTTTTAGAAGCGCAGCCCGCTATCGTTGAATTTAACGAGGTGGCTACCAAAGAAAATGCCACAACCGCAGAAGACGGCACGGTGGAATACGCCGAAGGCACAAGCGCTGAGTCCATTGATATGGACAAGAAAGTCCGCGCTTATATGAAAGAACACAATGTGGGCTACACAACCGCATTTAACGCAATCACTCAATAAGGAGCAAATGCATGACTGATTTATCAAAACAACGCGTAGTTGACCCGGTATTAACGGCGCTCGCACAAGGTTATTACAACGGCAACATGATTTCTGAAGTGTTGTTCCCTATCGCTGAAACGCAAAAAGAAGGTGGCAAAATCCCTACATTCGGTCGCTTAGCGTTCCGTTTACAAACCACCAAACGCGAGCTTCGTGCGGCATCAAATCGTTTAACGCCGGAAGACATTGGTTCATTGACCGTTGTTTTAGAAGAAAACGACATCGAATACCCAATCGACATCCGCGAAGTGAATGAAACCGAAGGTGTTTATCCATTACGCCAATACGCAACCGGCGTGACACAAGATGTCATCGCGCTCGGTCGTGAAAAAGCTTGTGCGGACTTAGCTTTAAACGAAGCGAATTACGAAACCACAAACAAAGTGACCTTAAGCGGCACGTCTCAATTTACCGACCCTAATTCAGACCCTATTGGTGTGATTAAAACCGGTATTCGTGCAATTAAACGCACCACAGGCCGTAAACCAAACGTTTGTGCAATTTCCGGCGATGTATGGGAAGTGTTAAGCGAACACCCGAAAGTATTAGAAAAAATCAAATACGTGGCGACTGCCGTATTAACACCGGAAGACTTTGCAAAATTAATCAAAGTAGATCGTGTTGTTGTGGGTGAAGCGGTGCATGAACAAGCCGGTGAATTAAAAGATATTTGGTCGAAAGCGATTGTGTTGGCTTATGTTGCGCCGGCATCAAAAGAGCAAAAACAAAATATCTACGAACCGTCATTTGGTTATACCGTACGCCGCAAAAACGGCTTATATGTAGATACTTACACCGAAGTGGGTGGCAAAGTTGAAATCGTTCGCACGACCGATATCAATAAACCATACATCGTGGGTAAATCTGCGGGTTACTTAATCAAAGGTTGTATTTAACCCCAATTTGAACCGCATTTAAACGCGATTTAAGTGCGGTTTAATTTCAACTTATTTTAAGGGTGAATTATGTCAGATAAACAAAAAACGGCATTTTTGGTCGCAGCGGCGATGGCAATTTTACACAACGGCAAGCGATATGAGCAAAACGATGTCATTGAGCTTACTGAAGAAGAAGCTGACAAGCTCGCGATTTACATTATGCCGGCTGAAACTAACGGCGAGCAACGCGCACAAGCTGAACAAACAGCTAGCGATGAATTAACCGCAGCTGAACAGGTTGAAAGTGATGCCGAAGAAGCGGCCGCTGAAACGGCAGCGGAAGAGCCAGGCGAAGAAGCGGCTGCTGAAACGTCTGAGGAAGAGCCAGGTGAAGAAGCGGACGAAACCACAAAATCAAGCAAAGGTAAAAACAAGTAATGTATATCACGGCACAAGATTTAGAAGATGTAATGAGCGAAAGCACGCTAATCGCACTATCAAATGATACATCACGCGCGACTACCGCAAATCAGATGACATTGGATAAGGCTTGCGAATACGCCACGGAAACCGTGGACGGCTATTTGCGCTCGCGTTATGTCTTGCCATTAAATCAAGTGCCGACCTTGGTGCGTAATATTTGTTTACAAATCGCACGTCATTGGTTGTATTCCCGCCGCCCGGACGGTAAAGGATTCCCGGACAACGTCCGCGAAACCCATGCGCAAGCCTTGAAAGACCTGGAACGGATTCAAAACGGCAAACTGCATCTTGGCCTAACGGAAATCGGGAGCGCGACCGATGATAACTACCCAACCGCGCTGAAATTCAACACGCGCGCGCCACAGAAGCTCGATTTAACAGGATATTAATATGAGTGCAACGCTGCCGATTTTAGAAAGCATACAGCAACGGATAGCCGATAAAACGGACAAGTTCAGCATTGAGTTATTTCCTGACGATTTGGAGCACTACAATCTCACAGACGAATTCGGTGCTGTTTTGGTGCAATACGCCGGGTCGAAGTTTGAAAGCATCGACAGCGTGGATGTCATCCAGCAACGTCGAGTGGTGATGGTTGCGCTTACTGTGATTGCTCGAAGTCAGCATGACGACCACGGGGCAATCGAAATGTTAGACCAACTCCGCTTGGCAATAGTTGGGTTTAAACCAACTAACTGCACAGCGTGTAGTTTAGTGAGTGAAGAGTTTGGCGGCGAGTCAGACGGCCTTTGGCAGTATCAGCTTTTAGTGCAGACCGAAACATGGCAAGTAGAGCTTTGCGAACCAAGCAATTTACCTAAATTTACCACCGCACGCTATCGCCGTGCGGATAAACCTAATCCCAAACAACCATAGGAGAAAATTATGGCATTCCATCACGGGACGAAAACAATTCGCGTAGCAGGTGGTTCTGTTGCGGTGGAAACTGTCGACGGTGCAATTATTGGTATCGTTGGTACAGCACCTATCGGCGCGGTGAATGAATTAACAGTATGTCAAACGACCAAAGATTTTTCAAAATTTGGCGTAATCTTAGGCAAGGGCTTTACGCTTCCTGACGCGTTTGATGTTTTATCGCGCTATTCAGCGGGTAAAGTGTATGTGGTCAATGTTTTAGACCCAGCAAAACACAAAACAAGCGTTACCGATGAAGCATTAACGCAAGATGCAAACACCTTGCGCGCTAAAACAGCACACCCAGGCCTTTTAAATTTAACCTTAAGCACTGATCGCCCATTGACACTCGGTCAAGACTATGCGGTAGATTTGCAAACAGGTGAAATTACATTAAAAGCAAAACACGAAACGTTAAAAGCGACCTATGAATACGCCGACCCAACAAAAGTAACGGAAGACGACATCAAAGGTGGCATTGATTCTGCAACCGGTAAACGCAAAGGGTTTGAGTTGTTGCGCGACGGCTTTAACTTATACGGCGCTGATGCGAAGATTTTAATCTGTCCTGAGTTTGATAAAACGGCAAGCTGTGCGGCGGCTTTAACCACGCTCGCAGAACAGTTGAAAGCGGTGGCTTATGTGCAATTACCAAAAGGCACAAGTTTTTCCGATGCAATCAAAGGCCGTGGCCCATTGGGAACAATCAACGCGTCTGCAAGCACAGAGCGTACACGCCACTTCTTCCCTTATGCTATCGGCTCAAGCAATACGTTGGAAAGCCTTGCGGTGCATGCGGCTGGCTTGCGAATGAAAACCGATACCGAGAATGGGTACTGGTTCTCAACATCAAACCGCCCATTACAAGGGGTGATTGGCATGGAAATCCCACTGACTGCACGTGTTGATGATGAACAATCAGAGACCAACCAGTTAAATGCGGTGGGCATTACAACCATTTTCAACAGCTTCGGTACAGGTTTCAGATTATGGGGTAACCGCTCATCAAATTATCCGACCGTAACGCATATCATCAACTTTGAAACCGCGCTTCGCACCGGTGACTTAATTGATGAAAGCATCCGCCGCACAGAGTTGCAATTCATTGACCGTCCAATCGACGATGCATTAATTGACAGCTTGCTTGAAACGGTAGATACCTATTTGCGTGCGCTTCCGAGTATTGTGGGCTACAGCGTAAGTCTTGATTATGACACTGATTTAGTTGATGAATTCAGCAAAGGTCACGTGCCGTTAGTTTATGACTACACCCCTAAACTTCCAGCGGAATTGATTTCGAACAAGTCCGTCATGACCCGTAAATACTTAGTGAATTTAGTTTCACAACGCTAAGGAGTAAAAACCGATGAGTATTTCTATTAATCAAATCGTCAACGGCAACGTGTACATTAACGGTAACAGTCAAATGGGGCGTGCGAATGAAGTGAAAATCCCGGACATTGAGTTTGAAAAGGTTGCTCACAAAGGCTTAGGGCTGCATGGTGAAATTAAACTTCCAGCCGGCACGAACGCTATCGAAGCAGAAATCACCTGGGATAGCTTTTACCCGGAAGTGCGCGCGTTGTTGTTGAACCCTTATAAAAATTCACAGCTAATGATCCGCTCAAACCTCCAGGTGTTTGATTCACGCGGGTTGGCTGCTGAAGAGCCGATGGTGACCATTATGAATGTGTCGGCCAGCAAAATTGGTGGTACGGCGCAGAAAAATAAAGAGAATTCAGAGTTCGGTGATACGGTAGATGTTTATTCAATTAAACAGACCGTAGCCGGCAAAGAGATCTTATTTATTGACGTGCTTGCAAATATCTACCGTGTAAACGGCCAAGATGTGTTGCAAAAATACCGCACCAATATCGGTCAATAAAGGGGTGAAAACCTTTAAATCTATTTAAAATCATTCAACCGGTCAAAGTTGTATTCTCCTTTGTGAAGTTAAACAAATCGACTCACAAAGGAGTTTTTTTATGTCTGAAACCATTCTTAAATTAGAGTTCCCTTTCCCTGACGGACAAGGAAATACCATCACCGAGTTAAAAATTCGCCGTCCGAAAGTGCGCGATATTCGCAAAATGACAGGTAAAACCGAAACCGAAATGGCGGTAAGTTTGCTTGCAATCGTCACAGGCTTAGTGCCTGAAGATATTGACGAGCTTGATATTGCAGACTTCCAAGCAGCATCAAAAATTGTTGAGAAAATGCAAAAGGGAAAGTAACCGCGGAAAGCCTTAATGCAGCCCTGGCAGACTTGGCCTTTTGGTTTGGTTTCCAGCCAAGCGAGCTGGAAGAAATGACGCTTGATGATGTTGAACGTTGGATTATTCAAGCTGAGCGGCAGATTAAAGCTGGGTACACAAAAGCCGCTGTTTAAGCGGCTTTTTGTTTAGTGTTTAAATAGGGTTTGAAGCGTGGCAAATAAGCCAAAAAGCGAGATGATAATTACTCTACTCGAAAACATTACCAGGAATCCGGCCAATGTCCATGGTAGTGCAAACAAAAAAGCAGATACGCAAACGGAAACCCATGAGAGCGAGTTACTTTCTGAATAAAAAACTAAAAAATGATAAAGGCTGCCGAGATAGCTTAAAACAAGGGCGAGCAATAAAACAGCCTGTGTGTTTTCTACCCATTTTTCTCTTGTCATTTCTTCCTCCTTATTAATTAAACGGGACTATAAAACATGTCAAACAATCTAGCAATAGGATTAGTCATTACAGCCGGCGTGACAGGTGCGGTTAAGGGCATCCGTTCTGTTTGCAATAGTTTTAAAATATTGCAAGACCAAAGCCTTAGCACGTCTAAAAAAATGGGGGCGCTGGCTAAAACAGGAGTGGCTGGGTTTGCAGCGCTAGCTTCATCCGTTACAGCTACTATGGGGACTATTCGCGGTCTAGCCGACCCCGCAATTAAGTTTGAAAGTGCGATGGCCGATGTTAAAAAGGTCGTAAATTTTGATACGCCAGCTCAATTTAAAGAGATGGGCGACGATATTCTTAAACTAACCCGCACAATCCCTATGGCGGGGGAAGAAATTGCCGCTATCGTTGCAGCTGGCGGTCAATCTGGCGTGGCGCGGGAAAACCTACTCGGATACGCTAAGGACGCTGCCACAATGGGGGTGGCGTTTGATATGGCGGCTGGTGATGCGGGTGAAGCGATGGCGACCATGGCTAACGTGCTAGGTAAACCAATTACAGAGATGGCGCAATTTGGGGATGTGATTAACCACCTATCAGATAATGCCAACTCAAAAGCGAAAGATATTGTAAATGTCATCACGCGGGTGGGTTCTGATACAAGAATGCTTGGACTTACCGAAAAGCAATCCGCTGCGCTAGGATCTACCTTCCTTTCAATGGGTAAAGCACCTGAGCTTGCCGCGCAAGCAGTGAAAGGTATGTCGTCATCATTTTTACAACTTAAAGCCGGCGAGCATGCAAAAGAATTAAAGCAGCTAGGGTTTACAACTAAAAGCTTCGCCGCAGCGATGAATAAAGATGCGCAAGGGGCGATTTCGTCTTTCATCGAAAAGGTGAAACAGATGCCGAAAGATAAACAATATCCGCTTCTTGCCAAGATATTTGGTAAACAATATGCCGACGATGTATTGTTACTCGCGCAAAACACCGGGGAATACAACCGCCAGTTAGGGTTATTACAAGAAACCGATGAGCAAGGGAATTTGAAATATATCGGCTCAATGCAGCGCGAGTTTGAGAACCGGAGTAATACAGCAGAAAACAAGCTCACCAAGCTAAAAAACAGCATTTCGGAATTGGCCTCCAAAATTGGAGAAGCATTTTTGCCGGTGATTTCTTCATTTGTGGAAAATATCACACCAGTCATTTATAGCATTACTGAATGGGTGAGAACCAACCCTCAAATTATGGAATGGGTCTTGACGATTGGTGGCGGTGTTGCGGCGGTTGTGGGCGGTTTATTAACGCTTCACTCTGCCTTTTCTTTTGTGACGGCTGGATTATTGCCGTTTATTAAAGCGGGGAAATTTCTGGGTGTATTTTTAGGGAAATTTTTATTTTCAGCAATCAGCAAACTGTCACTTGGGCTTGGTTATTTAATAGGGTACGTGATAAAGGGCGCAATGATGTTTGGAAAAGCGATCCTAATTATGAGCCGTGCTTTGCTTACCAACCCAATCGGATTAATCGTTACGGGGATTGCGGTTGCGGCGTATTTAATTTATGAAAATTGGGCTAAAGTTGGGCCATGGTTCTCTGAATTATGGAGCAAGGTTTCCGGGGTGTTTTCTAACGCCTGGAATGGTATTACAAATTTCTGCTCAACCGCCTGGACAAATATCAGCAATTTCTTCACATCCGGCATCGGAAATATCACATCGGCCATTCTAAGCTGGTCGCCTTTGGCTTTATTCCAACAGGTCTTTTCTTCAGTGCTTTCCTGGTTCGGGATTGATGTTCCGGCGAAATTTATGGATTTTGGCCGAAATATGATAGACGGATTAGTGAACGGTATTAAAAACGCCTGGGAAGAAGCGAAAAAGATTGTTTCTGATTTAGGTGACGGCATTAAGGGGTGGTTTGCTGATAAGCTGGGTATTCATTCGCCAAGCCGGGTTTTTAAAGGTTATGGCGTGAATGTTGTGGAGGGGCTAGCGATTGGGATGGATAAATCAACATCCATCGCAGAAGCGGCGTCAGATAACCTTGCGGGGGCTGTGGGGTTAAATGGTGTGACCCATAACACAGGCGTTCTTGCCAATTATCAGCCACTCAATCGTACGGACATTATGCCGCAAACAGCCAGCGCTGCTAATAGTGTGGTGGTTAATTTTAACCCGACAATCAATGTTAATGGCGGCTCAAATGGCGATGGAAACGGCGTTTTAAACCAGGTTCAACAAGGCTTAAAGATGAGTTTAAGCGAGTTTGAAATGATGTTGAAGCGCGTGTTAGACCAACAACAACGGAGAGCATATTAATGTATTTTATGTTAGGAAGTGTGGTATTTGAGCCTGTTGATTTAACTGATTTTAACGAAACCCATGCGGCAGATTTTGCAGAACATGCAGTCTTAAAAGGAAAACCCCGCTTGCAAGCGATGGGCGAGAAGCTCGCAGAGCTTAATTTTGCTATTCGCTTACATCATACGCTTGGCGGGGTTGAGCGCCGCTACCAGGAATTGTTAGGGGCGAAATCAAAACAAGCCGCGATGCCATTAATTATTGGTCGTGGGAAGTATAAGGGCAATTTTGTGATCACCGATATTTCATCTGTCACCTTGTTTACAGATAAGTTCGGGAACGCGCTATGTCGCGAGATGAATATTAACTTGCGGGAGTTTGTAGGCGATATTGAAGACAACCATTTAGGCGCTGCATTAAATATTGGTGGCAACTCCTTGCTCGGATCTATTTTGCCAGCTGGTGCGGTAAAAGCGTTATCCCAGGTAAAAGAAACCGTACAAAAAGGCGCAGAGTTATTTAACCAAGGACGACAAATTGTTGACAGTGTTAGAGATACCGTGGCAGTTGTTCGCCAGCTATCTGATGACCCAGCGGCCGCATTGGCATATTTACCTGGTATTTTAAAAAATCTTGATGGGGCTCTTGGTAATTTTGGCGAGCTTACCGGGATGAGAGATTTACTGGAAGGCGTGCATAAAGTGCTGCCAGCGGCAAGCGATTTAGCCCGAGAAAGCGCGGGGATTTATGAAGATTTAATGTCTATGAAAGATAGCCTAACACTAGGGACACAATCTGGTGGCGCGAATTGGAATAACTGGTTTAAGCCCGCAGATAGCGCACTGGATGATATTAATGAGCGGATTGATAATGCGGCTGCACCTGTGGCAGAAATGACAGCCTGGGTCGTTTTACGCAAAGATGAGGACGTAATTGATGACACAACAGACCGTACTTAAACATACCGTAAAACAAGGCGAGCGTTGGGATAACCTTGCCTATTACTACTATGGCAACGCATTGGACTTTGAACGCATTATTAATGCCAATCCACATATAGGATTATGCGAAGTGCTGCCAACAGGCGCGACGGTTTATATCCCGGTGCTAAATATAAAGCCTACAAATAATGAATCAATGCCGCCGTGGTTGAGAGGTAATAATGAATAGTAACGTGCCAACCCCTGACTTTTCCATTTTATACGAAAAAACCAATATTACCGCAGATATTGAGCCGCACTTAATTGAGCTGGCGTACACCGATAATCTTGAGGGAGAGTCGGACGAGCTGACGCTAACGTTTGAGGATATTAGCGGGAAATGGGTGCGACGTTGGTATCCAACGCAAGGGGATAAATTAAAGGCAGCTATTGGTTACAAAGGGACGCTGCTGGCTGATATTGGGGCGTTTGAAATTGACGAGGTGGAATATAACTACCGACCTTCATATATTCAAATCAAGGCGTTGAGTACAGGTGTTGGAAAGGCAAATCGCACGTTAAAGCCTAAAGCCTATGAAAACACAACGCTCAAGCAAATAGTGGGCATAATTGCAGAAAAGTTAAAGTTAAAAGTGGTCGGGACAATTAAGCCCATTCCAGTTAAGCGCGTGACGCAATATCAAGAGCGCGATGTTGAGTTTTTAGCAAGATTGGCAAGAGAATATCATCACAGCTTTAAGATAGTGGGGGATCAGCTTGTGTTCACGGATAAAGACGAGCTAGGCAAAGAAGAAGCCGTGGCAGCGCTTGAAGAGCG
>ENA-OWLM01000670-OWLM01000670.1-metagenome-genome-assembly--contig:-NODE-670-length-13022-cov-10.006092_pt1 | contig 13022 bp, 8 predicted proteins | sample MGYA00245349_ERZ651102 | MGnify/ENA primary metagenome ERZ651102 (study PRJEB26857, sample SAMEA4031759) | metagenome | biome: human; feature: oral; material: saliva | place: Philippines | collected 2014... | reverse complement strand
CCCAGAAGCCGTTATCGCGCGCGGCAATGAGCGCCGCGTGTAGTGCGTCGCTGGCGCGGTCGAAGGCGCCCTGAATTTCGTCAGGGTATGTCTGGGCGAAGGCAACACGCGGGTTGAGCTTTGCGAGTTCGTCCGACAGTGCAGTGAGTGAGTGCTGTGCGGAACGTTGAATAAAGGTTAGAACGAACACCTTCCTATTATGCCGTAAAACCTTCAACAAGCGGCGTAAGGTTCGCCGTAATACCGGCAACATTTAAAGCCTCAAAAATACGCATTGATAAGGGGAATTATCGTGAGTGTGCACTGTATGCAGAAATCCTCAAAAGGACGTAGAACACCCCCGAAAGGCAAATAATTTTCATGCAAGTGCATGTTGAATTATTCGCTTTCGGGGGCGTTGAGTGGAGTTGATAGACGGGGCTGCCGCGGAACTACTGTGCGTTCGTTACCTGCGAGATATGGGGCAGCTGACGCAGTGGCTTCTGGAACACCATCACCACCAGCGACAGGAAAATGAACACCGCGTAGAACAGCGCCGTGTACGTAATACCCCAATCAACAATGAGGAAGCCTGCCAGCAGAACAGCCAGCGGGGTCAGCGCCATGTTCGGGATGCCCTGCACCGAGTGCACGCGACCGATCATATGCTCCGGGGTGGATGCGTTAATGTACGCAATGATGCTCGAATTGAAGGAGGGGAGCACAATACCCGCCAGCACAATCAGCAGGCACACCGCCCACAGCATCGAATGAACCACCGGTAGCAACAGGTAGCAGGCCGACATGATGGCCAGGGAGGTGATGCCGAGCGGGCCGAGTGCAAACTTCTCGGTCAGCGGGCCGACCAGGAACGAGCCGAGCAGCACGCCCACGCCGAAGGCGCTCGCAAAGATGCCGATGAAGAGCGGGTGTGCGCCCTCCAGGGTGTAGTAGTAGATGAAGGTGAGCGGAATACCGACCGTTCCAAAGTTCGCAAGTGTTGAAACGAACGCAATGGATACCAGTACCTTGTTCTTCAGGATGTACTCGAAACCGGCTTTTGAGTCCTGCCAGAAGCTGGTCTTCTCGCCCTCCTCCTCTTCTGCGGGTTGCCGACTAGCGCCGTAGGTCTTGGGTGCGACGATGAACGCCAGCAGGTTGACGACCGCGTGAACTGCGGTCATGAGCACGGTCGAGAAGCCAATAATGATGCCGGCGACCGGGCCGCCCAGCAGGTTGGCGGTGGACTCGCGCGTCTCACCCATACCGGAGGCGTACCCCAGGTGTTCCTTGGGGACTACGCGGGTGATGATGGACTGTTCACTCGGGTAGTCGAAGGTGGAAATGATGGCGGCGAGAGAAATCGTGATCACCAAAACGTAAATGTTGGTGACGTTGAAAACGAGGTAGAGAAGAATCGCTATCCAGGACAGTGACTGGCCAATACAGGATAGTGCCAGGCACTTTGAGGGGCCGATTCTGTCGACCCACGTTCCAGATACCGCTCCGGCGCAGGTGGCGAGAACGCCCGCGACGAAGAGGGTGATACTCGCAGCTTCGGGGGAGCCGGTCAGCGCCAAAATAATGATGGGCGTGGTGATATAGCTCATCGAGTCTGAGAGCTGGTTGGCTCCAATGGCGAAAAGAGTATTTCTAAAATCTTTATTCTTGAGTAGCTCGGTGTTGACACTCATGGGGGCCTCCACGATGGGGTTTAGGGTGTCGCGCGGCGTGCAATCCGCCGTGTGCAGTTCGTCGTGCGCAATCGTATGAGTGAATACCCTGACAGTCGGCTGTGTCTGCCTGTATGTGCCTGTTTCTGCTTGTGCCCGCCGGTCATGATGGGTGGTTGAGGATGCACGGAGCGGCTCATCGGGAGCCACCCCCCGCACAAAAGTGTGTCGCGCGATACTTTAGATTCTATAAGAGACGTGAATCATATGCGTGAAGGCTAGTTGAAAAATTTTTCTCATTTTGAGTATTGACATTAGGGTTAGTCTGACTATAATTCATTCTTGGTGCTTTCCGTGGCTAAACCTTCGGGGGCTAAACCCTGACTAAACCTCAGCTAAACCCGATTCCGGGCACGCCAAAGACCCCCGCAACGCAGCGGGGAACTACTCAGCGGCGCGCTACTCCACCAGACCTGCGAAGCCCGACAGAGCCAGCACCTCCTCAACATCCTGCGGCACCGAACGCGCCACCCACGGCGAATGCACCAACACCGCCTGCCACTGACCGCGCGACACCGCCACATTCAAACGATTCGGCGAGAGCACAAACCCGGCACCGCGCCCAGAATCAACCCGCGACGACGCCAACGACACCAACACCACCGCAGCCTCCTGACCCTGGAACTTATCCACCGTACCCACACGCACGCCAGCACCCGAAGAATCCGCCAGTCCAGCGGCAATCAGCGCCTCACGCACACAATCAACCTGCGCGTTATACGCCGCCACCACAATACAATCCTCCGCCGCCAACGGGCGCGGCTCAGCACCGGCCGCCGGAACCCACTCACGACCCAACAACTCGCGCACGCAATTCACCACCGCCTGCGCCTCCTGCACAGAACGCACCGAACAACCCGCATGCTCCACCGGATACGACACCACACCCGGCGCAACACCCTGCAGAGCGCGACCAGCCGTCGCCGCCGCGCTCGCCAACGCGCCATCATACGACAGCCACGAAACCCGCTCGCACAACGCCGAATCCATACGCCACGACTCACCCAAGAAATAGCCAAAACGAGGATCCAGCGCCGCCGCCCCGTCAGACAACCAGCCCAACGCCGAAACGTCCACCGGGTACGGGTGCACACCCGTCGACACCTGCGGCAACTGCTGCGGATCGCCCAACAGCAGCACCGAACGCGCCGCACGAGCCGCCGCCACCGTATTCGTCAGAGAGAACTGGCCAGCCTCATCAACCACCAGAACATCCAGCGACCCGGCAGGCACACGACGCTCACTCACGTAATCCCACACCGTGCCGCCAAACAGCAGACCGCCCGCACCAGAAATCAGCTCCACCAGCTCAGAATCAGACACCTCAGACCACGGGGCGTCCGGGGTCACCGACTTGCCGCGCAGACGCACCGCACGCGAAACATCAAAACCATCACGGGCACAGCACGCCAACATAAGATTCTCAATCACCGCATGCGACTGAGCCACCACGCCCACCTTCGCACCCTCCGCCACCAGACGCGCAATCACATGCGACGCAAGGAAAGTCTTGCCCGCACCGGGAGGGCCCTGAACCGCCACATAGGAGTGGTCGAGGGAGCGAACCGCTGCGTGCACGGCATCCACTGTGGGCAGGTCAGAGGCGGGAAAATCAACCTCACGGGGTAGATTTTCTGCATTTTTAGCGTTCGAGGCGCTATTCTTCAGACGCGGCGCGCGGCGGAACAGCAAATCCGCGGAGGCGCTCTCCACCCCCGTCAGCGAAGCCGCCGCATCGAGCACGCTCGGCAGGGTGCCGGGGGAGGCGGGGGCATCAGAGGGCTCGGAATCTTCACCAGATACGGGGAGGTCAGGCATGAGCGTACCATTGAAAAGCAGCCCGTGCACATCGGCCTGCAGAGCCGCCTCAATCGTCGCCGTAGACACCGGATCGCCAGGACCAATACCCGAAGGCAGGGCGCCGTGCGGCTCATCCTTCACGCGGATGCGCTCCTGCAGAAGCACCTCCAAGAACTCGCCGGTCGACCTGCCAGCAACCTCTGCGGCAGTCTCTTCGGGGTCCGCAGAATCCTCGGAACCGGCACGGAAACCGCCCTGCGCCACCGCCAGCACGCGCATGCCAAAGAAACCCGTCGCCGCCAACTCGGCGGGCACATGCTCACCCGGATTCGACGCACGGAAATAATTCAGCTGCGACTCCATACGGTCCAGCGCAATCTGCGGGCTCACCCCCGCCTCATACGCACAAAAAACCGCACGGTCAGAGGGCGCAATCACCAGGCTCGGGTCAGCCTCAATTCGCGCACGCAACAGGCGCACCTGCGCGCCGCGCACACGATACCAGCCGGGGGCGTCCTCAACCTCGGTGGGCTCCTTCATGGCGGCGGCAAGCGCCTCCAGGTCTGCGGGGGTGTTCAGAAGAGCATGCGCATGCTCCGCCGAAAGCACCTGCACCCGATCAAGGTACGCGTAATCGCGGCTCGCCACCCACGCCGTCGGGCCGTCCTCCAGGCGGCGAATGTGCTCACGCCAGAACGGGGCGCGCTCACGGCGGTGGTAGTTTGTCATGGACAGCAGCATCGCTGCCTCAAGCTCACCGGCACCCCAGCCGTGCTCCGCCGCGTGCTCCTCCAGGGAGGCAAGCTGGGCATCTAGCAGGCACTGCAGGCGGTACTGTTCGCTGTCGTTCTCCACGGCGGCGGGCACCCGGTACATGACCGGATGCTCCTCGGTTTCGGGGGCGTCTCCAACAGCGTCTTCGGTGACGATTTCCGGGGCTTCGGTTGCGAGGGAAAGAGATGCCGCTGTGTTCAGGTATGTGTTCAGGCATGCCGGGCACTCGCCGCAGGTCAGAAAATACGGGATGCGCTCGGCAAGTTCCGCCGGTTCCACACCCTCGTTCAGTGCCTGGGTGAGCGAGAGGAGGCGCTGCTCCTGCAGGCGGATGAGCGGCAGAATACGCGCCGAATCAACCCGGTGAGGTTGACCGGCGGGGGAGGAGAGTTCAGTATGCTCCGATTCGGGTTCAGTGCCGTGCTCCAGGTAGAGGTCGAGGCGCACCGCATTCTTGGCACTCTCGGTGGTACTCTCGGCGGCACCGGCGGTCAGCAGGTGTGCCGCCAGGGCGCCACGCAACAGTGCCCGATGCGCCGCCTCACCCAGGTGCGGGGTGCAGACGATTCGCGCGGTGCTGTTCTCAGGCGAGTACTCCAGACGGTCGAGCTCCACCGTGTAGGTCAGCCCCGCCGCGGAGGTTGCCACCAGGGGCACCGGGCGTGCTGTACCGTCCGCGTGCTTGCCGCCGACTGCTCCAGCACCGCCCGCTCCACTGCCAACCATGCCACCTTCGGTCAGCACTCGTAGGCACTCGCGGTACGCCTCGCGGGCGCGCTCGGACTTCTCGACGGTCGGGCGTGCAGACTGCTTCTGCGCACGCTCCCGAAGCTCGGTGTAGAGCCGCAGCTCGCAGATGGAGGTGGCGGTCAGATCAGCGAGGGTGAAGGTAAGGTCCATGGTGACTTTTCTGCTGGAGGAGAGAGAAACAAGGCGGGTGTGAAACCCCGCCGCAGGGAGTGGGTGGGAGCCCCGGTTGAGGAGCGTATCGGCGCTCCGTGCTACCTCACCCCGAGAGGTTGATTTTCAGGTTTCACGTGAAACACTACAGAAAATCAACCTGCACGGGATGATTTAGGGGGCTTTCGGGGCTATCAGGGCGCACGCGCTAGGAGGCTGCACCCGCCGCAGCCGCGGTAGAAACTGCCGCCGCGGGCGCCTCCGAAGCAGCCGGCGCTGCCGCAGAGGAACCTGCAGAAGCACTCGGCGCGCTGGAGCGGTTCGCAATTGCCGCCGCCGCGGCGTCCACGCGTTCCTTCGCGGCGGGTAGCGCATCCGAGCCGCCCAGATCGTTCAGAATTATTGCGAAAATCAGGCGGGTGCCGTCTGGTCGGGTCGCCACGCCGCACAGCGAAGACACCGTGTACAGGGTGCCGGTCTTCGCCTGCACAAAAGTGCGCGCGTGTACGGCATTCGCCGCACCAAAACGGTCGGTCAGGGTGCCGCTCACGCCAGCCACCGGGAACGTGCTCATGAGCTGCTCGGCGTGCTCGTCGGCGTTCATGAGCGCAATAACCTGCACGAGGGTTCGGGCGGTCACGCGGTCCGTCAAGGACATGCCGCATACGTCCGCCTGCACCAGGTTTTCAATGTTCACGCCGGCATCCACGAGTGCCTGGCGCACGGTCTGCTGTGCCGCTTCGCCGCTACCTTCCTTACCTGCGGCAATGGCGGCGCAACGGCCGAGCACCTCAGCGAGGGCGTTGTCGGATTCGAGCATCATGTGCTGCACCTGCTCCAGCAGGGTTGCCGATTCGACCGCGGCGATTTCGACTGCCTCCGCGGGGGCGGTGCGGCGCTCCGCGAGGGTGAAGCTCAGACCGGACTCCTTACCGGCGGTGTTGAGCGCATCCACGAACGTCTGCTGGGCGGCAACCGCCGCATCATCGGGGCGTACCGGGTTGCTTGCGGTCGACTTGCCCGGCACCGTGTGCGATTCGAGCGCAATCGGGTGAATGGGCGTGATCTGGCCGGACGCCACGTCCGCAGCATCCCAGCCGGGGTTCACGCCGGGGCCGCTGAAGAAGGTGCCGTCAAGGTAGACGGGCAGCGCCGCGGCAGGCTTCTCACCCTGAAGAAGCGCCTTCACGGTCAGCTCAGCGAGGGTGCCCAGGCCTGCGCGTCCCACGATCTGCTTCGGGTTGGAGGCGCCCGCACCGAGCAGGGTGTCGCCGCCCGCCATGAGGTACAGTCCGGCGGCGTCGCGGGTGACGCGGGTGCGCAGGCGCGCCTGCAGGTTCGCGTAGTGGTTGAGCGCGAATAGGGTTAGCACCTTAAAGGTGGAGGCGGGCACGCGTGCGGTGTCGGCGTTGGCGGCGTACAGGTCGGCGGGTGCGGTGGTTGCCTTGACGCTGGGCAGGTTGCCGTCCATGCCGGTGACGAGCAGGCTGTACTGCGGGTAGGTGCCGTCCGCGAAAAGTGCGGTGAGGGCGTTGCGTAGCTGCTCCTGTTCCGCTTCGGGCAGTGCGGGGGCGAGGGTCGGGGTTGGGGTGGTGCTCGGGGTTGCGGAGGCGGTCGCCTCGGCGGTGCCGGACGGACTGCCGGTGGGGCTTGCGGAGCCTTCGGGGCGTTTTTGTTCGGTTGCGGCGGATCCGCAGGCGGTGAGGAGGAACATGCCGCCGAGGGTGAGGGCGGCGCGGCGGGTGAGGGTGGTGGTCTGGGTGTTGTGCTTGTTGGAAGGCATCTTTTGAGCATAGCGGGCGGATGGGGTGCCTATCGAATTTACGCGCCGGTGCCCTGACGCTCATGCCGCGCTCATGCCGCCCCTTACGAACCTAATCTGGACTGGCTGGTACGGCGGCTGGGTGCGGCAGCGGGGTGTGCTGGCGGGCGCGTGACTAGGCGGAACGGTAACGGTGGTGTGAGCGTGGTAATTTACGCTGGTTTTGGCGCCGAATACGCGGTTTCGGTGTGCGCGAACGGGTTACAATGGGTGAGTTCAACACCTAACTTTCGCACCTTGCGCGCCGAAGTCGCCGCGAAAGTGACTCTAACTCACGAGAAAGAAGGTTCCGATGGAACTCGACGTCACTATTGAAATTCCCCGCGGTTCCCGCGTGAAGTACGAAGTGGACCACGAGACCGGCCGCCTGCGCCTGGACCGCGTGCTGTTCACCTCCATGCAGTACCCCACCGCTTACGGCTACTTCGAGAACACCCTGGGTGAGGACGGCGACCCGCTGGACGCAATGCTGATCCTGGACGTTGACGTTGTTCCCGGCGTGCTGGTTGAGTCCCGCCCGGTCGCAGTGTTCAACATGACCGATGAGGCTGGCGGCGACGCTAAGGTTCTGTGTGTTCCCACCGACAAGCGTTACGACCACATCAAGTCCCTGGCTGATGTTCCCGAGCAGCTGAAGGCTGAGATTCAGCACTTCTTCGAGCGTTACAAGGACCTGGAGCCCGGCAAGTGGGTTAAGGGCGAGGGCTGGGAAGACCTGGCTGCTGCTGAGAAGATGGTCCAGGAGGCTATCGACCGTTTCGCAGCTGAGGGTCACTAAGCTGCCGCACCGTTAGGTGCACCCGGTTTTTATCAGGGGGCGTGTTCCCTGCGTCTGGTTCGTGCGAGTTTTCGTGCGTGCTGGAGGCGGTGGGCACGCCCCCTTTTGTTGTGCTCGGAGCCGTTGCCCAGGGCTTTGTTGAGGTCGATTTCAGCAAGTACTTTGTGCGGTGGGGTTTGTAATATTTCTGCAAGTTCAGATTTTTAAAGATATTTCTAAAGTTCTAGTTGCATAAACATTCAAGTTTAAAGTGAGATTTTAATAAATCTCAGGTTTACCTTGATATATATTTTTTCACAAGAATGAAATATTTTGCTTATGAATACTCGAAACGGTAAATTTTCAGAGTAGGGTGTAAGAGCATCAACGCAACGTAAATGCCGCACATTATTTTCATCACTCAACTTAATTTAAGGACTATGATGTCTGAAATTTCACGCCGGCATGTGTGCCGGCTTTCGTCATTTGCCCTGGTAAGTTTCTTCGTAGCACCTCAGAGCACGGCATGGGGTATTCAGGGCTCTGTTGGGTCTCCCCAGCAAATAGATGGGTGCACTGTTGCCCCGCTTCGTGAAGCATGGTTGCCGACTAATGGTGCAGATAATGTCATTCTGTGGTTTCAGCTCCTTCCCTTTTCGGGCCCCTATGCTGGGGTGCATGCGCTTCCGTCGGTAGAACTGATGGGGAATCAAGGAGAGCGATTCTTGTATGAGGTAATTCGCCCCCATATTCGCCGTGATACAGGGCAGTGGCTGTCTAAAATTCCTTCGGGTCAGCAGATTGTGGTTGAGCTTGAACAGCTGAGTGGATCGCAAGAATACATGGTGCAGATGAGCCGTTGGCAGCCGGGTTCTATGGGATTGACAAGCCATTCTCCTGAGGGGTACCCGGCTGCACCATCGCTGACAGTGCGTGAGGACTCGGGTCTGAAGGTGGTTCGTTCGCGTGGTGCTTCAATGGAGAGCGCTGAGTATTTTTGTGGTGTCTACCAAGGGGAGATGAAGGGAAATGCATCTCCTGGAGGAGATGACGGTGCGTTTATTCAAGCTCAGCGCTGGGAATGGGGTCTTGAGGTTGATAAGGATATTTCTCAGCCGGAAGAGTTGTTTCAACGAGGGTGCTTTGGTGTGTATTTCCCGGGTCGTAGCGAATACGGCGGATCTACTGTGTCGGCTTCCTATCGGATTAGTGTTAGGACGCCGGGAGGCGTGTTGACATGTACCACAATAGCTGCCCCATAAAACAATTATGGGGGTAATCGCAGGGTTGTGGATTCGGGAAATCTTGCTCTGCAAAAGAGATGATTGATAGGGGGTTGGTACAGATTTAATAGAATTAAACATCAAATCATCTTTATGTATAGATATTCAGGAAAAATTGGTGGGTTAGCATTCAAACTATTTGAATGCGTTTGAACTACATGGCTTAAGAAAGGAATACAATATGGTTGATTATAGTAAATCAAAGCATGTGAATGTTTTGGATTTTGGTGCAGACCCAACCGGTACGAAGGATTCCGCACCAGCAATTCAAAATGCCATTAACTCGGTGGCCGCTGTTCCCGGTGGTGGTTCTGTCGAGATTCCTTCGGGAATCTATCTTGTGAGTAATGATTTTATTAATCTCAGGGATAGGGTAGAGGTGTATGGTCATGGATTCTCAACACAAATTATTGGGTTTAATAAAAACCCGAAGATTTTAAGAGATGTTGATGGTGACGATATGGAGTGTCAGGGGGTATTTCATATGGGGTCATACAATACCTTTGTGGGTGATATGGGAACAAATATACCAATGCGTTTTGGGGTGCGGGATATGTTTATTCGTGCCGCCAATCTTAATCTTTTGAATCCTAATATTCGTAAAGGATTTTTTGAGTATCAAATTGCTCAGGGTAAGCATGTTGCTGATAATTATATACCGGATAATATTGCGGGCATTATTGTTCATACAAGATATGATATTTTTAATGAACCTGAAGCTGCCCCCATTATTTCAAATGTTGAAATCTGGGATACCGCAATCGGTATTGCCATCCTGGGTGAACATGATCGTGCTATGAAGGTTGATAAGGTCCGCATTCGTAAAACTCGCAGACAAGGGCTCTTGGTGGGAAAGCCGGTGGGTCATGTTCAGCGTAGAACAGAGAGTTTGAACTCTGGAGCTGCGGATAATAAGTTTGTGATGGTTGAGGTCTCTGATGCCAATCTTGGTGGCGGATATCATGGGGCAATTGAGGTGTATGGGGCTCAATGTAAATTTGTGGCATGTACTGCATGGTTTGCTATTCGCAATAAGCCAAATTTCGACCTTTATCACGATAGAGATCAGTACCGCAGAAAGTCTGGTGCCGGGTGGGCGGTTTTTGGCGAACGGAATATGTTCATCGGATGTACCGCTCAGGAGAATGGCGGGCACGGGTGGGTCGTAGGTTTCAAGGATAATCAGTTTATGAATTGTCTAGGTGAGTCCTCGAGTCTCGAGAATTCACTTATTCTTAAGGGAACTGCACGCACTGATGAAGCAGCTAATTGGTATATTGGACGAAATGCTTCTGGAGCACGCCTAGTATCGCCGCGTTCGGCTAATCCGAAAGTTGGCCAGCGTTCCTCGCGTTACGGGTTTTATCTGGAGAATAAGCTGGATGATATTAGTATTGTGGCCGGTTCATCGCGTAATGCCCGTGATGGTAATAAATTGACTTCGAGTGACGGTCGGCACCTTTTCTTTAGGAGAGATCGCAGTGTCCCCTGGGGCAATTTCTATATTGATATTAATTTTGTGGTCTATAGGACCTCGCAAGATAATGAGATTAATCGGAATAGTCAAAATGACGTAAAAGTTTAATCATTCTAAAATAATTGCGCGGAGAGTGAATCCTGAGTATCTTCAAAGGGATTCACTCTTCTTCTACTCTCACACCTTTCACCGAGGATAGAAAATGAAGAAAAACCTTTCGACCCGCGGCGCGGCGGCACTGTTGGCACTGGCTATGGGGTACATGGGTCAGGGCGTAGCCCAGGCGGCATACATTCAGCCGAAATCTGCACAGCCTATTGAAGAGCTGGAATTTGATGTTAATTGTTTTGACATGCACTTTTATTACGGCAAGAACGTTATGACCAATTTGTACTGGGCGGAATGCGCCGGCCTGATTACGAAGAAGCAGGTTGTTGGGCTGGCCACAACCCGTGAAGATAAGTTGCCGAACGGGGTCATGACCATTTCGCGTGGTCGCTTGCTAGAGTACCTGTACCATCTGGCTGGTTCACCCGAGGTGAAGAACCTACCGGAGAAATCCCCGTACACCGACCTGACCCCGGGCGATGCGCGCTATAAGGTTGCTATCTGGGCGACCCGTGTAGGTTTGAGCGCTGGTTGGTCTGACGGCTCCTTCCACTACGACACTCCGGCGAGCCGTGGCGCCTACTTTACCTTCCTTTATCGTGCCGCGGGTAGCCCCAAGGTAACTTTGGAATCCCTGGATGAGGCGAATGCTGTGCGTGCTGAGAAAGGCGCTGCTCCCATCAAGGAGGGGAGTGAGTTGCATCGAGCAATGAGCTGGGTTTATCAGCATGCTTTAAGAAATTTCGGTGATGACCTCGAGGGTATCTGGTTGGGTATTAATAACACCGAGTACAAGAGGTGGGAAATCAATAGAACACCGGATTTCTATTACGCTTCGTACCCCACTATTTTCACCCCTCTCATGATTCTTGATTACCGTGAGGAGTTGGCACCGATTGTGGCTCGTCTGCAGTCGCTGTCCTAACGGCAGGTGAGCGGGAGGGCTTGCTGGGGGCGTGTTCCCCGTGTCTGGTTCGTGCGATTTTTCGTGCGTGCTGGAGGCGGTGGGCACGCCCCCTTTTGCTGCATCTTTCGCCTTTGTTGTGTCTTTCGCCGCATCTGCCTGCGCGCCGGGCGTAGTTGATTGCGCAGGGTGCAGATTCTGAGTATGGTCAAAGAAATTCACTCTTCTTCCGTTCCCATACCTTTCACCGAGGATAAAAAATGAAGAAAACCCTTTCGACCCGCGGCGCGGCGGCACTGTTGGCACTGACTATGGGCTTCATGGGTCAGGGCGTGGCCCAGGCTGCGCATATTGATCCGAAACCTGCACAGCCTACTGAAGAATCCAAGGCTAATGTCAACTGTTTCGAAATGTACGGCGAATACGGCAGGAACGCTATGAACAGTTGGCAATGGGCAGAGTGTGTCGGCCTGATTACGAAGGAGCAGGCTGTTGAGCTGGACAACATCGATGAGTGGTCCCTGCCGAATGAGGTCATGACCATTTCGCGCGGCCGTTTGCTGGAGTACCTGTATCAGCTGGCTGGCTCACCCGAGGTGAAGAACCTGCCGGAGAAGTCCCCGTACACCGACCTGACTCCGGGCGATGCGCGTTATAAGGTTGCTATTTGGGCGACCCGTGTAGGTTTGAGTGCTGGTTGGTCTGACGGCTCCTTCCACTATGACACTCCGGCGAGCCGTGGCGCCTACTTCACCTTCCTTTATCGTGCTGCGGGTAGCCCCAAGGTGACTCTGGAATCTCTGGATGCGGCGAATGCTGTGCGTGCTGAGAAGGGTGCTGCTCCCATTAAGGAAGGGAGTGAGTTGCATCGAGCAATGAGCTGGGTGTATCAGCATGCGCTGGCAAAGGTAGAAGAGAACCGGGGGTATGACAATAACTTCCTCACTAACGGGTACAGGCCGGCGGATTTCAATGAAACACCCGATTTCTACTACGTTTCGTACTCCACTATTTTCACTCCTCTCATGGTTCTTGATTACCACGAGGAGTTGGCGCCCATTGTGGCTCGTCTGCAGTCGCTGTCCTAACGGCAGGTGAGCTGCAGGTGAGCGGAGGGGGCGTGTTCCCCGTGTCTGGTTTGTGCGATTTTTCGTGCGTGCTGGAGACGGTGGGCACGCCCCTTTTGCCGCATCTTTCGCCTTTGTTGTGTCTTTCGCCGCATCTGCCTGCACGCCGGGTGTAGTTGATTGCGCGAGGTGCAGATTCCGAGTATGTTCAAAGAAATTCACTCTTCTTCTACTCTCACACCTTTCACCGAGGATAGAAAATGAAGAAAAACCTTTCGACCCGCGGCGCGGCGGCACTGTTGGCACTGGCTATGGGGTACATGGGTCAGGGCGTAGCCCAGGCGGCATACATTCAGCCGAAATCTGCACAGCCTATTGAAGAGCTGGAATTTGATGTTAATTGTTTTGACATGCACTT
>ENA-OWLM01000669-OWLM01000669.1-metagenome-genome-assembly--contig:-NODE-669-length-13029-cov-3.786342_pt1 | contig 13029 bp, 6 predicted proteins | sample MGYA00245349_ERZ651102 | MGnify/ENA primary metagenome ERZ651102 (study PRJEB26857, sample SAMEA4031759) | metagenome | biome: human; feature: oral; material: saliva | place: Philippines | collected 2014 | study... | reverse complement strand
ACTCCCCTCATCGCCGGTGATGAGCTCTATGCCATCGCCTACAATGGTCAGCTGATGGCCCGCAAGCTGATGAGCGGCGACGAGGTGTGGAAGCGCAAATACTCCGGCTACCGCGACATGGCGGTGACCGGCAATGCCATCGTATTGACCGACAGCCGCAGCCACTTGTTTGCGGTCGACCGTCGCAATGGCCTCGAGCTGTGGTCCAACACCCAGCTGGAAAACCGCACCGTGACTGCCCCCGTCATCCTGGGTGACTATGTGGTGGTCGGCGATGTGGAAGGTTACCTGTACTGGCTGGATCGGACCGACGGGTCCATCAAGGCCATGCAGCAGCTCGACAGCAGTGGTCTGTATGCCGCGCCCCTGGTGGACGGCGACACCCTGTATGTGCAGAGCCGGGGCGGCAAGCTGTACGCCATCAAGCGTCCCTGATCGCCCGAAATTGGAATATCCGGCTCCTGGTCTTCGGACCCGGAGCCTTTGTCGTCTTGAGAATGAGGCTTTTATGACTCCTGTAGTAGCCCTGGTGGGCCGCCCCAACGTGGGGAAATCCACCCTGTTCAACCGCCTGACCCGTACCCGGGATGCCCTGGTTGCCGACTTCCCCGGCCTGACCCGGGACCGCAAATACGGCCAGGCGAAGCTGGGCGAGCTGGAATTTATCGTGGTCGATACCGGCGGTATCGATGGCACCGAGGAGGGGATCGAGCTGAAGATGGCCGAGCAGTCCCTGCTGGCCATCGAAGAGGCGGACGTGGTGCTCTTCATGGTGGATGCGCGGGCCGGCTTGACCGCCGCGGATCAGGCCATCGCCGAGCACCTGCGCAAGACCCACAAGAAGGTGTTTCTGGTGGCCAACAAGACCGACGGCATCGACGGTGATTCCGCGGTCTCCGAGTTCTACGGCCTGGCCCTGGGCGAGGTCTACCAGATGGCGGCGGCCCACGGCCGTGGCGTACTGAGCCTGCTGGAGCTGGCTCTGGCTCCCCACCTGGAAGAGCTGGTCGGTGCGGCCACCGGGGAAGAGGCGCAGGAAGAAGAGGAAGACTTCGATGAAGAGGCCCTGCTGCGCCTTGTAGCCAGCGGCGAGCTGGACACCCGTGAGGACACCAAGGAGACCCCGTTCGCCGATCTGCCCATCAAGTTTGCCATCGTCGGTCGCCCCAACGTCGGCAAGTCCACCCTGACCAACCGCATGCTGGGTGAAGATCGCGTCATCGTCTATGACATGCCGGGCACCACCCGCGACTCCGTCTACATCCCGATGGAGCGTGACGAGCAGAAGTACGTGGTCATCGACACCGCCGGCGTGCGTCGTCGCGGCAAGGTGCACGAGACGGTGGAGAAGTTCTCCGTCATCAAGACCCTGAAGGCCATCGAGGACGCCAACGTCTGCCTGCTGGTGATCGATGCCCGCGAGACCATCACGGATCAGGATTTGAGCATCCTCGGCTTCGTGCTCAACAGCGGCCGCTCCGTGGTGCTGGTGGTGAACAAGTGGGACGGCCTGGATCAGAAGGTGAAAGAGGACGTCAAGAACGAGCTGGACCGTCGTCTGGGCTTCATCGACTTCGCCCGCGTTCACTTCATCTCAGCCCTGCACGGCAGCGGTGTCGGCCACCTGTTCGAGTCCATCAACGAGGCCTACGAGTCCGCCACCCGTCGTACCAGCACCGCCATGCTGACCCGCATCATGCAGATGGCCCAGGAAGATCACCAGCCGCCCATGGTGAACGGTCGCCGGGTCAAGCTGAAGTATGCCCACGCCGGTGGCTACAACCCGCCGCGCATCGTGATCCACGGCAACCAGCTGAACGATCTGCCGGATTCGTACAAGCGCTATCTCATCAACTACTTCCGCAAGTCGTTGAAGATCATGGGTACCCCGATCCGGGTGGAATTCCAGGAGTCGGTCAACCCGTTCGAGGGCAGGAAGAACACCCTGACCCTGAGCCAGGAGCGTCAGCGCAAGCGTCTGCTCAAGGCCAAGACGAAGAAATAAGGCCAGGCGGCTGCCCTCACCGGCAGCCGTTTTTCTTGGCGAAGGGGAGGGGAATGCGCGGTGGGCCCACCCAGCGCACATTCACTTTGAGAGGAGTCGAGTATGAGTGCACCCCTGTGTCCGGCCTGTCAGGTCGAACTGGACAGCCGCGGCGACGAGACGCGCTGCAGCCAGTGCCAGACCCGCTATCGCATCCGGGCCCTGTGCCCGACCTGCGGGCAGGGGCTGGAGCGGCTGCGGGCCTGCGGCGCGGTGGATTACTTCTGCAATCACTGCAACACCCTGGTCTCCAAGCGCACCGTGCAGTTCGAGGCGGTGGCGGCGCCGGAGTGAGGCAATAAAAAACCCGGCGGATGCCGGGTTTATACTGTGTGCTCCGCTATCAGCAGCGTGAAGGAGCGGTTTCTGTGCCAAATCTTGCGCTTGGTGTCGGCCAGCTTGAGCTTGCGCCTCGGGCTCCAGGCACATTTGGTCTTCCGGGCCAACATGGCTCTTCTGCGTGCTCGCATCTTGTTCTCCTCCCTGGTCTCCTCGGCCGAAGGGCGGCTGGGCAGGTAGTGCAACGTGATGAATACATTGCAATAAGCCAGACTCGCGTCCCTCGGATCTGGTTGGATGTTAACAGAGAATCTGCCGGGAAAACACACCCCCAGGGCTAGGGGGTGATGATCTGCTTGACCACCTCGGCGATGATGGCCGGACGCTCCGCCGGGGCGGCCGGTTCGCTGCTGTCGTCCTCATCCAGTTCCTCGCGGCGGTGGGCCTTCTGCTGTTCGTTGTCGAGCCAGAGCAGACTCTGGTAGTACTGGCGCACGTTGTTGACATAGTTGCGCGCCTCGCCGCCACGGGCATAGCCGTAGCGCACCTTGCGATGCCAGCGTGCCTGTTGCAGCAGGGGCAGCACCTCCTTGACGTCGCTCCAGGCATCCGGATTCTTGCCAAGCTGCTTGGTCAGGCGTCGCGCATCCATCATGTGGCCGTAGCCGATGTTGTAGGCGGTGAGGGCGAACCACACCTTCTCGTCCGCCGGCACCGAGTCCGGCACCTTATCCATCATCTCCTCCAGATAGCGGGCACCGCCCTTGATGCTCTCCTCCGGATGGGTCCGGTCGCTGATCCCCATCGCCTTGGCGGTGGGCTCGGTCAGCATCATCATGCCGCGCACCCCGGTGTAGGAGCGGGCCTGGGGGTCCCAGTGGGACTCCTGATAGCTGATGGCGGCCAGCAGCCGCCAGTCTATCTCTCGGGCGTGGGTCTGGAACATCGCCTGGTACTTGGGCAGCAGGCTCTTGGCACGCTTGAGGAAGGTGCGGGTGTCGACGAAATCGAAGTTTTGCACGTGGCCGAAGTACTTCTCGTCCAGCTTGGCGATGGCGCCATCCATGAAGCGCTGGCCGAAGAAGTCGATGATGCTGGCGTAGAGGCTGTCATCGGGCACCTTGGTCATGGCCCAGGCCACGGTCTGCTTGCTGGCCAGGGTCAGCCCCTCGGTGAGCTCGGGGTAGTAGCGCTGGGTACGGGCCAAGATGGTGTCCTGCACCACCGTGTAGTCCACCTCGCCGTCGGCCACCTGCTTGAGCAGCTCCTCCACGTCCGCGTCCCGGTTGGTGCGCCAGTTGAGGTTGGGGTACTGCTTGGCCAGCTCCCTCATCAGATCCTCGCCGGTGGAGCCCGCCGGCACGACGATGCTGCCCTTGATGTCCCCCAGCCCTTTGGGCCTGGGAGAGCCGTTGCGGTAGACCAGCTTGGGAGAGACCTGGTAGAAGCCGGGGCCGAAGCGAAACAACTTGCGGCGCTCCGGGGTCACGACGATGGCAGCGGCGGCGAGATCCAGCTTGCCCTTTTGCAGCTGTTCGACCAGCTCGGCGGTGCTGTAGGCCGGCACTATGGTCAGCTTGACCCCCAGCCAGTCGGCGTAGAGCTGCGCCAGTTCATAGTCGAAGCCCTGGGCGACGTCATCACGCTGGTAGTAGGAAGTGGGGCCATAGAGGGTGCCGACCCGGATCTCGCCCCGTTGGCGGATCTGTTCCAGCTGGCTGGAGGGGGTATGGAAGTCGCAACCGGCCAGGGCCAGCGTCAACATCATCCCGATAAACAGTCGAAAAATGCAGCGCAAGTAGGTGAGTACCCTTGTTGAAAAAATCGGCATTTGTCAAAAGAGAGGCCCCTTTATACCAGAGAGTCCGGAGGGAGTCACATCGTGGGAGATGAGAAAAACGTTTGTTCGTGCTGGGGCTGATCCCTATAATACGCGCGTCTCAAATCCCCCCACACTCTAAAACTTGGTGAGAAAGGTATATGGAAATCTTGCGTGGTGCCCCAGCACTGTCTGAGTTTCGTGTCCACAAGCTGCTGCAGAGCTGCGCACAGAGAGGAGTAGAGATAGCAAGCGTCTATGCCGAATACGTGCACTTTGCCGAGCTGACGAGCCCGCTGTCGCCCCCCGAGCGAGCGACCTTGGGCCAGCTGCTGCGCTACGGCCCGACCATCCCAGAACACACCCCCAGCGGTCAGCTGTTCCTCGTTACCCCCCGCCCCGGCACTATCTCCCCCTGGTCTTCCAAAGCAACCGACATCGCCCATAACTGCGGCCTGAAACAGGTCAAGCGGCTGGAGCGCGGCATTGCCTATTACGTGCAGGCCAAGGGTGAGCTGAGCGCTGCCCAGCGCGCCGATGTGGCTGCCCTGCTGCACGATCGCATGATGGAAGTGGTGTTCGGCGAGATGAACGAGGCCGCTGCCCTGTTTGCCCACCACGAGCCGCGCCCCTTCACCCAGGTGGACGTGCTGGGTGGCGGTCGCGCTGCCCTGGCCGAGGCCAACGTGGCCCTGGGCCTGGCCCTGGCCGACGACGAAATCGACTATCTGGTGACGAACTTCACCCGACTTGGTCGCAACCCCAACGACATCGAGCTCTACATGTTTGCCCAGGCGAACTCCGAGCACTGCCGTCACAAGATCTTCAACGCCGACTGGACCATCGACGGTGAGCAGCAGCCCAAGTCGCTGTTCAAGATGATCAAGAACACCTTCGAGCAGACGCCAGATCATGTCCTGTCTGCCTATAAAGACAACGCCGCCGTGATGGAAGGGAGTCAGGGGGGCCGCTTCTTCCCGAGCCCCGCCAGTGGCGAATACCAGTATCACCAGGAGCGTGTCGACATCCTGATGAAGGTGGAGACCCACAACCACCCGACCGCCATCTCCCCGTTCCCGGGGGCGGCTACCGGTTCTGGCGGCGAAATCCGCGACGAGGGCGCGACAGGCCGTGGCGCCAAGCCCAAGGCGGGCCTGGTCGGCTTCTCCGTCTCCAACCTGCGCATCCCCGGCTTCGAGCAGCCCTGGGAGCAGGATTTCGGCAAGCCGAGCCGCATCGTCAGCGCCTTCGACATCATGCAGGAAGGCCCGCTTGGCGGCGCCGCCTTCAACAACGAGTTCGGCCGTCCGGCCATTCTCGGTTACTTCCGTACCTTCGAAGAGCAGGTGCCGAGCCACAACGGCGTCGAGGTGCGCGGCTATCACAAGCCCATCATGCTGGCGGGCGGCATCGGCAACATCCGCTCCGAGCACGTCCAGAAGGGGGAGATCCCCGTGGGGGCGGCCCTGATCGTGCTGGGGGGCCCTGCCATGAACATCGGCCTGGGGGGCGGCGCCGCATCAAGCATGGCTTCCGGCCAGTCCGCCGAGGATCTCGACTTTGCCTCCGTGCAGCGTGACAACCCCGAGATGGAGCGTCGCTGTCAGGAAGTGATCGACCGCTGCTGGCAGCTGGGGGATGAGAACCCCATCGTCTTCATCCACGACGTGGGGGCCGGTGGCCTCTCCAACGCCATGCCGGAGCTGGTGAGCGACGGCGATCGCGGTGGTCGCTTCGATTTGCGCGCCATCCCGAACGACGAGCCGGGCATGAGCCCGCTGGAAGTCTGGTGCAACGAGTCCCAGGAGCGTTACGTGCTGGCCGTGGCCCAGGACAAGCTACCCCTGTTCAAGGCCCTGTGCGAGCGCGAACGCGCCCCCTATGCCGTCATCGGCACCGCCACCGAAGAGAAGCACCTGACCCTGTCCGATGCGCACTTCGACAACCAGCCCATCGATCTGCCGCTGGACGTGCTGCTCGGCAAGGCGCCCAAGATGCACCGCGACGTGCAGAGCCTGCCCGCCCAGGGCAAGGCACTGCAACTGGACGGCATCACCTTGAGCGACGCCGCCGAGCGCGTGCTGCGTCTGCCGACCGTGGCGGAGAAATCCTTCCTTATCACCATCGGTGATCGCTCGGTGACGGGTCTGGTCAACCGTGACCAGATGGTCGGCCCCTGGCAGATCCCGGTGGCCGATTGCGCCGTCACTGCCGCCACCTACGACAGCTATCACGGCGAAGCCATGTCCATGGGCGAGCGCACCCCGGTGGCGCTGCTCTCTCACGCAGCCTCCGCCCGCATGGCGGTGGCCGAGGCCCTGACCAACCTGGCGCCGGCCCACATCGGGTCGCTCAAGCGGGTCAAGCTCTCCGCCAACTGGATGTCTGCCGCCGGTCACCCGGGGGAAGATGCGGGTCTCTACGAGGCGGTCAAGGCGGTGGGCGAGGAGCTCTGCCCGGCCCTTGGCATCACCATCCCGGTGGGCAAGGACTCCATGTCCATGAAGACCCGCTGGCAGCAGGACGGGGAAGAGCGCAGCGTGACTTCGCCGCTCTCCCTGCTCATCTCCGCCTTTGCCCGGGTCGAGGACGTGCGCAACACAGTGACGCCGCAGCTGCGTACCGATCTCGGTGAAACTGACCTCATCCTCATCGATCTTGGCAACGGCAAGCAGCGCCTCGGCGCCTCCGCCCTGGCCCAGGTCTACCGCCAGCTGGGGCAAAGTGCCCCGGATCTGGACAACCCGGTCCAGCTCAAGGGCTTCTTCAACGCCATCCAGGCGCTGGTGGCGGATCGCAAGCTGATCGCCTACCACGACCGCTCCGATGGCGGCCTCTTCGTCACCCTGACCGAGATGGCGTTTGCCGGTCACTGCGGCCTCGACATCCAGCTCGACCGCGTGGGTGGTGACCTGCTGCCGGCCCTGTTCAACGAGGAGCTGGGTGCCGTCATCCAGGTGCGCCGCGACGACAAGGAAGCGGTGCTGACCCTGCTGGCCGGCCACGGCCTGGCCGCCTGCTCCCATGTGCTGGGCACGGTGCGCGAAGACGACCTCATCCTGTTCCAGCGTGCCGGCAGCGAGGTGTATCGCGCGAGCCGCACCGCCCTTCGCACCATCTGGGGCGAGACCAGCTGGCAGATGCAGCGCCTGCGTGACAACCCGGAGTGCGCGGATCAGGAACACGCCGCCCGCCAGGACGCCACCGATCCGGGCCTGCAGGCCAGACTGACCTACAACCCGTCCGAGGACGTGGCCGCGCCCTACATCGCCCGCGGGGTCTCCCCCCGTCTGGCGGTGCTGCGCGAGCAGGGGGTCAACTCCCACGTGGAGATGGCGGCGGCGTTCGACCGCGCCGGCTTTGCCGCGGTGGACGTGCACATGAGCGACATCCTCAGTGGCCGCATCAAGCTGGAGGAGTTCCAGACCCTGGTGGCCTGTGGCGGCTTCTCCTACGGTGACGTGCTGGGGGCGGGCGAGGGCTGGGCCAAGTCCATCCTGTTCAACGACAACGCCCGCGAGCAGTTCCAGCGCTTCTTCGAGCGCGGCGATACCCTCTCCTTGGGCGTGTGCAACGGCTGTCAGATGATGTCCAACCTGCGCACCCTGATCCCGGGGGCCGATCTCTGGCCGCGCTTCGTGCGCAACCGCTCCGAGCGCTTCGAGGCGCGCTTCAGCCTGGTGGAAGTGCAGGACTCCCCGTCCGCCTTCTTCGCCGGCATGGCAGGCTCCGTGATGCCGATTGCCGTCTCCCACGGGGAAGGGCGCGTGGAAGTACGCGACGGCGCTCACCTGGATGCGCTGCAAGCCAGCGGTCTGGTGGGTCTGCGTTTCGTGGACAACCGCGGCAACGTGACCGAGCAGTACCCGGCCAACCCGAACGGCGCACCGGCGGGCATCACTGCGGTGACTACCACGGACGGTCGCGCGACCATCATGATGCCGCACCCGGAGCGGGTGTTCCGCACCGTGGCGAACTCCTGGCACCCGGACAACTGGGGCGAGGATGGCGCCTGGATGCGCATGTTCCGCAATGCTCGGGTTCGCCTGGGTTAAGCGCCAGCAAGAAACCAAAAACCGGCCCCAGTGGCCGGTTTTTTTTATGGGCGGGTGGGGCACTCTTCAATTCTGTGAGCCGACGGCCGGAGGCAGACGCACAGTGCTCAGAGCAATACGGGAAGCGGGCTAAGAGGGGAGGGGGCTGGCACCCTGATCCGGGCTGCCCCCGGGAGATAAAAAAACCGGCCACGGGGGCCGGTTTTTTCCTGGAGGGCGAGTTCCTAGCGCAGCACCACGTGCTGGAAACCCTGCACCAGGCTGATGACAGGCTGGGGATAGATGCCAAGCGCTACCACCAGGATGGCGGAGAGCAGCACCACCAGGCCCCCGGAGGAGAAGGCCCAGTCGGCCGTGGCATCGCGCAGTTGCATGCCGGGTTCTCGCAGGTAGAGGGTGACCATGACGCGCAGGTAGTAGTAGAGACCCAGGGCACTGCCGAGCACGATGGCGCCACTGAGCCACCACAGCTTGGCATCCACGGTGACGCCGATGAGGTAGAACTTGCCGATGAAGCCCAGCGTCATGGGGATGCCCGCCAGAGAGAGCATCATCACCGTCATCACGGCCGTGAGATAGGGGCGCTTCCAGAACAGGCCGCGATAGCTGTGCAGGGAGTCCGCATCCTTGCCGCGATAGGGGCTGGACATCATGCTGATGACGCCGAAGGCCCCCAGGCTGGTGAACAGATACATCAGCAGGTAGACACCCGCCGCTTCCACCGGCATCTGGCCGAGGCGGCTTGCCACCACCACCGCCAGCAGATAGCCGAAGTGGGAGATGGAGGAGTAACCCATCATCCGCTTGATGTTGGTCTGGATCAGCGCCAGGAGGTTGCCGACCACGATGGAGATGACCGCCATGGCCGCCAGCAGCCAATGGATCATGGGATCCGAGGTGGCCGGTACCGCCAGGTAGAAGCGCAGCAGCACGCAGAACACGGCGATCTTGCTCACGGTGGCGAGGAAGGTGGCCACAGGTGCAGGGGCCCCTTCGTAGACGTCCGGGGTCCAGAGGTGGAAGGGGGCGAGGGAGAGCTTGAAGGCGAAACCTACCAGCATCAGGCCGAAGCCCCCCATCAGCAGCGGGTGGTGGGCCGGGCTCTGGGCCAGGGTCAGGCCGAGATCGCTGAAGCTGAGGCTCCCCGCCTGGGCATAGAGCAGCGCCATGCCGAACAGCAGGAAGGCGGTGGCGCTGGCGGAGAGCACCATGTACTTGATGCTGGCCTCCAGAGAGTGGCGCTCGCGATAGGCATAGCCCACCAGGCCGAACATGGGCAGGGTCAGCATTTCGATCCCGATAAACAGCGACGCGAGATGGCGGGAGCCCGCCAGCACCAGACCACCGGCAGTGGCGATGAGCAGCAGCAGGTAGAACTCTTCCCGGTTGTCCGGGTAGCCCTTGAGCCAGGTGCGGCCGAAGGTGCAGGTGGCCAGGGCACCGATGAGCACCAGCCCCATGTAGAAGACCGCATAGCTGTCCACTTGCAGCAGGGGCGTGACCCCCTGATCCCCCTGGGCCATCACGACGGGCAGGGAGAAGAGCGCGAGGTTGAGGCCGGCGATGGTCACCGTGAAGGCGGTGTCGTCGCAGCGCTTCCAGGCGATGGCCAGCATCAGGGCCACCATGGCCCCTGTGGTCAGCAGCAGGGGCAGCAGGGCCAGCAGTTGAGAAGCAGTAAACGTCATGACAGGGCTCCCGACATGGACATGGAAGGCGAAAGAGAAAGCATCATTGCAGCGCTCCCGTGTCTGGCAGCGCATACCAGTGCAGCACGCTCAGCAGACTGCTGCTGGCGGTATCCAGCACCGGCTGGGGATAGAGGCCGAGCAGCACCAGGAGGCCGGCGATGGTCAGCATCATGGCCAGTTCCCGTTTGTCCAGCCCCTTGAGCACGCTCTCCTCCTTGGGGGTACCGAAGCAGGCGCGCTGCAGCATGATGAGGGAGTAGACCGATGCCAGCACCAGGCCGAAGGTGGCGATGACGGTCATGATGGGGGCCACCTGGAAGCTGCCGATGAGGATCAGGAACTCGCCGACGAAGTTGCCGGTGCCCGGCATCCCGAGGGAGGCCACAGAGAAGAACAGCATGACGCCGGGCAGGTAGCGCAGGCGTCCCCAGAGGCCGCCCATCTGGCGCAGGTCCCGGGTGTGCAGGCGCTCGTAGAGCTGGCCGCACAGGATGAAGAGGCCGGCGGCGGAGAGACCGTGGGCGATCATCTGCACCACGGCACCCTGCAGGGCGAGCTCGCTGCCGGAATAGATGGCGATCATCACGAAGCCCATGTGGGAGATGCTGGTGTAGGCTACCAGCCGCTTGATATCGGTCTGGGCGAACGCCAGCAGGGCGCCGTAGACGATGCCGATGAGGCCGAGGCCCATGGCGTAGGGAGCGAACTCGGCGGAGGCCTCGGGGAAGAGCGGCAGGGTGAAGCGCAGCAGGCCGTAGGCGGCGGTTTTGAGCAGGATGCCAGCGAGATCCACGGAACCTGCGGTGGGCGCCTGGCTGTGGGCGTCAGGCAGCCAGCCGTGCAGGGGCACCAGGGGCATCTTGACCGCGAAGGCGATGAAGAAGCCCAGCATCAGCAGCCACTGTACCGTGCTGCTCATGGGGGTGTTCAGCAGCTCCTGATAGTTGAAGGTGAAGACGCCAGTGGCGGCGTGGTGGGTCAGCACCAGGCCCAGGATGGCTACCAGCATGATGAGGCCGCTCGCCTGGGTGTAGATGAAGAACTTGGTGGCGGCGTTGATGCGCGACTTGCCGTCGGTGACCGAGTGGCCCCAGAGCGCGATCAGGAAGTACATGGGGACCAGCATCATCTCCCAGAAGAAGAAGAAGAGGAACAGGTCCACCGCCATGAAGACGCCGAGCACGCCCCCCAGGATCCACAGCAGGTTCAGGTGGAAGAAGCCGATGCGCTGCACGATCTCCTTCCAGGAACAGAGGATGGCCAGCACGCCGATGAAGCTGGTGAGCATCACCATCAGGAGCGACAGGCCGTCCACCGCCAGATGCAATGAGATGCCGAAGCGGGGGATCCAGGGCTGTTGCCACTCTGCCGCCCAGACGGGCAGGCCGGGGTTGGCCAGGGTGAAGTCACCGCCGAGCCAGATGGCGCTGGAGAGCACCAGGCAGGCGCTCATGGAGGCGAGGGCCACCCAGCGGACGAACTGGCCGCCGAGTCGCTCCATCTGCCAGCAGAGCAAGCCGCCGATGAAGGGTATTAACAAGATCCAGAGTAAGGTCACGATATCAGCTCTCGTCTATGTTCTGGTCGTTGTGCAGGCCCGCAGGCCTGCGTGAAATTGAAATGCCATGGGATCAACCGAGCAGCAGCAGGGCCAGGATCAGGGCGGCACCCATCCCCATGGAGGCGGCATACCAGCGCAGCTTGCCGGAGACGGTCCATGCCAGCAGCTGGTGGCCGGCTTGTGCCAGCACGGCGGGCAGATTCATCAATCGGTCCAGCGGGTCCTTGCCGAGCAGCCGGGTCGCCAGCAGGTAGGGCTTGACCCAGAGCAGGTCATAAAGCCAGTCAAAGCCCCAGGCGTTGAACCAGAGGGTACCCAGCAGACGGCCAGGCCCGCTCTCGGCGATACCCTTCACCAGACGGCGCTCGCCCAGGAACAGGAAGGCGGCGAGCGCAATGCCTGCCACGGCGATGAGGCCGGAGAGGATCTCCAGGGCATGGCGACCCTCCTCGATCTGATCCCCCGGGCCCGCCGGCAGCACACCGGCCAGCGGCGGCACGATGAGGGCACCCACACCGGTGGAGAGCACCAGCAGCACCAGCAGCGGCAGCTGGTGGGCCAGGCCGTGACCGGCGTGAGCCTGGGTCTGCGCCTTGCCGTGGAAGGTGATGAAGATGAGGCGGAAGGTGTAGAGGGAGGTCAGGAAGGCCCCCCCCAGGCCCGCCCACAACAGGGCGCTCTGGCCACTGGCCTGCACCTGCCAGAGGATGGCGTCCTTGCTGTAGAAGCCGGCGGTCACCAGCGGCAGCGCGGCCAGGGCCGAGCCCCCCACCAGGAAGCAGGCGTAGACCAGGGGCAGGCTCTTGCGCAGGCCCCCCATCTTGAAGATGTTCTGCTCGTGGTGGGTCGCGACGATCACGGCACCGGCGGAGAGGAACAGCAGTGCCTTGAAGAAGGCGTGGGTCATCAGGTGGAAGATGGCCCCTTCCCAGGCACCGACCCCCAGGGCCAGGAACATGTAGCCGATCTGGCTCATGGTGGAGTAGGCCAGGATCCGCTTGATGTCGGTCTGCACCAGGGCGGCGAAGCCTGCCAGCACCAGGGTCACGGCACCTACGACGGCCACCAGATGCAGGATCTCGGGGGCGAGCAGGAAGAGACCGTGGGTACGGGCGATGAGGTAGACCCCCGCCGTCACCATGGTGGCCGCGTGGATCAACGCCGAGACCGGGGTCGGACCCGCCATGGCATCCGCCAGCCAGGTCTGCAGCGGCAGCTGGGCGGATTTGCCGACCGCGCCGCCGAGCAGCATCAGGCAGGCGAACGACAGGGCAGGGGAGCCGTCGGCAAACATCGCCGGGGCCCGCACCAGCAGCTCGTGGATGTTGAGGGTGCCGAGCTCGCGATAGAGCACGAAGAGCCCGATGGCGAGGAAGACGTCACCGACCCGGGTCACCACGAACGCCTTGAGGGCGGCCGCCCCGTTGGCGGGGTTGCGGTAGTAGAAGCCGATCAGCAGGTAGCTGCACAGGCCCACCCCTTCCCACCCCAGGTAGACGAACAGCAGATCGTCTGCCAGCACCAGGAACAGCATGCTGGCGATGAAGAGGTTGGTGTAGGTGAAGAAGAGGGAGTAACCC
>ENA-OWLM01000668-OWLM01000668.1-metagenome-genome-assembly--contig:-NODE-668-length-13032-cov-3.456962_pt1 | contig 13032 bp, 8 predicted proteins | sample MGYA00245349_ERZ651102 | MGnify/ENA primary metagenome ERZ651102 (study PRJEB26857, sample SAMEA4031759) | metagenome | biome: human; feature: oral; material: saliva | place: Philippines | collected 2014 | study... | reverse complement strand
AACGTCTAACGTCTAAAATGGGTCCGTGACCCCTAACGTCTAATGAAGAAATATACCATCAGCGAATTACAGCAACAGCGAGAGTCAGAAGATCGTGTAGAGTTCAAAAAAGGCGAAAATGGCAATGTTTCCTATAATGGTGCAAAAGCCGACAAGCCCCAAAAGAGAAGACGCTGCATTTTAGGCTATGTCACTGCGCTTTGTAATGAAGGAGGAGGGCGTATCGTTATAGGCATGGAAGATAAGCACCCCCATAAGGTGGTGGGCACTTCGCAAGCCGAAAATGGCATCGGACAACTCGAGAGTGATATCTACAATGACACTGGCATACGCCCACAAATCTATGAACTCTTTGAAGACACCACTCATAAGCGAGTGTTAGTCATCGAAGTACCTGGACGTCCTCGTGGCAAAGTCTATAAATATGAAGACGTGCCACTCATGAGGGTGGGGGAAGAGCTCAAACCAATGGACGACAAAACCCTCGTTAGCATCCTGCAAGAACAAGAACCTGACTTTTCGGAACTGTTTTGTGAGGAGGCTTCCCTAGCCGACCTCGATGCCGAGGCGATAGAAATACTCAAAGAGAAATATGCCAAAAAACAAAACAACTCTTCTTTCACTTCTTTGAGCAATGAACAGGCATTAAGCGATTTAGGACTCGTCAAGGGCAACAAAGTGACCAATGCAGCAGTGTTGTTGGTGGGCAAGGAGACATTTCTTCAGCGAGTGTTCCCCCAAGCCAAAGTGATGCTGGAATATCGTGCCACTGAGGCACAAATCAATTTCGACAGTAGAGTGTCTTGGGGACAACCCTTTTTCATCTTAATCGATAAACTCTGGGAAGCCATCAATCTCAGAAATGGCGTTATCCCCATCAGAGAGGGAGCTTACATCTTTGATATCCCTTTCTTCAAAGAAGACGTGATTCGAGAGTTTGTGAATAATGCCTTTGCCCATCGCGACTATAGACGGAATAGTGAAATCGTCATCAAACAATATCCCAACAAACTCGTCATTCAAAATGCTGGCGGATTTCCTCTCGGAGTGACCCTCGAGAATCTTCTCACAGTGCCCAGCACACCGCGCAATCGTCTTCTTGCCGATGTCTTGTCCAAAACTGGTGTGGTGGAACGCTCTGGACAAGGCATTGATAAAATCTTTCTCTACACCTTGTCCGAAGGAAAACCTGCTCCCGACTTCTCTTTGAGCGATGCTTTCACAGTCACGGGCGTGTTGTATGCCAATGTCAAAGACAAAGCCTTTGCCACATTCCTGCAGAATGCACAACAAGAACTTCCCGACGACAACAAACTCAATGTCTTCGACGTGATGGTGCTTTGTGAGGTGCGCGATGGGGAAAAACATCCATCAGACAAGGACGTAGCCAAGAAACTTGAGCAATTGGGACTGTTGGAAAAGCATGGCAAGACCAATGCACAATATTACATTCTCCCACGTGTCTATCACGAACTCGCGGGCAACACTGCGCTTTATTCATTGATGACGGATTGGGATGTGCAGCAGGTGTGGGCTGTGCTCTGTCCTTTCCTCCAAAAATATGGCAAAGCCAAAAAGGCTGACATCGTCAAATTGTGTAGCAATCATTTGTCGGATAAGCAACTACGCAGGTTTCTCGACCAACTCAAAACAAAAGGTTGGCTCAAAACCCAAGGTGAGCGAAGACAAACTGTTTATTGCCTTGGCGATGCTGCTCCTAGCCACCACTCTGACTTGCCCAGTGCCTGATATCATCAGTTGCCACAGCCTTGCAATGACCATTACGAAGCGAAAGGGCAGATAAAAGGGCAGATAAAATGCTTTTTTCGCACCTTTTATCTCCGTTCTGTTTTGTAAGTGATTGAAATATAGTGTTATGTGCCGCTACAGTAAGGGCGGATAAAACCTTCTAGAACCCCTAGAAAAACTAGAATCACTAGAACTTCTAGAAAAACTAGAATAACTAGAAGCACTAGCCCAACCGTGCAGCCCGAGCCACTTCGGGGCGAGCATTAAAGGGTCTGCGACCCCTAACGTCTAACCTCTAACGTCTAAAAAGGGTCTCTGACCCCTAATCTCTAATATGATAGTTTGTATTGCCGAGAAACCCTCCGTTGCCGCTGACATTGCCAAAGTCATTGGAGCAACACACCACCACAGAGTGGGAAGAAATGCCGGATACTACGAAGGTAACGGCTACCAAGTGACGTGGACATTTGGACACCTCTGTGAACTCAAAAATCCCGAAGAATATTCCCCCTACTGGAAAGCATGGGCACTCTCCGCACTCCCTATGGTGCCCGAGCGATTCGGCATCAGACTCAAAGAAGGCGTCGAAGAACAATTCCACGTCATCGAACAACTCTTTGCCAAAGCCGAGCGCATCATCAACTGCGGTGACGCCGGACAAGAGGGAGAACTCATACAGCGATGGGTCATGCAAAAAGCTGGTGCTACCTGTCCTGTGGAGCGACTCTGGATTTCCTCTATGACCGAAGAAGCCATCCGCGAAGGTTTTGCCCGTCTGCGCCCCCAAAGCGACTATCAAGGGCTCTATGAAGCCGGACTCTGCCGCGCCATTGGCGACTGGCTCCTGGGCATGAATGCCACCCGCCTCTACACCCTCAAATATGGCGACAACAATCGACGTCGCGGAGCACAACCCCTCTCCATCGGGCGCGTGCAAACCCCCACGCTGGCCATGATCGTGGCACGACAACTTGACATCCAAAACTTCCAACCCGAACCCTATTGGGTGCTCTCCACCGTCTACCGCGATGTTACCTTCACCGCACGACTCGATGCCGACGATGACGAGGAGAAATCCCCACAAGACGCTGCCGAGGGCAAAAACAACGCTAAACCCCTCGCCAAACGAGGATTCACCAACCGCGAAGAAGCCGAAGCGGCCCTCAAAACCATCGAAGACACGCCCTTCACCGTGCAAAAGGTGACGCAGAAAAAAGGCACCGAAGCTCCCCCACGCCTCTTCGACCTCACCGGACTGCAGGTGGAATGCAACAAAAAGTTTGGCTATGGGGCAGAACTCACCCTCCAACTCATTCAGCAACTCTACGAAAACAAATTTACCACCTATCCGCGCGTAGACACCACCTATCTTCCCACCGCCATGCACGAACGTTGCAACGGCATTCTCCGCGGCATTCGCGACCATCAGCTCGCCCCCAACCTCCGCGTCACCGACTGGCTCGAACCCCTCCGCTCAGCCCCTTTGCGCAAATCGAAAAAGGTGTTCGATGATGCCAAAATCACCGACCACCACGCCATCATCCCCACCGGCGTTTTGCCCCACGGTCTCACCGATGTGCAGCGCAATGTCTACAACCTCATTGTGCAACGCTTCATCGCCGTGTTCTATCCCGATTGCCGCTTTGCCACCACCACTGTCGATGGTGAAGCCGCTGGCATTCCCTTCAGAGCTTCCGGCAAAGTCATTGTCGAAGAGGGTTGGCGTGTGCTTTTTCCAAAAAACAATGCCAAAGAGAGTGGGGCAGCGATTCTCACAACCGAGACTGCTGCACCCTCCGCTGAAACTGGTGCTGTGATTTCTCCCGAAGGACAAAACTCCACTGCCGAGGGGCAAACCGCTGTTGCTGTTGTGCGCAGCGAAGAAGAAGGCACACTTCCCCCTTTCACCAAAGGCGAAACAGGTCCTCACACCCCCACGCTCACGCAAAAGGAGACCACTCCTCCCAAGCCCTTCACCGAAGCTACGTTGCTCCGCGCCATGGAAACCGCTGGTCGCAATGTCGACGACGAAGAACTCCGTGAGGCGATGAAAGAAAACGGCATCGGTCGTCCGTCCACGCGAGCAGCCATCATCCAAACGCTCTACAAGCGCGGCTACATTCGTCAACAGCGCAAGAGTTTGGAAGCCACCCCCACAGGCGTTGCCCTCATCGGTTTGATTCAGGAAGAACTCCTCAAGAGTGCCGAACTCACGGGTCTTTGGGAAAACAAACTCCGTCAGATTGAGCGTCGCACCTACAGTGCTCAGCAGTTTGTTGCCGAACTCAAACAGATGGTTTCCGAGCTCGTCCACACCGTGCTTTGCGACAACACCAACCGCCGTCTGCAACAAGCTCCCCCTCCCTCGGAAAATACTTCTCCCCAAAAAGCTTCCTCTGAAAATGCTTCCTCTGCTGGAAAATCCCCTGCAAAACAAGGCACATCTTCTGAAAAAAGTGCCACATCTTCTTCCGAAAAAGCGTCATCTTCTTCCGAAGAAAGTAATGGCGAGGTGAAAGCAAAACGCAAGGTCATCCGTGCCGGCAGCAAATGTCCCGAGTGTGGTGAAGGCAAAGTCATCAAGGGCCACACCGCCTACGGCTGCTCCCGCTGGCGCGAAGGCTGCAATTGGCGCAAGCCTTTCTAATCTCTAGTTTCTAGTTTCTCTAGGGGTTCTAGTCTCTCTAGGGGTTCTAGTCTCTCTAGAGTTTCTAGCCCTCTAACCTCTAACGTCTAACCTCTAATGTCAAAATTCTTCTCCCTCATCGCAGTTCTACTCCTCTGCACCACAGCGCAAAGCACAGTCACCGTGCAAGCCACCGCAGCCCCACAACTCTATCCGCGCACGCAAGTCATTGAGGAAGGCACCGGCACATGGTGCGGAGCTTGCCCCTTCGGCATGGAAGTCCTTGAAAATCTCTACAAAGAAGTCAAGGACGTGCCCTACATCGTCATCGCCGTACACCAAGCACAAAATGCCTTTTCCAGAGAACCCATGGAGGTCTTTGACTATCGATTCCTCACTTTTCAAGGATTTCCCGAAGTGTGGATCAATCGCAAAAAGAGAACTGGTCTCTTCAACCACGAAATACCACTTGCCCTGAAAGAACAACGCCAACAGACGCCTTTTAACATCAAAACCAAAATAACCAAAACCGACACTTCCGACTACGACATCACCCTCACCACCACGCTTGGTTTTGACAATCACAACACCACGCTCCGCATGCAATACGTCCTCGTCGAAGACCACGTGGGGCCTTACATGCAGGCCAACTATGGCCAGAGATATAGACAGTATTTCCCCCATTCTGCATGGTTAAACAAACCCAATCCAGCGCAGACCTTCTACAACGATGTGGCACGCGCCATCTATCCTGTGGGCGAAAGCGCGGAGCGCGAAGGGGTGCTCCCCACAGAGATGCGTCGCGGTGTGCCGGTGAGCCAAACGTTCCACATCTTCCTCCCGGGTAGTGTGCAAAATGCCAGTCGTCTCCGCATTGTCGGTCTCCTCCTCGACACCCAAACGGGCGAAATTCTCAATGCCGACCAGCAAAAGCTCCCTACGGTCATCGGCACATCCACCGGCATTCATGCTCCACTTGCTCCCAATGCCGCCAACGCCAGCGATGCTCCCAATGCCAACGCTCCGCACTACGACCTCTCGGGACGCCCCATCTCTCCCGCTCAACCCGGACTCCACATCGTCAATGGGAAAAAGATATTAGACGTTAGAGGGGAATAGAGATTAGAATTTAGACGTTAGACGTTAGAACCATGCGGCGATGAGTGTCCATAACTGTCCAACCGCGCAGCCCTCTAACGTCTAATGTCTAACCCCTAACGTCTAATGTCTAATGTCTAAAACAATGTCCACCACTCGTAAACGCAATGCCGCAGTAGCCAGCATCACCAGCACGCGGCCAGAAGACCTCACTCCTCAACAACTACAACTTCGCCAACTCATTGTAGAAACTGCCGAAGAAGCCTTCCGACAAGAAGGCATCGTCAAGTGTACTATGGAAGCCATTGGCAAGCGACTCAATATGTCTAAAAGAACGCTCTATCAATTCTTCCACGACAAAGAGTCGCTCGTTCTAGCCTGCGTACAACTCAACACGGAGCGCAAACAGGCTTACACCCAACAACTCGAAGCCAACTCCGACAACGCGCTCCACTGCATCCTCCAGCTCATCACCTATCGACTCACCGCCTTCAAGTTGGCCAACACCTACTACTATCGGGAACTCTACCACTATCCCTCCGTAGCGGCCTATTTCACCCAGCGTCGCAAGGACTCTGTCAGTGGCATTCTCGCTCTCTTCCAGCGTGGAGTGGATGAGGGTGTTTTCGACAAGCGCATCGATTTCTCCACCGTGGTGCAGTGTCTGTCGGCCCTCACCGACGTTGTCTTGCAAAGCACCCACGGCACCGACTCGCTCACCATTCCTCAGTTTGTCTTCAACTTCGTCCTCCCTCTCTTCCGCGGGTGCGCCACACCCAGAGGACAAAATATCATTGACAATTATAGTATAGAAATTAGAAATTAGACGTTAGAGGGCTGCGCAGCCCGAGCCACTTCGTGGCGAGCGAAAAAGGGTCTATGACCCCGAGCATAAAAGGGTCTGCGACCCTCTAACGTCTATTTTCTGAGAAAATCCCAATCAGCGTGGAGAGTTGTTCCAATTTTTGGTCAATCAGTGAGAGGCGGCAGTCCAGTTGTTCACGCTCACTGTCGTTCACTTCAAGATAAGAAGCACGGTTGTTCGCATACAACTGTTGCGCAGCCGACACCGCACGCGTCAGCGCAGCATATTGTTCACGTTTGTGACCCTCCACCAAAGACAAATGCTCCAATTTGGAGAGCGCAGCGTGCGTCTCCACGAAAGCCCCCAAAAGCGTCTTCTCATAGTTGTAAAGCGCGTTCAGTTGCTGCGCATCCGCCTGAGCAAACTGCGCACGAATCGCTCGCTTGTTGATCAGCGGAGCCGTCAGAGTGCCCAGCGCGTTCCACACCACCGACTCCGGCAGGCGCACCAAATACTTCGGGTTGAAAGCGTTCACCCCCAAAGCAGCCGACACATTCAGTTGCGGCAAAAACTCCTTACGCGCCGTTTCCACATCCCATTTCGCAGCCGCCAATTCGTGTTCCGCCTGCACCACGTCAGCCCTCGCCAACAAGCGCTCCACCGCCAAAGCCCCCTCAGCAGAAGGCAAAGACAATGTCGCCAAATCTTTCGGTTGGCGCACAATAGCCTGCGGCAAACGCCCCAAGAGCAAGTTCAGCGTGTGCTCTCGATCAGCAATCTCCTCGCGCAACTCACACTCATCCGCTTCCCCCTTCGCCACCTCAGCAGCAAATTTCTCCACCGCCAGTTGCGTACCAGCGTCCGCCTCCTTTTGAATCTTCGCCAGTTGCACCGCCTTCTTTTGCAGCGCAACATATTGCAGCATCACCTCCCGTTTTTCGTCCAGCGCCAAGAGCGCGTAGTAGTTTTCCACCACCTCAGCCACCAGTTTATTTCTCACCGCCCGTTGTCCAGCTTCCGAAGCCAGATAGCGTTCCACCGCCGCCTTTTTGTCGCTTTGCAGTTTGTGCCAAAGGTCAATCGTCCAATCCAGTTGCACCCCCGGTGCCCAGTCCGGAACCACCGTCGGCACGTTGTGACCCGGCGTCATCTCCGTCGAAGCATTGCCCGCCCCTTCGGCCGTGTAGCGTCCCACCTTCGAGAAGCCCAGCCCCATTTTGCCCGAGAGCACAGGGCGCAAAGCCCCCTCCTTCGCCAAGATGGCACTTTTGGCCATTGCCAAATCCTGCACCGCCATTTTCACATCGCGATTGTTCGCCAAAGCCGTGTCAATGAGCGTTTGGAGCGTGGTGTCGTCAAAGCGTTTCCACCACAGTAGCGTGTCCTGCGTGGCCTTGTGCGCAGAGTCACCTTTGAGCAATCTCTCTTTCAAATCAGACTTCACCACAGTGGCCTGCGGCGTCTGACAAGCCCCAAAGCCCAGCAAAACCACCGCAGCGCACACCGCCACATTTATCTTATTTCTTTTCATCGTCGTCATCTTCTTGAACGTTTTGAGCATCATCTTGCGCTGAATTATCTTGTGCAGAATCATCTTGCACAGCATCATCCAGAGCATCATCCTGCGTGAAATCCTCTTGGGCAAAACCCTCAGACGCTTGTGCCAAATGCTGTCGATTCAAATCCTCCACCGAGAGTTCTTCTAGGAAAAACACCTCATCACCCCCAGCACTCGTGGCTCTCTTCTTCCGATAAGCCACATCCTTCTCCTCGCTCAGCGGTTTCTCCTTTTGGTAATGCACCAATTTGTCCGTCATCCCAGCAAAGATGTAATACAGTCCCGGAATCAACACCAGTCCGCCCAGCGTACCGAGGAGCATACCCCCCACAGCTGCCGTACCGATGGTGCGGTTGCCAATGGCACCAGCTCCCGTGGCAAACACCAGCGGAATCAGTCCGGCCACGAAGGCAATGCTCGTCATCAAGATGGGACGGAAACGCGCCACCGCTGCCGAGATGGCTGCCTGCACAATGCTCTCTCCTGCATTCTTGCGCTGCACGGCATATTCCACCATCAGCACCGCATTCTTGCCCAGCAAACCAATGAGCATCACCAGCGCAATCTGCGCATAGATGTTGTTTTCCAGTCCACACATTTTCAAAAACAAGAACGCGCCCAAGATGCCCACCGGCAAGAAGATAATCACCGGCACGGGCAACAAGAAGTTCTCGTATTGCGCAGCCAAGATGAGATACACAAACACCAAGCACACCATAAAGATAATAATCGCTGTGTGGCCCTGTTCGGCTTCGTCTTTCGAGATACCCGCCCAGTCGTAGTCATAGCCCTTGGGCAGTGTGCGCTGTGCCACCTCTTCGATGGCGCGCAAAGCCTGACCGCTCGAATAACCCGCAGCCTGCGCTCCCGTCACCTCAGAAGAGTTGTAGAGATTGTGACGCGTGATTTCGCTCATGCCATAAGTGCGCGACAGCGACATAAAGTCGGCATACGGCACCATCTCTCCCTCCTCGTTTTTCGTGTAGAGTCCCATCAAGTGTTCGGGGAAATCGCGATATTGTGGAGCTGCCTGCACAATCACCTTATAGGGTTTGCCAAATCTGATGAAGCCCGTTTGATAGTCCGAGCCCACCAAGATGGACAGATTCTCCAAAGCCTTGCCCGGCTGCACACCTTTTTGCAAAGCCGCATTGTCGTCCACGTGGAGCATAAACTGCGGATAACTAGCGGAATAGAACGTGAAGGCATTGCCTATCTCAGGACGCTTGCGGAGTTCTTTCACAAAATCCTTGCTCACGCGCTCCATCTCGTGATAGTCATTCTTCCCCGTCTTGTCGAGCAGGCGGAGTTCAAAACCACTCGCCGCACCGTAGCCTGGGATGGAAGGCGGTTCGAAAAACTCGATGTTGGCTTGCGTGAGGGTCTTGCACTTCTCCTCCAAATCGCTGATAATCTCCTTGGCGGTGCGCTTGCGGTGCTTCCAGTCTTTGAGGTTGATCAAGCAACTGCCGGAGTTGGCACTCGTGCCTTCCGAGAGGATTTCAAAGCCGGCCAACGACGACACACTCTCCACACCCTCTTCTTCCTTGGCAATTTTCAGAAAAGCCTGTGCAGCAGCGTTCGTGCGCTCTATCGTGGAGCCCGGAGGCGTTTCCACCACGGCATAAATCATCCCTTGGTCTTCTTGCGGAATGAAACCTGCCGGCAAACCCAAGTTCACCCAGTAGGCCAGTCCGCAGCATGCCAATATCGCTCCGAGGGTCAAAGCTTTCATTCGCACCGTGCGGCGCACCACGCGCTCATAGCGTTGGCTGCCACGGTCGAAACGCGCGTTGAAGCGTTGCAAAGCCTTGCCCACAAAGCCCAACGTCACGTTGTGTTCTTGCTCTTTGGTCAAAATCAAGGCGCACAAAGCCGGTGTCAAGGTCAGTGCCACAAAGGCAGAGAACAAGATGCTCGATGCCATGGTGATGGAGAACTGGCGGTAGAACATACCCTCAGGCCCTCCCATAAACGCCACGGGGATGAACACCGAAGCCATCACCAGCGAAATGGCAATGATGGCACCGCTGATTTCCTTCATCGCCTTCTCCGTGGCTTCCACCGGCGAGAGTTTGTTGCGCAGCATCTCCACATTCACCGCTTCAATCACCACAATGGCGTCGTCCACCACAATACCGATGGCCATCACCAAGGCGAAGAGCGAAATCATGTTGAGCGTGATGTTGAACACCATCATCGCAATGAAACTTCCCAACAGCGAGATGGGAATCGCCAAAATCGGAATCACCGAAGCGCGCCAATCGCCCAAGAACACAAACACCACGATGCCCACCAGCACAAAGGCTTCGAAGAGGGTGTGAATCACCTTTTCGATGCTGGCGTCTAAGAAGCGGCTCACGTCGTAGCTCACCTCATAGTGCATCCCTTTGGGCATGTCTTTTTGCAAACGCGCCATTGCGGTTTTCACCTTGCCAATCACGTCGCGTGCGTTGCTGCCGTAGGCTTGTTTCAGGGTCACAGCAGCCGAAGGCCTACCGTTGAAACTGGAATAGATGTCATACACCTCGTTGCCCAAATGCACATCGGCGATGTCTTTCAGGCGCACAGCGTTGCCGCCTTTCGTGCTTTTGATGATGATGTTCTTATATTCGTCTTCTGTGGTGTATCGTCCTGGATATTTCAACACATATTCCTTCACCTGTGGGCGCAGTCCGCCACTCTCGCCCAACTTACCCGGCGACACTTCCACATTTTGGTCTTCCAAGGCCTCGCGCACATCGTCGGTGGAAAGCCCATAGCTCATCATCTTGTCGGGATGCAACCACACGCGCATTGCATAGTTGCGTGTGCCCAAGATGTCGAGGTCGCCCACTCCGTCCACGCGGAGGAGTTCGGGGGCGATGTTGATGTCGAAATAGTTGTAGAGAAACCCCTGATCAGCCGTGGGGTCGTCGCTGTATAGGTTGATATACATCAAGATGTTGGGTTCTTCGCGAGAGATTTTCACCCCTTCTCTGATCACCTCGGGTGGCAACTTGTTGGTGGCTGACGACACGCGGTTTTGCACATTCACGGCGTCCACATTGGGGTCTGTGCCCAACTTAAACACCACGTTGAGCGCGGCTTCACCGTCATTTCCGGCATCGCTCTCTATGTATTTCATCCCTGGCACGCCATTGAGGGCTTGTTCCAAGGGGATAATCACGGATTTCACCAACAGTTCGTTGTTCGCTCCGGGATAGTTGGCGACCACATTCACCTTTGGGGGCGAAATGGAGGGAAACTGCGTCACCGGCAGATTGAACAATGCCAACACGCCAATGAAAGCGATGACCAGCGACACCACAATCGACAACACTGGTCGGCGAATAAATATCTTAAACATAAGAGTTGGTTTTTTCTAGTTTTTTCTAGTTTTGTCTAGTGGGGCTAGAGGTTCTAGAGGTTCTAGTGCTTCTAGAGCTTCTAGTTTCTCTAGAGCTTCTAGCCCTTCGAGGAACCGAGCCCCGCTTTGCGGGGCGAGCATAAAAGGGTCCGTGACCCCGACCCTAGTCAGCGCTGAGTTGATTCATTTTCATTGCCGTGTGAGGGTCCACCATCTTGAAGCGCACCACATCGCCATCATTCAGTTTTTGGATGCCATCCACCAAATAGCGTTCGCCAGCCGAGAGCCCACTGTTCACCACGTAGCCCCCCGAAAACTCAGCCCCAATCGTCACAGCGCGTTGGTGCACACGGTTCTCCTTGTCCACCACAAACACATATTTCCGGTCTTGTTCCTCAAACACCGCCACTTGCGGAATCATCACCGCGTTGCGCTTCTTCACCATCAACCGCACCGTCCCCATCTCGCCATTGCGCAGCAAATTGTTGGGATTGGCAAACTCCGCACGCATCGCAATCGTCCCCGTGCTCGCATCAAACTGTCCGCCCAGGTCCACTATGCGACCCTGCGCACCAAACACATCACCGTTCGCCAACACCAGTTGCAAGCCACTCTGCGTGTAGCGTTCCGGATGCAGGCGATAGTCCAAATAGTCCGTTTCCGAGATGTTGAAATACACCATCACCTTTCGGTTGTCCGACAAACTCGTGAGCAAATCTCCATCGTCCACCAGACTCCCCACTTTGAGCGGAATGCGTCCCAAAATGCCCGAAAACGGAGCCTTGATGAGCGACAAACGTTTGCGCTTCACTGCCAACTGATAGTCCGCCTCCGCGCTCCGCAGTTTCGCCGCGGCCATACGTTTCGCATTGACCGACACCACCTTGTTGTCCGCCAGTTTCGACACATTTTCCAAGTCAATCCTCGTCTGTTCCGCCTCCGCCTTAGCTTTGGCAATTTCCTCGTCCACGCCCACGGCAGCAATGCGAAAGAGCGGTTGTCCAGCCTTCACATATTGTCCCTCGCTCACGTAGACCGCTTGCAACAGACCCTTCTGTTGCGAACGAATCTCCACGTTGCGTAGCGAGTTGATGTTGGCTGCATAGTCTTTGGGCAAATCAATGCTGTCCACCAGCGGAGTAGTGGCGGTGTAAGTGGTTTCCACCTCCTTTTCTGCCTTTTTTTGGCAGGCCGTCATCGTGAAGAGACCAGCGCAGAGAGCGGAGAGCAAAAATAGTTTCATCTTCATTGTTCGAAATGTCGTCTTAGTTGCACACAAGTTTTGGTGGACTCTTTGTTACAAAGTCCTGTAAGGGAATGCGGGAGGCCTTGCCTACCGATTTGGGAGAGCGAAACTACATTTTTCCATTTACACCCCCTCTGTGCGATAGTGAAAAAAATGTTACTCCTCTGCATTTCCCTTCATTTTGTGGTCGTTATCCCTCCAAATAGCGATTGGAGTTTACAATATCGGCATTTGGGTATAGACCCTTCTAGCTCAGAATAATAAGCGAAATGCTCAGCGAGAGAGCGTCCACAAATGGATTCTCACTTAACTGTGCTTTTTAAGGGACGACTAGCTATTGTGGGTCTTTGTGAAACATTCGTCATGCGACACGCAGAATAAGTAGGCACAGACCACCGTTTTGCCGTGATTTTATGAAAAATAATTCGGATTTTATTCTGTATTCTCCCAAGATATCATTATCTTTGCGAATAGATTATTCGAGCAGAACCAGGCATTTTGCCGCACAGAAGAGTAGAGCAACCCGAACTATACCATATTTCTGCCTTAGCGCACGTCCTCTTCTTGATATTCAATTGCTTGATACTCTCCCTTGGTTTTG
>ENA-OWLM01000666-OWLM01000666.1-metagenome-genome-assembly--contig:-NODE-666-length-13054-cov-2.414186_pt1 | contig 13054 bp, 3 predicted proteins | sample MGYA00245349_ERZ651102 | MGnify/ENA primary metagenome ERZ651102 (study PRJEB26857, sample SAMEA4031759) | metagenome | biome: human; feature: oral; material: saliva | place: Philippines | collected 2014 | study... | reverse complement strand
GACTGGCTCAGCGTGGAACGCGTCGGCAACGTGCAGACGGTGGAAAAGGTGATCACCACCGGAGCCAGCGACGGCCGCGCCGGCGTGGTCTCCGAGTACCGCATCCAGTACCGCAACACGGGCCCGTCGCAGGTGCCGCAGGTGGTGTTTACCGACACCTTCACCCTGCCGGCCGGCGACAGCGGCTTCGTGCTGGTCAGTGCACGGCTGGCGTCAAACAACCAGACCTGCAGCTTCAGCGAAGCCGAAGGTGCCATCACCTCGGTGGCTACTGCGGGCGGTACCTCGTTCCGCAACACCGACGCGACCAACCCGCGCACGCTGACGCTGGTCTGTCCGGCGGTGGCGCTGAATGCCAACGGCGGTGTGGATACGGTCAATCTGAGCATCCGTCCGAACGTCAACGCCACCAATACCGGACGCGTGTTCGAGAACGTGGCCGGTTTCCGCTTCCCGAACGGGGCCGCCGGCAGCGATGCCAACGGCACCTGGAACTACAACCAGATCACCACCACCGCCGACGACACCAAGAGCGCCACGCTGACCTTCAGCGAAGGCCGTGTCGACCTGCTGGTGCAGAAGAACGACCAGGGCTTCACCGGCGGCATCGATCCGCTCGGTTACGACCCGAACGTTCCGGCCAACAACCACATCACCTACAAGGTCAGCGTCACCAACCAGGGCCCTTCGCTGTCCAGTGACACCCGCATCCGCGACAGCTTCGTGGTGCCGGCCGGGCGCACGGTCAGCTTCCTCGGCGCATCGCCGACCGCGACGGGTGCCTTCAGTGCGGCCACCTGTACGGTGGTCAGCGGCGGCAATCCGATCACCGGCGACGGCAGCACCGCCATGGTGCTGGACTGCCCGATGCCGGGCACCGGCTTCAGTGGCACCGACCAAAGCGGCACGGTGGCCGCCGGGGCCACCAGTGAGCTGTTCCTGCGCTACCGCTACGACAGCGCGCCCGGCGGCGGCGGCGACACCGTGCGCAACACCGCGCTGGCGCATTCGGCGGAAACCCGGGTGGGAGCGGACCTGATCGCCGCTGACGGCAACCAAGCCGACAACAGCACTACCGAAACCACCAGCATCTTCATGCGCTCGGACATGGGCGTGGCCAAGACCATGGTCACCCAGCTGCCGGCCGCTGATCCGACCATTGCGCTGCCGGCCAGCGTGGACACGGTCAGCGTGCGCCAGCCGTTCTGGTATGTGCTCACCGGCACCAACAACGGTCCGGGCCAGAGTCTGTCGCGCGACCGCAGCGCCACCTCGCAGCTGCGCGGCACCGGTACGGTGCTGACCGACACCCTGCCCGCGGGCGTGCAGGTCACCGGTACGGTGACCTGGCAGAAAGCCGGTCCGGTCTACGCCGGGGCCACCCCGGACGGCACCGGCACCTGTGCGGTGAACGACCGCACCATCACCTGCGAAGTGGGTGACGTCACCCATGCCAACGGCAACCCGGGCCGGGTCCGGATCCTGGTGCCGGCGCAGTGGGCGCAGCTGCCTGCGGGCAGCACCGCGCCGCGTGGCACCTCCAACAACCAGGTCCGCATCGTCACCGAACAGGTCGACGAAAACCCCGACAATGACAGCGTGACCGTGCCGCTGGCGGTGACCAACCTGTCGCTGGGCGGCAAGGTGTTCGTCGATTCGGACCAGACCGGCAGCAACGGCGGTGTGCCGCAGGCGGGCGAAGCCGGCATTGCCGGTGTCACCGTCCAGCTCAGCGGTACCGATGCCTACGGCCAGGCGGTCAACCTGACCACCACCACCGCTGCGGACGGCGGCTATCGCTTCAGCAACCTGGCTCCGTCTGACGCGGCCGGCTACACAGTGCTGGAAATCCAGCCAGCGGGTTATGCCAATGGCCTGATCGCACCGCCGACCAGCGGCAGCGATGCGGCCAGCTTCGATCCGGCCAGCTACGAGGCCGGCACCCCGAACAGCCGCTATGTGGTGGTGCTGACGCCGGACCGCGTGGTGCCGGGTGGCACCCTGGGCAGCCAGGGCGCGATCGCCAACAACTACAACTTCCCGGAAGTCCGTCGCCCCAACCTGAGCGGCTACGTCTACCTGGACCTGGACTTCAACAACACGCGCACGCCGGGTACCGACAGCGCGATTGTGTCGGCCACGGTGGAACTGCTGGATGCCGCCACCGGTGCCGTGGTGAACACCACGCAGACCGACGCCAATGGTCAGTACCGCTTCAACAATCTCGACCCGCACGTGGTCTACACCCTGCGCCAACCGCTGCCGAGCGGTGCCTATACCAACCGCCCGACGGCGGTGAATCCGGGCACGATCGGTGCTGCCGCATGCCCCGTCGGCCAGTGTGTGGTCGGAACCGCCGTCCCCTCTCCGGGTGGCCCGGACGACGAGACCACCGACCGCATCTCGCAGATCGATCTCGGGGCCGGTGTGGATGGCGTGGGCTTCAACTTCGGCGAGAACCCCAACGGCAGTTCGCTGGCCGGACGGGTCTGGCTGGACCTGGACAACGACGGCGTCATTGACCCGACCGAAACCGGATTGGCTGGCGTGGAGCTGGTGCTGAGCGGCACCGACCGCAACGGGGTGACGGTCAACCGCACCACTACCACCGATGCCGACGGCAGCTATGCCTTCAGCGGGCTGCTGCCGGGCACCTATGTGGTTACCGAGCCGACCCAGCCCACCGACACCCTCAACGGCCAGACCGTGGCGGGCAACCGCGGCGGCACCACTACCGCGGCCGTGACCACGCCGTCGGCGATCAGCGCCATTGTGCTGGCACCCAATGAAGCGGCCACCGGGTACAACTTCGGCGAGCTGCCGATCGCGCTGATCAGCGGCCGCGTGTACTACGACAACAACGAAAACGGCCTGATCGACAGCGACGAAACCGGCATCGCCGACGTCGCCGTGGTGCTGACCGGCACCGACGACGCCGGCACCCCGGTGTCGCTGAGCGTGCGCACCGATGCCCAGGGCGAGTACCGCTTCGCGGACCTGCGCCCGGGTACCTACGTGGTGACCGAACCGGACCAGCCGGCCTACACCACCAATGGCGTCACCACCGCCGGCAGCGTGCAGGGCACGCCGCTGGGCGTGGCCAGCGACCGCGCCACGGTGCCGTCCACGATCAGCCAGATCGTGCTCGAGGCCGGCATGCAGTCGCTGCACAACAACTTCGGTGAAGTGGCCGATACCCCGGACCTGGTGGTCAGCAAGCGCGCCACCGGCACGCTGTTCACGGTCAACCACCCGGCCACGTACCTGATCCAGGTGCGCAACATCGGTCCGCGCGAAACCCTCGCGGCCTATGACGTGCACGACCGCCTGCCGGCCGGCCTGACCCTGCTGGAAACCCCGGCCGGCAACGGCTGGCAGTGCCAGGGTGCGGTTGGCGCGACCCGCTTCAGCTGCCGTAGCAGCCGTGTGATCGCGGCCAACAGCACCTCCAGCGACGAGCTGAGCGTGCGCGTGATGGTCGGTGCCGACGCCGCCAATGCCGGTACCGTGAACAACGCGGTGCTGGTCGAAGGCGGCGGCGAAGACGGCCCGCACAGCCCCAGCAGCACCGAGCGCGGTGCGTTCGAAGGCGACGTCAGCCAGCTGCCGGCGTGCGATCCGGCGATCACCCAGAACGCCTGTCGCGTGCCCAACCAGGTGCAGCTCAGCGCCTCGGTCGGTGGCACCGTGTGGTACGACGTCGGCAACGATGACCAGCTGCTGGATGGTGCCGATCAGCGCCTGTCGTCGTGGATCGTCGAACTGGTCGATGCCGCCAGCGGCGAGATCGTGGGCAGCACGGTCACCGCCGCCGATGGCAGCTATCGCTTCGGCGACGTGCTGCCGGGCACGAAGTGGAACATCCGCTTCCGTGACCCGCGTTCGAACGTGCTGTGGCCGTTCCCGGTCACCCGCGAAACCGCCAACGGCACCCAGACCGCCTGTGATGCCGATGGTGCGATCGCGCGCGGTGGCGTCAGTGCCTGCCGCACCAGCGACAACGGCGTGAGCCAGCTGGAAGTGGTGCTGGCCGCCGGCCAGCACCTGGCCCAGCAGAGCCTGCCGGTGGACCCGTCGGGTGTGGTGTACGACGCCACCACCCGTGACGTCGTGCCGGGCGCGGTGGTAAGCCTGGCTCCGGTCGGACTGTGCACGGGTTACGACCCGCGCACGGCCATCCTCAACGGGGCCGGCGGTGGTTACCGCATCGAAGGCAATGCGATTGCGATGACCGTGGGCAGTGAAGGCTTCTACCAGTTCGCCTTCGGTCCGGCGGCACCCGCGCGCTGCGAGTTCCAGCTGTCGGTGACCCCGCCGGGTGGCTACCAGTTCGTGTCCACGCAGATACCGCCGCAGAGCGGCACGCTGTCGCCGGCCGGTGCGGCCGGAGCCAACCACGTGGTGCAGCCCAACAGCGAAGCCCCGACCGGTGCGGTCGGCACCGCCACCCAGTACTACCTGACCCTGTTCGCCGGTTCGGCCACGGCTTCCGTGGTGCACAACCACCTGCCGCTGGATACCGCGGTGGCGACGGGCCTGGTGATCAGCAAGAACGGTGACCGCCAGACCGCCGAGATCGGCGACACCGTGCAGTACACCATCACCATCCGCCAGACCGCCGGCAGCGCGCTGCAGTCGGTGAACGTGATCGACCGCCTGCCGCGCGGCTTCACCTACATCGACGGCACCGCACGTGCCGACGGCCGTGCGGTGAATGATCCGGTCGGCAAGCCGGGCCCGCTGCTGGGCTTTGCGGTTGGTCCGATCAGCGTCGGTGGACAGATCGTGCTGACCTACCGCGTGCGGGTCGGCGTCGGTGCCCAGCAGGGTGACGGCGTCAATCGCGCACAGGCCCACGGCTGTTCCATCGCCGGTGGCTGCATTGACCCGGTCGCGATCACGCCGCTGCCCGGCGCGCTGGCCTCCAACCGTGCCGAGTACCGCGTGCGTGTCACCGGTGGTGTGTTCACCGACCAGGCCTGCGTGCTCGGCAAGGTGTTCGTGGACTGCAACAACAACCACGTGCAGGACCGCGAGGAGCTCGGCATTCCGGGCGTGCGCATGTACTTCTCCGACGGTACCTGGGTGATCAGCGACTCCGAAGGCAAGTACAGCTACTGCGGCCTGCCTGCGCAGAGCCACACCCTGAAGGTGGACGCGGGCACGCTGCCGCGCGGCGCGCGCCTGACCACCAGCAGCAACCGCAACCTCGGCGATGCTGACAGTCTGTTCCTGGACCTGAAGAACGGCGAGCTGCATCGCGCCGATTTCATTGAAGGCAGCTGTTCCAACCCGGTGCTGGAGCAGGTCAAGGCCCGCCGTACCCAGGGTGAAGTGAGCGCGCCGGAAACCGAACCGGGCCAGGGGGCGCTGCGCTTTGAAAGCAAGCCGGCGCGTGCCCCGCAGCAGGCCACTGACACGGCCAACCAGAGACCCATCGTGCAACCCCGAGAACGACCCACTGCCCAGGATGCGGCAGCGGAGGGCCAGCCATGAGCCGTGCCCACCTGATGCGCGGCCTGCCGCGCCTGAGCCTCCTCGCCTGCGCCCTGGCCGCGGTACCGGCTTTTGCCCAGAGCACCGGCACCCCCGGCCGCTTCACCCCGGTGCTGGGCGATGCCAGCAGCCTGTATCCGCGCAGCCCGGCCAGTGTGGACGCCGCGCCGCGCGCGCTGGCCGCACGCAGCGACGTGCTTGACCGGATCGTGGTCGAGCTCGACCGTGACGGCGTACCGGCGGACGGCCAGAGCGCCGTGCAGGTGCGCGTGCAGTTGCTGGATGGCAACGGCCAGCCGCTGAGCGGCAACACTTTTGTGACCGTGGAAAACAGCGGTGGCCGCATCCGCCTGCCGGGTTCGCGCACCGACGAGTTCGGCCCGGGGGCGCTGGACGCCGACAAGGTCACGCCCGGCGTGCAGCTGCAGGTGGTCAACGGTGTTGCCGAATTCGAGCTGATCGCTCCGCACGATCCGCAGGATGTGCTGCTGCGGGTGACCGCTGGTGACCAGACCGCCCAGGGCAGCATCGGCTTCCTGCCGGAAATGCGGGAGCTGCTGGCCACGGGTCTGGTCGAAGGCATCATCAACTTCCGCCGGCGTGGCAATGCCAGCGCGATTGCGCCGGTCGAGAACCACGACGCCTTCGACCGCGACATCCGCCGCTGGGAGCGTCAATTCAACAACGGCAAGGCCAACGCCGCCGCGCGCACCGCGTTCTTCGTCAAGGGCCGGATCAAGGGTGAATACCTGCTCACCGCCGCTTACGATTCGGACAAGGACACCCGCGGCCGCCTGCTGCGCGACATCCAGCCCGAGGAGTTCTACCCGGTCTACGGTGACAGCTCGCTGCGTGGCTTTGATGCGCGTTCGGCCGAGCGCCTGTATGTGCGCATCGACAACAAGCGCAGCTACCTGCTGTACGGCGACTTCCAGACCGGCGACACGCTGGCCACGGCGACCGGCATTGGCGGCAGTGGTGCGATTCCGCAGCGTAGCCTCGGCACCTACAACCGTACCGCCACCGGACTGGGCTGGCATTTCGAAAGCGAGCGCGTGCGCAGCAATGTGTTCGCCATGCAGGACTCCCTGCGCCAGGTGATTGAGGAGTTCCGCAGCCAGGGCAGCGGCCCGTACGCGCTGCGCAACAACGCGGTGCTGGAAGGCAGCGAGCGCGTCGAAGTCATCACCCGTGACCGCAACCAGCCGACCCGCATCGTTTCGGTGCGCGCGCTGGCGCGCCTGGTCGACTACAGCTTCGAGCCGTTCTCCGGCCGCATCCTGCTCAACCAGTTCCTGCCCGCGTTCGACAGCGACCTCAACCCGGTCTCGCTGCGCATCACCTATGAACTGGACCAGGACACCGAGAAGTTCTGGGTCGGCGGTGCCGATGCGCAGGTCAAGCTGACCGAGCGCATGGAAGTGGGCGCGGCGGCGGTGGAAGACCGCAACCCGTATGCGGCGTTCCGCATGGGCAGCGCCAACGCCAGCTACCGCTTCGGTGACAACACCCTGCTGGTGGCCGAGTTCGCGCGCACCCGCAGCGAGGTCAATACCAACACGATCAACCAGGTTACCTCGGAAGGGCTGAAAGATGTCTCCGGTGAAGTCGAGGGCGATGCCTGGCGGGTGGAGTTCGCACACAGCGCCAAGCGTTTCGATGCGCGCCTGTTCGCGGCGCGTACCGACCCGGCGTTCAACAACCCGGCGGCACCGCTGTATGGCGGTCGCGGCGAGTACAACGCGCAGCTGAGTTACCGCGTCGGCCCGCGCCTGGAGCTGTACCTGGAAGGGCTGCGCAGCGAAGACCGCAATCCCGATGGCGGCGAGCGCGATGCCGGTGGGGCGGGCGTACGCATCGGCGCGACTGAGCGCCTGACGGTGGACCTGGGTGTGCGCAGCATCCGCGAAACCATCGGCGTGACCTCGCCGTGGTCGTCGGGGGTGCCGTTCGGCAATGCCGGTGGCCTGACCGGTGGTTTCGCCACCGGCTCCGGGGGCGGCGCGCTGGGCTACGGCCAGCAGGCGCTGGATCCGGCCACCGGGCTGATGGTGATCAATGGCAGCAGCAGCGGCAGCCCGATCACCAGCGACCTGCCGGTCGGCACCGAGCTGGAGTCCGACAGCGCCCGCCTCGGCCTCGGCTACCGGTTGACTGACCGCTTCAGCGCGGGCGCTGAAGTGGAAAACAGCGTCAGTGGCGAAGAGCGTCGTCGCCTGGCCGCTGGACTGGACTACCAGCTGTTCGAGCGCAGTCGCCTGTATGGCCGCTACGAAAAGCAGACCGGCCTGACCAGCGCCTACGGCATCACCACCACCGACCGCGAGGCCGATGCGCTGGTGTTCGGTATCGACAGCAGCTATCTGCGCGATACCCAGACCTTCAGCGAGTACCGCCTGCGTGATTCGATCAGCGGCCGTGACGTGCAGACCGCGTCAGGCATCCGCAACACCTGGGACATCGCCCAGGGCCTGCGCCTGAGCAGCTCGGCCGAGCACGTCAAGGTGATCGATGGCAGCACCGGCGACAGCACTGGCCTGGCGCTGGGGCTGGACTACAGCGCCAACCCGCTGTGGCGCGGTTCGATCCGTGCCGAGCACCGGATCTCCGAGGATGTGCCGGATACGGTCACCAACGAGGCGTTCGACACCACGCTGGTGCAGTTCATGGTGGCGCGCAAGCTCAACCGCGACTGGACCCTGTTGGCCCGCAACTACCTGCTCAGCACCCGTTACGACGCACGCGGTGACGTGCTGCAGGACCGCTTCCAGCTGGGCGTGGCCTACCGCGATACCGACCGCAACCGGATCAACGCGCTGGCCCGCTACGAGTACAAGCTCGAGCGCGACGAGAGCGGCTTGACCCTGGTCGATGGCGGCATCGTCGACGGCAGCAGCCAGGACGTGCGCACCCGCGCGCACATTGTCTCCACCCATGCCGACTGGCATCCCTCGCGGGCGTGGTGGCTGACCGGCCGCGTTGCCGGCAAGTGGCAGCAGGACCAGTTTGCCTACAGCGACGGTGCACGCGTCAACAGCCACTTCCGCGCCATGCTGTTCTCTGCGCGCGTGGTGTATGACATCACCGAGAACTGGGACATCGGCGTGCTCGGCTCCACCTTCCGTGGCCAGTCCGGTGCCAACCAGTACGCCTACGGCCTGGAAGTCGGACGCCTGCTGCGCCAGAACCTGTGGCTGTCGGCGGGCTACAACTGGACCGGCTTTGCCGGCGACCGTGACCTCAATGGTTACGAATACACCCAGCAGGGCGTGTTCCTGCGCCTGCGCTTCAAGTTCGACGAAGACCTGTTCCGGGCGGACCCCGTCCGCTACCGCGACCCGGCCCGCTGAGGATGCCCTGATGAACGATTCCAATCGCATGACCCGTTGCGCCCGCACCACGCTGACCGTGGCCCTGCTTGCCGGCCTGGCGGCCACTGCGTCTGCCCAGCAGACCCAGCTGGCTCCGCAGCAGCAGCGCATCACCGACCAGGCCATCCATGCCGATCACAACGCCTATGAAGCCACCCAGGGCCGCATCCAGGCGCTGAACGACGGCGGCCGGCCGATCCGCGACTACCATCTGGCCAAGGCCCAGTGCTGGCTGGACGTCTCGTTCCACGAGTACAGCCGCAACGACCGCAGCGACTTTCCGCAGCAGGCGCTGACCGAATCGGAAAAGCTGATCAACGGCATGGAACAGGGCGTGCAGCCGATGCCGACCGACACCCCGCTGGTCAACAACGCCAAGTACCTGCGTGACGATCTGTGGCAGCGCCTGCGCGTGCTGCACGGCAACCCGGGCTTTGCCTGCGCCGCCCAGCAGGTCGCGTGCGGCGAAGTCGAGCTGGTGCATGCCGGCAACGAGTTCAACCAGCAGCAGTGGCGCCATTCCAAGCCCTACATCCAGATCGCCGAAGAGCTGGTCAACGACGCCGAGTCGGCCGCCCGCCAGTGCGCCGCCGCGCCGGCCGCGATCAGCGCCGCGCCGGGCCCGCTGGTGGCCAACGTGCTGTTCGAATTCGATCGCGACGGCTACCGCGACATCCGCACCTACTCGCTGGAAAGCATCGACCGTGCATTGGCCAGCATCGACAGCGAGAAGCTGCAGCTGCAGTCGGTAGCCCTGGTCGGCCATGCCGACCGCATGCAGGGCCGCGGCTTCGATGCCAACCAGGCGCTGTCCGAACGTCGCGCGAAGACCGTGCGTGAACTGTTGATCGGTCGCGGCATCGACCCGGCGAAGGTGCGCTACGAGTACCGCGGCGACACCCAGCAGGTGCAGCAGTGTGCCGGCGTCAGCCCGCGTGCGGCGCTGCTGGAATGCCTGCTGCCCAACCGTCGGGTGGAAGTGCGTTTCGAAGTGACGCGATAAGCGTCACTGGCCCGCGCCTAGTAGCGGGCCGGCGTCCACGACATCGGCCGGCTGCCCGACAGCGACAGCCAGCCACGCGCCATGGCATCGGCCGGGTCGTGCAGCAGGGCATACAGATCCACCTCCTGCCCGGCGCGCTCGCCCCACAGGCTGGCCCAGGCGTTGTGACCGCTGCGCCGCGCGCTCTGCAGGGCGCGGTCGGCCGCGCGCAGGCTGTCATCCAGCACCGCCACCGTATCGGCGAACAGCGGCAACGGGGCCAGGCCGATGCTGGCGCTCAGGGTCAGGTGCAGGCCGGGGCCGGGTTCCACCACCAGCCGCTCCATCTGCAGGCACAGGTGGCTGGCCAGGGCCTGCGCGGCCTGGGCGTGGGTATCGTGGCGGGCCACCAGAAAACCAGCTCCGCCCCAGCGCGCCACCACATCGTGGCGGTCGCAGGCGTCACGCAGGCAGGTGGCGGCCGCACGCAGGATCGCGTCGCCCGCGGCCTGGCCGTGCTGGTCATTGAGGGTCTTGAAGTCGTCGATTTCCACCAGCAGCAGCGCTGTGCGCCGGGTGCTGGCAAAGGTCGGCATTTCGCTCTCCAGCAACCGCTCGGCCTCGCGCCGGTTCGGCAGGCCGGTGAGGCTGTCGGTGCTGATCAGCGTGGTCAGCTGCTGCCGCTGGCGGCGCAGGCGCAGCACCATCACCAGTGCCACCAGGGCCACCAGCACCAGCGCGACCACCGCGCTGTTGCGGATCACCCGCAGCCGCTCCAGATCCTGCACTGCGTTGACCTGGGTGGGGTTGATGCCACGTTCGGCCGACGCCTGCAGCTGCGCCAACTGGGCCAGCGCCTTGTCCTGGGCCCGGCGCTGATCCAGCTGCCGCGCCTCGCGCGACAGCGCCACGGCCTTGCCGCGTTCACCCAGCAGCAGGTGGATGTCACCCAGCAGATCCAGTCCCTGGCGCACTTCTTCGTCGAAATGGGCCCGCTTGGCCAGGGCCAGCGCCTGCTCGGCCAGCGGCAACGCCGCGCGGGCATCGCCCCGGTCCAGCTGCACCAGGGCCAGCCGCTGCAAGGTCACGACCTGACCCTGCGGATCCTGTGCGGTCTGCCAGACCAGCGCCGCGCGCAGGCCCGCCTCGGCCGCATCCAGCTCCCCGCGCACCCGTGCGATCTCGGCACGGTGGCTGGCCATGCGCTGCATCATGAGGTCCTGACCACTCAGTCGCACCCCGACCGCTTCGGCACGCTTGAACGCGGCCGCCGCCTCGTCGTAGCGCTGCAGCAGCAGCAGGGCGTAGCCGTAGTTGTAATAGACCACCAGGTCGCCCGGTGTAGGCGGGCGGCGCAGATGGTCGGTCAGCTCGGTGGCCTTGCGCAGGTAGGTCAGCGCACCGGCCGCATCGCCCATCGCTTCGCCGCGGATCATCGCGATCATCATCAACGACGCGATCTGACCCTGTACGTCGCGCTCCTGCACGGCCTCGTCGAGAAACGCGCTGACCAGGGTCAGCGCCTGGGTCTGCTTGCCCTGCCACAGCAGCAGGTGGGCGGCCAGTGACTGCGCCCGCATGCGGTCTTCGGTGCTGGCGTCATCCCGCTGTGCGGCCTCCAGCAGCCGCGCCGGCAGCGCTGCGGTCTGGTCCAGCTGGCCCTGCTGGCGCAGCGCGAAGCCCAGGCAGCCCACCGCGGCGATCTCGACCGAGGTCGGCAGATCAGGCTGGGCCAACAGCGCCTGTGCCAGCTGCAGTGAGGTCTGCGGCGCGCTGCTGAGCGTGGCCTGGCACTGTTCCACCTGCGCGGCCAGCGGCCCTCCTTCGCCGGCGCGCTGCGCGTGTGCGGGTGTGGCGCTGAGCGCCAGCAGACAGACCAGCGCGGGCAGTGCGCGCCGGATGAACGGCTTGATGAGCATGAAAACAGCGACTTCCCCGGGTCGATGGCTACTATACCTGCGTTACCTCCAGCCGCCGGCCCTCCCGGCGGGGACTTCCTGAACCGCATGCCTGTGCCGCCGCTCCACGATCCTGCCGCACCCGCCCCGACCGGCCTGGGCCGGCGCACCGACGCGCTGCTGCGCGGGTTGCTGCTGCTGGTCGCGCTGTACCACGTGGTGTTTGCGGCCTGGCTGGCCTACCGCAGCGGGCCCAGCGTGGACCGGATGGTGCCCGCGGTGGCGGTCCTGCAGGTGCTGGTCTGTTCGTTGTGCCTGATCGAACACCACGCCGGTCGCAGCGTGCGCGCCGCCTCCACCTTCGTGCTGGCCCAGCTGCCGCTGCTGATGCTGGCCTATGGCTACTGGGGCCTGGCCGCCCTGATGCGGCTTCAGCTGGGCCAGATGGTGCCGCTGCTGCTGGTGGCGGCGGTACTCGGCCAGCGCACCCTGAGCTGGACGGCGGTCGCGCTGTGCGGGCTGCTGGCGCTGGGGGCCTGGGTGGATGCGTCCGGGGCGATGTTCCGCGCTGACCGGCTGCAGCTGGTCGGCACCGACCTGGGCATCGGCGTGTTCGGCGTGCTGTTCACCGCCTGGCTGCTGCACCACAGCGTCACCGGCCTGCGCGAGAGCCTGCAGGAGGCGCGGCAGCGCAGCCAGGAGCTGGCCCGCAAGCGCGACGAGCTGCAGCTGGAGATCCAGGAGCGCGAGCGCGCGCGCGATCAGCTTGTGCACGCGATGAAGATGGAAAACGTGGGTCGTCTTGCCAGCGGCATCGCGCATGACTTCAACCATCTGCTCGGACTGATCCAGATGTATGTGGCCAAGGCCGGCCGCAGCGAAGGCGAGCCACAGCGCACCGCGCTGCAGGGCGCCGACGCCGCGGTGCGCCGGGCCAGCGCGGTGAGTCGCCGCCTGATGGACTTCAGCCGGCTGGAAGCGGCGCGGCCGCAACTGCTGGACGCGGCCGCTACGGTCAACGCGCTGACCCCGCTGCTGGAGCAGATGTTCCCGCGCGGCGTGGACGTGCAGGTGGAAACCAACGGCGTGCAGCGCCTGATCCACTTCGACCCCGCGCAGCTGGAATCGATTCTTCTCAGCCTGGCCGTCAATGCCCAGCAGGCGATGCCCGAGGGTGGCCGCTTCACCCTGGCGCTGCAGCCGGCCGAGGGCGACCAGTTGCTGCTGCGGGTGGAAGACACCGGCGTGGGCATGAGCGAAGAGGTGCGTGCGCGTTGCCTGGAGCCGTTCTACACGACCAAGCCGAT
>ENA-OWLM01000665-OWLM01000665.1-metagenome-genome-assembly--contig:-NODE-665-length-13088-cov-3.277910_pt1 | contig 13088 bp, 6 predicted proteins | sample MGYA00245349_ERZ651102 | MGnify/ENA primary metagenome ERZ651102 (study PRJEB26857, sample SAMEA4031759) | metagenome | biome: human; feature: oral; material: saliva | place: Philippines | collected 2014 | study... | reverse complement strand
GGAAGCAGATTTCTTACGTGATCTTGGTGGGCTCAACAATGGGATTGGGTATCTCTTTGATATGGGTGTCCGTAAACGTCATGCTGATGAGTGTTTCGACTTCCATCAGTTAAAATGGTTTTTGGTAATTTGGGGTAAAATCTTAGGAAATAATGGCGATACTTGGAAAGCATTCCGGGATAAATTCCATCCGTATTATCATCTGATTGTCGAGAGATGGACACCGATCGTCAACGGGAGTCTGGATTTAGCAAACAACTTCCAGTCTATCTTCCATAGTGCCCGCAGTGATGATTGCGTCATGATGGCAATGGTGTATTTTAATACCTATTGTCATGCCATGGTGAAAGACAAAGAAAACGAAAAACTTGTTAGTGGGTGTTACTTCGGGGAAACCACGTTATATCCTCTGCGCCGTTTGGTCAGTGTTAATGGCGGATTAAGTACATTATTAAATTCAGCCTTTGAAATCAATAGTCCACAGTGGAATAAGCGTAAAGACGAATCTCTCTATGGTCGAATAATGAAACATTTCGATAACCTAAGAAACGGTGGTAAAACCACGTTGTCTTTAACTATCGATAATATCTACTATGCATTTATGCTTGCCAAATCGCTTCGTCGTGCTGTACTTACCTCCCCTGATGGCATAGATGATATTCAGTCAGATGGTACCGGGTTTGATTTTAATAAAGTATTGCTCACTGCGATTGGTGTCTATGATAGAGCATTATTTGCTGAAGATAATCTTTATCGTTCTTATGGGTATTTCAAGAAGCTCTCCCAAGATGATTACTGGTGGGGCAAACTTGGAAGATCGAAAACGGGTACGAAAATAGGGACGATATCCGGTGGTGATATCTCCTATACCGATACCTCAAGTAATCGTAAGCTGATTACCATCCTTCCTGACTCAGATGACTGGAAAAACCCATTTAAGTTCAGCACAGAACTCACCGGTTTTACGAAACCAGACAATAACGAAGAACAGGTTTATCCGTTGGTTTATATGGGGGGTGGATTTGGATCGTATGATTATTATTCGACACTGACCTTTGAGTTCTTAAATGAACCAGGTAGAACGGTAAGTTGGATAAACCAACAAGTGACGATGGAGAATTTCCGTCATCAGGGAAGTTATCAGAAACAAAGTCTCCTAAGAAACGTCGTTTCTGCAGCGAATATCCTTGGGTTTATGAAAGAGGGAAGTAGTAAACATTACTGTCCGTTTGTTTCGGCCTATGGCTATATCCTCTCTCATTTTGTCACTTATAATACGATCGCACTCTCCACTAGTAATGGTGTTAATCTCGACTCATGTATTACCACGATACGTCATGGTCTTCCATGGCTTATGATTCAATCAAGAATGAACGGGGTAGATATCCCTTCCCGTCAAGCGATGATGACTATGATCGATAAACTTCCACCTTATCGGAAGTATGTGGATATCGTGAAATATTTTAACCAAGATGCAGGGTTAACGAAGGATGAGGACTTCTTAAAAGAAGCTGTAAAAGATGCTAGACAACTTCTAGCACAACTTGAACCGTTACGTAATAAGAACCCGGCGGATGCAGATCAGAATACGCTCCCACATCGGATGAAATCCACCAGAGAAGCCGATAAACCAAACTATCCAATTATCAATGGTGCAACCACCAGAAAAGTCGGGATGGTTTCAAATGAGACCTTTATCTTTGATGTCGGTAACTTTAGAACCCGTTTCGATGAGGATATGGAATCCCCGCTTCCTTATACTGAAGTCGCAACAGGGGTAGTTTCATCTCTCCCACTTGCCTATAAGAAATACTGGCCAGGGACTCTTTTTAACAAACAAGAGATTACCAAATACTACCAGGATTTCCGATACATGGGTGTGGGGATGCCACGGTTGACGATGAGTGCATTGTTTAACGATGCGCATACGGAGAGTTGGAAGAAAGCAAACAAATACGAAGGTCTTATCACAAGACTTCGCAGTGCCCATCCAGAAATGGATACTTATGCAGGACAGATGCTTGATAAACAAGGTGCGTTAGTGGCCTTCGGTAGTAATACTAACACCGGACTGATGTTTAGTCTTGGTGGCGCTAGTGGCTATCATTATGACCGCTATAAACTTAACCCACCACAATACGAGTACCGTAATGGGTATCGTACGTGTGATAAACAGTTCTTTGAGCTTGGGTTTGCAGAGTGGCACCATAATGTCGGCTATTATCGACAAAGTGATGGGTTCTCAGAGTTGATTGGTAACAACATCATGACCAACGATGTTTATTTAACCAGAACGACACGCTGTATCTTGGGTCGTTGGGGTCAGTTATGGGGTGACGCAGTTCCGTTGTCTATTCAACCTGTTCGTTATGTCAACACGATGTTGGATTATGCTAGACAACTCACATCGAGTAACGATTATAAAGTCATCAATCGTTTTCTTGATAAGATGAAGACTAACCTCGGCAACGCGATAAACTTATATGGGCCATTAGCAGGGGTGTTTGCACCGCCAAGATCACTTAGTGGAAACACGGGAGCATTGCTGGGGCATATGCGTAGTGACATGGGAAACGATATCCGAAAACCGGCGGCAAGGGATAGAACAGTGATGAGTTATGAATTTACGACAGCTTGTTTATTACTTCGTAAATACGGTCGACTTCCGATGTATCACCCACATTACCACCGTGATATCCATATCGAACGGACGTTAATTGATATGGCGATTCTCAATCTTCGGTTAGAGTTAGGACAGCATTGGATAAAATCCGTTGGTGTAAATACTACCATCGAGAAACTCTGGCATATCAATGAGTTCCTTGTGCGCTATGACTTATATAGTGGTACTATCCCACCGTATACACGATTGTTAAATGAGTACGGATGGCTATCGTTGTTAGGTATATGGGGATTTGAGACAAATGGAATGGAGTTAAATACAACAAACCAAAAGGTCCTAGGACTTGATAACCAAGGAAGTGTATTTAAAACCACGCTCAGTGTACTGGATATTACCCTCAGTGAAGATGCAGGTGAAATGGCTAAACTCCTTACACCGGTAAACGGCATGACGCTTTATGAGGTCTTGAATAAAGATATTCCGGGTGCAAAATACGGGTTCTTTAATTACGAATCTCAGTTTGGCAGTGGCGGGAAAGTTACCGATATGTTACTTATCCATGCCGGGGTTTTACGCGATTATGAGTGTAATAATGCTGGTTGGAAACACATGCGTGATATTTCAGCGGATCATCCTGAGCCGAAAACACGGTTCTTTAAAGAGGCTTATGAGGGGGGTAAATGGAACATCTTTGATAAAGATGCCTACGATTCTCCATTTAGCATTATCGTACAAGAACTTCCTCCTGGGGGTAATAAAGACATTCCGGTTGGGATGGTACCGATGTACATTATGCCATGGGCATTGCTTGATGAGGATGGAAATATCGAAGCATTCTTGTGTACCGATGACCCAATTCAATATTATCAGTCTTTAGATGTTGAGATTGTTGAAAAGGCAAACCGTATCCAAGAATACCACAATGGAAAACCGGTAAAAGATCCTGCTTCTTATTGGAGTGTGGAAACAAACCGGGTTAAATGGTACTAATCGGTAAATGTTAAGTAGGTATTTGTTTAAGTTATCTTTACCTACTTACTTTTTATTCTTTCTTAAACAGAAAAGGAACATTTATGGCCAATTTTGATCCAAAACGCTTTGCAAGCCTTTCTGACTTTACGGCAACCAACATCATCAGTTCGGTTATCGAAGTCGAAGGTGGTTACAGCAACAACAAACTTGATGCGGGTGGTGAAACCATGTATGGGATCACCAAAGACACTGCACGTCTTTATGGTTATGCTGGTAGTATGGCAGAACTGACTAAACGTACGGCGTATGACATTTACTATAATGCGTACTGGAAGAAAAACCGTTGTGATGAGCTTGAAGAAGTTCATCCGTTGATCGCATTCCACGTCTTTGACTTAGCGGTCAATGGTGGTAGTGCACGTGCAGGACAACATTTGCAACGTTTATTAAACGTCTCTAACCGTCATGGTAAAGACTATGCGGATATCGCAACCGATGGTGCAATCGGTCCTGGTACCGTAAGAGCCCTTCAAGATTTTGCACGTCGTAATGGACCACAAGGTGTGAAAAACTTTGTGATTACCTTAATCGGTATGCAAGCGAACTTCTATATTTCTATCACGGAAAATAAAGCCTCAAATGAAGAGTTCATGAACGGCTGGATGGCCCGTGCAGGAAGTAAGTTGTTGCTAGCTGCGAAGTTCTTATCGTAAGCACTTAAACAACATAATCGAGAGGGACTCTTTTGAGTCCCTCTTATTTTTGTCGTTTATCCTGTTTTATGAGGATATATTACTAATATGAGATAGCAAACACTATCTCATTTGTGCACAATAAACAACTAACCCTTAAGGAGTAACTCACTATGCGTTTTCGTGATAAACATATCGCTTATCAAAATAAAGAAGGAAAAGAAATCCGTCTTTGCGGTGGCGATAGTGTATTAAGATTCGATTCTCAGCACGACATCTTCACTATCTTCAATACCCGATATCAAACCAAAGCAGCTGATTATTACTTGACAAAAGAAGATGCGGGGCTGTTAGGACAGGTCATGGCGTGGTGTCAACGAAACAATATCCACCCAACAATTAACGTAAGTCCAGATGGAGATCCTATCTTAGGTCTTGTAGATAAATGGAGTAAATTCCACACTATCACAAGGGATGACGAACAGTGTATTTGTATCAATTACTGGGACGAAGACGATGTTTACCATCGTATCAATGAAGATGACCTGATAGATTATCTTGATTATTTCTACATCCCACCAACAGGACTTCGTCTATCTAAGTTTGAACAAACCAACCGATGGTTTATTCATTATGGACATGATGATGACATGATTGAGATTCCAAAAAAGAAAGTCATTGATCTTGTTGTCGAACTTAAGCAATCTGAAAAGAAACAACAGTTTGCGATCGAGTATATCGAAAACAATGTTCCGTTCCACTCATGGGATTTAGAAAACGGGTCTGTTAAACCAGCACAAGAAGACAGATATACTCCAAATTTACCGGTGCTACTGACACTTGAACTGGAACATATCCCAGCTGCTGGATGGGTTGCTAAGAAAATTACTGAAAAGAATGGAGAATAGAAAAGATGTCGATATTACATCAATGTATCGGGATAGCTGAGTTAAGGGGTGAGTCTAACACTATCCTCCTTGAAGATACCACATTTAAAGCGGTTTTGGATGAAAAAGCTTGTACACTTTCGGTTGTCGATCGTCTCAGTGGGGCAGACCAAGTGATGTATCAACTATCAAAGGAAAATGTTAGCCCGATAAAACGAATCATGGAGACCTGCATCCAGTATTACATTCGTCCAAGGATTGCTGTAGTGGATATTTACAAGCCGGTGTTCCAGCTTGCGACAACTGACTTCGGAGAGATAGCAGAACTCTGCACCACCCAGCAAGATGAGGTGGTCATCTATCATCACCGATACTGTGAGGAGGTACGCACCTATACACCATGGGGGCTTGCCCACCAACTCGCACGGAAGCGTTATTATTGTAACGGGATATGGGTCAATGGAAAAGAGGGTGATATTATCCTTGAGGATGATAATGATAAAGGTAATATCTTGCACGTTCCAATGGAGAAGTATTTCTGGTTGATGGCGGGACTTGATAAAGATAAAGCATTTAGCGATCAAATCCACCTTAATCTCATCTCAGGGATTCCGTATTTCCGGTGGGATATGGATGCCTTAAACGCCCTACATGGTAAATAAGCAACATAAAAAGAGGCTCCAGGATAGGAGCCTCTTTTTTTTTCGTTATTTTTACCCAGCCGATCTTATCAAGTCTAACAAACGCTGCCTTGCACGATTTCCATCGTTCTCGTTAAGTGAGCGATATGAACCGTATCCCATCCGATAAACATGCGGTTTTATTTGCGTAAGTCTGATATTTGCAACAACACGCAGAAATCCGTTTGCATGCCAGAAGCCGAGCGTGACTTTGTCACGTTCAGGATCAAATGCTCTATCCAACAAGAATGTCTTATAAAGAATCCCCATGCCATTCATGACATAGGGAGATTCCCTTTCTTGTGTCTCATAAACAATCTTTCCGTTTACTATCACAAACATCCGCTTTAACCCTGTCGCTGCATCAAAGTCGTTGTGGTACGTCCAACTCCCGTAACTCATCCGAATACGTCTAGCATCATCATCCACTGTCAAGATACCTTCATGGACACTTAAGGTTCTATCAACAGGAAAATCCGGTTTCATGATACGTTTAAGACGTTCAATGTCAGAAGACGTATAATATACCTTAGACATGTGTTCGGTGACTTTCGCATCGCCCCACGATGAACTCCCGCCCGGTTTATTGATATGGTACTCACGAAGTCGAACCATATCAAATGTGCCAAATAAGAAGTTATTCAGCTCATAAGCTTTCTCTGTACCGACTTCATTATTACCAAGCCAACTGACTTTAAGTTCAGCCTCATCATTAGGGACCACAACCTGGTTTCTATCCCGAAGCTTCGTATCACTCGAAGAGTCTGTTGCAGCAATCGCCCAGTACTTATTAAGATTAAAATCTCTTGCAAGAAATTTTACCGCATCTTCAGAGTTTAACCAGGCGTTTCCTGTAAACTGTACCAAGTTTGCATTTCCGTTTAGCGCGAGGAGTGCGTTAAGACAACTTACCTTATTACCCGGGGTTAAACAAGAGATTCTTGGATCACCATAGATAAAAAGGTTGATGATGTTGTTATTCCCGTTTATCTTAAACAAAGACTGGGAGAAAAATACACCCTCGTAGTAATTTCCGTTGGTCGGTTGAACAAATCCCATTTTATCTTCATGGGTAACGTTTAAACCAAACCACTGTTTTGCAGCACCATCAAATGGTCCTCGACCACCCGTATAGACATAGTCCATGAAATCTCGGATACTGTAAGTCAGGTCACCATCCTCTTTAGCACGTTCAGGATAGGTTGCTAAGATAATCGTGATAATAGAGTTATTCGTACTAAACTCAGCAATTAGTGGGTCAAACTTATCAGGTCTGTTTTCCTCATGAGTATGCCAGTGACGCGGAGTGCCTGCATAAGCAGGTCTTGGACCACTACCACGAGGACGAACTTCAATCCCCATTTTTGTGTAGAAATAACACACATCACTGCCATCCGGAATCACTACAGGTGGGAGTCGTTCAGAACGTGCACTTCTAAAGTCGGTGCTATCGACAGAAAACGTCACTGGACCTGGTTGCGGGTTATTAAACGCATCAGACCACCAGAGCATGTTAGTGAAGTCACTTGGTCTAGTGGTACTGGTCATCGGATATTTTGCACTATCATCCACGACATTTAGCGTAGAAAGATCTTCCGTATATCCCAGGTCGCCGCCATCCGGATAACCTGTCGGTAAGGATGGAAGGTATCTTGTCATGTAATCAGAACCAATCAGAGATAAGTCATGTGCTTCAAACAACTCGCCACCGGGTATTAGTGCAGAACCGGTACGACGTGGTTTTCTAAGTGAGCTGGGAGACGATTTCTCCATAAAACCATAAATACTTATCTTATTTGCTGCGGTAGCGACTTCTCGCATCCGAAGCAAATAACCGATATGAAAACTTTTCTTCAGGTACTCAGATAAGTCTCGGTTAAAACCATATCCATCTGTCACCTGTTCAAACTTGAGCTTGTGGGCAGGAATCGTCACTTTCAGGTCAAAGTCTTCCAGCTTCAGTTTCGCGGTGGCATCACGATAGATATAATAATTATCAGGGATGCCGTTGAAACGTTCAGGGTTTCCCGTAGCTCCTGTCTTTCTTGCTGATTTAATATCTGCAATAAGCCCTTCCGGTGTTTTAGGAATCGCCATCTCACTTCTCCTTAACCAAAAGTTCATTTACCAGCAATTCAAGCTGCGTGATTTTCTCTTGTTGTGCTTTCACTGCTTCCAATAACAACGGAATAAGTGCATTGTAATTCAACGCCAAGAAACCGTTCTTATCTTCACTGACAGCACAAGGTAATACTTCTAACACTTCCTGGGCAATCAATCCTGCGGTTTGTTCTTTCTCACCGACCATCCGATAAGTATATCCACCGAGTTTTGCGACTTTCTCAAGACTGTTTTCTATTTTACGGATATCCGCTTTTAATCGTTTATCAGAAGTCAAATTGATTTCTTTCGGTCTAAATTTCGCATCCAAGTAAACATGTCCGTCTTCTTTGACTTGGAACGTTGGATTGGTTCCACCAATCAAACGCACTTGTTTAACAGAAATCTGTCCGTTCTCAAATAAACGCACCAGTTTACCATTTGCTGTATCACTGACTGAAGATTGGACTCTATCCGCACCTAATACATCAGTTTGACCGTTTTCTATTTTATCTAAACGGGTTTTAAGACCATCAACATCTTTTCCTACTGTCCAGATATATGGGAACTCGCTTTCCAGTACTTTGCTGGTAATGAGTTTCTCTAACTTCCACCCACTAACACTGTTATATTGGTTAGTACCGATATCGTTATCATTGGTGGCGATATAGTTATCCCCATATCCATAGGAGTAGAGCATCGTTCGTTGTCCACTGCCCCCTAATAAGATCCCGTTGCCGTCTAATCGTTCAGCCGGTTGTGGGAGTGGGAAATTATCGCCGACTTTTGCAAGTGATGGGATATATAGCGGAGGCGTGGTCCAGTTATTACCGATTTGGAAAACCATCGACTCGGTTTGTGCATAGATGTTTTCAGAGATGCTATTATCTAAACAACGGATTGACTTGTTCCATCTATTTGGGAAAGAAACGAACTCCCCTTGAACGCGACCCTGACGAGTATAGGTATTTCCATCGACAATATAGCGCTGATAAATCACCCCGCTCTCTTTATCGCCGATGACTTCCAATAGCCCATTATTGGTTTGATTGTTCGCTAAACTGTGCTGTTTAAGAAGTGGGATATTTCTCACTTGACTACCGATAGTGTAGGTACCTGGATAGATATAGCTGTTAATGTCGTTTAAATCGCCTGTGATGCGATTTTTCTCATCATGGGTAACTACCTTAGGCTTATCAGGAATATTGCGCCATTGCGCTGTTTTAGCGGCTTCTGCGATGAGTGGACGGATAGCCGCATCATCAGCTTTTGCACTGACCTCAGCACGTAAGACATTTACTTCTGATTTCGTCGCTAAAGTGGTGAGTCGGTTGTTTAAAACGGAGTTGGTCACGAAGTCCCCAATCGAGCCATTAATTAACTGCACGACTTGTTCTTGGGTTAATTTGGTAGCGACATCAATCTTAAGTTGGGCTAACTGATCCGATAAGTCTTTCGCGAGTTTCTTCTCAAGGTCACTAGAAGATTTTCTAAACTTCTCAAGCTCTGCATCGATATCCCGTTTCATTTGGTTAAGATAAGCTTGGAGTTCATTGGTGGATTGTAGTGCATTAATACGCGCTTCTAAATCCTTAAGTGCGGCAGTAGAATCCGCTTTAAACTTCTCGATACCACCCACTAACGTATTAGCATTACTTGCAATCGTCTCAAACGCTTCTAGTCGTTTACTAACCTCTGTTTGGAACTGACCAAACTGGCCGTATAACCAACTATCACGTGTAAGGCGTAAGTGTTCAAGTACACTCACCATCTTACGCAGTTGTTCTACTACGGAATTCCAGTAGATAACATCAGTAATCGGGTGAGTGTGCGGTGCAGGTGGAAAAGTCTGTGGTTTGTTTAACACACCTGCCCATTTGGTGATGTTTTGCTGAGTCGCTTCTTTTACTAGCTGACGGATATAATCCGGTGTAAAATCATCTTCTTTCCCGTAAGCCTGGTAGGTTAAAAAGACCTCGCCCATCAAGTCTTCCCGTAAGAGGATGATAGAGGTAAAGACATCTTGGTTAGAGGCTTTCGTCGCGACGGGATGTAAATCATCGTGACGATAATCCCGACCATGGACTAGCGGATTACCGTCTTTACGCACGACCATACTTCCACCAAAGAACGGACCTTCTCGCGTCACCAATGCACGATGCAGTGGATCGATTTCATGGCGTTCACTAACGATAAGGTTGTCTTTGCGTGTCCCTGTCGTATCGATAGGGTATTTCTTGAATTGTGTTAACATGGTTTACCCCTATCCAAGTAGGTTGGCTTTACGCCAGATTTTAAGATGTTTTTCGATTTCATCAAGATACTCGTATCTATCAGATAACTCGATACGCTCTTCGAATTTTTGTTTCATCCCTGTTAGATAACCAGAGATATAAGCAAACTGTTTAATCTTCTTCTCTAAACGAGGAATCAACTCATTTAACGGAATACCGCGAGCATCACAAAGTGCTGGCAAGAATAATAGTTCTGCTCTTTCCCCGACCTCAATCTGACGGTAAGATAATAGGTCTTGAGTTTGATATGGGAAAGTCATGATCTCATAGTAATCGTACCCCTGTAATACAAAGGTCATTTTCTCGATATAGATTTTGATATTCAACTCTAATAAACGTGCTTTCTCTTTTGGTAATGAAAGACGCACGCGTTCAAATTTGTTTAAGTCAGGTCGCCACTGATAACCGAGCTTAACATTTTGGACTTCCTCTTCTGGGATAGGGACCCAGACAGTGCCCTTTTCGGTATTGTCTTTTTCTTGTTGCGTCCCGATGTAGATGACGATATTTCCCTCATCTAGCATGGCATATTTTAGCATGATTGTGGACTTCCTTATAATAAGCTAAATAAATAAGAGGGTACCATAGGTACCCTCCTTTTAAACCGATATGCTACGAACCATAAGTTATACGGTAATGGTTAACAGAGCATCCTGAACTTTGTTGATACCACTATTAGAAACACTAAAGCGTGGTGTTAAGGCATCTGGATAGTCTTGGTTGACATTCACTGTTAAGAACGTACCGAAAGAAGTAAGCTCTCCCGCTAAGATACTTATCGTGCCTTCTGGAAGTGTGATAAACGTCCGTCTTACGGCAGAGTGAATAAGCTCACCACCATTGACCCGTGATTTCGCACGGACCGTGATCTCTGCTTTACGTCCTACCAGTGTTTTCGGTACAGACCACTCTTGGTTTTTGGTGATTTGGAATGTCTGCGCAGGTGCAAAGACAGAAGTATCACCCCCATCAAAACGCTGTAAGATAACCCCTTCAGCATGAAGTACGTTGTTGTTATCCACACTCACAGAAGACCAGTCCTCTGCTGCAGGTTGTGCACGGAAGTTAGCGAGATTCCAGTCACTGGTTGCAGGTTTGGACTGTTCTGCGATATAACGACGAACTTCGGATTGGACTTTCGTAAGGATTGGGCCCATATCGACTTTTGGCTCTTGTGGGAGCTCGTCTAATCCTGGATTATAACGAATCACCCCATCACGTTTGTAAGTGACGCAAATATCAGAAAAAACGAAGTTTTCATCTGCTGCCGTTAACTCAGAGAAGTCAATCAAGAAACCGAAGTCTGTAACACCATGCGTATTATTAAGGCTTAAACTGTGCTTAAAGCGATTAAGCTCATTGATATTCGTGGTACGGCTACTACTAAACTCTGGGCTTAGTAGTGCTTTCTGCCCATTCTTAAAGGTAAGATAGAACTTCAATCGAGACAGTGGCACTGGTGCACTGGTGGTATAAGTCACCTCGATATTGCTTATCTTACCTGTTGGAAGGGTTAAGGTATTTTGATTTGCCCAGAAATTCCCCAAGGCTTTAAGTTGGGAGAGTTTCAACACGCCGTTTTGATTATTGGTGTTAACAAACTGCGCACCATTGCTGTCAAATGAGGTGGTGTTGGAAGCAACCAACTGCCAACCCTTTATTTTCCCTTCGACCGCTCTAAAACGGCCATTCATGATAAAGTTATCCGCGTTGTCTTTATAAGCAATTAACTTATTCAACATGCGCATCCAATAATCCAAGTGGTTATGACTGAAGTAGAATCTACCTCGTCTTACGCCATTGGTTTGGTCTTTATAAACCTGATAGGAAACATCAAGTACTTCACCATTGCCGTTACTTCCGACCCAGACTCCGGTAACACCGACACCGTTGACGTAAGCGATTGTCAAGTAAGCACCACCATTATCTTGGTCCCGGTATTTTTCGATTTCATCTTGGAGCAATAACGAAAATGCTATTTTATTAGGTCGGCCATCAAACAAGTTAGATAAGACATCCGATACACCAATAAGACCAGGGATGGTTGTATAAATACTCTTCGTTCCATTGAACGGGATATTAATAAGATACGCTTTATTTGAGATATCTGCTGTATAAGGGGTTTTCATGAAGCTTAGTGAACCAAGATCAGTAATCACCTTACCAGATTGTTCACCAAGTGTTGGACTATATTCAAGCACACAGAGCCCAGAACCAAAGCTGTTATTACTAGAGAGTTTGATACCGTCTCTAAATAGACAACCAAGATTGTCAGACCCAGCAACACCTTGTGGTGGTCTACCGATAAAGAATTGGTGATTAACGACAACCAGCTCATCTTTTTGTGCAAGACGCTCTACGGCTTCAAGACGTGTACCTTGTGCCGTTAGAATCGCTTTATCCGCATCGATTTTACCAGAGAGCTCCGTGGTTTTCTGATTGACTGGAGTAAGTGCTGTCTGAATGGCTTGGTTATACGCGGTAGTGACTTTCTCCAGTTCATCGGTGACATATTTCACATTTGTTAGTGGTGAAACACTCGGGTCTTTCTTATCAACGATGTCATTCGTATTAAGAAGACGACAATAACCTTTGAAGGCACCTGCGTTATCATAGTAACCAATACTAACCGCCCATCCATTATTGAAACCTAATACTTGGGTGTTTGCAAGACTTCCATCGTTATTACCCATGAAGATTTCTTTCTTCATGTGGGCATGACTGCTCTCTGTCCACCCTGCTGTCGTACGGATACCTGATAATCCTCGAATCTCTTCAGTACTTTCTCCACTGACAGTCGCAGGACGATACAATACACCGTTAGTGGCTTTTATCGTATC
>ENA-OWLM01000664-OWLM01000664.1-metagenome-genome-assembly--contig:-NODE-664-length-13091-cov-3.493556_pt1 | contig 13091 bp, 12 predicted proteins | sample MGYA00245349_ERZ651102 | MGnify/ENA primary metagenome ERZ651102 (study PRJEB26857, sample SAMEA4031759) | metagenome | biome: human; feature: oral; material: saliva | place: Philippines | collected 2014... | reverse complement strand
GCGAAAGTTGCGCTGCACGCGACGTGCACGCCCGGGCTGGCCGCGCTGAGCGTCAGGCTTTCGTAGGCGCGTTCAAGCTGATCGAACGCGGAGCGCGTTGCCGCATAAAAATCGGCAGCCGCAGGCGTCATGCGCAAACCGGTGCCGTCGCGTTCGAAAAGTTCAATCCCGGCGTCATCCGCCAACAGTTTCAGATGCCGGCTGACCGCGCCGTGCGTGCGAGCCAGTTCGTCGGCGGCGCGGGTGACGGACCCGGTGCGCGCGACCGCCTCGAATGCGCGCAGAGAGGCCAGGGGCGGGAGTTTTCGCATGGGCGCCTATTAGTCAGGAAAACTGACGAAACATCAAAACAAATGGATTTTCGGATCCTAGCAGGCTGCTTAGCATTTCTCCAATTTCCTGCCTATATCGGATCGCCGGCAGCCGGCGAGGGCAGGGAAGTTTCGTTCAATTACCTGACACATTGGAGTCATGCGCATGCACATCGTCAACATCCAGGCGTTCGAGGCGATCGACAGCCGCGGCAATCCCACGCTTGAAGTCGAAATGGAACTGTCCGACGGCGCCCGCGGCCTGGCGCTTGTGCCGTCCGGCGCGTCCACCGGCGCCCGGGAAGCCTGCGAACGGCGCGACAAGGATCCGTCCCGGTTCCGCGGCCGCGGCGTCCGGGACGCGGCCCACAGCGTGAACACGGAGCTGCGCGCCTTGCTGCTGGACAGACGCGCCGATCAGCAGGCGGCCTTGGATCAGGCGATGATCGCGCTGGACGGCACCCCTGACAAAAGCCGCCTGGGCGCCAACGCGATCCTGGGCGTGTCGCTGGCCGCGGCGCGGGCGGCGGCCTCCAGCCTGCAAGTCCCGCTATGGCGCTACCTGGGCGGGAGCCAGGCCTGCGTGCTGCCGGCGCCGATGATCAATGTGCTCAATGGCGGCGCGCACGCGGACAACCCGCTGGACTTCCAGGAGTTCATGATCTTGCCCGTGGGCGCCGCAACCTTCGCGGACGCCGTGCGCATGGGCGCGGAGGTCTTCCATGCGCTCAAGGATGCGCTGAAGCGCGCAGGGCATTCGGTGAACGTCGGCGATGAAGGAGGCTTTGCGCCGGACTTGCGCTCAGCGGACGAAGCCCTGGATTTCCTGATGGCGTCGATTGAGCAGGCTGGCCTGCGGCCTGGCCAGGACGTCGCCTTGGCGCTGGACCCGGCCGCCAGCGAGTTCCATCGGCCCGAAGGCTACGTGTACGCGGGGCAAGACAGAAGCCTGAGTTCTGAGGAGCAGGTCGGCTACCTGATGGAACTGACGCGGCGCTATCCCATCATCTCGATCGAGGACGGCATGGCCGAGGACGACCTTAGCGGCTGGACATTGCTGACCGACCGGCTGGGGGCCCGGTGCCAGCTGGTCGGGGACGATGTCTTCTGCACCCATCCCGCCTTGTTTCAAGCCGGCGTGAAGCAGGGCGTCGGCAACGCCATCCTGGTCAAGATGAATCAGATAGGCACCCTGACGGAGACGCTGCAGGTCTTGAGGATTGCGGCCCGTCACGGATACCAGGCGGTCATATCACACCGATCCGGCGAAACCGAAGACACCAGCATTGCCGACCTGGCGGTGGCCTGCAATTGCCCGTGGATCAAAACCGGTTCGATGTCGCGCTCGGACCGCACGGCCAAATACAACCGGCTGATGCGGATAGAGCGCGAACTCGGGGCGGCGGCGGTGTACGCGGGCAGCCTGTTCACTGGCTGAACCGTTCGGCGGCTTCGGCAATGCGTTGGGCAAGCAGGGCGGCGGCAGGCTGCCTGCTGTCCGACGGCCGCTCCACCAGGCCGATTTCCCGGTAGAACGTCGCGTCGCCCAGGTCCTTTATCACGACGCCCCTGGGCACCGACAGGGCTTTGCTCAGGGGCAGAAGCGCAACGCCTATACCCCTGCGCACAAGCCGGGTGATCGCGGGCAATTCGTCCAGCTCTATCGCTTCCCTGACCGACAGCCGCGAGCGCCGCAGGAACTGGTCGACCAGCCTGCCGCCGAAAGACGCGCGGTCATAGCGGATGAACGGTTCATTCTGCAGGAGATCCTGCCAATCCCGATGCGCCTGCTTACCGGGGGCCATCAGCACGAAGGGCTCGCTGAACAAGACCCGCCAGCGCAGATCTGCGGGCAGGGCGAACGGAGGCTTGATCATGACGGCAATGTCGACTTCGCCTGCATCCACCTGTCCCAGCAGATTGAGCGAAAGACCGGGCACCAGCCTGACGCGGTAGCCCGGATTCATGCTCCAGAATTCCGCCAGCGCATCAGTCAGGAACGTCGACTGCGCGGAGGAGATTGATCCGACCCGGATCAGGCCCGTCTTCGGACTGCTGGCATTGCGTCCGAACTTCTCGTAGACCGACATCAGTTCTTCGGCAATCGCCAGCGCCTCGCGGCCGCTGCTGTTGAGATTGGCTGCCCGCCCCGTGCGATCGAATAGCGGATAGCCCAGTTCTTCCTCCAGCCGCTGGATCTGCGCGCTAACGGCCGACTGGGTCAAGCCCACGTGCGCCGCCGCATTGGCGAAGGTGCCGTATCGCACCACGGCCATGAAAGTCTGAAGTTCTCGCAGCATGGTTTTGATCGAAATTATTGATGCTCAGGCTAAAAATATATCGCTTTTCTTGAATCAAGGGCGCCCCTAGACTAGATCCATCCGCCAATCCTGATATCACCATGGAGAGACACATGACGGTTTCCGATGAGGTTTATTTCAAGGCGCTCTCCGGCGTCACTACGGCCACGCTGACCACCATCCTGCTGAAGAAGGGGTTGCGCAATGTCTGGATTCGCGGCGCATTCCCGCTGGCCCAGGGCTTGCCGCGCATCGTCGGGCGCGCATTCACCGTGCGCTTCGTGCCGGCCCGCGAAGACCTGGCCACGCCCGAATCGTGGTCATCGCCCAAGTCCAGCCGCGGCGCCATCGAGCAGATGCCGTCTGGCTGCATTGCCGTGGTCGACGCCATGGGCGTGAAAGACGCCGGCATCTGGGGCGATATTCTTTGCGCGCGCATGGCCAAGCGCGGGGTCGCCGGGCTGGTGACCGACGGCGTCGTGCGCGACCTGGCCGGCGTGCTGGGCACCAAGCTGCCCGTCTGGGCCAGCGGCGCGGCGGCGCCGCCATCGGTGGCCGGCCTGACCTTCGTGGATTGGCAGCAACCCGTTGCCTGCGGCGGCGTCGCGGTGTTTCCGGACGACGTAATCGTCGCCGATCAAGATGGCGCCGTCATCATTCCGGCCGCGCTGGTGGCCGATGTGGTCGACGCCGCCGTAGAACAGGAGCGCTTCGAAGGCTGGATCATGGACGAAGTCAACAATGGCGCCGTGCTGCCGGGCCTGTACCCGCCGAACGAAGCCAACAAGGCCAAGTACGAAGCGTCCAAGAAGAAGTAGTAGCGCGCAGAACAGAAAAGGGGCGATGCCGGGAACACCGGCATCGCCCCTTTTGCATTCTGTCTGTGGTCGCCGGGCTTGCCGGGCTTGGTTCGTGTGGCTATTTCGAAAAAACGGCAGTCGTCTCACGCTGGATCAAATGCACGGGCAGTACCTCTCGCGTACCCGTGGTGGGTATCACTCCATTCATGCGATCCAGCAATCTGCGCGCCGTAGTGCGAGCCATCATCTCGACGGGCTGCCGGATGGTGGTCAGCGCCATGACGTGCGTGCCCGCCAAAGGCATGTCGTCGAATCCCAGGACTGAAAGCTTCTCAGGCACCGGAATACCCTTGCGCTTGGCCGCTTCCAGTACACCCAAAGCCATGGTGTCATTGCCTGCAATGATTGCGGACACCGGTTCTTTTTCAGACAGCAGCGCCATGGCGCTGGAATATCCGCTTTCCATGGTGTACGTGCCATAGATTTGCGGGATGTCCTGACGGCATATCTTTTGGTTTTCCAGCCAGCTCAGAGCGCCTTCCGATCTGTCTCGGCTCGTGGAGGTATTGCGCTCCCCCATGACCAGTCCGATGCGCCTGTGTCCCAGTTCGAAGAGATGGCGGGCGGCTTCCGCTCCTGCATGGAAGTTGTCTATCTCTACCGTGTCGATCGTTGCATCGTCGACGGAACGTACGACAAGCACCAGCGGAATGACTCGGCGTTTTAGTTCCGCGACGACCGGAGAGTCCAGTGTTGCCGTCGCCAGTACGAGTCCATCCAGGTAGCCGTCAATAAGGGGGCGCAGTTTCTGAAGACAGCGGGATTCACTCATTGAATCAATGATGAGAATCATGTGATAGCCCGCTTCGTCAAAAGCATCATGCAGATGCGCAATCAAGGAAGTGATGAAGGGGTTGTGCAGGGCGCCCACCACGACTCCGACCATTTTCGTGGCGGACTTGCGCAGCTTCCTCCCCTGCATGGGCATTCGATACCCGAGCTGGGCAGCCGCATCCTGTACGGCATCGCGGGTGGCCGCGCTAATGGCTGGATGACCGGACAAGGCTCGGGATACGGTGGAAATCGAGACACCCGCACGGTTTGCAACGTCTTTCAGCTTGTTCTTTCGGGTCGGAAACTCGTCGTCATCCATCAGACACCTACTGTCGAGCTAGGGTTATTACTTAATAATTGCATGGCATTTGCATAAAAAGTTGCACAATAATTTATGCAAACAGCGCATTCAAATATAGCAATTTTTGCACTGAAGGCGCAACGTCCAACGCTTGATGCGTCGTCACATAAAGGAGAGGTTAATGGTCCGGTTTCTTAAGCAGGGGCGCACTGAGGAGCAATCAGAGTCCGATGCCGCGCAGGTTCAAGCTACCGTCAGCGGCATTCTGGCTGATATCGGAAAACGAGGCGACGCAGCGTTGCGCGAGTATTCGGGCAAGTTCGATAAATGGGAGCCTGAGTCTTTCAGGCTGTCCGATGAACAAATCCAGGATTGCGTGAAACAGCTAAGCGCTGGCCAGCTTGAGGATATTCGCTTTGCGCAGGAACAGATTCGGAACTTTGCGCAGCTGCAAAGGGAGTCTATGCACGACATCGAAGTCGAGACCATGCCTGGCGTCATTCTCGGGCATAAGAATCTGCCCGTGGAAAGCGTGGCTTGCTACGTGCCCGGCGGAAAATTCCCGCTCGTTGCGTCGGCGCACATGGGCGTGGTCACGGCAAAAGTCGCAGGCGTGCCGAGAGTCGTCGCTTCGTCGCCGGTGGTGAACGGCAAGCCATCGGCCGCCGTGGTGGCGGCCATGCATCTGGCCGGCGCGGACGAGATCTATACCCTTGGCGGGGTGCAGGCCATAGGCGCATTCGCCCTCGGCACGGCAAGTATTCGTCCGACGACCATGGTCATCGGCCCGGGCAATGCGTTCGTGGCGGAAGCGAAACGGCAACTGTTCGGCCGGATCGGAATCGACTTGCTGGCAGGGCCGACCGAAACCTTGGTGATTGCGGACGACTCTGTAGATGCCGAGATGTGCGCAACCGATCTGCTGGGTCAAGCTGAACACGGCTACAACACGCCTGCGATCTTGATTACCAATTCGGAAGCGCTGGCTCGCGCGACGATGCAGGAAGTTGAGCGTCTGCTGAAAATCCTGCCGACGGCAAACACGGCCGGCGTCTCGTGGCGCGACTACGGCCAGGTCATTCTGTGCGACAGCTACCAGGAAATGGTGGAGCAGGCGGACCTGATCGCCAGTGAGCACGTCCAGGTCATGACGCGCGATCCGGATTATTTCTTGAACAACATGAAAAATTACGGGGCCCTTTTCCTGGGCGCGCGTACCAATGTCGCTTATGGCGACAAGGTCATCGGCACGAACCACACGCTACCCACCGGGAAGGCCGCCCGTTATACCGGCGGGCTTTGGGTCGGCAAGTTCATCAAGACTTGCACGTATCAGCGAGTCTTGACGGATGAGGCTTCCGCCTTGGTCGGCCGTTACTGCTCCAGGCTGTGCGGTATCGAGGGCATGGTCGGCCATGGAGAACAAGCAAATCTCCGCGTTCGCCGGTATGGAAAGGCGGATGTGCCCTACGCCGGCGTCGCTGTCTAGCCAAGCCTGAGATGCTAGCAAGAGATATCAATGAAAAAATCTGATGAAAAATTCCAGGGCGAAATAGGGCGGACTTATCGGGATTCGACGCCTTGGTGGCCTGAATCACCCCGAGTCCCCGATGCCGCGCCAAATGTCCTCTTTATTGTGTTGGACGATGTAGGCTTTGCCGATCTAGGGTGCTATGGGTCCGAAATCGCCACGCCTCGTATGGACAAGTTGGCGGAAGAGGGCGCGCACTATTCGAATTTCCACGTCACATCCATGTGCTCCCCGACGCGCGCCTGCTTATTGACTGGCCGCAATTCGCATGCAGCGGGTGTCGGCATCATTGCGGAGTGGTCGAGCGGATATCCGGGGTATGCCGGCCAGGTTGGGAAAAATGCGGCGACCATTCCCGAGACGCTGGGTCTGCACGGCTATTCAAGCTACGCCATAGGCAAGTGGCATTTGACCAATATTGCCGACTACGGCGCAGCCGGTCCGCACGACAACTGGCCTATTGGAAAGGGCTTCAATCGCTGGTATGGGTTTCACGGCGCCCTGACGGATCAATGGAATCCCGAGTTGTGCCAAGACAATCGTCCGATCCAGCTTGAGAAGAAAGATGATTACCATCTGAGCACGGACCTCGTCGACCATGCCATTACCGATGTAAAGGACCACATCAGTTCTGCCCAAGGGAGGCCTTTCTTCCTGTATCTGGCGCTTGGCGCCTGCCATTGGCCTCATCACGTGCCCAAGGAGTATATCGAGCGCTATAAGGGCAAGTATGACTGCGGCTGGGACGTCATCCGGGCCCAACGCCACAAGAAGCAGCTGGAATTGGGCGTCATTCCGCCCGGGACCGGCTTGGCGCCATTGAATCCGGGTGTGCAGCCATGGGAAGAGTTTCCCGCGGATGAGCGTTCCTTGCTTGCGCGCCTTCAAGAAACGTATGCCGGCTTTCTCGAGCATACGGATGCCGAAGTGGGGCGGCTGGTCGATCAACTTGCGGAAATCGGCCAGTTGGACAATACGCTGATCGTACTGCTGTCCGACAATGGCGCAAGCCCCGAGGGCGGTCCAACGGGGGCGATCAATTTGCGCAAGCATATGGTTTACGAGGCCGAATCGCCGCAGGTAGGTATTCAGAACCTGGAGAAAATCGGTAGCGAAATGGCTTACAACCACTATCCTACCGGCTGGGCGCAAGTCTCGAATACTCCTCTGAAATGGTATAAAAAAAATGTTCATGGCGGAGGAGTCCGCGCGCCGCTGATTGTCAACTGGCCTGGGCGTATTTCCAATCCAGGACAGTTGCGGCATCAATATCATCACGTCATAGATATTGCGCCGACGTTGTACGAAATCATGAATATCGAGGCGCCAACGCAATACAAGGGTGTATCGCAGTTGCCGGTGCACGGCGTCAGCATGAAGTACACCCTTGCCGATTTTCAGTCACCCACGACAAAAGAGTCTCAGATCTTCGAGCTGTTGGGAGATCGTGCGATCTGGCATCAGGGTTGGAAGGCCGTTTCGCGGCATCCAAAGGGCCGGGATTTCGACCTGGATCAGTGGGAGCTGTATCACCTGGCTGAAGACTTTTCGGAAGTTTCCGACCTGGCCAAACAACATCCGAAGAAGCTGGAAGAACTGGTGGCGCTCTGGTGGGCGCAAGCGGACCAGTATGGCGTGCTGCCATTGGACGATCGGGATTGGGAGAGGGCGGCTGAGCGGCTCAAGATGAATCAGACCTTGAGCTACGAGTTTCATAGCCGCATGGCTCGGGTGGATCGAATGCAATCTCCCGATATTACGGATCGCAGCTATGTCATCAAGGCGACGTTCACGGTGGGCCGCGAGCCGCCGCAAGGGGTGCTGCTGGCGTGGGGCAGTCATTTTGGCGGCTTCGTGATCTACGTAAAAGATGGGCAGCTGTGTTACGAGTACGTGTACTCCGAGTCGTTGACCCATCGCATCGAAGGCCCCTACCGTCCCGAAGCCGGCGACGCGGTGATTGAACTTCGCTTCGCACGGACGGGCAAGAATGCCGGCCGAGTGGAGTTGCTGGCGGACGGCAAGAAAGTGGGAACGGTCGATATTCCCAAGACCTGGCCGACACACGGGACAACCGCAGGATTGAATTGCGGGCAGGATGCAGGAGCGCCCGTGAGCTTCGCCTACCAGAAGCCCTTTCCGTTCAACACGGCAGGCCTCAAGGTGACGGTAAACCTTGCTATGGATAGCGAAAGTGAGGTTGGAGCGGCCTACGCCGCCGCCCTCAAGGAGCAATAGCGAATAAACCGCAAGGTTGGCAGGGTCCGGCGGCCCGAGCGTGCTCGGGCCGCCCAATAAAAAAACAGGAGACGTTATGTGGAAAGCACTTTTACGTGTATTTGCGGCGCTATGCTGCCTCGTCGGAACGCTGTCGTTCGCCCATGCCGAGGAAGTTTATCCAAGTAAAGCCATACGATTGATCGTGGCATTTTCACCTGGCGGCTCCGCAGACATTCTGGCTCGTTTGCTTGCGGAAAAAATGGCAAAGGACCTGGGAAAACCCGTTGTCGTCGAAAACAAGGCTGGGGCTAGCGGCAACATAGGCGGGGATTATGTTGCGCGCTCGGCACCGGATGGCTACACGCTGTTGCTGGCTTCTGCCGGCCCGACTGTTGTCAATCCCAGCCTGTATTCCAATATGCCCTACCAGCCGGCGACGGACCTCGCGCCCGTATCGCTGTTGGTCAAGGACTACAACCTCATGGTGGTCAACGCTTCGATACCGGCAAAGAATCTGAGCGAATTCATCGCCTATGCGAAGGCCAATCCTGGCAAAGTGACTTTTGGCTCTCCGGGGACGGGCACGCCGGCGCACCTGGCGGGCGAGCTGCTGAATCAGCAAGCCGGAACGCAAATGCTGCATGTGCCATATAAGGGTACAGGGCCGGCCATTACGGACTTGCTGGCGGGGCACATCACCATGATGATCGACAACATGCCGCCCTTGCTGCCATACGTGCAGTCCGGCAAGCTGCGAGCCTTGGCGGTGGCCGGCGATGCTCGCGCGCAAGCCATACCGGATACGCCAACCGCCAAAGAGGCCGGTCTCGACAATTATGTAGTTACCGCCTGGAAAGGTCTGATGGTTCCCGCTGGCACGCCGGCGCCCATCATTGCGCGCCTCCACGATGCGGCGGCCAAAGCCTTGGCGAGTCCCGATATGAAAAAGCGCTTGGTGGAACTTGGTGCGGCCCCTATAGGCAGTACTCCTGCCCAATTTGCGGACCAGATTACCAAGGACACGCAGTGGTGGGCGGCGCTCATCAAGTCGACGGGCACCAAGCTGGATTAGCGTAGGCGCGCTTGGCCTCTGGGATGAGGGCAAACCGCCATCATCTTGAGCAGGTCCAAGCGCTTACTTGACAGGGGTGGTTACGGCTTCACCGGTTCGACAGCGCAATGGCGGATTCCCTGCGTTCGCTGTAGCGGTCGACCAGGTAGGGCGCGACATCCCGCGTGAGCAAAGTGAACTTCATCAGCTCCTCGACGACATCGACCACGCGGTCATAGTAGGGCGAGGGCTTCATCCGCCCCGACTCGTCGAACTCCTGGTAAGCCTTGGCCACCGACGACTGGTTGGGTATCGTCAGCATTCGCATCCAGCGCCCCAACACCCGCATCTGATTCACGGCGTTGAAGGACTGCGAGCCGCCCGATACCTGCATGACGGCCAGCGTCTTGCCCTGGGTGGGGCGCACGGCGCCCACCGATAGCGGAATCCAGTCGATCTGCGTCTTCATAAGCCCGGTCATGGCGCCGTGGCGCTCCGGCGAGCTCCAGACCATGCCTTCCGACCATTGAACCAGTTCGTGCAGCTCGCGGACTTTAGGATGGGAGTCGGTGGCGTCGTCGACCAGCGGCAGCCCGGAGGGATTGAAGATACGTGTCTCGCCGCCCATGGCTTGAAGCAGTCTTGCGGATTCCTCCGCGACCAGGCGGCTGTAGGAACGATCGCGCAACGACCCATAGAGCACCAGGAAGCGCGGTGCGTGGGTGGCGCGCCTGGGCGTAAACAATGCCGTTCTGGACGGCGGCTCCAGCAGTGACGGGTCGATGTTGGGCAAGTCTGCAATGTGCTCAGACACGATGGCCCTCCGCATTGATGAGCGGCTCGCCATCCTCCTTATTGAAGGCGCCAAGCTGGGGCCGGGGCAAAATGTCCAGGACCACCTCTGACGGGCGGCACAGACGCGTGCCCATGGGTGTGACCACAATGGGCCGATTGATCAGAATAGGGTGTTCAAGCATGAAACCGATCAATTGTTCGTCCGTCCGTTTCGGATCCGACAGCCCCAGTTCGTCATACGGCGTGCCCTTTTGACGCAGGACGTCCCGCACCGGCATCCCCATCGCCGCAATCAGCGACTGCAGCGTGCTGGCGTCGGGCGGGGCCTTCAGGTATTCGATGATGGTCGGCTCTTCGCCGGTATTGCGGATCAGGCCCAGCACATTGCGCGACGTGCCGCAGGCCGGGTTGTGATAGATGGTGATGGAACTCATGAACTACCTCTCTTGATGCAAGACTGAGACTTGACTGTCCGGCTTGTGCTGGGCGCGCAGCAGCATCAGTGCGCCGCAGGCGGCCAGACCAATGGCGCCGGACAGCCACAGCGCGTTGGCTCCCCAGGCGTCCAGCGCAAATCCGAAAAGAAGCGGGGAAAGCGCCTGCGCGAACCGCGCGGGCATCATTAGCCAGCCCTGGCGGGCGCCATACCCCTGGGCGCCAAACAGCACCAGCGGCAAGGTTCCCTTGGCGATCGTCAGGATGCCGTTGCCAGCGCCATGCAGGATCGCGAACACGGGCGCCATGGCCGGTCCGGCCGTCAGCAGCACCGCCACGCCCACAGGATGCGCCACTGCGGCCAGGCGTGCGGACAGCAGCGGATGAACGCGCCGCAAGAGCCCGAACTCGAGCACCCTGCCGGCCACCTGCGCGGGGCCGATCAGCGCGCCTGCCGCAATCGCTGCGGCGAGCGTGGCGCCCGCAGCCTCCAGCATCCGCGGCAGATGCGTGGCCATCGCGGTGCTGATGAACCAGGTCGCGGCGAAGACAAAGGCGAGGAGGGCGGTTGCGTATCCGGAACGCGGGGCCGAGGGAGCAGGGGACGGGGAAACCGAGGCAACCGCCTGCGCTGGATCCGCGGCAGCGCATCTTTCGGGTTTCGCATGCGCCGGCAACTTCGGAAGCCAGGCATTCAGCGGCAAGCCGATAAGCAGATGTATGCCGGCCCAGCCCAGACAAGCGTTGCGCCAACCGAACTGCGTGTCCATCCAGGCTGACAAGGGCCAGCCTACGGTGCTTGCAAAGCCCGCAATCAGCGTAATGCCGGTGATCGCGCCTCGGGCGTGTTGCCCATACAGGCGAACCAGGCTGGAGAACGCCGCTTCGTACAGGCCGGCACCCATCGCCGCGCCGATGACGAGCCAGGCGGCGACCATCGTCCAAAGACCCTGGGCGAGTCCAAGCATCGCGAGTCCGAAGGCGAATGTCAGGCTCGTGCCGACCAAGACCACGCGGCCACCGCGCCGGTCAATCGCTTGGCCGGCCCACGGACCAACCAGGGCCGACACCACCATTGCGCCGGAAAAGGCTGCGTAGACCGCTGGCGCCGGAACGTTCAGTTCCGCGGCCATCGGCGCCGCCAGCATGGCGGGCAGGTAATAGGACGAAGCCCAGGCCAGCGTTTGGGCAATGCCCAAGGCGCCGACGACGTGGACGGGCGCTCCCGACACCGTCAGCCCCGGCAGGCGCCAGCGTCGTACCAGTCCTTGGACTGGTTCACGACGCGCACGACCAGCAACATCACCGGAACCTCGATCAGCACGCCGACCACCGTCGCCAGCGCGGCTCCAGACTGGAATCCGAACAGGCTGATGCCGGCAGGAATGTGGAAGGGATTCATGCACACAACTCCTGATCAGCAGGTCCGGCAGGCGTCAGGATTGGCAGCATCGCACGAGGCGCCTTGGCAGCAATGCTCGGTGAGATACCCGAGCAAGCCATTCATCTGGGAGAAATCGGCGCGATAGATCAGGTTGCGGCCTTGTTGCTCAACGCTGACCAGACCTGCGTGCGCCAACTCCTTCAGATGAAAGGACAGCGTGTTGCGCGCCACGCCGAGCTGTTCTGCCAGGACGCTGGGCATCATTCCGGGAAGGCCTGCCACGACAAGCGCGCGAAAGGTCCGCAATCGTTGGGGATGGGCAAGGGCGCCGAGCGCTGAGATGGCTTGATCTTCGTTCATGGTTCGATAGTACAACTATTGTTGAACTAAGGATGGCGGTGCTAGACCGCATTCCTTCCCATCAAGCCATAAACGTCACTTTACATAATACACATTATGCGTATTATGGATTATTCCGCACTGGGCCGACGTCCAGGACGTCTTGGCTCCCGTTCAAGTCGATGGACATGCAGTCGATAGCAGTCGGCGGCCATGCTGTTGATCTTGATGACCCCGTCGGCACAAGTAAACCTCGAAGCCTTTGAGAATTCAGAAAGCACCGGCATATGATGAATCCGCCCAAGTTGCGGACGCGTTACGAGAGAACATTCAATCGGCCTCTAGAACCGCTCCGAAAACATTCTGGAATGCACTGAAGAGTCGCGCGCGGATCCCACACGCTGGTCCAACGGCATAAGCCAAGCCAGATCGAGGTAGGACCGCCACCTTCCGTACCCCGATCTAGCTTCAATTCACAGTGACGTTCGCTTCTTTGATGAGCGCTGAAAACCTGGGCACATCGCGGGCAATCAGTGCTTGAAAAGCTGCCCCGCCCTGCTCTTTTTCGCTGGGCGCCTGCGCTGCCAATTTATCCAGCGACTCGCGCACATTGGGACTTTTCAACGCCGCAGCCAGCGCCTGCTCCAGCCTGGCAATTACCGCTGGCGGTGTACCGGCCGGCGCCGCGATGCCATTCCAGACGCTCATGTTGAAATCTGGCACACCTGCCTCGGCGAAAGTCGGGACATCCGGAATCTGAGGCAGGCGGCTGGCGCTGGCCACCGCCAGC
>ENA-OWLM01000663-OWLM01000663.1-metagenome-genome-assembly--contig:-NODE-663-length-13129-cov-2.919764_pt1 | contig 13129 bp, 8 predicted proteins | sample MGYA00245349_ERZ651102 | MGnify/ENA primary metagenome ERZ651102 (study PRJEB26857, sample SAMEA4031759) | metagenome | biome: human; feature: oral; material: saliva | place: Philippines | collected 2014 | study... | reverse complement strand
GAGCCGGTCGGCGCGGGTGGCGGACGGCACGGTTACAAGTTGCGGCTCGCCGCGGCCCGCTTCTTCGAGGTTTTCGTCGTCGGCGGATTCAAGGCCGGCATCGGCGCTTTTTTCGGCAGGATTGCCTGCGATCTTGCCCGTGTTTTCGTCGACGGAACCCCGGAGTTTGCCGTCGGAAACAAGATCTGCGCGGGCGGCTGTATCAGACATGGAGACAAATCATATAATCAGCCTGCCATGCTAACACCAAGGATACGATTCTCGTGATTCACCACTCCGCAGCTCCCTCGAACCCCGCATCCCGCAGCGGGTCGGTTTTGCGCGTGGTTATCGCGCTATTTGCCGCCGCGCTCATCGCCGGTTGCAGCGGCACCGACGCCAAGTACGACAAGACCACCAACTGGAGCGCCGAACAACTGTACGCGGACGCCAAGGCGGAAATGGCCTCGGGCGGCTGGAAGGAAGCGCGCGAACGCCTGACCGCCATCGAAAGCCGCTACCCCTTTGGCGTGTACGCGCAGCAAGCCCTGCTTGAGCTGGCCTACGTCAACTGGAAAGACGGTGAAAACGAACAGGCCCTGGCCGCCATCGACCGCTTCCAGCAGCTCTATCCCAACCACCCCGGCACCGACTACGCCCTGTACCTGAAGGGCCTGATCAACTTCACGCCGGCCAGCGCGTTCATGAGCAACATTACCGGCCAGGATCCGGCCGAGCGCGACCCCAAGGGCCTGCGCGCGTCCTACGACGCCTTCAATGAACTGATCAAGCGCTATCCGGAAAGCAAGTACACCGTAGACGCCGAAAAGCGCGTGGCGTGGCTGGTCAACACCATCGCCATGAACGAGGTCCACGTCGCCCGCTACTACTACGAGCGCGGCGCGTACGTCGCGGCGGCCAACCGCGCGCAGACCGTCATCACCGACTTCGAGGGCGCTCCCGCCACCGAAGAGGCGCTCTACCTGATGGTCGAGTCCTACGACAAGCTGGGCATGACCGAACTCAAGAACGACGCCCAGCGCGTCTACGACAAGAACTTCCCCGACAGCGAATTCCGCACCAAGGGCCTGAAGGCCGACAAGAGCTGGTGGAATCCCTTCAACTGATTCCGCCCGCATGGGAAGAAAAATAGCCCTTCATTGAAGGGCTATTTTTTTGCCTGCGCGCCCCGGCGGGCTACTGGTCCTGGGAGGCGCGCTTGCGGCGGTAGAACGCCAGCACCTCTTCCAGCTCGCGCGTGCGCGCAAACGGCGGCAGGCCGCGCCAGAGGCGCTTGCCATAGGGCTTTTCGACCAGCCGCGCGTCGCCGACCATCAGGACGCCCCAGTCCGATTCCGTGCGGATCAGGCGGCCGGCGCCCTGCTTGAGCGAGATCGCGGCCTCGGGCAGCTGGTATTCCGAGAACGGATTGCCCCCCTGCGCCCGGCAGGCCCGCAGGCGCGCCTCGATGACGGGATCGTCGGGCGGCGCGAACGGCAGCTTGTCGATCGCCACCAGGGTCAGGACGTCGCCGGGCAGGTCGATGCCTTCCCAGAAACTCGCGCTGCCCACCAGCACCGGATGCTCCAGCTTGCAAAAGCGGTCCAGCAGATCGCGCCGTGTGCCTTCACCCTGCTTGAGCAGCGGCCAGTCATGGCCGGCGTCGTCAAAGGCGTCGGCCAGCAGGTTGGCGACCTTGTCCACCGCACGCAGGGTCGTACAGAGCACCAAGGTGCCGCCCGGGCTGGCTTCCAGTAGCGGCAGCAGCGTCTGCACGAAGCGGTCGAGGAACTGCGGCGACTGGGGTTCTGGCATGCCGCGCGGCACGAACAGCAGCGCCTGTTCGGGGTAGTCGAACGGGGATTCCCATTTGCCCGTGCGTGCGCGGTCCAGGCCGAGCTGGCTGGTGAAATGGGTGAACTCGCCGTTGATGGACAGCGTGGCCGAGGTCATGATCCAGGCCTGGCCCGGCTTGCGGAACTTGGAGAAGGCCTGGGCCACCGACAGCGGCGCCGAGTGCAGGCGCACGTGGTGCAGGCCATGCTCGACCCAGCGCACCGCCGGGCCCGTCCATTGCTCCGCCAGCGCCGCGCCTTCCAGGATGGCGGCGGGCGTGGACGGGCCATCGCCCAGCGGGTCCTGCGCCGGAGCCTGGTCGTCCCGGCCCCAGCCTTCGTCATCCAGCGCGCCGCCGGCGCGGCCGGGTGTCGCCCAGCGCTTGAGCTTGACCGAAATCTCGGCGCCCGAACGCGCGGCCGCCATCAGGTCCGGATGCTTTTCGGCCACGGCGCCCAGCGCCTTCGTGGCGCTATCCACGGCCTCGCGCAGCGCCAGCAGCGCTTCGTCGAACTCTTCGGGATTGGGTATGGCCTCGAACGTGGCCTTGCGGCCAGGCATCTTGTCCAGCGGCGCACAGGTCAGGCGCAATTCGCGCGCGGCGGTTTCCAGGTGACGGCTGACGTCGCTCCATTTGGCGGCCTCGCGCGCGTAGGCCAGCCCGGCTACTTCCAGCGCACGCCCAAAGTCCATCAGCTGGTGCGTGGACACGCTGCTGCCCAGAAAGCGCGTAGCGGTGTCGGGCAGCTGATGCGCCTCGTCGAAGATGACGGTGTCGGCTTCGGGCAGCAGATCCGTGACGCCTTCTTCGCGCAGCATCAGGTCGGCCATGAACAGCGCGTGGTTGACGACGACCACGTCGGCTTCCTGGGCCTGACGGCGGGCCTTGACGACGAAGCAGTCGCGGATGCGCGGGCATTCCTGGCCCAGGCAGTTCTCGCGGGTGGAGGTGACGCGCTGCCAGATTTCGGCATCCTCCGGCACCTGGGCCAGATCGCCGCGGTCGCCAGTCTTGGAGATGCCGGCGAACACCTGGATCTGGCGCAACTGCTGGATTTCGGAGCGGGACTTCAGCGCGCGCTCGTCGCCTTGCAGGCGTTCCAGGTGGTAATGGCAGACATAGTTGCCGCGGCCCTTGAGCAGCGCCGCGGTCACGGGGGCCGCCAGCGCCGCGCGCACGCGCGGCAGGTCGCGCGCAAAGAGCTGATCCTGCAGGGTGCGTGTGCCGGTGGAGATGAGCACCTTGCCGCCCTGGATGAAGGCGGGTACAAGGTAAGCCCAGGTTTTGCCGATGCCGGTGCCCGCCTCGGCGACGAGCGTGGCGCGGTCCTGGATGGCCTGGCCGATGGCCTGCGACAGTTCCACCTGCGAAGGACGCGGTTTGTAGCCGGGCAAGGCCGTGGCCAAAGGCCCGTCCTCGTCGAAGAATTCGGAAATATCCAGGTCCAGCATTACAGCAGCCTAGTGTCGGTCGGGATCATGGGTGAACCGGTGCCGGGACAAGCGGTTCGGGCGCCAGACACTGATTTGGGAAAGGACCCAAATGATACCCGCTGCCGCGCCCGTTTCCCGCTTGCGGCCCACCGCCATGCCGCCGCCAGAGGGACGGATCGGTCCTCCCGGGCACGTTCTGTAACAACGGCTTATGGCACAATCCGCCCCTTGTTTTTCCTTTTTGTCGTCGTATAGAGATGTCTGAAACTTCCGCTATCACGTACGTCGCCGCCGGCGTCGACAACGCCCGCATCGTCGCGCAACTCGCCACCGAGCTGGGCACGCGCGCCTCCCAGATCGCCTCGGCCGTAGAACTGCTGGATGACGGCGCCACCGTGCCCTTCATCGCCCGCTATCGCAAGGAAGCCACCGGCGGCCTGGACGATACCGTGCTGCGCAACCTCGAAGTGCGGCTGGGCTATCTGCGCGAACTCGAAGAGCGCCGCGGCGCCATTCTTGAGTCCATTTCGCAGCAAGGCAAGCTGACGTCCGCGCTGCAGCAGGAAATCGCCTCCGCCGACACCAAGCAGCGCCTGGAAGATCTGTACGCGCCGTACAAGCCCAAGCGGCGCACGCGTGCGCAGATCGCTCGCGAAGCCGGCCTGGAGCCGCTCGCCGACGCCATCCTGGCCGACCCCGCCTGCGACCCCGCCGCGCTGGCCGCGCAGTACCTGAACCCCGAGGCGTCGATCAACGACGCCAAGGCCGCGCTGGACGGCGCGCGCGACATCCTGGCCGAGCGCTACGCGGAAAACGCGGACCTGCTGGCCGACATGCGCGAGCACCTGTGGTCCACCGGTCTGATCTACTCCAAGATGATCGACGGCAAGGAAACCGAGGGCGCCAACTTCCGCGACTGGTTCGACTTCAACGAACCGCTGCGCACCCTGCCCTCGCATCGCATCCTGGCCCTGCTGCGCGGCCGCCAGCAAGGCGTGCTGGAACTGCGCCTGGGCCTGGAGGCCGAACTCGAAGCCCAGACGCCGCATCCGTGCGTCGCCCGCATCGCCGGCTTCCTGAAGCTGGGCAATGGCCTGTTCGCGCTGGACGCGACGCCGCGCGCCCGCTGGCTTGGCGAAGTCTGCCGCTGGACCTGGCGCGTAAAACTTCTTACGGCATTCGAAAGCGAACTCATCGGCCGCCTGCGTGAAAGCGGCGAAACCGAGGCCATCCGCGTGTTCGCCGCCAACCTGAAAGACCTGCTGCTGGCGGCCCCCGCCGGCCCCAAGGCGGTCCTGGGCCTGGACCCCGGCATCCGCACGGGCTGCAAGGTCGCCGTGATCGACCAAACCGGCAAGGTCGTCGACACCACCACCGTGTACCCGTTCGAACCGCGCCGCGACCGCGACGGCACGATCAATACGCTGGCCGCGCTGGTCGCCCGCCACAAGGTCGACCTGATCGCCATCGGCAACGGCACCGCCTCTCGCGAAAGCGAGAAGCTGGTGGGCGACATGATGGAGCGCTTCCCCGACCTGAAGGTCACCCGTGTGGTGGTGTCCGAGGCCGGCGCCTCGGTGTACTCGGCTTCCGAGACCGCCGCCCAGGAATTCCCCGATCTGGACGTCACGCTGCGCGGGGCCGTGTCCATCGCGCGCCGCCTGCAGGATCCGCTGGCCGAACTGGTCAAGATCGACCCCAAGGCCATCGGCGTGGGCCAGTACCAGCACGACGTCAACCAGCGCGAACTGGCGCGTTCGCTGGACGCCGTGGTCGAAGACTGCGTGAACGCGGTGGGCGTGGACGTGAACACGGCCTCGGCCGCCCTGCTGGCCCGCGTGTCGGGCCTGAACTCGCTGCTGGCCAAGAACATCGTGGCCTGGCGCGACGAAAACGGCGCCTTCCCCACGCGCGAAATCCTGCGCAAGGTGCCGCGCTTCGGCGACAAGGCGTTCGAGCAGGCCGCGGGCTTCCTGCGCATTCCCCATGGCGACAACCCGCTGGACGCCTCGTCCGTTCACCCGGAAGCCTACCCGGTGGTCGAGCGCATCGTGGCCAAGATCAAGGCGGAAGTAAAGCAGATCATCGGGCAGCGCGAAGCGCTCAAGGGCGTGTCGCCATCCGACTTCACCGACGAACGCTTCGGCCTGCCCACGGTGAAGGACATCTTCGCCGAACTGGAAAAGCCTGGCCGCGACCCGCGCCCCGAATTCAAGACGGCGCAGTTCAAGGAAGGCGTTGAAACCCTGAACGACCTGTATCCGGGCATGGTGCTGGAAGGCGTGGTGACCAACGTGGCCAACTTCGGCGCGTTCGTCGACATCGGCGTCCACCAGGACGGCCTGGTCCACATTTCGGCCCTGGCCGAAAAATTCGTGAAGGATCCCCGCGACGTCGTGCGCGTGGGCCAGACGGTCAGCGTGAAGGTGCTGGAAGTGGACGCCGCGCGCAAGCGCCCCGGCGAGCTCAATTACGGCAGCGGCAGCGCGTCGTACCAGATCGCGACCGAGCTGTTCCTGTCCATGGGCGGCATCAAGGCAAACCACGTGCCGTATCGCGGCGCGGCGCCAGCGCTCACCGACCTGGCCGGCGGCCAGGTGGACTTCGTGTTTGCGGATTACGGCGCCGTGATTCCGTTCGTGCAGAGCGGGCGCATGCGGCTGCTGGCTGTCACCGGCGACAGCCGGCTGCAGAGTTCGCCCGATACGCCTACCTTGCAGGAAGCGGGGTTTCCGGGCTACTACATGGTGAACTGGACGGCGGCCTTTGCGCCGGCGCGCACGCCTGCGGCTGTCATCGACACGCTGGCCGACCCCTTGCTGGCCATTTATCGCACGCCCGACGCCGCCGAGTTCCTGGCGCGCACCAACTGGGAGGTCTTTCCGGTAGGGCCGAAGGAACTGGGCGAGTTCCAGCGCCAGGAAATCCGCAAGTGGGATGAGGCCGCCCAGCGCGCCGGCATCCCGAAGCAATGACAACCCGCCATTCGAGACAGGAGCAACCCATGGCAGAGCTTGTGCAGGTCGAACAGGGCGCCGACGGCGTCGTAACGCTGACCTTGAACGATCCGGCAACCCGCAACGCGCTTACGGGCAGCGCGATGGTGGATGAGCTGCTGGCCGAATTCGCGCGCATCGAACGCGACCCGTCCGTGCGCGTGCTTATCATCACCGCCGCTGGCAGCGTGTTCTCGTCGGGCGGAAACGTGAACGACATGCAGCGCCAGATCGGCCCGGACGTAGGCAGCGCCGCGTTGCGCCAGGAATACCGGCACGGCATCCAGCGCCTGCCCCTGGCGCTGCATGCGCTGGAAGTGCCGACCATCGCGGCGGTGAACGGCCCGGCCATCGGCGCGGGTTGCGACCTGGCGTGCATGTGCGATGTGCGCATCGCGGCGCAGGAGGCCACATTCGCCGAAAGTTTCGTCAAGCTGGGCATCGTGCCCGGCGACGGGGGCGCGTGGTTCCTGCCGCGACTGATCGGGTCGGCGCGGGCGGCCGAGATGTCGTTCACCGGCGACGCGATCGACGCGGCCACGGCTGCCGATTGGGGACTGGTGTCGCGCGTGGTGCCGGCCGCTGAACTGCTGTCCACGGCGCGGGCGCTGGCGGCCCGCATGGCGGCCAATTCGCCCGACGCGGTGCGCCTGACCAAGCGCCTGCTGCGCGAAAGCCAGCATGTGCGCCTGGATACGCTGCTGGAGCTGTCGGCGGCCTACCAGGCGCTGGCGCACAAGACGCCGGCGCACGCCGAGGCGGTCGGCCAATTCATCGCGCGCCGCGCCGCGCGCAAGCCGCAAGGATGAGGCCGGGACGGCGGCCGGGCAGTATGATGGAAAGCACTACAAGGAGGAAACACCATGAATGAAGTCATCGTCGCGTCGGCCGTCCGAACCGCCATTGGAGATTTCGGCGGGGCGCTCAAGGACGTGCCGCCCTGCGACCTGGGCGCCACCGTCATCAAGGCCGCGCTGGAGCGCGCCGGCGTATCGGGCAGCGAAGTAGGTCACGTCGCCGTCGGCCACGTCATCAACACCGAGCCGCGCGATATGTACCTGTCGCGCGTGGCCGCCATGAACGCCGGTATCGCCAAGGAAACCCCCGCCTTCAACGTCAACCGCCTGTGCGGCTCGGGCCTGCAGGCCATCGTGTCGGCGGCGCAGACCATCATGCTGGGCGACGCCGACATCGCCGTGGGCGCCGGCGCCGAAAGCATGAGCCGCGCGCCGTACATCGCGCCGGCCCAGCGCTGGGGCGCCCGCATGGGCGACAGCGTCATGCTGGACATGATGACCGGCGCATTGTCCGATCCGTTCGGCAAGATGCACATGGGTGTCACGGCTGAAAACGTGGCCGCGAAGTTCGGCATCAGCCGCCAGGACCAGGACGCCGTGGCCGCGGAATCGCACCGCCGCGCCGCCGCCGCCATCGACGCGGGCTATTTCCGCGACCAGATCGTTCCCGTGAAGATCAAGTCGCGCAAGGGCGAAATCGTGTTCGACACCGACGAGCACGTGCGCCGCGACGTTACCGCCGACAGCCTGGCCACGCTCAAGCCGGTTTTCCAGAAGGAAAACGGCACCGTCACGGCGGGCAACGCGTCCGGCCTGAACGACGGCGCGGGCGCGCTGGTGCTGATGAACGCCTCGGTGGCGGCCAAGCGCGGCATCAAGCCGCTGGCCCGTCTGGTGGCCTACGCGCACGCCGGCGTGGATCCCGACATCATGGGCATCGGCCCCGTGCCGGCCACCCAGGCCGCGCTCAAGCGGGCGGGCCTGACGGTGGATCAGCTGGACGTGATCGAAGCCAACGAGGCCTTTGCCGCGCAGGCTTGCGCCGTGTCGCGCGAGCTGAAGCTGGATCCGGCCAAGGTCAATCCCAACGGCAGCGGCATTGGCCTGGGCCACCCCATTGGCGCAACCGGCGCCATCATCGCCACCAAGGCGCTGCATGAACTGCAGCGCGTGGGCGGCCGCTATGCGCTGGTGACCATGTGCATCGGCGGCGGGCAGGGCATCGCCGCGATCTTCGAACGGATCTGATCCGCTTGTAACGCGCGCCCGGCAGTCGCTCCGGCGGCTGCCGGGCGGGACGGCGATGCAACCTTAATGGCTCTCCAGCCGCATCTCCACGCCCGAGAAATCGCCGGCCTCCAGCTGCTGTGGCCTGATCCAGAAGTAGTAGGCGCCGACGTCGCCCCAGCACCAATCCATCCCGTTATCGGACGCGATCTGCAGCAAGAGAAGCTCGTTTTGCGGCCCTTCGATCGCGTCGCTCTGCACGCCGTCGTGATAGCCGCCCATCCGATGGGGGCGATTGGACCATAGGCTCCGCGCAGCCGCCTCCAGATCGGGAAGGCGATCGGCCGGAACACGCGACCGCGTTTCGGGATTCAGCCAATCTGCCAGCGCTTCTTCTGTCGTGCCCTTGGGAATGGCGAGGTTTGCCTGGTCCGAGCGCTCGTGCAGGTTCAGTTGTGTGGCTTCACCATCACGGGTGATGAACAGTTCAAAACTGTGAAACTCTTTGCCGGCGAAACGCGACTGCAACTGATCCCAGTCGTGTCGGGAAAATGGCGTTTCCGGTGGCCGCTCCGCGAGCTGGGCGGCTACCTCGTCGCAGTCTTCGGCGACGGATAGGCGCCACCGCTTCCGTTGCTCCAGATCGTGCTCTAGCCGCTGCTGAAGTCGTTTGACCGTATCGCAGGATTCGACCAAAGCTAAGGTCCGCTTCAGTTGGTCGACGGTCAGCGTGCGATAGTCGCTTTCCGCCCACTCAACGGCCGTCGCGAGTTGGATCGTCAAAGACTCGCGCAACTGATCGAGGCTGCTTTCCGCGCCGAGAATCTCATGGGCATCTTGGTTCCCCCGCTTGGCCCTGGGCTCGGTGCGCATGCTCGTGGCGAGGGCGCGAACGGCCCTCAACGCCTGCCCGAATGTATAAGGGGGCACGGCATCCAAGTCTTGATATGGAAAAACCGGGGCGCCGCCATATAGCTTGACTGCAAAGTCCTCGGGCGTCGCGAAGCTGTGACGTTCGTTGCGATGCAGGACGTTCGGGAAACTGACGATATCCACAGGCCATCGGCGCCACACAGAGGGGACCGCTTCCCTGGGCAGCCAGTCATAGCTGCCGCCGGCATAGACCCCGTCATGCACAGGACCCAGGTCTTGCGGCGCTTCCCGCTCCGGGCCGAGCTGCGGCAAGTGCATGATGCGAAACGCGTCGCTGCCGTCAGGGCATCCCTGATTGGGGTCGATGAACACGAGCAGCCAGCCTTCGCGCGGACCCAGGCCTCCCCATAGCTCCCGCGGCAGGTCCGAGCAGCAAATCTGCGCGAGAAAGTGCAGCGGCCGTTCGCCCTGATGCGGGTCTTCGGAAGAGATTGACCGGGGCCATTCAACGCCGTCGGGCATGCGGGGAAGGCCGCCCAGCCACGAGCGGGCGGACTCGGCTGCACCGGGAGGAACCTGGCGGCGAAGAACGACCGAAACCGATTCGGACACGGCTGCCGGCGGTTGCGCCGGCGGGACGCCTCTTGGCGTCGAACTGGCGGGACCGCCAGTCCGGCCGCCTTCAACCTCGCCTTGCCGCTTTTTCTTGAACCACTTCGGCAGCACCCTCAGCAGCGAATAGGCGAGCAGGCCGTAGAAAATCAGCGGCAGGTATCCCGTCAAACCCCAGAATGAATTCATCAGCAATCCCTGGTTGGCGCAAAAACGTGTGCCGCCAGTTTAGATAAATTGCAGATAATCCTTGGCCCAGGCCTGGCATTCGGCGTGCAGCAGCGCGCCCATCTGCGCGCGGCGCGGGGCATCCAGCCGGCTGCTGATCGCGCCGAAGCTGAACGCCACCCAGGTCAGCTCCGACACCGGGAACGCGACCCCTACGCCCGACACGCCAGGCGTGATCGTGTCTACGATTTCCGAGTGGCCCGCGGCGCGGGTCTGCCTGACCGCCTTCATCAGCGCGGGGCTGGATACGCCGATCTGCGCGTAGCTGGCCGCGTGCCGTGCGTACAGCGCCGAAATTTCCTCGTCCGGCAGGCTGGCCATCAGGGCCAGTCCGCCCGCGCCCACGCCGAGCAGGCGGCGCTCGCCCTGGTCGATGGTGAACACTTTGACGGGGAATGACCCGGCCTCGCGCAGCAGGCACAGGGCGTAGTCGCCCTGGCGGATCACCAGGAACACCGTGTCCCCGGACAAGCGCGCGAGCTTCTGCGCGAAGGGGCGCAGCGCGTCCAGCAGCGGCGTGCGCCGTAGCGCGGCAAAACCCAATTGCATGGAATCCACGCCCAGCCGGTATCGGCGAGTGGGGCCGTCGCGTTCGGCGAACTGCTCTTCCAGCAGGCAGCTCAGCAGGCGGTGGGCGGTGGAGCGTTCCAGCCCCGTCGCGGCCATGACGCCTTGCAGGTCGATGCCTTCTTCCTGGTGCTGGGCCAGCACGCGCAGCATGCCGAGCGCGCGGCGCATGCTCTGGGTGCCGCCGGTGGATCCTGGGGTGTTCATATTGTGGGAAAGTTGGTTTGAATATTTTGTATTTTAGGATTTGAGATGCGTTAATTCAATCCAACGGATCGCGTTGCATTCGACGGCGCGGCATCACAAGGATGAGGAGACTATGGAATACGCCACCCTGGCTGTCGAGCGGCACGATGCCGTATGCCGCATCAGCCTTGCGCGGGAGTCCGCGCGCAACGCGCAGAGCCAGCAGATGCTGGACGAGCTGGACGACGCCCTGACGCGGGCCGAGCAGGACGACGCGGTGCGCGTCGTGGTGCTGGCCGGGCGCGGCGCGCATTTTTCCGCGGGCCACGACCTGAAGGAAGCCCAGGCCAAGCGCGCCGATTTCACGGTCGAAGAGCGCTGGGAGTACGAGTCGCGCCGCTACTACGGCTACTGCCTGCGCATCTGGGACTTTTCCAAGCCCACCGTGGCGCAGGTGCAGGGCGCCTGCGTGGCGGGCGGCTTCATGATCGCCAATATGTGCGACCTTGTGGTGTGTTCGGACACCGCGTATTTTTCGGACCCGGTAGGCCACACGCTGGCGGCAGCCGCCACCGAGGTGCTGATCCACCCCTGGGTGATGGGGCTGCGCAAGGCCAAGGAAATGCTCTACACCGGCGAAAAGGTGGACGCGCAGGAAGCGCTGCGCATCGGCATGGTGAACCGGGTCGTGCCCGAGGCCGAGCTGGACGCCGCGACGCTGGCGCTGGCCCAGCGCATCGCCCAGGCGCCGCCGTTCGGGCTGCGGCTGATCAAGCGGTCTCTGAACCGCACGGCCGACGCGCAGGGCTTCCGCACGGCGCTGTCGGCGCACTTCGATACGCACCAGCTGTCGCACCTGAGCGAGGAGTTCCAGGCGGTGCGGGAGCGCGGTCTGGCACAGGCCATCCAGAGAAATAAGAAGGGCGAGGCGGCATGACGCAGCATTTCGAAGAAGGGCGAAGCGCCATGACGCAGCATCTCGACCCGCTCCTCAACCCCCGCTCGATCGCCATGATCGGCGCCAGCTCCAACCCCGGCCGCATCGGCGGCATGCCGTTGGAACTGCTGACGCGATTTGGCTACAAGGGCGGCATCTATCCCGTCAATCCGAAGTACCAGGAGGTGTTCGGCCTGCGCTGCTGGCCGGAGATCGAAGCCGTGCCGGAACCGGTGGACCTGGCGGTGCTGGCGATCGCCGCGGCCGACGTGACGCCGATGCTGCGGCGCTGCCACGCCAAGGGCATCCGCGCGGCCATCGTCTACGCAGCGGGCTTTGCCGAAGCCGGCGGCGACGGCGTGCGGCTGCAGGACGAGCTGGAGGGCTTCGTGGCGGAAAGCGGCATGGCGGTGGCCGGCCCGAACTGCATGGGCTTCGCCAACCTGAACACGCAGGCCCACACCGCGTTCGCCTCGGTCTTCAAGACCGCGCCAGCGCAGGAGGGCACCGGATCCGTCAGTTTGCTGACGCAGAGCGGCAATGTGTGCGCGGCGGTGTACGCCATCGCGCGCCGGCTGGGGCTGCCGTTTTCGCACTTCATCAACACGGGCAACGAGGCCTGCCTGGATTTCTCGCAGTACCTGGAATACCTGGCTGCGGATCCCCAGACGGAAATCGTGCTGGGCTATATCGAACAGCTGCGCGACGGCCAGCGCTTCATACGCGCCTGCCGCGAGCTGGAACGCCAGGGCAAGCTGCTGATCGCGTTGAAGGCGGGCGCCACGGACAAGGGCGCGCAGGCGGTGCAGTCGCACACGTCGGCGCTGGCCGGCGACCGCCGCGTGTATGCGGCGGCCTTTCGCCAGTTGAACGTCATCGAGGCGACGGACTTTGCGCAGATGGCGCACCTGGCCAGCCTGGCGACGCTGCGCCATCGCACGGCCGGCAAGCGCGTGGCGGTGCTGACGATGTCCGGCGCGCTGGGCGCCATCCTGGCCGACAAGTTCATCGGCGCGGGGCTGGACCTGCCGGACCTGCCGCCCGACCTGCAGTCGGTGCTGCGGGGCGGCATTCCCGATTACGGCATGGTGGGCAATCCGGTGGACGTGACCGGCAACGTGGTCAACGATCCGGCCTTCGTGCGCACTGTGCTGCAGGCGCTGGCCACGTCGGACGCGATCGACGCCGTGGTGGTGTACGCGCCCGGCTACATGCTGGACCGCATGGCCGATGCGCTGGCGGAAGCCTCGCGCCAGCACCGGCGCCTGTTCGTCGCCATCGACACCGGCCTGGCGCAGAGCCGCGCCGCCCTGCGCGAGGCCGAAGTGGCGGTGTTCGAGGACCTGGGGCAGGCGGTCGGCGCCCTGGCGCCTTACCTGCTGTGGTGCGACGCACGTGCGTCCCGGCGGCTGGCGCCCGCGCCGCGCCTGGATGCGGCCTCCGCGCCCGCGTTGCCT
>ENA-OWLM01000662-OWLM01000662.1-metagenome-genome-assembly--contig:-NODE-662-length-13135-cov-5.419725_pt1 | contig 13135 bp, 11 predicted proteins | sample MGYA00245349_ERZ651102 | MGnify/ENA primary metagenome ERZ651102 (study PRJEB26857, sample SAMEA4031759) | metagenome | biome: human; feature: oral; material: saliva | place: Philippines | collected 2014... | reverse complement strand
ATTTGCAAAAAACAAATAAGAAAGATGTCCAATATCTGAATGAATTTAAGAGAGATTACAAAAATGTTCTTGAGTTATTTCAAAAGATGAAATATGACCTGAACTATCAAAAGAAATTTGGGGATGTTTTATCTGAATTAATTCAAGAGAAAGTTGATTTCGCTAAGGAATTATCTGAGTATTTTAGATATATCAGGTACCGGACGGATGGTATGGAGAAAGCCGATAAATATAAGATGTATTATCTTTTTGGAATGATTCTGTTCTGTTTTCGATATGTTGATTCTTATGGATATATTGATCTGGAGGATACGTACAAAGTAATGTGTAGTGCTATCGAAGATTGCTGTATTGATAAAAATGTTGAAATGCCCGTTTATCAATTGATGGGGACAGAACAAGATTATGAGGATGAAGATGGTTATGATCATTATGATGAATATTACGAAGACGTTGTTTTAAATGAACTTAACGAGTTTATTATGGAAACAGCTCTAGTTTTAAAACGGATTGATAAAAAGTTTGATAAGCTTTTTAGTGAATTAGCAGAATATAAAATATTATTTAACTTCAAAACAGAAGAGTTTGAGTTGTTAGAAGATGGGAATATGATAGTTATTGATAGCGAAAATTCAAGATTTTGCATTTTTAACATCTCCGACTTCTTTTATAATATTCTTCGAAAATATAACGGAACCTCTGAATTTACAAGATTCTATCACGTAAATAAAGACAATAACGTAAATATCACAGATGATCAGGCCATTTGTATTGGAAAATTTTTCTATCTCTTGTTACTATCTACAACAAATCAAGACAAGGATGAATTTTCTGTTGCTATTTCAGAATTTTTAAGCGATAATTATCTTGAATCGCAATTTAAGGTAGAGATGGACTTCCTACTTGAAGCAATCTTTTCAGATGATAGAAAGTTGATCAGTTCACTCGTTCGTGAGGCTCAAATCCCTAATTATAAAACTTTATATATCAAGTAATAAAAAAAGACTCAATTCAGAGTCTTTTTTGTTTTTATCTATATTGTCCTTGCGTAGGGTGCTGATATCCACCTTGCATTTGTTGTGGATAAGGAGATTGTTGTGGATAAGGAGGTTGTTGGTTCATCCCTTGGGGGTATTGCCCCTGTTGCATTCCGGGAACTTGTTGCATTTGTTGTGGATATCCTTGCATTTGTTGGTGAGGTTGTTGCAACATTGCTCTCTGTTGCTCTTCTAATTGACGATTATAAGCCTCGTTCTTACGTCGTTGTTCCTCTGCACTCAATTGCTGAATTTTTTCCAGACCGTAAAGTTCTGTGTTCTTCATCCACAATTCAGTACTATTCAGGAAGGAAATAAGAATAAACGTTTCAAATCCGAATGGAGTTTTCCAATAAGCTGACAAGATTGTATTGATCAATAGCAGAAGGAACATCACCCACTTCAAGAATCCAAGTTGAGAAGCCGACTCTTTAATTTTTCCAGAGGCGATACTTCGAACTACGAACATCATCAAGAATGGTACACCAAGAATTGCAAATCCGGAATTGTAGAACAAGATGGCAGGAATGGTTCCTGCAACCAATAAAATAATTGTGTGTTTATAGGATGATTTGTTGTCCTTGTGAAGATTTGTTCCTGATAAAACTAGCAATTGTGTTAAGATACGTTGAAGATCCAAATAAACCTTATCTAACTTGGGTCGAATGTATTTGTTTGTGTCGCTGGCATAATCTAGCGGATTAAAGTAACTCCCAAATAAAATTAATACAACAAGAAATGCTATATTTGGTACTAAATACCACCAAGTTCCGCTGAATCCACGAAGAACTGTATTAATTATCAGTAAGATTGCTGATAGTGTAACCACAAGATAATTACCTTTTAGTAAAAAGAACTTTCGAGACTTTTTAAATTTTGGTGGCGCCTCGATACGTTCCTTCTCTTTATTGAATTGCTCTTGTTGTCTTTGAAACTCATCTAAACTTTTTCCGTTTATTTGGGGTTGAGAGGCGTTAATGGCCTGTCTCCTATTATCCAAGTAGGATCTATTTCCTTGACTAGTCATATTATTTTGAGCCATTATTCACCTCCGGAAAATTGCGTGTTTTCCAATCATTAGCTAATCTTTTTCCGTATGGTGTTAAAAGATCAACCGATTCTAAAAAAGTTAAATCTGTATTTGAGTTCAACTTCATACCAAACTCTTTACTTAAACGATCACGCCAAACGTCTCCACCCTTAATAAAGGTTTGTGTTACATCTGCGTCTTTCAAAATTGCCCTCATCAAATACAAATCATCATCTTTAACAAAATTTAGATTTCTATTATCAGTAGAATAAATAAGTTCTGAAATTACTTCAGACTCAGTTACTGTTAACTCTCCAGAGGATACACGAAATTCTTCTAAAAGAGATACAGCAATTGCCAAATTCTCCTCTTCCGTATTAAAACGAGAATGTCCAGCGTCGTGAAATAAGGCGGATAAATCAAGTAAAATTCTTTCGTCCTCTTTTAGGGTGTTATAAAGAGGATTTTTTTGAACCCTATCCAAAACTGATAGGATGTGGTCAAAGTTGTGATACGGGTTACCTGTATCTTTTGATTTAACAAAACGTTTTGCTTTGTTAGGGGTGTTTTTATCCATTACTACCTCCACTTGTTTTAGATTTCATTTTTTCGTAATATTTATAGTTGTCAATTTTTGGAAAACGCAAGAATGTCATCTGCAACCAATCCAACAAACTGTTGATCTCCTCAGATTCGATAATTGGGATATCGTGGTTTCTGATATTTTCAAGTTGTTTTCTTGTATCATCAACCTCACCAATTAAATCATCTAACAAGCCGTCGATTTCCTGATTGAATTTCTTTTTGAGGAAGGTCTTCTTTAAATATAAATTAAAGTGTCCCTCGTTTAGTAAACCATCCCGAGTTCTGAGAGTTTCTTCTGTATGTTTTAACAATTTTTCCTTTTCTTCCATTTCTTCAATAAGAGATTCTCGTTTGTCTTTGCTTTCGATAATATCATCCCAATCTGGAACAATTACAGTATTTGAAAACACCTTCCAATAAACAAGAACATCTCCTCCTTGTGGGCCGAAACCGAGGGTTAACTCCTTGGTTTTAGATATCGTTGCTGATACTGTTAAAAATCGTTCGTGACTGGATGTATAGAGACGGAAAGAGATATTTCTAACTAGATGATTGATCATTTCAGTTGTATCTGAGAAAGGGTTTGTTAACAGCCACTTCCCCTTATCGCTTGTCAATACTTGTATTGGATCTGTTGCATTATCTAGCGTTGTAAGGAAAAAACCGATTTCTTTGTGTAAATTCTCCCTCAAACCAGACAAACCATTTTTCAATAATTTTAATTCTTGAAACTCGTCCTTTTCATAACTAGACAATCGGTTTCACCTCCCATTTTTATTCACTTTTTGTTGTGTCAGACTTCGAAATTCCTGGATTAACAATCAGTTTAACCTTATTATCGGTCGTCGTGTGAACTTCGTAAACATCGTGACTATCCTTTAATCTAGCAGTAATAACAACTTCATCATCACTGATTTTATCAACTCTACCAATTAACAAATCTTCATAATTTGAAACACCCGCATTGTTTAATAATCTCTTTTCTGCTGGTTGTGTAAGATGTACATTGTAAAGTTTGTTTAATTCTTTTCCGTTGACACTTGTTAATCTAGAGTATTGATTTTCAAGTTTGTACTCAGTTCCGTTAATTTTGAATCCTTCACCATCAATTTTTTCAATCTGATCCAATTTAAAATCAGCCTCATTCTCTAACAAATATAGAATCAACTGTGCTCCTAAAATTGTTGAAGAATTGGAAACATCCTGCCCTTTTGTATCGATAGCCTCTTTTAAAATAACCTCTTTTTTAGTTACGTTATATATCAAAATATTAAAACCATCTTTATTTTGATAAGAGAATATGCCGGCAGTATCTCCATTTTTTAGTTTGAAGTTTTTAATAACCGACCAATTAGAGAGTGATTCTTTTTTATTAACAGCAGAGATGTAATTATCTCGAATTTCTTGCTGCAAGGATTCTTCAGCCCGGAACCCACCGATGATCGCAGCTCCAACAGAGATGATCACTATTGCTGAAACAAGAAGTCGACGTAACCACGGGCGTTTAATGTCTCTAATCTTTTTTACACCACTTAACTTGTCCGGGTTGAATCGCTCTTGGGTCTTTTTAAGACTTTCTTTTAATCTATCTAAATTCATTCAATTTGTTAGTGTAAATACACAACCCCCTATCAATTATTCCTTTTTCGGTTGATTATTCTGAATATCTTTTGTTACGCTTGCTTCTAAGTCGATTGAACCTTGCCAGTAAACTGAAGTTCCAAATTCTTTCTGAGAAAGTTTAGCCTTATCTTTAAGAATTTCAGCCTTTATTTTTCCGTCCTTAACTTCTTTAAGAATTTCTCCGGCTTCTAAAGACAAATCTGTTTTAGCCTTATCTTTCTGAATTTCTTTCAGTGCTGAAATCTGAACTTCACTTAATTTGTAAGTTCCATCCTTTTCTAAGGTTAAATTCGGTGTCTGTACCAATCCAAGTGCAATGTCGTGATATAGACGTGCTAAAGAGGTCATATCTGCAATATACTTAGATGATTTATTTTTTGAACTAAGATCAGCAACTCCTAAAATTGCAAGTTTATAAGCCTCGAATGCTTTAGTCGGAGATACCTTTCCATCCTGAAATACCTTCAGAGATTGAATGTTCTTTCCTGTTTCAATTAGAGTTTTTAGCTCGTCACTGTAATTATCTGAGTAGGTAGATAATTTTTCAAAATCCGGTAAGGTTAAAATGAAATCCGGTGATAATGATTGAGGAACTAAGTACTGATCCTTAATATCTTTGATATAACCGTCGACCCAAGCTGAATTTTTAGCGGCGTCGAGTGCATTTTCTGAATCTTTACGATTGTAATCAACCTCACCACTCATAATCTGAGCAGTTGAATTGTAATAAAATGCTGCATTTTGAACAGATGTGTACATCAAATCTGTAGCGAGGTGCTTGTTATTATCATTAAGTTTAGATAATCGTGGACTTAGATCGGAAATAACTTCTTTAGGTTTTGTGTTATTTTTAACCAACCCAGTTTCAAGCTCAATTAGTGATTTCTGTGCGTCTTCTGATAGAACCTCAATATTGCTATCGGAAGGTTTGGTTTGTTGATAAAGATAAGTACCAACTGCACCACCAACAACTAAGCTAACCGCACCAACAATCAGAAACTTCTTTGTATTTTTACGAGTAATTTTTCCTGGCAAAATATAACCTCCTTATATTTTCTTCTTACTCCCTATTATAGCATAAAATGCCGTTTTGATAATTCTGAAAACTCCAGTTTATAACAAAAAAGAACTTAAAAATAAGTTCTTTCTTTTATTCTTCCAGACATAAATATTTCAACAATTCTTCTTTAGTTACCAACTTGGGAGCTTCAAGAGTTTCATATCTTAATATAACGTCATTACGATCATAATATGTTTTAAAATCATCGTTATCTTTAAAGGAGTCAAAGTTGATAACGTCAATCATTGTATTTAAAAACGAATGTGTTTCTGGATATTTGTTTTTAGAAACTGAAATAATTAGCGATTTTGTGTCAGGGAATACTTCTTTTAATTTGTTGATCAACTCAAATATATTTTGAATTGTGTTGGTTGTGAAGTAATTTTCATTAATCCCGGTTTCAATTGCAAATTCCAAGAAATTCAGAATGAGATTGATTTTTTCCTTTTTAATATTACCACCATCATCTTTAATTGAGTTTACTAATTCATTGTAATATTTACAGTAAAAAGAGACGACAAACCCTCCAGAATCTTTATGTTCTTTGTGCTTATTGCTGTCTAAATCATAACCCAGCATTTTTCTTTGACTTTTATTCATCAGTAAATGATTTTTTTCATTATTTAAACATTCTTTCTTATAAACTTTTGACGTCCTGCCGTGACTAAAGTCACAGGATTCCCATTTATACGTTGATAAATGCGCCCAGTTCTCGTCTTTGTTTTTATTAATCAAAAACGACTGTCGTATTGACAATGACCTGCTTTGGGTAAAGACCCAATCTCGGTATGTGTCTGAGCATTGGAAGTTTCACAAGAAGATGTTATCTCTAGTGAGATTCTATCTTTTGCTCTTGTGCAATAACGAAGGAGCGTCAGTCCCTCGGGTTTTATTTGTCTTTTCCTTGACAGTTTATTAATTGAGATACCAATCGAGACGATTGGTTTTTCTTTCTTTTTGAAGAAACTTCTTCATTTTTTTATAAAAATCAGGAAAATCCTCTGTAATTTGTTCTTGTTGGTAGGAACCGTTCTCAATATGTCCGATAAGAAAGGCTGAATAGAGGTCTCTTTGTACAGATGTCCATTTATCTGATAAGTCATATAGTCGAGTTGAAAGTGTCTTTTTTTCAAATGTTTTAGTGAGATGATTATATTGGCTAGGTTTAAGATTTTTTGGGTTTATGATTTCAATATCAATCCCTAATTGACTAGCTCTGGTTTGAAGTAATTGTCTAAATGAACTTGGTGCTGCCCTAAAAACAGATTTACCAAAACGCTTTTTGCTAAAAGGGCGATTTGTTTTAGGGTTAATACGAATTTCTTTACTACGTCTTTGTAATCCTTTGATATTCAAGTCTTCTATCTTTATTAGCGAGGCTTGAGATACCAAGTGATTGACAAGTTGTCCTTGTATCTTTTTACGTTCTTCTGATAGAGATCGGTATGATTTGATGCGTCTAACTTGTAATCTCACTTGTCTGTTTGACGTATGTTTTAGTTTAGAACCTTTCTTAAAAGTACCGTTGCCATTGTAACAGTTAGGATTATTTAATCTTCGGCTACGTTCAATAGCTCGGTCTAGATATCTCATTAATTTCTCTTTTCGATTGACATCCTTTGGTACTAAATCGACTAAGGCGATACCTTTTTTAGATACATACGCAACTGTTGAAATCCCTGGATCGATTCCCATTGTACCCTCGCCACGTTTAACCTTTGTTATTGGTGATCCTTGACAAACAATTTGTAAAATATAAACGTGTTTTCCTCGAATTGTTTTTCTAATAATTTGGACATATTTGATTTTTTCACTTTTTAAAAGACTCATTTGTTGGTGGTTGTTAAATGCTCTTGTTGGTATATCAACAAACGTTGTTGATTTATGGATATAAAGTCGATAGGCAACCCCCTTTTTATTTGATGGTATAATGCGAGTTCCTGTTGTATTGACTCTATTACGATAGCTTACATCCAAGTCGTATTTACTACGAAATCTTGTGCTTGACGATTTTATTTGATAAAAAAGAACCTTCTCTAATGCTTTATATGCTTGCCCAGCAATAACTTGTAATTCTCCAGAATTTAATTGTTGATAAGGAGAGTTTGGTTTATTTCGCTGCTTTCCCAAACGTGCAGATAACCCAAATTCTGTCAGGCTGTACATTTTTTGCATTTTTAAAAGCTCTTTGTCATACTCCTTTACTTGATGATTGTTTTTTCTACGAAGCTCCAATAGCTCTTGATACCTACTATTTTGTTTAAGAGTTTCAAATTTGTTTAGACCAAAACTAAGCGCCTCATTGTAAGCACTGGAAGCTATACGGAAAGTCTTTTCAAGACGGTTTTCAACAGATTCAGTTAACTTTAATTTGACTGAAACTACATAACTAGATGTTTGTGCTCGCATATAGCCCCCCTTTTTTTATTCTTCACAACATTATACCATATATGGTTGAATAAAGTCAAGTGGTATCAAAATAATATATAATCAAAGGAGTTTAAAAAACCAATTCGGAGCTAATTTATCTTAGGGTTGATCCTCTGAGATAAATTAAACTGTTTATTCTACTCTTCTTTTATAATTAAAGAAATTAATAAAGACTGGATTAATTCCAGCAGAAAGAAGGTTAAAATGAAACAAACAAACAAAAAAGAATTTTCAAAGTTTTTGAGCAAATTTGAAAAGTTATTGGATCACAATTTTGATGTGTTAGCTTATGAAACAACACTTAATCTGTTCAATGGAAAAACAGAGAATTTTCTGAAAACATCTCATTGTAAATTTTCCTTATCTACAGAATCAGGTCAAATTATTTTCAAGCTTTTATTCTTCGATAAGAATAAAAATGAAATTTTTTCAAAAACCATTGGTTGTTCTCAGAAGTTTGAAATTTTATCATCAAAGGGTAGTTATTCTGATTTTGCAGTTAGTTCACCAATCGATCTGTCTGATGTTGGTATGCAGGACTACAACTTTTTCGAAAACAAAACCCGTGGAAAAGATAACTACGAATTGTATAAAAAATTCGTTCGTGTCGCTATCACTCAATTCGATTTTTTGTATAATAATTTAAGCTCTTCTTGGAAACCAGCTGAAGATTCTAGCAATTCATATTTGAATGCCTTGAATGCTCTATTTAACATCCTAATTCGAGGAACTGCAAATACAAACCAAGTGATACATTATCTACTTATTTTGCAGGATGTAGAGGAAAGAGAGCGCATTTTTGGAAAATCTCCATATTTCTTTTCTTACTCCAACTTGCTAGAGACCTTTAGAATTGTTGTTAAAAAACTAGAGACTTCTATTATCGAATCTGACAAAACCGAAAAGGAAGATATCAGTTCATTATTAAATCTCGTTAATTTGTTTAACAAAAATGAAGATTATGATGATTTCACCCAAAAATTAAACTTAGCTTGTATTTTTATTAAAAAATTACAACAAACAACCAAGTTTAAATTGGAAGAATCTAAGCATTATAGTATTTATACTTTTGTTCGTGACATCACCGCAAATAAATCAAATGATTTGATTGTTAATAGTATTCGTGGTAAAATATTCCGTCCTGGTGGTAAAGAATACACTTCAGAACTCAAAGTTTCGGATCTAAAATCAATTTTCCGTTTGGTTGCAAAAAAATAAAAATTAAAAATAGATAGGTTTTAATACTTATCTTTTTTTTATTCTGTTATAATTTAAGAAAATAAAATGCTGAAATAAATTCAGCAGAAAGAAGGAAAATTATGAAAAGCACAAAAAATGTTGTTCCGTTGAGTCGGGATATTTATAATAAAATTATTTGTTTATTTCAAAAAGACGAATTTGTTGATATTCAAAAGTATTGTGAACAAAATGAAGTATTGAATGATTATGTTTATTCAGAATTAAAATATTTTATTTCTAATAACAAACAAAGCCAATACATTCCGAATGATGATAAGAAAATAACCTTAAAGTTCGACCTTTTTGCACTTTTACAGAGAGTTTTTTGGTCATACAATCGTGGATTATATTTGTATATGGACAAATATAACGGAGATTTGTATATAGCTGATAGATTCAATATAATTGATGGAGATTTTTTAGAAAATGGTATTGCAATAACCAATCTTTCTAGTAGAATTGTTTATGATATTTATAATAATATATTGAGCAATGAGCTAGAATTGGATGTCTATTTAGAAGGATACGTTTTAGATAAAAATATAAACAAAGACTCTCTAAGATTGGACGTCAGACCACTAAACAAATTTATCAACAATTACATCAGAGATCTATTTTCTAATAAAATGGTTAATTTCGCAACTGAGCCTACGTCGTTTTTTGAAAAAATGTTTCTAGATAATTATGAAACTATAACTGCAAGGACACCTCAGTATCCATACCCATCCTTAAGTTTAGATGTTTTAAAAAACGAAGAAGTTAGATCTTTGTTTGGCTCTAAAGTTACTGTAAAAATTATTAAAAGTAGCATTGAAAATTACAATGGAATCAGAAAGGATTCTATCGTTGAATATATTAAGGAGTTATATATCTTTATGTTAGATAACATCAAGAAAAGCAACAACTTAACACAAGACCATTTAGATATGTTTGGATTGAGTTTAGAATTAAAACCTATTGTAAACAAATTTGTTTTTACTGATAATGAATTATCTTTACTAGTTGATAAATTTAATTCTTTATTCTTTAAAAGTTAGCATTACAGATAAAATTCTAGAAACATTCAAATAATTTTAGTAAAAAACATTTCTAAAAGTGATCTTTTGATCGCTTTTTTATATAATTAAAGAAATTAATTTAATCTGAATTTATTTCAGAGGAAAGAAGGAAACTATGAAAAATACAGAAGGTAAGTATTTCGAATTTTATGAAAGATTGGAACAATTATTGGATCATAGCATTAAGTTTTTAAATCACACTATTTTGGTTGATGTATTTGATGATAATATGTATTCTTTTTTAAATACAGATTATTTAAAGTTTTCATTAACAAAAAATGGGTATCAGACGCTTTCTCTAAATATTTGTGGTTTTGACGAAGATGATTCACTTATTTTTTGCAAACAAATACTAGAATCTGAATGTATGAGGGTTTTGGAAGCGGGAGAATCTTTTGATCTTTTTAGTGATAAGATTGAAATTTCAAACATTCCAATGGGAAAAGTAGATTTATTTAATGGTTTAGATAACAAGGAGCTTATTATAAAAACTTATAAAGATTTTTTGAAGATTTCTGTATTTAGTTTTGATGAAGAATATAGTCAAAAGCAGTCCTCTGGCTCTTTTTATTTAAATAGTTTAGATTCTTTGTTAAATATGATGTTACTGGCACCCAAACAACTTCACGCACAAGATTATGTAAATAACAAAAGTAAGTCCCTAATTCAGTTGATGTTTAGTGAATATGAACTTCAAAAACTCTATCCAGAAAAACCATACACGGTAACTTCTAATGGTAAGAGTCGAAATTTTGATTTTATTTACGATATTATGTCTATTAAACAGAAAAATAACGAAAATCCATTTAAAGATGATCTTTTGTTGGATTGGTTGCTAAAAACGCTAAATGTTGGATTCGTAAAATTTTCTTTTGCCTTTTCAAAAATAGAAACTCTTTTTGAAATTTGGAATAGCAAGAGTTATGAACCTATTGTAGTTAAAAAAAGCAAATATCCAAACTTTTACGATTTCATCTACAAATTAAAAACCAAAAAAGATCCTAACCTAAAATTATTCACTTATTCCGGTGATATCGATTTTAAGGTATCTGATTTGGATAAAATCTTCACTCTGAAACAATAAAAGGATGAGTTAAAAACTCAACCTTTTTTATTTTTTTTGTTTGCTGTAAATAGATTCACGAATATTGTCAGCAAGTTTCTTAGCTGGAAATATCACCGATGATTTTGTCTGACCGTAAGTCAAAAGTGCGAAAATTAACACATTTGACATTCCCATATTGAGCCAAATTTCGTCTAAGCTACCATTTGTTTGATATACTCATACTTTTCAGGGCGTTTAGATTTAAGTGGTTCGGCTTCACGGCTGACCTACCACTGAAACTAATTTCCTATAGTTTCCAAAGGCAATAAAATAATTCAATTTTATTATGATAATATTCACCAAAAATATATTCAGTGATTTTCAATTATTATTGGTTAACATAGAAAAAAAGAAATAGATCTATGTTGATTTTATATACTTAAAAAAAGTTAATTTATTACTCTTTCTAACTAAATTAAATTCATATTTTTTATTCATCTAGAATGTTTTGGACGCCTATCAGAAGCAAAACCGTAAATCAAAAGTGCGAAAATTAACACATTTGACATTCCCATATTGAGCCAAATTTCGCCTAAGCTACCATTTGTTTGATATACTCATACTTTTCAGGGCGTTATATTAAAGTGGTTCGGCTTTACGGCTGACCTACCACTGAAACTATTTTCCTCTAGTTTCCAAAGGCAATAAAACAATTTAATTATGCTAGTTCATATTTGTCAGTTTTTGCAATATTTACAGAGGCATTGAAATCTCTATCTAATTTTACTTGGCAGTTATCACAATGATATACTCGTTGACTGAGTTTCAAATCCTTTTTGTAACTACCACAATTTGAACAGGTTTTACTGGAAGGATAAAACCTATCTACTAGCCGAACGACTATATTTCGTTCTTTCGCCTTTCTAATAAGATGTTCTCTGATAGTGTAAAAAGAGCAATTAGCAACATCTTTTGCAAGATGTTTGTTCCTCATCATTCCTTTTACGTTCAAGTCCTCGATTGCGATATATTGCGGTTGTTTTTTAACCAATTCTGAGACAAATTTTCGGATGTGATTAATTCGGATGTTCTTTAGTGAACGATGGATTAACTTAATACGTTTTTCTAGCTTGATAATATTTTTTGTTTTATTGTGTTTGTCGCATTTATTAATAAGGTATTTACGTGATACCTTGCGTTGTAATCGTTTCAGGCGTTTGTTTAGAATACGAACTCGTCTGAAAGTCTTAATATTTGGTACAATAGTTCCATTAGATAATGTCGCAAGTGTCTTGATTCCCAGATCAATCCCAATTCCATCGGTATAATCTGGTAAATTTTGTACTTTAGTTTCAACATCTTCAGTGTAGGACAAGTACCAGTATTTTCCATCAAAAGATATGTTCGCAACTTGTTTCTTGCAAGATAGATCTAAATTTTCTCTAACTGAACCAAAACTAGCCTCTCCGATGGTGGGTATTTGAAGTTTACCGTTTTCTTTCAGATAAATACAACTAGGTCGTTTTCCGTTTGAAGAGACACTACAACGTACATCGAAATTCGGTTGAATTTTATCAATATTCCTAAAGTTCAATTTACCTTTATTTAGTCTTCTGATTTTCACCAACTCCATTGAAAGAAAACCGTAGATAAACGATTGATTTCCCTGATAGTACCAAGACCATTTTTCACTATCTTCCTCATAGTTTTTACCGACAACAATCTTAGCAAGGTTGCGATAATCAGATTTATTGAGACTGTAAATTTCTCTATTGTGAAAGTTTGAGTAATATGTTTTATTCCCGTTTTGACTCAAAATCTCATCAAACTCACCTTTATTGTTACGTTTATCGATATCAACTAAAAGATTCCAGAAATTACGTGAAACTTTACTATACCACCAAGCAAGATTTTCTTGCTCTTTGGTTAGTTTTAACCTAATCTTCTGACTTCTCATTACGAGCCACCTTTTCACCTTTCTACCATAGTTTTATATCATTGAGTATTTAACAAAACTAGTATATCATA
>ENA-OWLM01000661-OWLM01000661.1-metagenome-genome-assembly--contig:-NODE-661-length-13136-cov-3.144714_pt1 | contig 13136 bp, 9 predicted proteins | sample MGYA00245349_ERZ651102 | MGnify/ENA primary metagenome ERZ651102 (study PRJEB26857, sample SAMEA4031759) | metagenome | biome: human; feature: oral; material: saliva | place: Philippines | collected 2014 | study... | reverse complement strand
TTGTAAGTTGGCAAAAATGATGAATTTTCACATTTGTTATGGCAGTTAATGACATGAAAATGTCCGAAAAAGATATCTATTGCTTCGATAATATACTTTGTACTTAAGAGACAACTTTCGATTGGCGTAGTATCTCTTATGGGTCTTTCAAAGCTGTCTTTCGATTGAAGACAGCTTTTTTTTGTCTTTAATTTACTGCTGCTGTTTTATAAATCTGAGGCAGTAGACAATTTTGAGCGAGCTCAGTAGATATTTCGGATGATGATTCTAAGGCATTCCATTGCTGCATTTGCTCAAACAACCATTCAAAGTCAGTCACTTTGGGTTGTGCATCATTTTCAATCAGATGGCGAACTATATTTTGTATGGCATGATATTTCTCCACATGCACTTCTTCAGAACATTCAAACTGAATAATATCGAATTCGACTAAAAGGTCCCAAATTGGCGCAAAGTCTTTAGTCGATTTAAGCTCTTGCTGTGCTTTGATTAAAGCTCGAGTGAGTGAGATTAATGTATTCGGATGCTGTTCTGCCCAATCATGTGTCACAGCAAGCACTTTATCTGCGACATTTGGGATAATTTGCTGACTTGAACATACAATTTGTCCTAATCCTGCTAGTTCAGCTTGAGTATTCCAAGGCTCACCCACGCAGAAACCATCGACTAAATGAGTGCTGAGAGCTTCTACCATATACGATGGCGGTAAGGTTTTTACTTGAATGTTTTTTGCAAGTTCCCTATCTGCCAAAGCAAGCCATTCTTTTAAACAATAATGATGGATAGAATGTTGAAACACATGCGCGAGTGAAAGAGGATGATTTTCTTTTAGATAATCTACTAACTTTTGAGCAGATTGTTCCGCAGTATCGTCTTTTTGAATTTGTAATTGATAACATAGTTTCTGACTCAGGCTAATAAAAGCACGACTCTCGCTTAAGACCAATGGTGTTTGTAAGGGGATACCAATCTGATCATTGCCAATTGCGGCAGCAGGTAACATAGCAGATAAGCAATGTGCAGCATCGAGTAAACCAAATGCCAGCCGATCACGTAAACTTGCCCAGGAAGCTTCTTTGATCAGCCGAACATCTAATCCTTCTGCATCAAAAAAACCGCGTTGTTTAGCCCAAAGCAGTGCTACGCAATCAAGTAAAGGAATATAACCAAGTTGCAATTCTGTTTTTTCTAAACTGCTCATTTATTCATCCTTTAGTTGATTGTTTAAAAGCTCTTGTGCATCAAGTAGACGACGTGCCATTTCACCGATGGTCATACGATGACTCATCGCATTTTTTCTTAATAATTGGAATGCTGTATCTTCAGTGAGACCGTGAAGTTGCATCAGTAAAACTTTCGCTTTTTCAATATCTTTTCGATCTGCGAGTTTTGTTTTTGCATCTTTTAGATCACATTCAAGTTTTTTATGCTTTTTATATTGCTCAATCGAAATATCCAGAATGGTATGTAAACGACTTGGATCGATACCATCAACAATATAGGCAGTGATGCCTGCATCAATTGCTTGTTTGATGGTGTCTTTGTCAGTGTTTTTAGTAAAGAGTACAGTGGGTAGGTCAAAGTTACTTACACAGCTTTCAATAACGTCACGATGTGGATGATCCATATCGAGCAAAATGACATCTGCTTGAAGATGTTCCAATTTGAAAATATTCAGGTGATCAAGAGTAAAGCAAGCAACAACATCAAAATCATGTTCAATTAAACAAGTTTTGATGTATTCAGCTCGGGCTTGATCATCATCAATAAGTGCGATTCTGAGTTTCGGCATAAGTATAAAGATCAAACGATAAGTGTGTGTGCATTTAAGACGATGCACGATGAATGTTGTTTTAAAAGCAAAATTGGTGCCATTGGAGTTATTCTTATTCGGTGCAATCGCTCCTTTAGCATCTACATTATGCGCTTTATTGTATCGTTCATTGATTTCAGAACCAAAGAAAATTTAGAACTATGTTTTAAAACCATAAAATGGATTGTTTTGGTGCGTAAAAAGAGTTCTTTTGAAGCAGAAAGAATTGTGCTTTAAAACGGGTCATCCTCATAAAGCCCTATTTTGTATAGGGGTAAAATGTAGTGCTTAAGCTATTTTTATTTATAAAAATCATTAAAAAACAATAATTAATATAATATCTTGCTTTGATTTATTAAAGTTGGCATAGCATTTGCTGAATATTTATTGAGTCAAAGACGACTTTCCAAAAAATTGTAAGACGGCCAACGATGTCCGATCTGATCTGTTTGTTCACACAGAGTGCTGTGTCAACAAAGCAATATACGTTCAGTATGGGAGATGGCAATGTCTTTAGATTTATCGGCAAAAAAAGCTACATCAATAAAGTTATTTAACTTTTCTGCACCAGCGATGCGGGCATTCCACATGAGTTGGCTTGCTTTCTTCGTTTGTTTCTTTGCTTGGTTTGCATGTGCACCTTTAATGCCAGTCATTGCAGGTGAATTTCATCTGACTAAAGATCAAATCGCAAATATCAATATCGCAGCAGTCGCAATCACCATCTTAGTCCGTTTGATCGTTGGTCCTTTATGTGACAAGTACGGACCACGTAAAACATATACCGCTTTGTTGATTATCGGCAGTATCCCCGTTTTTGGTGTCGCTTCTGCAAATAGTTATGAATCATTTCTGTTCTTTCGCTTATTAATTGGTGCAATTGGTGCGAGTTTTGTGATTACGCAATACCACACTAGCATCATGTTTGCTCCAAATGTCGTGGGAACTGCAAACGCAGCCTCAGCTGGTTGGGGTAATGCTGGTGGTGGGGCAACACAAGCACTCATGCCGTTATTACTATCTGCATTGGTGATGTTTGGTGTTGAGCAAGCATTGGGTTGGAGACTCGCACTAATCGTTCCAGGTGTCATGATGGTGATCGTAGGTTTTCTTTACTGGAAGTTTACTCAAGATTGTCCTCAAGGTGATTTCAAAGCGTTACGTGCTCAAGGTGTAGTGGTTGGTAGTGATAAAAAAGGTGGTCTTGCAATCTTAATGCATGCTGCACGTAACTATCGCGTATGGATTCTCTTCTTCTCATATGCAGCATGTTTTGGTATCGAAATCTTTATTCATAACATCATTGCGATGTACTACGTCGAACACTTTAGTTTCGGATTAAAAGAGGCTGGTTTAGCAGCAGGAATCTTTGGTTTGCTCGCATTATTTGCCCGTGCATTGGGTGGGATTCTTTCAGACAAAGTTGCACTCAAAAAAGGCTTGGATGGTCGTACTAAAGTACTGTTTGGATTGATCCTTGGCGAAGGGCTTTTCTTAATGTTGTTCTCGCAAATGAATGGACCTGTACTCGCTATTCTCGTAATGACGGTATTTGCATTATTCACACACATGGCATGTGGTGCGACTTATGCGCTTGTTCCATTCATTGATCGTGAAGCGCTAGGTGGTGTTGCAGGCATCATCGGTGCAGGTGGAAACGTTGGTGCAGTGGCAGCAGGTTTCTTACTGAAAGGTATGTTGGATATTCAAACTTGTTTAATGGTTTTAGGTGGCTTAGTGGTCATTGCTGCGAGTTCGGTCATGCTTATCCGATTTTCGGTAGAGCATAAAGAAAAAGAACAACGTTTATTTGAACAAGCAATTTTAGAACGTGGCTCAGAACAAAACAGCGCAGCTTAATCTCAGATTAGATTTTAGGAGAAACACAATGAAATTAGTGATGATTGGTCACGGTATGGTGGGTCATAAATTCATCGAAGCCATCTTAGAGAAAGCTGATGATGAATTAGAGATAACAATTCTTGCTGAAGAACCACGTATTGCATATGACCGCGTACATTTGACTGAATATTTTTCAGGTAAATCAGCGAAAGATTTATCACTTGCTCGTTTTGATTTTGCCGATGCTCATGGTATCGATTTAAGACTAAATACCAAAGCCATTGCAATTGATACAAAAGAACAAACTGTGACTACTAGTATGGGTGATGTCATCAGTTACGACAAACTCGTACTGGCAACTGGTTCATATGCTTTCGTTCCGCCAATTGCAGGTAATGATCGTGAAAATTGCTTTGTATATCGTACCATTGAAGATTTAGATGCGATCCGTGCTGCAAGCCTAAACGCGACATCAGGTGTGGTGATCGGTGGTGGTCTACTCGGTTTGGAAGCGGCTAAAGCTTTACGTGATTTAAATCTTGAAACACATGTAGTTGAGTTTGCACCACGTTTGATGGCGGTTCAAATTGATGATTTAGGCGGTAAAGTATTACGCCGTAAAATTGAAAACTTAGGTGTAAAAGTTCACACGCAAAAAGCGACACAATGTATCGAAGCTGGCAATAATGCTAAGCATGTAATGAAATTTGCTGATGGTAGTGAGCTTGAAACGGATGTGATTTTGTTCTCTGCGGGGATTCGTCCACGTGATGAGTTAGCACGTTCAAGTGGTTTAGCGCTTGGTGAGCGTGGTGGTATCAAGATCAATGATTACTGCCAAACCTCTGATGAAAACATTTACGCAATTGGTGAATGTGCGCTTTGGGACAATAAAATCTATGGTCTCGTTGCACCTGGATATGACATGGCGCGTATCGCAGCCAAACATATCTTAGCTGAAGAAACACATTGTTTCGCTGGTGCTGATATGAGCACTAAGTTGAAATTGATGGGTGTAGATGTGGCATCGGTTGGTGATGCACATGGTATGACACCGAACTCACTTAGCTATTTCTATGCTGATGAAGATGCATTGGTTTATAAGAAAATCGTTGTCGATGCAGATAAAACCAAATTACTGGGTGCAGTACTGGTTGGTGATGCAAAAGAATATAACGATCTTTTACAAATGATGTTGAATGGTATCGCATTGCCAGAAACACCTGAAAGCTTAATCATGCCAGGATTTGCTGATTCTGGTGCGAAGGCGGGCGGTAGCGGTGTTGATTTACTTCCAGACAGTGCAACGATTTGTTCATGTAACAACGTATCGAAAGCAGATATTTGCCAAGCTATTTGTGATGGTTCCACCTCTTTAGGTGCTTTAAAGAAATGTACTAAAGCAGCAACAGCATGTGGTGGTTGTGCGCCATTAGTTACTCAAGTTTTAAAGTCTGAGTTACAACGTCAAGGTGTAACGGTTAATAACCATGTATGCGAACACTTCCCGTACTCACGTCAAGAGATCTATCACTTGGTGCGTGTCAATAAAATCAAAACATTTGATGATTTGATTCAACAACATGGTCATGGTTTAGGTTGTGATATCTGTAAACCAATGACAGCAAACATTTTGGCATCGTGCTGGAATGACTTTGTATTGGAACCAACGCACGCAGGTCTACAAGACAGTAATGACTACTACTTAGGAAATATCCAAAAGGATGGTTCATACTCAGTTGTACCACGAATGGCAGGTGGTGAAGTCACGCCAGATGGTTTGATTGCTGTAGGTCAAATTGCTAAAAAATATAACCTGTATACCAAAATTACAGGTGGTCAACGTGTTGACTTATTTGGTGCGCAACTGCACGAGCTACCATTTATTTGGGAAGAGTTGAATGCAGCAGGCTTCGAGTCAGGTCATGCTTATGGTAAATCATTGCGTACAGTGAAATCATGTGTAGGTAGCACTTGGTGCCGTTATGGCGTAGATGATTCTGTTGGTTTAGCGATTGAATTAGAAAACCGCTACAAAGGCTTACGCTCACCGCACAAACTAAAAATGGCTGTGTCGGGTTGTACGCGTGAGTGTGCTGAAGCACAAGGTAAAGATGTTGGTGTAATTGCGACAGAAAAAGGTTGGAACCTATATGTGTGTGGTAATGGTGGAATGAAACCACGCCATGCAGAGCTTTTAGCTTCTGATCTAGATACTGAAACTTTGATTCGTTATATCGACCGCTTCTTTATGTTCTATATCCAAACAGCTGATCGTTTACAACGTACGAGTGTATGGCGTGACAACATGGAAGGTGGTTTAGATTATCTCAAAGCTGTGATTGTCGATGATTCGCTTGGTCTTGCAGAAGAACTTGAAAATCGCATGGCACATGTAATTGGAACTTATCAAGACGAATGGCGTACTGCGGTAGAGAATCCTGAGATTCGTAAACGCTTCCAAACTTACATTAATGCAAGCGCTGAAGAGCAAGCTGATCCATATATTCAATTTACTGAAGTGCGTGATCAGATCCGTCCATTAAATGAAGCTGAACGTTCAGTTGATCGTATCCCGATGGTAGAAGCATAAGGAGAATCAAAATGACAAATCTAAAAGACATGAATATGCTTCCAGAAAATCAATGGATTGATGTGTGTCATCTTGATGACATCACGCCAAATACAGGTGTAGGTGCACTTATTGCGGGTCAATCCGTTGCTTTATTCCGCGTAGGGAACGAAAAACGTATTTACGCATTAAGTAATAAAGATCCGTTTAGCCAAGCAAATGTAATGGCGCGCGGTATTATTGGTGATTTGCAAGGTGAGCGTGTTATTGCCTCACCGATTTACAAACAACACTTCAGTTTAGCAACAGGTCGATGCCTAGAAGATAAAGATCAAAAGCTTTCTGTTTTTCCAACCAAAATCGAAAATGGTCGAGTTTGGGTAGGTACTGTTCCGCAAAAAACTTATATTACCAATAATGGTGTTTCTCAAGAAAAACTGAAGCTCGTTTTGATCGGTAATGGTTTGGCTGGAATGCGCTGTCTAGAGGATTTACTCGACATGGCACCTGATCGTTATGATGTGACGGTGATTGGTGAAGAGCCTTGGGGTAACTATAACCGTATCATGCTTTCACCAGTGCTTTCTGGTGAGAAAACTATTGATGACATTATGTTGCATCCACATGCATGGTACAGCGATAAGGGCATCAAATTTATTGCTGACGATCCTGCTATAAAAATCGATCGTACTCGTAAAGTAGTGCATACGCAAAAAGGCGAAAGTGTCGATTACGATCGTTTGATCATTGCAACAGGTTCATCTCCATTTATCCCACCTGTACAAGGCGTGGATTTGAAAGGTGTGATCAGCTTCCGTGATATTTATGATGTCAATACCATGATTAAATATTGCGAAACGAAGAAAAATGCTGTGGTGATTGGTGGTGGTTTGCTTGGCTTAGAAGCAGCTTACGGTCTCAAGCAACGTGGCATGAATGTCACTGTTCTTCATTTGATGGATCGCATTATGGAGCGTCAGCTTGATGGTCGTGCGAGTCGTATGTTGCGTCAAAGCATTGAAGAAAAAGGGATTAATATTATCACTGAGGCAAATACTGAAGCATTGATTGGTAAAGATGGTCATGTTAACCAAGTACGTCTGAAAGATGGAACAGTGTTGGATGCTGATCTTGTCGTATTTGCTGTAGGTATTCGTCCAAATATTGCTTTGGCTCAAAGTGCAGGTTTACGTTGCAATCGTGGTATTTTGGTTAATGATACGATGCAAACATTTGACCCAAGTATTTATGCAGTGGGTGAATGTATTGAGCATCGTAATCAGACTTTTGGTCTTGTCGAACCATTGTGGGGACAAGCATTTATCTGTGCAACACACTTGGCAGAACACGGTAGTTTAACTTTCAAATCACCAACCGTTCCAACTCAGCTTAAAGTTAGTGGTGTTGATGTATTCTCGGCTGGAAATTTTGAACCGAAAGAAGATTACGAAGACATTATCCTGAATGATGAAAAACGACAAATTTACAAGCGTATCATTATTCAGAAAGATAAAGTCATTGGTGCGGTACTGTTCGGTGATACTGAAGATGGCATGTGGTATGCGGAATTGATTGCAGATCAAACACCAATTTCAACATTTAGAAATAAATTGTTATTTGGTAAGGATTTTGCAATGAAGAAAGCAGGATGAAAGCTAACTCTTTTGTAAAGATTAGGTTAAGCGTTAAAGGCATTGCCACATATGTTGTGTAGGAGCAGATGTTTTTTGCAAATGCATTGCCTTACTTTTCAGGGATGAAAAGTAACAAAAATCCTTTGTTGAGCTGACGGTACGTCCTTGCTACCGCAGCCCAACAAGGCGGCATCCATGCCGCCTGTCACGGTAGTGTTTGAGGAGAAAATTCCAGTATTAGAATTGTGGTCTAAGCTAAAACTGGGGAAGAACTCAGAATGATTTTTTAGTTAAGTGTAGAGTTCAGCGGATTAACTAGGTAAAAGGGGCAGTCATGAACAGTATTCAAAATTTAGAACACAGTCGCTCCGATCAAGCAGAAACAATCATTACAAAAACAACGTGTCCCTATTGTGGGGTTGGATGTGGTGTTGATGTAACGGTAAATCATAAAGCACAAGGAACAACGGTTCAGGTTGCTGGTGATTTTGAACATCCATCTAATTTTGGACGCCTTTGTATTAAAGGCAGTAATTTGGCGGATACTCTAGGATTAGAGACTCGCGTTTTGCATCCGATGTTTGGTCGTAAGAACCATCGTAAGGTAACGACATGGGATGCAGCCATAAAAAAAATCGCAGATCAATTCCAAGCGTGTATCGATCAACACGGTCGTGACAGTGTGGCATTTTATGTATCAGGGCAGCTATTGACTGAGGATTATTACGTCGTCAATAAGTTTGTGAAAGGCTATCTAGGTACAGCCAATATCGACACAAATTCACGTCTGTGCATGTCTTCAGCAGTTGCAGCGCATAAGCGTGCTTTTGGTGAGGATATCGTGCCAGCAAGTTACGAAGACTTTGAATTTACCGATATGGTGGTGTTGGTGGGTTCAAATACGGCATGGTGTCATCCTGTACTTTACCAACGCATCATGCAGGCTAAAAGTAAAAATCCAGATTTATTCGTTGTTGTGGTTGATCCCCGTTTTACTAGTACATGTGAACAAGCAGATTTGCACCTTCCAATTTTACCAGGACAAGATGTCGCTTTGTTCAATGGTTTATTACAGTATTTATATAAGAATAACTTTATTGATCAACATTTTGTCGATACACATACAGAAGGTTTAGACACTTTACTAGAATCTAGTCAGACTGAAGCTGATTTTGACTCAGTCGTGAAACGTACGGGAATTTCAGCAGAAAAGCTAAAATTCTTCTTCGAAAAATTTGCCACCACTGAAAAAGTTGTGAGCTTATTTTCAATGGGGGTGAATCAATCTTCTCAAGGGGTGAATAAAGCCAATAGCATTATCAATTGCCATCTTTTGACAGGGAAAATTGGTAAGTTAGGTGCTGCGCCATTCTCAATGACAGGTCAGCCGAATGCCATGGGTGGTCGTGAAGTGGGTGGCTTAGCCAATATGTTGGCAGCACATATGGATATTGATAATCCATCACACCAAACACTTGTACAAAGCTTTTGGAACAGTCCTGTGATTGCCAATCAAGCGGGACTGAAAGCCGTTGATTTATTCCAAGCTGTAGAGTCTGGGAAAATTAAAGCCATATGGATTATGGCAACCAATCCTGTAGTGAGTTTACCTGATGCGGATCAAGTAAAACGGGCATTGAACAAATGTGAGTTTGTCGTGGTTTCAGATATTTGTGCTGATACAGATACCACAGCTTATGCGGATGTGTTGCTTCCTGCGTTAGGTTGGGGTGAAAAAGATGGAACGGTGACCAACTCAGAGCGCCGTATTTCACGTCAAAGAGCTTTTTTACCTGCTCCAAAGCAAGCAAAAGCAGACTGGTGGGCCGTTGCTGAAGTTGCTAAAAAATTAGGTTTTTCTGGTTTTGATTTTAACAATGCATGTGACATCTTTAATGAACACGCAGCCTTATCTGCGTATCAAAATGCAAGTTTGGATCAACGTGATCAAGTTGAAAACTTTCGTTATTTCAACCTAAAAGGACTAATGAATTTGTCTTTGGATGAATATGATCATTTACGTCCGATCCAATGGCCCGTTTGGGAAAAAGGTCAAAGTACTGCGGTTGAGCAGTTATTTGATCAAGGCTTGTTTAGCCATAAAAGCAAAAAAGCAAAACTGATCCCGACAGTGGCAATTGATCCTGTGTATGCAATTTCTGAAGATTATCCATTGGTGTTGAATACAGGACGTATTCGTGATCAATGGCACACTATGACGCGAACAGGATTATCAGCAAATCTGACCACTCACCGAGCTGAACCTTTCTGTGAAATTCACCCGAATGATGCTTTAAAATTTGGTATTCGTGATAAAGCATTGGTTGAAGTGAAGTCGCAATGGGGCAGTTGTGTTCTGCGTGTCACTTTGGCTCAAGGTGTTCGCCGTGGTCAAATTTTTGCACCGATTCATTGGACTGAGCAAGTTGCCTCTGATGCTCGTGTCGGAAAAGTAGTTAATCCAGTTGTAGATGCAATATCAGGCGAACCTGAGTTTAAACATACACCTGTTGCAATTCAGCCATTCCATACGACATGGCAAGGTGTTTTGTATGTCCGAGATGGGTTTGAACAACAAATCAAAACCTCATTGCAAACATGTGCATGGTGGGCAAAAGTTAAAATAGCCAAAGCAGTTCGTTTTGAAATTGCAGATCGTCATAATTTTGATCAGACTCAGAAGAATTTAAAAAGTTTCTTGCCTTTTGTAGATGAAACTTATGAATGGTTGAGTATTGAAGATGTTTCAGCGCAAATGAGTCATAGCATCATTCTGAAAGATGGGATTTTGATTGCCAGTCTTTATATTGCGCCATCGGATATGTTGCCTGACCGTGATTGGGTTGCGAGTTTATTCAAACGTGAGCGTTTAAGTGCATTACATCGTAAAGCACTGCTTGCTGGTATGCCGATGTCAGCCGCAAATAATGATGGACCATTGGTTTGTAGCTGCTTTAAAGTAGGTAAAAATAAGATCATTGAAGCGATTAAGACGCAGAATATTACTCATGAAAAACAAGTGACAGCATGTCTAAAAGCGGGTGGTAATTGTGGTTCTTGTTTACCTGAGATCAGAGGTTTGATTAAAACCTGCCAGTTGGAGGCGGAAGCATGAATACAGATTTTCCCGCTACAGATCTCGTGATCTTGGCGGGAGGACAGGCACGACGAATGAATGGGATGAACAAACTATTGCAACAGTTTGATGATCAGATTCAATTGTCAAAAATTTGTCAACGCTTTAAATCGGAAGTTCAGCAGATATGGGTCAATAGTCATCGTGATAGCTCGATCTATAAAAGCATAGAGCCGACTGTTGAATGTTTTTCTGATGATCAACAAGGCTTTTTAGGGCCGTTGATGGGAATGAAAAGTGCATGGTCGCGTGTACAAGCAGAATATGCATTATTTATTCCTTGTGATGTGACTTATATCCCAAATCAAGTGCTTGCAAAGCTGCATAGAGCTTTAGAGAAAAATCCGCAAGCATCAGTTGCGCATGTAAATATCAATGGCGATGCCTTGTATCCATTTTGCTTGTTAAAAAGAGCGAGTTTGTCGATATTAGAACACCAGCTCGCTGCAAATAAATTAAGTTTAAGAGAAGCTTTTAGGCAACTACACGCTCAACACGTTGTCTTTCAAAAGCAAAGCCTGTTTTGTCATAGCATCAATTCATTGGATGAGCTTCAACAATACAAGCAGATGAAAGCTTTTAAACAGATGTTTGTTTCAAACTGATCGGTTAAAAAAGCTTTCTTATTTAGATGTTTATATGGATGTTTAGATTATGGATTTTTGCAAATAAATTTCCATTTCTTCAACTGGAACCATACCACCACCAGTTGCCCAAACAATGTGATTAGCATTATTCATTTGTTGCGCAGTCAGTTGATGCATAGCAGCATATTCTTGGTGCTGACTGATTAAGATTGGACCTAACATTCCAGCTAAGGCTGATGGTTCCAGTTTTAAATTTTCAGATTGATTGAGTAGCCCCAATAATTTATACATGCTTTGATCATCCAGTGTGTAGAAAGCATCGAGTAGTCTCTGCATCGCTCGACCCACAAATCCAGATGCACGTCCTACTGCTAAGCCATCTGCTGCGGTAATGTTATCAATGCCTAGGTCTTGTACTGAGATTTGATCATGTAAGCCTGTTGCTACACCTAGCAACATGCATGGTGAATGAGTTGGCTCTGCAAAAATACAATGTACGTGATTACCCAAAGCCATTTTTAGTCCAAATGCAACGCCACCAGGGCCACCACCAACCCCACAAGGTAAATAAACAAATAAAGGATGGTCATGATCAACCGTAATATTTTGAGATTCTAATTGTGCTTTTAAGCGTTCACCTGCAACGGCATATCCTAAAAATAAATTTTTTGAATTTTCGTCATCAATAAAAAAGCAATTTGGATTTTTTAATGCTGCTTTACGACCTTCTTCAACTGCAACACCATAATCCTGTGCGTATTCAATAACGGTAACACCATGTGATCTTAATTTATCTTTTTTCCACTGACGTGCATCTGCCGACATATGCACAGTGACATCAAAGCCAAGTTTTGCACTCATGATACCAATCGAAAGTCCTAAATTTCCTGTAGAGCCAACGGCAATACTGTATTGACTAAAAAAATCTCTAAATTCTGCACTATCTAATTTTGAATAATCATCTTCAATTGTTAATAAACCTGCTTGAAGGGCAAGTTTTTCAGCCTGATAGAGCACCTCGTAAATACCGCCACGTGCTTTGATCGATCCTGAGATTGGCAAATGACTGTCTTTTTTGAGCCATAATTTTCCAGTGATATCTTGTTTGAAATGAGCTTCAAGTGTTTGCTGCATCTTTGGAATAGAAACCAGTTCAGACTCGATAATTCCTTTGCTTATCTTAGTCTCAGGAAATACGGACATCAGATAAGGAGCGAAGCGAGCTAAACGATCACGGGCATCATCAATATCATTTTGATTAAGACCAACAAAAGGTAGCCCCATTTCAAGGGTCGTAAAACTTGGATTCAACCAAATTGTTTCTTTAAGCTGAATGAGATCATCAACAACAGGGTGTTGTGCAACAAGGGCTTCAATTTGTTTCGAGTTCATTGGATTATTCATAAGATCTTTCTATTATGGTGAGGAATCGTTAAAGAAATTCCATTCTTTTTAGATATTCATGTATTAAAGGGATTGGATCAATAAAAATTATATTTTATGACAATAATCTTATTCATTTATCAGAACTCTGCTAAGTCAAGTTTTAGTT
>ENA-OWLM01000655-OWLM01000655.1-metagenome-genome-assembly--contig:-NODE-655-length-13176-cov-3.841247_pt1 | contig 13176 bp, 9 predicted proteins | sample MGYA00245349_ERZ651102 | MGnify/ENA primary metagenome ERZ651102 (study PRJEB26857, sample SAMEA4031759) | metagenome | biome: human; feature: oral; material: saliva | place: Philippines | collected 2014 | study... | reverse complement strand
GGGGGGGGGAGCCGGGATCCCCGTTTCGACGAGGAGGCCGAGCAGGAGTGGTACTATCGGGTGCGCCTGCTGCTCGACTACGTGAGCGGCATGACGGATACCTATGCGCTGGAGGAGTTCCGGCTGTTGTCCGGCATATGACGGTGTCTTGCCCCCACCCATATGGGTGGGAGCGATATTGCGTAAAATTCGGTGTTTTTTTAAACTGTGGCAACTTGTTCAACTTTCACACGGTAAGGAGACGAATATGCAACATTCCATGCTAAACGTTGCGTTCGATCGCTGCTCTGGCAGCGCGAAGACTCGTGCTCTTTATTCACCGCGTGGAGGGAACAGGTAACACCTGCTTTTCCATCACCCGCGGTTGTCCCGCAGGGTGATCACCTCTCTCCGGGAGAACCGCACGTTCAACTGGAGATGATTATGTCTATCGAACTCACCCTGCTGCGCCACGTCGAGACCCTGGTTCAAAAACGGATCACCCGGCTGGAGCGTCGCGTCAGCTACCTGCACCTCTCCCCGGCCCTGCTCAAGGACATCGGGCTGGAAGGACAACAAGTGCACGTCGCCCACATCCGTGAGCGGGAGTTTCAAACCGGTTTCCGGCTCGGGAATCGAATAACCTGAGGGGAGGGGCACAAGCCCCCCCATCTCGTGGATGGCAGGCCTGGGCCTGCCATTTTTCTTTGCCCCCGGGCACGACGGCAATTTATATGTTTTAAAGGGGTCAAACCCCCTATGATCCCCCCAGTCTGTCAGGGAGTTGATTATGTTCCGCCGCTGTTGCCACCTCATCCTGTTCTGCTGGTTGACCTGCTGTAGCCTGGTGGCGACGGCGCATTCGTCTTACATGGACAGAAGCGTCTTCACACCGGCCGAGCAGCATTGGCTCGCGACCCACGACGAACTGGTGATCGGCATGCCGACGACGGCCTGGCCTCCCTATGTCTATACCGATGGCCGGGGCAACTTCACCGGCCCCCTGAACGAGTTCGCCTCGCTAATAGCGCAACGGTTGGGGCTCGGGGTGCACTACCGGACCTATGCCAGCAACGCGGCGCTGCAGCAGGCCTTGCTGGATGGCGAGATAGACATGCTGTTCGGCGCGTCGCCGAGCCCGACCCGCACCTTGCGGATGCTGTTCACCACCGAGCTGATGGCGCTGCCCCGCGCCGTCCTGCTGGTCGGGGGACGGGAGAGCCTCTCCCTGGAGGAGGCTTACGGAATGCGCTGGGTCTGCGTCTTCGGCGTCGGCGCCTGCGACGCGCTGCTGCACCTTGGTATCTCGAACCTGGTCACGGTCGACAGCCGGGACGAGGCTGTCTTCATGCTCAAGGAGGGGAGGGCGGACGCCTACCTGGCAGATCTCCCCATGTTGAGTCGCCTGCAAGCCATGGCGGGCATGACCCTGACCACGGTGGACTGGATGAGGGACTCCTCGCTCACCATGGCAGTCGCCCCGGATCAGGCGCCCCTGCAGGGGCTGCTGGAGCGTGCCCTCGACGACATATCCCCTCTGGAGCGCCGCCGCATCCTGGAGGCGGGGGGCATTCTCGACTACGACCTGGTGCAGGAGAGCAGGGCGATTGCCTTCACGGCGCAGGAGCAGGCGTGGCTGCAAACGCACCCGGTGATCCGCTACGGGGTCGCTCCGCAGTGGACCGGCATGAGCGAGCTCGACGATCAGGGGCGGCTCAAGGGGTTCGTCGCCGACCTGCTGGCGATGATGAGCCAGCGTGCCGGGCTCCAGTTTACCCTGGTGCCGACCAGGAGCTGGACCCAGACCGTCGAGCTCTTCCAGGGACACAAGCTGGATCTGATCCCGGCCATGACCCCAACCGCGGAGCGGCAGCAGTTCGCCCGCTTCACCCCCAACTTCGCCTCCCTCAACCGGGTGGTCGTGGCCAGGCAGGGCACGGCCGAACTGGCCAGCCTCAGGGGGTTGAAGGGGCGCAGGGTGGGCATGGTGGGAGGCTCGGTGGAGCAGTCCCTGCTGAGGGAAATGGGGGCCGAGTCCGTTGCCGTCGGGAGTGACGCCGAACTGTTGCCGCTGCTGGATGCGCAGAAAGTCGACTATGTGCTGATGGGGGTGACCGTGCTGGGGCAGTCGCTGCAGAAGGGATTCAGCGATCGCTATCAGGTGGTCTTCTCCGGCAGCGATCTGCGGGTCCCCATCGCCATGGCCACGCACCTGCAGGATCCCATGCTGCAGCAGATCATGACCAAGGTGCTGCTCTCCATACAGCCGGAGGAGCTGGCCGCCTTGGAGAAGAAGTGGCTCTCCCTGACCATACAGACGGGGCTGGATCCCCACAAGGTACTGCTCTGGTCCTCCCTCGGGGTCGGCCTCTTCCTGTTAAGCCTGCTGCTGTTCCTGGGTTGGAACCGGACGCTGCGTCGCCAGATGAGCCAGCGGCGGGAGGCGGAGCGGCGGCTCGAGGAGCAGCTGGCGTTCGTCCAGATGATGCTCGATGCCCTGCCGAACCTAGTGGTGCTGACCAACGAGCACTACGAGGTCGCGATGACGAACCAGGCGTACCGGCAGATGTTCCTGGGGGGGAGAACCTGAGAGGCTCCTACGAACGGCTGCTCCAGCATCAGCTGCCAGAGGCGATCCGGACCAGGATCATGAAAGAGGACGCCCTGGTGTGGGAGAGCGGGGAGGAACAGCATGGCCGCGGCGATGCCCAGCACAAGGACGGCAGCGTGCACCAGATGATCTACACCAAGCGCCTGTTCGTGGGGCCTGGCGGCAAGCGGCTCGGGATCCTGACCGTGCTGACCGACGTGACCGAGCTGGAGCAGGCGAGGTTTGCGGCCCAGGAGGCCCAGACCCGGCTGACCCAGATCACCGACAGCATGCCGGGCGTCGTCTATCAGTATCAGTGGCTGGGGCCGGGCGAGGGGCGCTTCCTCTACACCTCCCAGGGGCTTAAGGAGATGATGGGCCATGACACGGATCCGGTGACCGAGATGACCCGGGGGGCCACTATCCTGGGACTGAAAGGACAGGCTCATGAGGAGTTCGTGGCCACGGTCGCACGCCATGCCAGGGCCATGGAACCGCTGGATCTGGAGGTGGAGATCCAGCGTCAGGGGCAGCCTGGCTACCTGCAGATCCGGGGTCACTTCGTACATCAGGAGGGAATGGACGGGGTCATCCTGAACGGGGTGGTGCAGGACATCACCAAGCTCAAGCGCCAGGAGCTGGAGCTGCGCGAGGCCAGGCGGGTCGCGGAGGAGGCCACCCAGGCCCGCAGCCGCTTCCTCGCCACCATGAGCCATGAGCTGCGCACCCCCATCTCCGGCATGCACGGGATGCTGGAGCTGCTGCAGATGAGCGTGCTGGACGACGATCAGCGCTACATGCTGCGCAATATTGCGACCTCCACCAACCATCTGCTCTATCTGGTCAACGACATCCTGGACTTCTCCAAGATGGAGGCGGGGCAACTGCAGCTGCATCCTCATCATTGCCGGCTGACCTCGGTTATCTGCGACGTCATCCGCGGCCATGCGGCCCTGGCCTATGGCAAGGGGCTCAACGTGACGCTGGCATGGGGGCTGGCGGTGCCGGATCAGGCCAGCATAGACGCGGTGCGGGTGGGTCAGGTGATCTCCAATCTGTTGAACAACGCGGTGAAATTCACCGAGGCGGGGGAGATTGCCATCCTGGTTGACTACCACGACAACTGGCTTGCCCTGCGGGTGCGGGACTCCGGGATCGGCATCGCAACGGAGCAGCAGGAGAACCTCTTCATCCCGTTCAAGCAGGTGGAGTCGGACATCAACCGGCGCTTCGGCGGCACCGGGCTCGGGCTCGCCATCTGCCATCAGCTGACCGAGAAGATGGGTGGCAGCCTGACGCTGGAGAGCAAACCCGGAATAGGCACGACGGTGACCTTCGCGATCCCCCTGGCCGAGAGCCAGTGGGATGCGCCGCCCCTGGCCGGTCAGACATGGTGGTGGTACGGCGAGGACGAAGCCTTGCAGTCGGTGATGGCACGCTTCGGCGCTACCCTGCGGCGGCTGGATGCCCGCCAGTGGCAGCCGCCCCCCTCGGGGTACCTGCTGGCGCAGGAGGGCCATCTGGAGCAGGCCCTCGGCAGCGACTGGCTGGCTCATTTGCAGCACTCCGCGCTCAAGGGCATAGTACTTTCCCCCCATGAGGCGCTGCGTGGCCGCCTGGACAGCGATGCCTGGTGGCGGCTCGGCCAGTCTCCCCTCTATCCCGATCTGCTGCTGGAAACTTGCCAGCAGCTCTTGAGCCAGGGGCCGAGCCCGGCGTTGCAAGTGCCCGGGGAGAAGCTCGGCGGCCGCGTGCTGGTGGCGGACGATCACCCCGTCAACCGAGCGCTGCTGGCTCGCCAGCTGGCCATCCTGGGGCTGGAGTCCGAGGTGGTGGATGACGGGGAGAAGGCGCTGCGCGCCTGGCAGGGGCAGGATTTTACCCTGCTGTTGACGGATTGCCACATGCCGGTGAGGGATGGCTATGCCCTGGCACGGGCCTTGCGTACTGCGGGAGATGAAGCTCCCATTATCGGGGTCACGGCCGATACCTCGGAGGAGGCGATTCAGCAGATGCGGGAGGCCGGCATGAACGACATGCTGTTCAAGCCCTACAGCCTGGAGGTCCTGCGCCAGACCCTGATGCGCTGGTTGCCCGCGCCGGGCGCACACGAGGGGGCAATCTCTCCCCGGCAAGCCCAGGTTCAGGCGTCAGGCATAAGCTGGTTGACCCTGTTCGGCGACGAGGGGGTGGCGCGCAGCATGGCCATCGAATATCTGGAGGCCAATGAGCAGGATGGCGAGGACATGAAACAGGCCCTGGCGAGGCAGGATACCCAGGCGCTGGTGGAGACCGCCCACCGTATCAAGGGGGCCGCCCGCATGGTGGGCCAGACGCCCCTGGCGGAAGAGGCGGCCAGGCTGGAGGCGGCTGCCCGGTTGAAGCAGGTGGACAGGCTCGACGAGCTGGGTCGGACGGTACAGGGATTGATGGACGCTATCAGAGGTGAAACGGGGTTATGGCTCGATGAATAATGCACGGCATGAGTTGGTGATCATGGTGGTGGAGGATCACAGCTTCCAGCGCAAGGCCCTGATGCACCAGATCCGCGGCCTTGGCTACGGCCGGCTACTGGAGGCACAGGACGGAGAGGAGGCACTGGCTCTGTGCCAGCACCATCAGGTGGACATCCTGTTCTGCGATCTGCGCATGCCAGGTATGGATGGCATGGCCCTGCTGCGTCGCCTCTCTCTTGGCGGGTTTCGCGGCGGCATAGTGCTGTGCAGCGCCCTGGAGGACGATGTGGTCGATGCCGTGCTGCGCATGAGCCGGGCCTATGGTCTGCAGGTGCTGGGACGCATCGACAAGCCCGCCTCGGCCCAGCAGATCGCCCAGCTGATCGCGGCCTGGCGTCCCGAGATGGCGCGCAGTCAGGAGGAGGACGGTTATCACCTCACCCTGGACGAGCTGTGTCGGGCCCTGGAGCAGGACCAGCTGCTGCCCTGGTATCAGCCCAAGGTGAGTTTCGACACCGGGGACTGGGTCGGCATGGAGGCGCTGGCCCGCTGGCAGCACCCGGAGTACGGCCTCATCTCGCCGGCTCGCTTCATCCCGCTGGCGGAGCACAACGGCCTTATCGATCAGTTGACCGAGGTGATCATCGGCAAGGCGCTGCGCGACGGTCACCTCTGGGCGCAGACCGGGCTCTCGCTCAACCTGTCGATGAACCTCTCCACCACCTCGCTCATCGAGGGGGATCTGTGCTACACCCTGCTCAATCACTGCCAGCGCTGGAGTATCAACCCCGAACTCATCACCCTGGAGGTGACCGAGAGCGCCTTCGTCAAGGATCTCGGCAAGTCGCTGGAGGTGCTGACCCGGCTGCGGATGCACGGTTTCGGCCTCTCCATCGACGACTTCGGTACCGGCTACTCCTCCATGCAGCAGCTGGCCCTGCTCCCCTTCACCGAGCTCAAGCTCGACAGATCCTTCGTCGATCGCTGCTATGAGGATCCCTCCCGGCTCGCCATCATCGAATCCAGCATCGAACTGGCCCGCAAGCTGGGGTTGAAATCGGTGGCCGAAGGGGTCGAGGATGAGGCTACCTGGCAGCTGCTGGCGAAGCTGGGGTGCGATCAGTGCCAGGGGTTCTTCTCCGCCCGTCCCATGCCCAGCGAGGAGCTGAGCGTGTGGCATGAGTCCTGGCTGGCTCGGCTGCCCGCATTGATCGGGCACTAAATCAGGGCAGGATGCCCGTCGCGATACAAGGATGTACATGAAACTATCAAGCAAGTTGCTGTTGAGCTTCTGTTTTATCAATCTGCTGATCATTCTCTCCTCCGCCCTCGTCTACCATCAGCTCGGCCGGATCGAGGGCTCCCGGGAGGTCCTGCTGGGGCAGACCCTGCCCGCCTTGCAGCGGGACGAGGCGAGCCAGAAGGCCCTGATCGCCACCGTTTCCTCCCTGCGAGCCTACCTCATCCTCGGCAAGGACCCGGTGCAAGGTGCGCGCATCCAGCAGGAGTGGGAGGGGGCCTGGCACCTCATCGAGCGCCAGCGCTTCGCCCCCGCCCTGACCCGCGACCTCAAGGGGTTCAAGGGGGCCCAGGAGAAGGTCTGGGCCCTGGCCCATACCGAGGAGAACCTGCCGGCCCATACCCTGATGCTGCTGGAGGCGGGCCCCCTGGCGGAGGCCGCCCTGGATCAGCTGCAATCCATCGCCAATGAAGAGGTGGCGACGCCCGAGGCGGCGCTGCCGGGGGATCGCCGTCTGCTGCTCAAACAGGTGGGGGACGCCTACAACGGTCTGGCGAACGCCCTCTCCGCCCTGCGGGACTTCCTCATCTCCGGGGAGAAGGAGTACCGCGACAAATACCAGGACTACTACCAGTACCACCAGCAGCGGGTGGCGGAGCTGAAACAGCAGCAGGAGCACTTCACCGAGGCGCAGAAGGGGCTGTGGACGCTGTTCGAGGAGATGTCGGCCCCCTTCGCCGAGCTGGTCGGCCAGGTGATCGAGAAGCGCCAGTCGCCGGACTGGAACCGGGCCAACCATCTGATGGCCACCGACATCGAACCCGCCCTGACCCGGCTCGCCGATCGGCTGGCGACCCAGGTGAGCCATACCCGAGGGGAGGTGGACAAGATGGCCGGAGAGATGACCGCAGCCAGCCGGACCATTCACCGCACCATGCTGCTGGCGACCACCAGCGTCATCCTGCTCGGTACCCTGGTGGCCCTGCTGTTCAGCCGGCGTCTGACCCGGGACATCGCCAGCCTGGTGAAACGGGCCGGTCTGGTGGCCGGTGGCCGGCTGCCGCTCGATCCCCTGCCGGTGCGAAGGCAGGATGAACTGGGGGGCCTGACGGGCTCCATCAACCGGATGTCGGCCCAGTTGCGCGAGCTGGTGGGGGAGATCCAGGGGGCGGTCGCGCAGGTGGAGGGGGCCGGCCGGGAAGTCGGCCATACCACCAATGCCATCGCGGACGATCTGGCGAGCCAGAGCCTGCGGCTGGATTCGGTGGCGGCGGCCATCGAACAGGTGTCGGTCAGCACCCGAGATGTGGCGGGCAACATCGCGGGGGCGGCCGGGGCGGCCCGCGAGACGGAACAGCAGGCCAGGCAGGGGGAGCAGGCACTCGGGCGCATGGGGGCCACCATGGCGCAGATTGCCGCCATGATAGCCCAGGCGGACCAGGCGATGACGCAGCTCAGCAGCCAGAGCGAGCAGGTGGGGCGCGTCACCGAGGTGATCGCCACCATCGCCGAGCAGACCAACCTGCTGGCCCTCAACGCCGCCATCGAGGCGGCCCGCGCTGGCGAACAGGGCCGCGGCTTTGCCGTGGTGGCCGACGAGGTGAGGCAGCTGGCGAGCCGCACCAGTGCGTCGACCATGGAGATCAACCAGACCATCGCCAGCATCCAGCAGCAGACCCGGGAGACGGCCGACACCGTGGGCAGTGGCACCCTGCTGGTGGAGCAGGGACGGGGGGCCATGGCCTCGGTGACCGACACCCTGAACGCCATGACGCTGCTGGTGCAGGATCTGAGCGGCCAGCTTGCCGCCATCGCAGCAGCGACCGAGCAGCAGTCCAGGGTGGCCCAGGAGGTAGCGGGTACGGTGGAGGAGATCGCCGGGCTCAGCCACCAGTCCAGCGAGCACAGCCAGCAGGGGGAGCTGATCGCCGCCCGGCTGACGCGGGAGACGGGCAGGTTGACCTCGACCATCAGCCGGTTCGATCTGAATGCCTGATGAGGGTACGAGATAGAGAAAGGGGCAGGCCGGGAGGCCTGCCCCGTTTTTATTGGGCTCAAGGGTGGAAACTGGGAGATGTCACTCCAGATGGTCTGGTTTCCGACGAGCCGGTTCACCAGCAGAAGAGGAGGGCTTCTCGATGTGGATAGCCCCCTGCGCCGTCATTCCAGACGGCGGAAGGACTGGTTTTCGAAGCTGCTGCAGGTCTCCTGATTGAGCAGATTGACCAGCAGGATGGCCCGCTTCTCGCCATCCGGCTCCAGATAGATGGCCTCGAACCCGGCGAGGGGGCCCGATTCGATGAGGACCTTGTCCCCCTGGGACGGCAGGCGGGCATAGCTGGCGCGAGCCTCGTCGCTGTCGTCCCGGCTCATCAGCCGGTAGATCAGCTGGCTGCTGACGGGGGTCCACTCCTTGCCGAAATGAATGATGCGGCTGATGCCCCGGGTGGATTTCAGGGTCACCGGGGTCACCTCTTCCAGATCCACATAGATGAACAGGTAGTTGGGGAACATGGGTTCACGCTGGGGAACCCGCTTGCCCCGCCGCAGCTTCTCGATTTCGACCATGGGGTAATAGGATTCGACGCCCTGGGCAGCCAGATGAGCGCGGGCGCGGGCCTCTTCTTTTGGCTTGCAGTAGGCCAGATACCATTTTTTCATGTGATCAATACGTTCGTGTTGCCGTGCTCGCGGATATGATAGCGGCGCCCAATAAAAAGGCCACGCAAAGCGTGGCCTTTTTTACTGAATGAACAATTACCAGCCTTTCACCAGGCCACCCTTGAACAGTTCGGTACCCTTCTTGTAGACCTCGTCGGTCTGGAAGGACTGGACGAACTCCTTGACCTTCTCGTCGTCCTTGTTGTTTTCGCGGGCAACGATCAGGTTGACGTAGGGGGACTCCTTGTCTTCGACAAACAGGCCGTTCTCGGTCGGGGTCAGGCCAATCTGACCGGCGAAGGTGTTGTTGATGATGGCCAGATCCACGTCTTCCAGGGAGCGGGGCAGCTGTGCGGCTTCCAGCTCGACGATCTTGAAGTTACGCGGGTTGTCGACGATGTCCAGCACGGTCGCTTCCAGACCGGCACCTTCCTTCAGCTTCAGCAGGCCCTGCTTCTCCAGCAGGATCAGGGAGCGACCCAGGTTGGTCGGATCGTTCGGCACCGCGATCTGGGCACCGTCCTGGATCTCGGAGAGCGCCTTGATCTTCTTGGAGTAACCGGCGATCGGGTAGACGAAGGTGTTGCCAACCGGTACCAGCTTGAAGCCACGATCACGGATCTGGGCGTCCAGATAGGGTTTGTGCTGGAAGGCGTTGACGTCGACGCTGCCGTCGTTCAGGGCCACGTTAGGGGTGACGTAGTCGGAGAAGGTGACCACTTCGACGGTCAGACCGTATTTCTCCTTGGCCACCTTGGCCGCGGTCTCCACCAGCTCGGTCTCGGGACCGGCGATGGCGCCCACTTTCAGGGTCTTGTTCTCTTCTTTCTGGCCGCAGCCGACCAGTACCAGGGTAGCCAGCAGGGCTGCCGCCGCGGATTTGATGCCCAATTTCATAAAAACCTCCTGTCAGAAATCGACGATTAACGATGATCACATTGTTTGACCAGGCGCTCACCCGCGCTCTGGATGAGTTGAACCAGCACCACCAGGATGACCACGGTGACCAGCATGACGGTCGGATCGAAACGCTGGTAGCCGTAGCGAATGCCCACATCGCCGAGACCACCGCCCCCGATGGCACCGGCCATGGCGGAGTAGTTAACGAGCGTGACGAGCGTGATGATGATGCTGTTGAGGATCCCCGGCAGGGCCTCGGGCAGCAGCACCTTGGCGATGATTTGCAGGGGCTTGGCCCCCATGGCCTTGGCCGCTTCCAGCAGGCCGTCCGGCACTTCCATCAGGGCCCCTTCCACCAGGCGGGCGATGAAGGGGATGCAGCCGACGGTCAGCGGCACGATGGCGGCGATGGTGCCGATGCTGGTGCCGACGATGAAGCGGGTCAGCGGGATGATGGCCACTAGCAGGATGATGAAGGGCACGGAGCGACCGACGTTGACGATGACGCCCAGAGTCCTGTTGAGCACAGGGTTGGCCAGGATCTGGCCGGCCTTGGTCACGTGCAGCGCCACGCCGAGCGGCAGGCCGAGCAGGCAGCCGAACAGGGCGGAGGCAAACACCATGATCAGGGTGTCGCCGAGGGCCGAGATCAACAGATTAATCATTGCTTCGGACATGAGTCATTACCTCCAGCTGGATAAGATGGCTGAGTCGCCGAGGATGGGGCGCAGCAGATTAATCATTGCTTCGGACATAACCCATTACCTCCAGCTGAATGTGGTTGTCGATGAAGAACTGCTGGGTGGCCTCGCACTGGGCCTCGTCCCCGAACAGTTCCGCCAGCAGGAAGCCGAACTTGACGCCACCGGCGTACTCGATGTCTGCGCTCAGGATGCTGATGTCGATGTTGAAGCGGCGGCTCGCCTCCGAGATGAGCGGCGTGTCGACCGTGCTGCCGGTAAAGCCGAGTTTCACCAGGGGATAGCTGGCGGGTACCCGGTCGCTACTCATCCGATCCTGATACTCCTGGGGTACTTCCAGGTGGATGGTGGAGTGGATGAAATCCCGTGCCAGCTGGGTCTTGGCATTGCTGAAGAACCAGGCCACTTCGCCCTGTTCGATCAGCCGGCCGTCGCTGATGATGGCCACTTCGTCGCAGATCCCCTTCACCACGTCCATCTCGTGGGTGATGAGCAGTATGGTGAGCCCCAGTTTGACGTTGATCTCCTTGAGCAGGCTCAGGATGGAACGGGTGGTCTGGGGATCCAGGGCCGAGGTGGCCTCGTCGCACAGCAGCACCTTGGGCGCCGGCGCCAGGGCGCGGGCGATGGCGACGCGCTGCTTCTGACCGCCGGACAGCTCGGACGGATAGGCGTGGGCGCGGGCTTCCAGCCCGACCAGGGCCAGCAGCTCATCGACTCTGGCCTGGATCTGCGCCTTGCTCCAGCCCGCCAGTTCCAGCGGGAAGGCGATGTTGGCGGAGACGGTACGGGAGGAGAGCAGGTTGAAGTGCTGGAAAATCATGCCGATCTGGCGGCGAGCCTGGGTCAGATCCCGCTCGCTCAGGGCGACCAGATCCTGGCCGTCGACGATGACCTGGCCCTCGGTGGGGCGCTCCAGCAGGTTGACGCAACGAATGAGGGTGCTCTTGCCGGCACCGGAGGCGCCGATCACCCCGAAGATCTTGCCTTGCGGCACATGCAGGCTGACATCACGCAGGGCGTGCACGGCATCACTGCCTTTACCGTAGACTTTGTTGAGACCGATCAACTTAATCATGGATTCTTCCGTGCTAACAGCCTTAAAGCACAGGGCGCTACAGGCGGGTGAATTGGGCAGAGGTTTCACTGGGTGACACTGCCATCATGGAGGATGATGCTAAGATGTCCGGATGGCCGTGTCAACGTATGTTTCTACGTCTAGACGTCTAAAAAATGGATAAGGATTGCCGCTCATTGACTATGGCACAACGGGACATGGGAGAGTCCCAATATTAGATTCTGGAATGGTGATAAATGGCCGAATATAATCTGGATAATCACCCATAAGCTGACGATCTGATGTTTCCTTCCAAGGGCGAGGTGGAAAAATCACCGGTTGTCGTCCCGGCACCGCTGCCCGCCCTGCGCGCACTTCTTTTCTTTTATTTCTTCTCCATCTCCTTGATGCAGAACAATAAGTGACCTGTTATCGGCCGGGGCGAGGCGCCGCCTCCTTATACTGGCAGAAGGTGGATGCCAGGAGGGAGGAGAGATGCGATTTCAACAGATCAAGGACCTGATGCTGTATCTCGAACAGCTTCATCACCAGCAGGGGCTCGGCTATGGGCGCCAGATCTCCCGGGTGGACGGGGAGCGCAGCCGGATGCTGCTGGCCTATCTGCAGGGGCGGGAGGACGCGGCGGCGGCCCATCTGCACGATTACCGCGAGCAGATGGGGAAGGCGGTCAGGGAGACCTGGCTGGATCAGGGATTCGGCGAGGATCTGCTGGCGGAGTGCCAACGCCTGGTGCTGGAGGCCGGGACTCGACCGGAAGAGATAGTGGCGCTGGCGTCGCGGCAGGAGGAGAAGCTCATCGGCGAGTTGTCACGCCTGGCCCGGGAGTGTCCCACGCCGGGCACGGTGGCACTGCTGAAGGCCCTGGCCTCGATGGCACAATCCCGCCTGACCCGGCTGGTGCACGGGGCCCATCGATTCGACGACATCTGACCCGATGGCTGGGGGCCGGCAAGGGACGGGCCCCCGAGTTCAGAGCGGGGAGAGACTACTCCCCCTCGCGGGACGCACCGTAGAGGGCGGCCCCTATGATGCCGGCCTGGTTCAGGCTGGCCGCCGCGACCAGGGGGGCGCGGGTTTCTATCCTGTCGATGAACTTGTCGAGCTTGGCGGCACTGCCGCCCCCCAGGATGAAGAGGTCGGGGGAGAAGAGGAACTCCAGCCTGGCGAGGTACTTGTTGAAGCGCTTGCCCCAGCGGCTCCACGAGAGATCCTCGCGCTTGCGCACCGCGTCGGAGCAGTAGTGCTCGGCGACCATGCCCTCCAGGATCAGGTGCCCCAGCTCGGTGTTGGGCAGCAGCTGGCCATTGACGAAGACGGCGGTGCCGATGCCGGTCCCCACCGTGATGAGGATGATGATCCCCTTGCGATCCCGCCCGGTACCAAAGCGCATCTCGGCGAGGCCGGCCGCGTCGGCGTCGTTCAGCACGTGGCAGGGCAGGCCGGTCACGTCGGCAAACAGATGGGCGACATCGGTCTCAATCCAGCTCTTGTCGATATTGGAAGCGTTCTTGGCGATGCCGTTGTGGATGGTGGCGGGGAAGCCGCAGCCCACCGGGCCCTTCCACTGGAAG
>ENA-OWLM01000654-OWLM01000654.1-metagenome-genome-assembly--contig:-NODE-654-length-13198-cov-3.652515_pt1 | contig 13198 bp, 11 predicted proteins | sample MGYA00245349_ERZ651102 | MGnify/ENA primary metagenome ERZ651102 (study PRJEB26857, sample SAMEA4031759) | metagenome | biome: human; feature: oral; material: saliva | place: Philippines | collected 2014... | reverse complement strand
AAGCATTTCGACAATTCTGATACAACTCGATAAGATCAACAGTTTTGCTACCGACTGAATTCAGTAATTCAAGAACATCTCGTTTCGAGATCTTCGTGCGATAATGCTTTTTGTCGAGTGACATAAAGTTTTTATCAATCGCTGAAATTACATCAATCAGAATTGCGTATTCAATACGACTATCCAACAAATAGCCGTAATATCCTGTTTCCTTTGCCGTAAGATCAAGCATCACCTTAGGATATTCGACATAATCATTGAAATGATATTTGATGGTATAGTGTTTTGCTTCGAACAAAACAATATCAAAGATCTCACCAAGCGTGAACTCTGTTCGAGAAGTACCTGTTAACAAACAAAAGTCTTCATTTGGAATAACAGGTGTTTCGAGCTTCTTAAGTTCTTTCAATATTCGTGCGAATTCGAAATGAAGAAGTACTTGAGAGTTCAGAATGTTATTGTACTCAACAAACGACTTCATGAAATCGAGAATTCTTGATGGATTATCGAATTTGTAGTTTAGACGCTTTTCGAAGTAATTGTTAATCTTTGAACACGTGAAGAATTCGATAAGTGCATTACGCAGCTTTTCGAAATTCGCACGATCATTAACAACATCAACCGTGATTGCTCCGATCTTTTCTATATCACCGTATTGATCGAAATTCATCCTCTTCACGAATTCATTGAAGAGTGTACTTCCCAATAGTTTTACAGCCATATCTCCTTGATTTATCAGGGATTTTTTGATCCCTAGTACTTAACAACCAGCTTCTGAACGTATTCGACGAATGCCAAATTGATCATCGTCTGAATATTCAAGTTTGGAGAGGGTATCAAATTGTAATGAATATCTAAGATACCCTTATAAACTTGGAAAAGACGTGAATTTTCGATTTTTGCTGATTCGAATAGTTTACGAATGTCATAAATTCTTATAACCGCTGGATTGCTTTCGCGAATTTCGTTCCATTTGCGGAGGAAGATACCAACAGCTTGGGCTTCGATACCGCGCAGACTTGATTTACCGTAACCAAACATCTTGAACATATATTCAACCAGTGGTTTAGCGGTTTTGTATAGATCGATTAATGTCGTATTCGAACATAAAGCACAACGGTAATCGAAAAGTAATACATCGAAGATTTCACGAACAGTGAAAATTGCCATATTACCTACGGTACCAAACTTCAAAGGATTACCAAAATCTTCAGATTCTGTGACAATATCGTATTCACTAAATTGTTCACAGACTTCATTCATTCCATTCGGAGTCAATTCGAGTTGACTATTGCCATGCTCGTTGTGATACTCAACAAAGCTCTGGAACAAATCCGAAACAGCGGCCTTATCCTGTAAGAATGGGTATTTCATCTTATCGTAAAATAATCTGTAAACCTTATCACCGTACAGGAAGTTGGTAATGATACCACGCAGACGTTCGTAGTCTGCTGGTTTCTTTAGAATATCGAGTTTAATATTTCCGATCTGCTCGACACTATATCCAGTTGTCTTACAGAAATCGGCAAATATCTTATCATTGATTTTTGACATATACTATTTAATTTTGGGTGGGGATCGAGATTAGATTTTCCTTACCGGTTTAATATATTTTTGCAATATCTTCATGAATGTTTCGATTGTCCAGTTTTGCTGGTCACTAGTACGTGGAGCATCCGCAACCCATTTGATAAAATTGGTAACTACAATATAAATTAAACGCAGCGGTGAATTGGCTCCTCTACCTTTCTTCGACATTTCATTGATGAAAGACTTAAATTCATCGTATGGATAAAACAAAGTACCGTTTTCGGTTTTTTCTTCCCAATGTTTAACAACATTTCCGATAAATACTCGATCAGATGTCTGCACGTATTCTTGAGTGTAATTAAATACATACAAAATTGCTCGAATCACACTTTCATACGTATTTTCATTATTCAAGTTAGGTGCTAAAAATACTTTGTATTCGAAATGGAAGAAATCGAAAAGTTCACGAAGAGTGAAAACTGATTTACTCTTTGCAACTAGCTTCAACCTATATTCGTCACCTAGACCCCTAATATCATATACTTTTTCATACGATATAAGTTGTCGGAAAATCTCACCTGGATTGGATCCTTGTATATTCAAACTTTGACCACCAAGTTTATTACTGACTCGAACAAAGTTTTCTATGAAATCTATGGCTGCATCAAATTCTGTCAAACCAACAAATCCGAGTTCCTCAGTATAATAGTGATATAAATCTATACCATTGAAAAACCCAATCATGGTTTGACGAAGCTTTTCGTAACCTTGTGGATCTTTCTTAATATCGACCTTGATGTTGAAAACATCATCCTTCGGAATATTTGTGCCTAAATACCGGTAGAATTCTTCGAATACATCCCGGTACATATAATTTCTATCTTTTGGTGCCCACATATTTCTTGATATTTAGTTTTCAATCATATTTTGAAGTAATTTCATTAACGAGCGAATTGCGATATCGCGTTTGTCCGAACGTAAATCGTTTGCAATCCATCCGACAACGCTACCGATTGTGTGGAAAATCGTACGTAGTGGAGAATTCCAATTGCCGTCATCAGCCGAAGCAACTTCGAAAATCAAATCCTTAAACCTTTCGTATCGACACAGATCAAAATCATTATTGGTTTCTTCTTTCCAACGTTGGATAAGATTTTCAACCATATCTTGATCATGTGTAAGTATATAGTCTTGATCGTAATTGAAGATTTCCATAATTATACGAACCACACTTTCAAATGTTTGTCGTGAATTATTAGCTTCTACAAAATACGTCTTGAATTCGAAATGAAAGAAATCAAAGAGTTCACGAATCGTGAAAATAGATTTATCGTATGCGAGACCCCTAAGTTTACGAAGTTGCCCAATTTCTTCCTTATCGAATACCTTCTCATATTCAACAAGTTTTTGGAAAACCTCATCAGGATTGGATTCATGAATATCCAGACTTGATCCGCTGATGTTGTTTTTGATTCGTACGAAGCTTTCGATCAAATCCATAGCGGCATCGTAGTCCTTCAAACCAACATATCCGAGATCAAGATAAGATATGACAATGTCATTATCACTGAAAAACCCGACAAAGAGATTTCGAAGCTTTTCGTAACCCTCCGGATCCTTGTTGATATTTACCTTTATGTTGAAAACATCATCTATTGGAATATCAGTACCCATGTAACGGTAGAAATCTTCGAACACATCACGATACATGTAGTTTCTATCTTTTGCTGACCACATAATGTTAGAATTTCTTGACAGGTTTGATATCGTAGCTTGTCGCTATTTATTCACTAGTTGTTGAAGATACTTCATGAAGTTGTGACCAGCTATCGCTCTATTTCTGTACTGCTTATCATTTGTTATCCATACGACTATATTTATAATCGAACGATAAATTGATTTCAGTGGTGAATTAGCTCCACTACCATTCGAAGTTTCTTCGTAGATATGATTTCTAATATCTTCGTAATCTAAAATATCTGTTCCATCATTGGAGAGGTCCAACCATTCATCGACAATTGATTTTACCAATGAACGTTGCTTTCGAACTCCTTCCGTTCCATAGTCAAACATATGGAAAACAGCCTTGATCAGATCATTGAAGTTATCATTTGTTCTATCATCATCGTATGACAACCATGCTTTGAATTCGAAATGAATAAAGCTGAAGATTTCTCGAACTGTCAAAACTGATTTGGTAGCTATTTTCTTCAGTTGTTTGAGTTCCCCTATATTTTCGAAATCCTTTGGTTTTTTGTAACTTACCAGTTCACGAATAGCTCTACCGCTATTGAATCCAGCTAATTGCAGATTCTGTCCACCGATATTGTTTGCGACACGAATGAAGCTTTCCGCTAAATCCATGACAGCATCGAAGTCCTTCAAACCAACATATTTCAGTTTATCGACGTAGTAACCCGACATATCATCGAAAAAGCCGATCATAGTTTGTCGAAGCTTTTCGTAACCTTCTGGATCCTTGTTAATATCTACTTTAATATTTTCAACCTGTTCGACAGAAAGCGTTGTACCAAGCATTTCACAGTATTGCTCAAATGCTTTGTAATGGATAAATTGTTGTTCCTGTAATCCCCACATAATACATGATTTTGATTAGGTGGAGGTTGGAAGGAATTAGCTCGTGTGTTCGTGAACTCTCACGTTGTAATCCGCACGTTGTTATGAATTCCTTCCAACCCCAACATTAATAGTTTTTCATCTCCGCTTGGAGAACGGACATAAACGCTTCCGTTGCGAATGGAAGAATTCGTTTTGAACCTGCCACCCAGTAAACAAGAATCTCAAATGATTCATACATTGATCTCAGCTGTGATCTAGAAGCCTTACCATTCGAAGTGTATTCGATTATACGATTTTTAATTTCGTCGTACGATAGGTCTTCCCAACCCCTGAACAACTTACGCAATAACGTCTTATCTCTCTTGAAATCTTCATCGCCATAGTTGTACAGATACATAACACCTCTAGCGATGCCCTTATAGTCTTCTGGATCCGTACTGTAATTTATAAGCGCCCACGTTTTGAATTCGAGATGCATGAAATCGAAAATTTCACGAACAGTGAAAATTATATCACCGTTTGAAATTCTCTTCAGCTTCGAGAGTTCCCCGAGATCTTCAAGATTATAGCACTTCTCATAACTGGTGAGTTCAGTTACAATAATTTTAGATGGAGATCTCTGAATATCCAGGCGATTGCCACCAATATTGTTTGCAACACGAACAAAGTTTTCCGCTACATTTACAACGGCTTCGTATTCAACCAACCCTTTGAATCCCGCATCATTTTGATAAACCGAATAATTTGATGGAATCGAGAAGAATTCGATCATAGTTTGTCGAAGCTTTTCATAACCTTCCGGGTCCTTGTTGATATTAACCTTAATGTTCGCAACATCAATGTATGATAGATTTGTTCCCAACATTTCACAGTATCTCTCAAATGCTGCAGATTGAACAAATTTACGATCTTGATAACTCCACATAGTTTTGATGATTATTCGTTAGTTCCAACTAATCTTGGATCATTGGTAATATCCGTGACGTAGTCTGCGTTAAAGGTTACTTGCAACTCGACCATTTCGTGTGCCGTATAGTCCGCGCCCTGATCGGGAATATCAGACATTGGGAACACGTTATGCGCGATACGTCTCCAGTAAATCGTACCATCACGGTTATACTTTTCTGCTACGATGCTAGCGTCTGCATAATCCTTCTTGAGTGTCTTTTCACCCGTGAGAGGATTGTACTTGAAACGAGACCAAGCGAGCAACGTATTCAATACAAGCGCACGTGATTCGTTATCGAGGAAGTTGAAGAAGCTGATTTCAACATCCCAGTAAGTTTGCTTTTCGTTAGAGTCATAGCGGAATTTGATCGTCTTGTAACCAGCTTCGATCGAGTTACCAGCATACTCAACGAATAATCCGTTTACGCTCTTCACGTATTCGCGAAGGAACGTAATATCTCCGAGTGCTTCACGAAGCTTATTCATCACAACGAAGTGACAGTTAAAGTTCGATCCGACAACGGGTTCATATCTGTTCACCCCCGCAGTCGACCCTGTAATGTGCGGGAATGCCATTTTATTTGCTGCCATATCTTCTTCTTAATCTTAATAGCTTTTAATTTCAAACGTAGGCTGAATGCTCTTGCTTTGCATTCTCTGCTTTATGTTGTATATACGTTCGGCAAAACTCAATGAATTTGTTATGAAATCGTTGAGTTGTTGTCTCGATTTCATACTGAAATCGGCCATGCTGTTTTTGATGAGGAAACATGCATCTTGAACCGATTGATAGTTGATTTCGATAACATTCGAAAACTTCACAACACCAGCAACATCCGAATGACTACGAGTTTCTTCGTCATTAATGACGTTATTAAGCTCGTACATCTTTTGGACTATCGATTGCTCACGTACAGACCACAGTTGTTCAAGTACCGCATTGTAGCTATCCGCGAATTTGTTGATTTTTTCAACCGACACGTATTTGGCGATCTCCTTGTTCTGTGCCATGTACATAGCAACAATTTGAACACATTCGAATACCAACAGTTGTACGTTATCAATGATTTCACGCATAACCTTAATATCCTTGTGTTGTGGAGACAATCGGTTTTCAATCAATTCACGAACTATCAATTCGAGGTTGGTTGCATCTACAACATGAACATTCTCCTTGTTCGAAAGATACTGAATTTCGTTATCCAAGTATTTAATGATATTCTTGAACGTCGAGCGAATTTCAACATTGTTATCGCTTGAATCGAGCATGTTGTTTTTGACAAGAACATCTCGGAGACCAGCATACAATCTTATATCATCGGAGGGAGTCCGAGCAATATCAAAACCTGGAACATTGAATTTCGGTACGATGAAAGTATCTTTATTCCCTTCCGTAAATGATTCATACAGTGCATCGAAATCATCTTCGTAAACATAATCACGAAGACGAGTATCTACCTGCTTTTTCGTGAGATCATCCTTTCCGATCAACACAAGCAATACAGTTTTCAACAGTTCATTGGTAGTTGAATTCCCAGTCTTTGAATTGACATACTCAAGAATCATATCATTAACAGCATCCTTCGAAGCCTTGGCTAACAATTTCGTAAATTCTTTGAGTGTTCGTTCAAGAATTGGTTTATAGTTTTCGAATCTGCTATCATTATCCTCATTCAATGAAGCAAAACCTTTGAGCTCGTATAAAATACGCGCGGCTTCAACCGGCAAACCAGATTCAGCAACAAAAGATTCGAACAACTTCTGATCTTTTGTTTTCAAATCCAGCTCGGTGAAATATTGTTCCGTAATTTTCTTCATAATAAAGAATGATGAGGTGGGATGGGATTCAAATCAACTCCGAACCCCATCCCGTCCCAATTAGTTAATATTCAGATCGAATACAACCTTGTCGAGTGTATCGACAGGCGTAAACTCAACGTGAACAAGCTTGATCTTTTGTTGACGAATATCCTTGGTATTGTTCTTTTCCGAACAGATAACAACTGGATTGGGTTCGATTGCACCAGCTTGTACAAGCGCTGACATAACGTCCTTACACTGGGTTTCCAGACGCAGATAATCATCGTAATTACCCTTGCGGAATGCTTCGTTGTCAGCCAGATTATAAAGAGTTTCCTTAACGTAAGCGAGCAATTCAGAGTTCGTAATCTGCTTGAGTGCACTACCACGCTTTGGAGAAGCGGTCATGTTCTGGAAGATACGCATTGTACTACCCTTCAGAATCACTGGGTTGTAGCTGAACTTTTCGAGGAACATACGTTCATCATCCGTAAAGTTGTATTCAAGCTGATCGATACCATCGAGAATACCCGTGAGGTTTGCGACAACATCCCAAGCGTTTTCCTTCTGATAAAACAGATTCGATACCTTTGCAGCGATACCACGAAGTACGTTATTTCCTTCGTCAAAACCAGGACCGAAGAAGAATGCAAATTCACCACCTTGTGAGGGTTTGGAAAGAGTCTTCGAAGAATATGCGGTGTTACCACCCGTCAAAAGATACTGCAAATCGAATGCTTCACCAGGCATCTGAGCAAACAATGGATTGGTGCTCGCCATCATATCGGTGATAAATGGTTCATTCAGAATTGTTCGAACGAACTTATTATTCTCTTCCAAGGTCTTGACGAGTTCAACGTATTGCGATTTGTAACCAGCTTCTACGTTCGATTTGAAACAGTCGACAATATAACGAATACCGCGCAGACCAAGAACACCACGAACGATACCGGGGTTGATCATTAGATCGAGAACCTTATTGAGATTCCCACCCTTTCCATGTACGAACTTTTCCTGAGAGGACTTGACACTCGTAAATACCGTAGGTTTGATGGTATGCGTTTCAACAACAGATTCAACCTTCGTAATCTTGTTGGATTCATCGAATTTGATCGCACCATCAGCGGTATACGTAACCTTCGTGTAACCCTTGAAATCACCAGATTCACCTGTGTGTTCCGACTGAACTTCAACCTTCGTAATTGTAACGATTGGTTGTTTTTCGTTTTCGCCAAGCAACGTATCACCTACGCGTAAACCCTGTTCGAACGATGCATAGAATTCCTTCTTTGGATCGATGATGGATTTTTCGACAAAGTACTCGACCTTGTGCCCGTAGTTGGGATGCATGTTTTCTTCGTTCGTGGTTGGAACAGCCTTTTCATTCCCCTTGATGGGTTCTTCAAGAGTTTCAGAAAGAACGTGCGACAACCAAACCTTTGGCGAAGAGCTCTTTAACGTAGTACCTTCGTACAGAGTGAATCCGAACTTATCGATAATTGGATTAGTTCCATCGTTTTCGATTTCCAGCACATCTTCGTTAATATCGCAGATCAAACCAGTTTCCATGAAGTATTGGTTGATTACGGTATTGATCGACATTTCTTCACCCGTTTCAGACTTGAGTCCAGGAATTACTGAACCAGTGAAACGACGAACGAATCCAGCTTCAGGGATTTTGATCAGTTCATCGAGTCTCGTAATATCCAATTCATCGTGTTCACTGAACAGATGACCGTAGTACTTATTCGTATTTGTATGTTCCAGACGGGTTGCGAACAGATAAACATCGACAAAAGTGTCTTTCAGCTTGACCTGAAGATTTTCGAGTGCAGGGAATGCTTCGATTTGAATACTGGTCGAAGCAAGGCTGTTTTCACCTTCACTCGTCAGATTCTTGTAGTTCTCCTTACTTGCTACAACGAAGATCGAGAAGTCGTTGGTACCGACAGCACCGAAGCTGAGCAAACTGTTTTTGAGTTCCGAACTCATCTTGTTGTAGTTGGGAGTCCAGAAGGTGTTCGTTGTGAACAATTTCGAATATGGTAAGGTTACAGTTGCCTTTTCCAATTTCGTACTGTTTGCAGTAAACCCAGCGATCGTGGTTTTATCAGTTGCCGTAAATTCGCGAAGGTTTACAACAGTGATCGGACCAGCACTGAGCGCTTCCAAACAGTCATCAATTGAAAAGTTACCTGCTTTCTTCATCTTACGAGTTGACTTACCAAAGATATTTTGGAAGCCAACCTTGTCACCCTTGGCGAAGCTTACCGCTACGTTTGTGGGGCCGAGTTCCGTATTGATAAAGAACAAACGCATCTTCGATTCTGCCTCGATTTCTGCAACTTGTCGATTATCTCTAACTATAAAATATGTCCCTGCGGCCTTAGGGATTATTCTGCGTAATTGAGCATCAATCATGATTAATGTAATTTATGTTTGTAATTATCGATTTACATCGAGTTATCTGAATATTTACGACGCTTTCGAGTCTTTTAGAGTCTTAAGCAATTCCTTGGTTGAATTGAATTGAGTTTCCCCATAGTTTTGCGTTATGATCGCCGAAGAAACACCGCCATCCAATTCCGTTTGCTGATCTCCAGTAATTTCTTGTACCATCTTCTTAACAGTACTTGGAATACTCTTATATATGGTACTGAGCTCTCTTGATAATTTTATATGCTGTGTTACCAACCCAGAGTAGGATTGAATTATTGCATAGTCTTCAGCTTGACTTGCATTGATTCGAGCTACAATATTGTTGATCATCTGTTTGTTGATGGTTACCAGCGTCATGATATCAGCTAGATTCTGATATTGTAGCATTCCAACCTGTTTGATGTATTCCTGTAAATCATCAGACAGTTGGGAATCATTTAATTGTTCATTCAGTCGAACTACGAACTGTTCTACCTTACTGACAAACGCACGAGCTTCAGATTCTTGTTTGCTGGAAATTAATGATGTATCAATATCGTTGTATTCCGACGAACCGAAATACCCCATTGATTGACTCAGCTCCGATGTAGTCGATCCTGTTTCGTAAGGAACAAGCTGCAATACATCATCGGATAGTGTTTCAATCTCATCTGGAATTATAATATCATCGTTACGGTTTTCATCAAACATAATTATTAATTATTTGGAATTACTTTTTCGAAGACAGTTTGAATACGTATTTCAACCAGTTGTAGCGTTTACGTGTATTCAAGTATTCGTAATCTGTCTCATATTTATAGGCTTCTTGCTCCAATGAAATACTGCGATAAGCAAGTTCCCAATTCGATCGATGTGATTTGATTCGGTAACGATATTGGGTTACCAAGATATAGATGTATTTCAGGAGGAATTCGAGACCGTACCAAATCAAGAAAGGTAAGAACAACAATTCTTTGTATTGTTCGCTGTGAATCGATTCATGATTGATAACGATTCGCATCCAATGCCCAGTCAACAATGTTTTGAATTCCTTTCGAACGATGATGAATCCAAACAAATTGATTGCCGCATACCCTCTGGATGGTATTACTGATGAGAAATAAACCCTTTTCATGTTAGAATTGATGTAGTTTAAGAAGTGGTAAACACTTATCTTCGAGAATAATTGAATCGTCGGCTTTCATCAGAATATTGCCTAAATAACAATTACCCGAATGTATATACATTTCGGTGGTTTTGAAAATATCCGACATACTCTTGGGTCTTTGTTCGATTGGTCGCAGCTCCTCCAGGAGTTTCGACTTAATTAGAGGAGATTCGGACATTAACCAAACATTCTGATATACAAGACATTTCGAACCTTCGAACAACTGATAGATTTTGAATGTGTAACCATCGAAGTAAGGCGCGGTATTACCAAGTTTCGAATCCTTATTCACTATCGATTCAGTAGTGGTTGAAATTCGTTCAATACCGATCTGATAGTACTCTTTCAGGTTTAATTTGACATCTTCAAGAATTTCAAAGGATTGCTGTGTGAACTTATCGAAGATTGTCAGTATTCGATTCTTGATTGAAATGCTGAATACGTTTGTATCTAGTATCGTACCATTGTAACGACCCAACAAAATGTAATCGAATGTCAATTGAATGTATTTTTCAATCGTTCGAGGGTCAATGCTGTATTTCATTATCGTTTTGTTCTCATTCGGAGTCTTTTCGATATTGCAATCATACAGCATTATTGGGGTTGTCGCAGTTTGATCGGGATTAACAGATACGATCTTTAACCGTTTATCGTACAATTCTCGATACTTCTCCGTGGATTTGATAGATACGAATCCAGTAGAATCCACCAGGCGATTCGATAAGTTATTGGTTGCAATTGCTTCTTCCTTGATAGATTCTTCGGGGTCGAGAAAATCTTGATCTCCCAAATAATTATCGAGTTGTGCTTCAATCTCGGAGTATTCTGGTTGATCTCCAATTACATCGAAAAATCCATTATCGGGACTCGAAAGGAATGACTGTCTCAAGTCATTAGGGATGTCCTTTCGATTCAAAACTACATGATCATCATCTTCCCATTTCTGCATGAAAACTTCGTACCAACCGATTACACCCATAAAACCATTCTTTGGCTGCATCGTTGACACTCTGAACATTTTGTTGATCAGTGGAAAATAGATGAAATCCTTTTCGTTGGGGATCGAATCCCTTCCGAAGGCCTGCTCGAACTTCTCTCGAACAATATGAATCAGGAAATCTTCCTGTAATGCAATATCCCAGTCAGTGAATGCAACTCGATCCTGCGGCAATTCATTGTTAGGCAGCATTACATGCAATTTCTTGATTTCGGTAACATTACGAATTACATTATTTGATAGGATATGATGTGTTCCGTGAATTCCCGATTGCTTCGAATCCTTACGTTGATGGTTGTTATCGAATCTTTCCTCACTCGAAGGATCTGTTTTGAAGTAGATTACGGTGTGTCCATAGCTCTCCGAAATCGCATTACACGAAGCTAACCAGTTCATTATGTTCACCTGCTGTCTGTCGTAGAAATTCCATCTCGGAAATTCATCGACAACATCAAAATGCTGTTTCACTTTGAATTCAACTATTTCATCATCATAACGAATATCCTCGATCACACATTGTGCGGTATCGATCGATACCTTCGTGTTATGTGGGAACGAATTGGCTTCGGAGTGCCTAAAGACATTCTGATGTTGAAGGTCCAGCTGCTGTCTGAACGGTATTGCATTGATTCGTTCCAAATCATCATAAACCTTTCGACGGCACCAAATACAAACATAAACAGGTATATCCGCTTCCGACTTGATTTTCGTAGGATACGGAACAAATTGAGTATAGTTCTTAGCGTCGTAAGAATACGAAACATACAAATCAAAATCCTTTGGGGGACTAGGCTGGTTAATGTCCAACTTAGTCCCGTCAAAGGCGAGTATTGATTTCGTTAAATATAAGAAAGCGCTTTCTTCGAATCTATGTGTCATCATTGAATCTTCGAATTAATGTCACACCACTAGTATTGAATCGAATCTGTTAGACTACCCCAATCGTGCATTGCTGGTGTTTCATTCTTAGTCTTCTGATAAATCGCTTCCGGACGACTATCTACCTTAATGATATATAAAACACTGTGGTGTGGAAGTAATGGAATATGCGTTTGCACGGGAGATCCGAACTTCTCATTTTGCGAGTTTGTCCCGCGAATCGAAGACTTCACAAGCGGATTCCACCCAATACTAGGTCGAATATCGAATGTTGAAGTGTACAGCAAACGTCCGTCGGCTGGAGAAAGATCCAACATATTAATACCGGGATTACCACTCAATTCACGACGACGGTCCATACCCAATACTAATTCGTAATTTTTCTTCAGAATATTGGGATATTTCGATTCATACTGGCGTTGCTCGTGTAAGTACATTGTTGTTGTAGAAAGCGGATAACCATTTGTTGGTCCGGATGCAACAAACGAAGGTCCTTCAAGTAGAATAACTAAACCATTTTCATTCGGACGAGCTCTGTATTCCTCCAAAAATTTAACAGATGGTAACGTCGAAGGTGGTGGAACACCACGTGATGGTGCATTTCTACCAAATTCTTGAGTAATTGTAATCGGTCTGCCCCCGTAGTTTGCATGAACCGCGTGTGCATGTTCGAACCCAGACACTTCCGTTGATTGAATGTCGAGAGTTGGTAGATCTGATTGTTTCAACAAATAACCGAGAGTTGAATCCCATTCTTGTGTTGGATCAAACACATGTTGAACATCAGTACCAACCAATGGTTTTAAGGGATCATTAAGATTCGTTGGCATTCCGGGTTGTGGTTTGAATCCGAGATGTGTGTGTCTTCTGAACATCAA
>ENA-OWLM01000652-OWLM01000652.1-metagenome-genome-assembly--contig:-NODE-652-length-13224-cov-3.648569_pt1 | contig 13224 bp, 10 predicted proteins | sample MGYA00245349_ERZ651102 | MGnify/ENA primary metagenome ERZ651102 (study PRJEB26857, sample SAMEA4031759) | metagenome | biome: human; feature: oral; material: saliva | place: Philippines | collected 2014... | reverse complement strand
GAGGGGGGGTCGAATTCATGTTGGGTGCGAGCCGATGTTGTTTGCGAAAAAAAAGCGCGGCGGCAATTCTATCAATGCCATGCGACGGGCGGCAGCTGTTTTTGATGACACGAATTGGTCAGCTGAAGCCAGGTGCCTAGCACGGCGGGTTTTTATTTGCTCGGCTTTTATGTAAGAGAAACGCGCAATTGCGAGACTCTGTGCCGAAATACTTCCAAAGCTGCTGCCGTATATAGAATTGCCGCCTCGTTTGCATAGAACAAGTCAATAGGAGTTTGTTCCCATGAAAGTTCGCTATACCGTCGCCGCCTTGACCGTTGCGCTCGCGCCTTACTCGGCTGCGCACGCCCTGGACATCGGTGGGCTCGTGGGCGCCGGCGCCAAGGTGGTCCAGGCCGCCACGCTGAGCGATGCCGAGATCAAGACGCTCTCCGACAAGGCCTGCGCGCAAAGCGACTCGCAGGAAAAGATTGCTGCGCCGGGCAGCAAGTACGACGCCCGCCTGCAGAAGATCGCCAAGTCGTTGGGCGGCACGGTCAATGGCCAGAAAGCGAGCTACAAGGTCTACCTCACGAAGGACGTCAACGCCTGGGCCATGGCCAACGGCTGCATTCGCGTCTACAGCGGCCTGATGGACATGATGACGGATGACGAAGTGCTGGGCGTCGTCGGCCACGAAATCGGCCACGTGGCGCTGGGTCATTCCAAGAAGGCGATGCAGACTGCCTACACCGTATCGGCCGCGCGCGACGCCGCCGGCGCGGCGGGCGGTGCGACCGTCGCGGCCCTGAACGCGTCCCAACTGGGCGACCTGACCGAGAAATTCATCAACGCGCAATTCTCGCAGTCGCAGGAGACCGCCGCGGACGATTATTCGTTCGATCAACTGCAGGCCAAGAAGCTCAATACCCGCGGCCTGGTGACGGCATTCCAGAAGCTGGCGGAGCTGGACGGCGGCAAGAGCGATATGATGAGCTCTCACCCGTCTTCGGCCAAACGCGCCCAGCACATCGAAGACCGCATCGCCAAGGCCAAATAAAGCCATTGGCAGGCGTCTTCGCTCCTCTTTTGGGGCGATAAATGGGGCGCGAGCATCCGGGCAAATCCGGGGCTCGCGCCCCTTTGCGTCAGGGATCCGGAAGTTTCCGGTAAAATGCCGCGTTTATCCGCCCGTAATCTCATCTCTCGGAAAATAGGTCTTTTAATGCAGCCTGTGGTTGAAACCCTCTCCGGCCTGGAGCGCCGTGTTGATCTGGCCGTCTCGGTGGCCGACGTCGAAAAGGAAGTCCAGGCGCAATTGAAGCGCGTGGCCCGCACCGCCAAGGTGCCCGGCTTCCGTCCGGGCAAGGCGCCGCTCGCCATGCTCGAGCGCAGCCATGGCCCGAGCATCCGCTACGACGTGATCAATAGCCAAGTTGGCCGTGCCTTCGAACAAGCCATCGACGGCGCCAAGCTGCGCGTCGCTGGCGCCCCGAACCTCGAACCCAAGACTGAAGGCGTTTCCGACGATACGCTGGCGTTCACCGCCACGTTCGAGGTCTACCCTGAAGTCGCCGTGCCGGATCTGTCGGCCCTGGCCGTCACCCGCTTCGACACCGCCGTCACCGACGCCGAAGTGCAGCAGACCCTGGACGTGCTGCGCAAGCAGCGCGCCACGTTTGAAGCCCGCGAAGGCCGCGCCAGCGCCGACGGCGACCGCGTGACCCTGGACTTCGCCGGCACCATCGACGGCGTGCCCTTCGAAGGCGGCAAGGCCGAAGACTTCCCGTTCGTGCTCGGCCAAGGCCGCATGCTGCCGGAATTCGAAGAAGCCGCCCGCGGCCTGAAGGCTGGCGAAACCAAGGTTTTCCAGCTCAAGTTCCCGGATGACTACCAAGGTGTTGAAGTCGCCGGCAAGACCGCCGAATTCACCATCACGATCAAGGAAGTCGCCGAAGGCGTCCTGCCCGAACTGAACAGCGAATTCGCCAAGTCCCTCGGCCAGGCCGAAGGCGACGTCGAAAAGCTGAAGGCCGACATCCGCAGCAACATCGAACGCGAAGTCAAGGTGCGCTCGCAAGGCCGCACCAAGTCCAGCGTGATGGACGCCCTGGTCGAAGCCGGCAAGTTCGACGTGCCGAAGGCCTTGATCGACAACGACGTGCAAAGCCGCATCGCCGCTGCCCGCGAAGAACTCAAGCAGCGCGGCGTGCCGAACGCCGAATCCGTGCCGATCCCGGCTGAAGCCTTCTCGACCGAATCCGAGCGCCGCGTCCGCCTGGGCCTGCTGGTGTCGGAACTGGTCAAGCAAGCCCAGCTCCAGGCCAAGCCCGAGCAGGTCCGCGCGCGTATCGAAGAATTCGCCCAGAACTACGAACAACCCGCCCAGGTTGTCAGCTATTACCTGGCAGACCGCCAGCGTCGTGCTGAAATCGAGGCTATCGTGCTGGAAGACAACGTCGTCGCGCACGTGTTGGAAAAGGCCAAGGTCACCGACGAGAAGGTGCCTTTCGATCAGTTGATGGGGATGGCGTAACACTATGCAGAGATTCACCGATTTCTATGCGGCAATGAATGGCGGGTCTTCGGTGACCCCCACCGGCCTGGGCTACATTCCCATGGTGATCGAGCAGTCGGGGCGCGGCGAACGCGCCTACGACATCTATTCGCGCCTGCTCCGCGAACGGCTCATTTTCCTGGTTGGGCCGGTCAACGACGCCACGGCCAACCTGGTTGTGGCTCAGTTGCTGTTCCTGGAATCGGAGAATCCTGACAAGGACATTTCCCTGTACATCAACTCGCCCGGCGGGTCGGTGTACGCGGGAATGGCCATCTTTGACACCATGCAGTTCGTCAAGCCGGACGTTTCCACCCTGTGCACGGGCCTCGCGGCCAGCATGGGCGCGTTCCTGCTGGCGGCAGGCAAGAAGGGCAAGCGCTTCACGCTGCCCAACTCGCGCATCATGATCCACCAGCCGTCGGGCGGCGCCCAAGGGCAGGCCTCCGACATCCAGATCCAGGCCCGCGAAATCCTGGACCTGCGCGAGCGTCTCAACCGCATCCTGTCCCAGAACACCGGGCAGAGCATGGAGCGCATCGAGCTGGACACGGAACGTGACAACTTCATGTCGGCCGAAGATGCGGTATCGTATGGACTGGTGGACAAGGTCATGGCCTCCCGGTCAGAAGGCTGACTTCCCGGTTGATCCAGACTCGCTGCCATCATGTTTGAGTAAGCGCATGCGCTAGGCCCTTTACCCGGTCTGGCGCATCTTTACCTGAGATACGAAAGAAATATGCCTGAAAAAAAGGGATCGGCAGACGCAAAAGTGCTGCATTGCTCGTTTTGCAATAAAAGCCAGCATGAAGTCCGCAAGCTGATCGCGGGTCCGTCGGTATTCATCTGCGATGAATGCATAGATCTGTGCAACGACATCATCCGCGAGGAAGCGCAGGCAACCGCGCGCGCGGCGATTCGTTCCGAGCTGCCCACTCCGGCTGAAATCAAGACTTTCCTCGACCAGTACGTCATTGGGCAGACCTCGCCCAAGCGCATGCTGGCCGTGGCCGTCTACAACCACTACAAGCGCATCCGCCACGGCGAGATCAAGGGCGACGAAGTCGAGCTCTCCAAGAGCAACATCATGCTGATCGGCCCCACCGGCTCCGGCAAGACGCTCCTGGCCCAGACGCTGGCTCGCATGCTGAACGTGCCCTTCGTCATGGCCGACGCCACCACGCTGACCGAAGCGGGCTACGTGGGCGAAGACGTCGAAAACATCATTCAGAAGTTGCTGCAGAACTGCAACTACGAAGTGGAAAAGGCGCAGCGCGCCATTATCTACATCGACGAAATCGACAAGATTTCCCGCAAGTCCGACAACCCGTCCATCACCCGCGACGTGTCGGGCGAGGGCGTGCAGCAGGCCTTGCTCAAGCTGATCGAAGGCACGGTCGCGTCGGTGCCCCCGCAGGGCGGCCGCAAGCATCCCAACCAGGACTTCGTCCAGGTGGACACGACCAACATCCTCTTCATCGTCGGCGGCGCCTTCGACGGACTGGAAAAGGTCATCCGCGACCGCACCGAAAAATCCGGCATCGGCTTCTCCGCCTCGGTGCGCGCCAAGTCGGAACGCGGCGTGGGCGAGCTGTTCTCGGAAGTTGAACCGGAAGACCTGATCAAGTTCGGCCTCATCCCCGAACTCGTCGGCCGCCTGCCGGTGGTCGCCACCCTGGACGAGCTCGACGAAGCCGCCCTGGTCCAGATCCTGACCGAGCCCAAGAACGCCTTGCTCAAGCAGTTCCAGAAGCTGTTCGCCATGGAAGGCGCCGAGCTCGACGTGCGGCCCGCCGCCCTGAAGGCCATCGCCCGCAAGGCGCTCAAGCGCAAGACGGGGGCCCGCGGCCTGCGGTCCATCATCGAGCAGGCGCTGCTCGACACCATGTATGACCTGCCTTCCCAAGGCAACGTCAAGCGCGTGGTGCTCGACGAGGGCGCCATCGAAGGCGAAGGCAAGCCCTTGCTGATCTACGCCGACGAAAACGCGACACCGGAAAAGCCGGATCGCGGCGAAGTCCGCGACGCGGCAGCCTGATATTTCAAAAAAGCCCGTTCTCGTAACGGGTTTTTTTGCCTTAGGGCGCTGCATCCACCAAAACGCGCTTTTCTCGCGGCGGCTGCGGCCGCATACTGAAAGCGCATTCAGGGCTTTTTTTGGCCTTTTGGTTATCCAGGCGCCGAGATCTTGAATTTTCGGCTATTGTTCCCATAACAGACGTAATTGACGAGTTTGCTCGGGTATTCCCGGGTACCCCGTCCCCGATACGCCGAGTCATACAGAGGAACCCCATATGTCTGCCAGCCAGACCCTGCCTTCCGACCCGATCGACCTTCCCCTGCTGCCGCTGCGCGACGTCGTCGTGTTCCCGCACATGGTCATCCCGCTGTTCGTCGGCCGTCCGCGCTCCATCCGCGCGCTCGAGGTTGCGATGGAAGCGGGTAAAAGCATCATGCTGGTGGCCCAGAAGTCCGCCGGCAAGGATGACCCCACGCCCGAAGACGTCTATGAAATCGGCTGCGTCGCCGGCATCCTGCAGATGCTCAAGCTGCCCGACGGCACCGTCAAGGTGCTGGTCGAAGGCACCCAGCGCGCCCGCATCAACACCATTGAAGACGCCGATTCGCACTTCACCTGCCAGGTGTCGCCGATCGAACCGGACGCCATCCAGGGCTCCGAAACCGAAGCCCTGCGCCGCGCGATCGTTGCTCAATTCGAGCAATACGTAAAGCTCAACAAGAAGATTCCCCCGGAAATCCTGACCTCGCTGGCTGGTATCGACGATGCCGGACGCCTGGCCGACACGATCGCCGCGCATCTTCCCCTGAAGCTCGAGCAGAAGCAGAAGATGCTCGAGATCGTCGGCACCTCCGAACGCCTCGAAGGCCTGCTCACCCAGCTCGAAACCGAAATCGACATCCTCCAGGTCGAGAAGCGGATTCGCGGCCGCGTGAAGAAGCAGATGGAAAAGAGCCAGCGCGACTACTACCTGAATGAGCAGGTCAAGGCCATTCAGAAAGAGCTTGGCGAAGGCGAAGAGGGCGCCGACATCGAAGAGCTCGAAAAGAAGATCATCGCTGCCCACATGCCCAAAGAGGCGCGTAAGAAGGCCGATGCCGAGCTCAAGAAGCTCAAGCTCATGTCGCCCATGTCGGCCGAAGCCACCGTGGTGCGCAATTACATTGATACGCTCATCAATCTCCCCTGGAGAAAAAAGAGCAAGATCAACAACTCGATCAGCAACGCCGAGACGGTGCTGGACAACGACCACTATGGCCTTGAAAAGGTCAAGGAACGGATCCTTGAATATCTTGCCGTGCAGCAGCGCGTGGACAAGGTGAAGGCCCCGATCCTGTGCCTGGTCGGCCCTCCGGGCGTCGGCAAGACGTCGCTGGGGCAGTCGATCGCCAAAGCGACGAACCGCAAGTTCGTCCGCATGGCGCTGGGCGGCGTGCGCGACGAAGCCGAAATCCGCGGCCATCGTCGTACGTACATTGGCTCCATGCCGGGCAAGATCGTCCAGAACATGTCCAAGGTCGGCGTGCGCAATCCGCTGTTCCTGCTTGATGAAATCGACAAGCTGGGTATGGATTTCCGCGGTGATCCCTCGTCGGCCCTGCTCGAAGTGCTGGACCCGGAACAAAACCACACGTTCCAGGACCACTACATCGAAGTCGACTTCGACTTGTCCGACGTCATGTTCGTGGCCACCAGCAACACGCTGAATATTCCGCCGGCGCTGCTCGACCGCATGGAAGTGATCCGCCTGTCGGGTTACACCGAGGAAGAAAAGATCCACATCGCCCGTGACCATCTGCTGCCTAAGCTGATGAAGAACAACGGCGTGAAGGATACCGAGCTGACAGTGGACGACAGCGCGCTGCGCGATATCGTGCGCTACTACACCCGCGAAGCCGGTGTGCGTGCGCTCGAACGCGAAGTGGGCAAGATCTGCCGCAAGGTCGTCAAGCAGTTGCTGACCCAGAACGACCGCGCCAAGGCCGAAGGCAAGACCGTCGAGGCCAAGCCGGTCAATGTCACGGGCGACAACCTCAGCGACTACCTGGGCGTGCGCCGCTATGCGTTCGGCATGGCCGAAAAGGAAAACCAGATCGGCCAGGTGACTGGTCTGGCGTGGACGGAAGTCGGCGGCGACCTGCTGACGATCGAAGTCGCGGACATGCCCGGCAAGGGCGTCATCCAGCGCACGGGTTCGCTCGGCGACGTGATGAAGGAGTCGGTCGAAGCTGCGCGTACGGTTGTGCGTTCGCGTGCGCGCCGTCTGGGCTTTGCCGACAGCGTGTTCGAAAAGCACGACATGCACGTCCACGTGCCGGAAGGCGCTACGCCCAAGGACGGTCCGTCCGCGGGTATCGCGATCACCACGGCCATGGTGTCGGCCTTGTCGCGCATCCCGGTGCGCGCCGATGTCGCCATGACTGGCGAGATCACGCTGCGCGGTGAAGTGCTGCCCATCGGCGGCCTGAAGGAAAAGCTGCTGGCGGCCCACCGTGGCGGCATCAAGACGGTCTTGATCCCGGAAGAAAACGTCAAGGATTTGGCGGAGATCCCGGACAACGTCAAGAACCATCTTGAGATCGTGCCGGTGCGCTGGATCGACAAGGTGCTTGAGCTGGCCCTGGAGCGCCTGCCCGAGCCGCTGGCTGAGGAAGAGGCGGTCAAGGAGCCCCTGGTGGCCAAGCCGGCCGAACCGGGTTCCACCGACCCCGTCCTGAAGCACTGATGGCGTGTTGAATCCAGGGAAGCCTTCGGAAGAGGGCTTCCAAAGCAGAAAACCCCGCATGCGCGGGGTTTTCTTTTTGTGGATTGCCGGAAGATCAGTGCAGCGGCTGGGTGCGGATCAGGCCGACCGCAATGCCTTCAAGCGCGAAATCCTGGTCGGCCTCGACCACGATGGGCTGGAAGTCCGGATTCTCGGGTAGAAGCTCGATATGGCCGTTCTGGCGCTGCAGGCGCTTGACGGTGACGTCGTCGCCCAGGCGGGCCACGACGATCTGGCCATTGCGGGCTTCCGAGGCTTTCTTGACGGCGAGGAGGTCGCCTTCAAGGATGCCGGCGTCGCGCATGCTCATGCCGCGCACCTTGAGCAGGTAGTCGGGCGCCTGCGTGAAGAGGTTGGGATCGACGCCGACTTCGCGTTCGACGTGCTCGGCCGCAAGGATGGGGCTGCCTGCAGCGACGCGACCCACCAGCGGCAGCAGCAGCTGCGCCAGCGCCGGCATGGGAAGCGAGGCCTGCACGGGGGCGGCCGCGGAGTCCTTGAGGCGGATGCCGCGCGAGGCGCCGGCGGTGAGTTCGATGGCCCCTTTGCGGGCCAGCGCCTTCAAGTGGTCTTCTGCGGCGTTGGGGGAACGAAAGCCCAGCGCCTGGGCAATTTCGGCGCGCGTTGGCGGAAAGCCGGTGCGCGTGACGGTTTGCCTGATGAGATCCAGGATTTGTTGTTGGCGATCAGTGAGTTTGCTGGCCATGGCGGTGATCCGGTGCGAGCGGACTGTACATATATACAGCGCCATTCTGGGGGACGCAGCGTAAAAAAGCAAGCCGGCGGGGCGGCAAATGAAAACGGGACCCGAGGGTCCCGTTTTGCGCGAAGGGCGGGCGAAGCCTGCCCGCCTGCAGGCGGCTTTACAGCACGGCCGCGATGGCGGCAGCCACCTTGTCGATATTGCCGCTGTTCAGCGCAGCCACGCAGATGCGGCCGCTGGAAACGGCATAGACGCCGTGTTCTTCACGCAGGCGATCCACTTGCGCGGCGGACAGACCCGAGTACGAGAACATGCCGCGCTGCTTCAGCACGAAGCTGAAATCCTGCTTGCCGCCGTGTTCCTTGATCTTGTCGACCAGTTGCTTGCGCATCAGACGGATGCGCTCGCGCATGCCGGCGAGTTCTTCTTCCCAGAGGGCGAAGAGCTCGGGCGTGTTCAGCACCGTCGACACCACGGTGCCGCCGTGCGTGGGCGGGTTGGAGTAGTTGGTGCGGATGACGCGCTTGAGCTGGCTCAGCACGCGGGTGGCTTCGTCCTTGCTGCCGGCCACGACCGTCAGCGCGCCGACGCGCTCGCCGTACAGCGAGAACGACTTCGAGAAGGACGAGCTGATGAACATGGTCATGTCCAGGTCGGCGAACATGCGCACGACCGACGCGTCTTCCGTCAGGCCGTCGCCGAACCCTTGGTAGGCGATGTCCAGGAACGGGACCAGGTTGTTTTCCTTCACGACGGCAGCGATCTGCTTCCACTGTTCAGCGGTGGGATCGGCGCCCGTGGGGTTGTGGCAGCACGCGTGCAGCACCACGATGGTCTTGGCGGGCGCGGCCTTCAGGTCGGCCAGCATGGCTTCGAAGTTCAGGCCGCGGGTGCTGGCGTCGTAGTAGGCGTAGGTGCCGACTTCAAAGCCGGCGCGTTCGAACAGCGCGCGGTGGTTTTCCCAGCTGGGGTTGCTGATCAGGACCTTGGATCCCGGCAGCAGCTGGTGCAGGAAATCGGCGCCGATCTTGAGCGCGCCGGTGCCGCCCAAAGCCTGGGTGGTGAGCACGCGGCCGGCGGCGGCCAGTGCGGAATCCTTGCCCAGCAACAGGGCTTGCGCGCCGCTGTTGTAGCCGGCGATGCCTTCGATCGGCAGGTAGCCACGGGCAGCCGCGGCTTCGATACGGGCGGTTTCAGCCTTGCGTACTGCGCCTAGCAGGGGGATCCGTCCCTGATCATCGTAATACACGCCCACGCCCAGGTTCACTTTACCGGGGCGGGTGTCCGCGTTGTATTGTTCGTTCAGACCAAGAATGGGGTCGCGCGGCGCGAGCTCGACGGAATCGAAAAGGGTGCTCATGGGACTCTGATGAGGTGGGTGGACGCAGTACGAGGTGCTGTGGATAATGGGGGGTTTACCCTGGAACAGTCTAGCATGCCTAAGAGCGCAATAGACCCGAGCGCGGGGGCACCCGCCGCAGGTCCGGGATTCGTCGATTTTCCAGACAGCCCGTTTCATCTTTATCAGCCCTATCCGCCCGCGGGAGACCAGCCCACGGCCATCGAAGGGCTGACGCAGGGTGTTGAAGACGGCCTGATGTTCCAGACGCTGCTGGGTGTGACGGGGTCGGGCAAGACCTACACCATGGCCAACGTCATAGCGCGGATGGGGCGTCCGGCGCTGGTGCTGGCGCCCAATAAGACGCTGGCGGCGCAGCTCTACGCCGAGATGCGCGAATTCTTCCCGAAGAACGCGGTGGAGTATTTCGTTTCCTACTACGATTACTACCAGCCCGAGGCCTACGTGCCGACGCGCGACCTGTTTATCGAAAAGGACTCGTCCATCAACGAGCACATCGAGCAGATGCGGCTGTCGGCCACGAAAAGCCTGCTCGAGCGCCGCGACACGATCATCGTGGGTACGGTGTCGTGCATCTACGGCATCGGCAACCCCGGCGACTACCACGCGATGGTGCTGATCCTGCGCGCGGGCGACCAGATCGCCCGGCGCGAGATCCTTGCCCGCCTGGTCGCCATGCAATACACGCGCAATGACGCCGAGTTCACGCGCGGCGTGTTCCGCGTGCGCGGCGAAACGATCGACATCTTCCCCGCGGAAAGCGCGGAACTCGCGCTGCGGGTGACACTGTTCGACGACGAAATCGAAACCCTGGAACTGTTCGACCCGTTGACGGGGCGAATCCGCCAGAAGCTGCCGCGTTTCACGGTGTACCCGGGCTCCCATTATGTGACGCCGCGCGACACCGTGCTGCGGGCCATTGAAACCATCAAGGAAGAGCTGCGCGAACGCGTCAAGCGGTTCGTCGACGACGGCCATCTGGTCGAGGCCCAGCGTCTGGAGCAGCGCACCCGTTTCGACCTGGAAATGCTGCAGGAGCTCGGCTTCTGCAAGGGCATTGAAAACTACTCCCGCCATTTGTCCGGCGCTGCGCCGGGGGATCCGCCTCCCACGCTGATCGACTACCTGCCGTCCGATGCGCTGATGTTCATCGACGAAAGCCACGTCACCATCGGCCAGCTCAGCGCTATGTATCGCGGTGACCGGTCCCGCAAGGAAACGCTGGTCCAGTACGGCTTCCGCCTGCCGTCGGCGCTGGATAACCGCCCGCTCAAGCTTGAAGAGTTCGAAGCACGGATGCGCCAGTGCGTCTTTGTGTCGGCCACGCCCGCCGCCTACGAAAAAGAGCATGCCGATAATGTGGTGGAGCAGGTGGTCCGTCCGACGGGCCTGGTCGATCCCGTGGTCGAGGTGCTGCCCGCCCGCACGCAGGTAGACGACCTGCTTGGGCAGATCAAGGTCCGCGTCGCCCAGGGCGAGCGCGTGCTGGTCACCACCTTGACCAAGCGCATGGCCGAAGACCTGACCGACTTTCTGAGCGAGCATGGCGTCAAGGTGCGCTACCTGCACTCGGACATCGATACGGTCGAGCGCGTCGAGATCCTGCGCGACCTGCGTCTGGGCACGTTCGACGTGCTGGTCGGGATCAACCTGCTGCGCGAAGGCCTGGATATCCCCGAAGTTTCCCTGGTGGCGATCCTGGATGCCGACAAGGAAGGTTTCCTGCGTTCCGAGCGCAGTCTGATTCAGACGATCGGACGCGCGGCGCGCAATCTGAATGGCCACGCCATTCTTTATGCGGACCGCATCACGGATTCGATGCAGCGCGCCATGGAGGAAACCAGCCGGCGCCGCGCCAAGCAGCTTCAGTTCAATGCTGATCACGGCATTACGGCGCGCGGCGTGCAAAAGGCGGTGCGCGAGCTGATCGACGGTATCGTCGCGCCTGCTCAGCACGATGCGCTGGAAGCCGCGGTCCCCGCCGAATTGCTGAAGGACGAAAAGGCCCTGGCGCGCGAGATCAAGCGCCTGGAAAAGCTGATGATGGACCACGCCAGGAACCTCGAATTCGAACAGGCCGCGGCCGCTCGCGATTCCCTGAACGCCCTGAAGCAAAGAGTGCTGCTGGATGGCGCCGTGTAAACGGAGTGAAAGTATCAAAACGTGTCTTTTTGCTGACAGCTTCCTGAATTTGGCGCAAATCTGCTGCGTTGCAATCATGCTGTCGCAATCGCGGGATTTGCTGCCGGGAAGCTGTCAGTATCTACCTGAAAAATGCCTTCCAAGTCTATGATTTGCTTGACAAAATAGCAGGGACGGATTTGCTTTTGATCAATTGCGCAGCCGCAAAAAAAGCTTGCCTTATCTCGGGTTTTCCCGCACACTTGCTCTCATGATGACCAAGGTACTTTTCGTTTGCATGGGCAATATCTGTCGCTCGCCGAGCGCAGAGGGCGTGTTTCGCCATTTGGTGAATGACGCGGGTTTGGGCGATGTTGTGCGCATCGACTCCGCGGGCACGCACGCGTTTCATATTGGCGAGGCGCCTGATGCCCGGGCGCAGGCTGCAGCACGTAAGCGCGGCTACGAGATCACCCACTGTGAGGCGCGTCAGGTCACCGCGGAAGATTTCCGCGACTTCGACTTGATCCTCGCCATGGACTGGGACAACCTGTCTGCCATGCAGCAGCAGTGCCCCAAGGCCTACCAGCACAAGCTGATGCTGCTGATGCGCTTCGCCAACGAGTTCGAAGAGGCCACCGTGCCCGACCCGTACTACGGCGGCGCAGATGGCTTCGGCAAGGTCCTGGACTACCTGGAAGACGCCTGTCAGGGTGTGCTCGAATTGGTCCGTAAGCGCGCTACCCAGTACCAGGCTGCTTGATTGCACGGTTCGGAACCGCGCGCGGCGCGGCTCCCAGGGCACATGGCAGTGAAAAACCGCGCAGATGCGCGGTTTTTTCTAGCCAGGAGCCATACCAAATTAGTCGGGAATAGGCTATACTTGAGCCAATTACTCGGGTATTGGTGCGCTGGATTCGCCGGCGGCCATTGCCGAATCACAGGGAACCCACCATGCGGCTAACTACCAAAGGGCGTTTCGCCGTGACTGCCATGATCGACTTGGCTATGCGGCAGCATAGCGGTCCGGTCACTCTTGCGGCCATCAGCCAGCGTCAGAACATCTCGCTTTCCTATCTGGAACAGCTATTCGGGAAACTGCGCCGCCACGAACTCGTGGACAGCGTGCGCGGTCCGGGTGGCGGTTATTCTCTTGCCCGCCTGGCGCGCAACGTGACTGTCGCCGACATCATCTTCGCCGTCGACGAACCCCTGGACGCCACCAGCTGTGGCGGCAAGCGGGACTGTACGAGCGGCAACGACGGCAAGCCAGGCAAGTGCATGACGCACGAGCTCTGGGCCACGTTGAATCGCAAGATGGTGGATTACCTGGATTCGGTGTCCCTGCAAGATCTGGTGGATCAGCAGCGCGTACGCCAATTGCAGGAAGCCAGCAATCAAGCGCAGGCTTGCGCGGTGCGAGTGAACCGGGTGGGAGGCGCCAATGCCGCCAACGCCCCGACCACCACCGTCGCAGCCAATGCCACCGTATAAGAAGTATCAGGAGTTGTAGAAATGACCACCCGCCCGATCTATCTGGATTATTCGGCCACGACGCCCGTCGACCCCCGCGTCGTGGACAAGATGGTGCCCTGGCTGTATGACAACTTCGGCAACCCGGCTTCGCGCAGTCATGCGTTCGGCTGGGAGTCGGAAGAGGCCGTTGAGCGCGCCCGCGAGGAAGTCGCCAAGCTGGTCAACGCCGACCCGCGCGAAATCG
>ENA-OWLM01000651-OWLM01000651.1-metagenome-genome-assembly--contig:-NODE-651-length-13233-cov-3.879420_pt1 | contig 13233 bp, 20 predicted proteins | sample MGYA00245349_ERZ651102 | MGnify/ENA primary metagenome ERZ651102 (study PRJEB26857, sample SAMEA4031759) | metagenome | biome: human; feature: oral; material: saliva | place: Philippines | collected 2014... | reverse complement strand
ATAGAAATTTAAGTAATCAAACTTGTTATTATTCAAACAATCCAAGTTGTTTAAACACCAATTTGGCAATTTCAATAAAATCAAAATGATGATGTTGATTTTTATCCAATAATTTCAAGTGAATTTGTTGATAATTTTCAGCAGATAGATAATCCACATCCAAACCAAATTGTTTTTCAATTGACAACTTGAATGAAATATCATCAATTTTATTTAAGTTGTTACGAGCCAGTTCATAAACATCTTTTTGAATAAGAATATAAAAAAGTCCATTAAATATTTCATAAGGTTCAATATATGTACCAAAACTAATTGAATAACCTAAATTATGATCGAATCTGATTGCCAAATGGTCTACATTTGGCATGTCAACTTGATGTTCACCACATTGAATAGTGGAAACAAAAATTTTTTTTGGTTGTGATTTAGCTGCGCTAAATGATTTAACTGATGAAGACAATGTAGTAACATCTAACATGATAATTTACTTTTCTTAAATTACTTAATTGATGGAAGCAATTATAACAACAATAATTGTAATTGGATGTTAATGAATTTAAAACTTACGTTTATTCAAATGAAACATATTGTAAATTGTTTAAATCATTACAATCAATATATGATGTAACTATAATAAATAGCCTATTTATTAAAAAATAAAAAATCCAAGCTTACTAAAATTATAGATAAACTTGGATTTTATGTTTGTGTGTACAATGCACTATGAATTACATATCCCGAAGAATAGAATAAATTTCTTTGTCCAACTTGGAACGTGCCTCATTTTTGTTTTTTAAATCAATGATTGTTTTACTGTAATTATCTTCATCTGAAAAATCAATAATGACATATATAAAATTGTTAAGCCAATTTTCATAAACATTACCAACAAAAACAACAGTTTGATTTGCACCAAAGTTCAACATCAAAAAATCACGTTGTTTCATGTCTTTTTTGTAATCTAGCTGAAACGGAACAGAAAATTCCACTTGTTCTACAATCCCTAAGTCACTAGCAATTGGATTCAACCAATCTTTTAAATTATTAATAGACTTGAATCTATCACGTGCAAAGTAAGCAAAATCTTTAGCCTGTTCGTAAGTAGTAATTTTAGTAAACATAAACGTAGCCAAAACCTTTCTTATAACAAAAATAGAAATTTAAGTAATCAAACTTGTTATTATTCAAACAATCCAAGTTGTTTAAAAATCAATTCAGCAAGCTCAACAAAATCAAAATGATGATGTTGATTTTTATCCAATAATTCAAAACCAATCCGTTTTGAATAACTCAAAAAATTAGAACAATGATAATCTAATTTAAATCTATCTTTAATTAATTGACGTAATTCTTTATTACCTAATTTATCCAAATTTTCACTTGTCAGTTCATAAATATCTTTTGTAATTGGCATATAGAAAACTGCTTGAAACATTTCACTGGATTGGACATACGCACCAAAGTGGATGGAATAAAAAAAGTTGTTGTCTTCTTCATTACCAGATTTATTAAACTTAATCGCCAGTTCTTCCACATTAGCAAGTTCAGCTTTATGATCACCAAATTGCAAAGTAGTAACAAAAATTTTAGGATTTTCTTCATAAAATGGTTTTACTGATGAAGTCCATTTATTGATGTCTAACATAAATATGTCCTTATCTACGATCTGCATTCAATTGTTTGATTTATAAAAATAATTATAACACTACATATTGTAATTAGATGTTAATTAAATTTAAATTTATCCAAATCAATATGACCATTATAACTTTAGTTATTATAGTGCTAATAAGAATAGGACTGAATTACATTACATAAATGATGGTAGTTTCCATCTTTGGCTTTTTCAATCACTTTATCAATTTCCTGTTGAGAAAAACCTTGTCTTTTAGCTTCCTTTTCCCACGCTCCAAGAATAAAGAAAGCATTAGCACCAACATAATAGTTAAAGTCAAATTGAACTTTCATAATGAACCTTTAAATAAAGTCAACAATGTTATTAATTACCAATTAAATTATATAAGAATAAATGTTAGATAGTCATTATTAATAATAAATTTAAGTAAATAAATTGTGATTTGGTTTTATGATGAAAACTTAATTAAAAGAAAAAATCATCTGTCTATCGATCTAAGACATCATCCAATAATATGTTTTCCACAAAATCCAATAATCCGTTAACAGAATGAAAATTGTATTGTTGTTTCATCATTTCAATTTTTTCATTATCACCATCTTCAAAATATCCACGATTGACATGGATTAAGTTTTCACTAATAGATGCCACATCATGCAAATTAGTAATACGATCATCCACAAACCAATTAACCTTTTCTGTTTTAATAAAATCCAATTTGGATTTGTTACCAGTACCACAAGCGATTAATTGATGTTTATAAAGATTGAATCCAGCACATTGTAAATCATGAAAACGCCCATCAAAATATTGTTGATTAAAAGATGAAACAAAAATAACTTCCAAATTGGATTTGGATTGTAATTGATTGATAATTTTAACTGCTTTTTTTACATCTTCAAAAATAGGCAATTTAGTCCAATTGGATTTATTTATTATGTGCCAAATTTCTTTATCTTGTTTTTCAGATAATCCATATCGTTGATTCATATTCCATGCTGTTTTATTTTGGATTGTTACGCCAAATTTTTCATAAGCAAATTTTGCATAGAAGTCATCAAAGTTTAGAATTACACCATCCACATCTAACGCCAATAACATAATATTATACTTTCTTAATTTGATATTAATAATCAAAATTATTTAATAAAATAGTGTTTGGATTATATATCAGAATCCAAACACTATTTCACTTATGATATAAACATTAAGTCATTTAAACAATAAAACCAAATGGTTGTTCATAAATGTAAAAACGAATTTTCTTTTTACTATTTTTGGAAATATTTTTACAGGTAACATCATCAAAAAGTTTTGCATTTTGTGTTTTATTGCAAAAATAGTTTTTACCAATGATTTTATAATCATCAAAAACCACTTCATCAATATCTTCTGAAATGACAGGTACTTGGATAATTGAGCCGATTTCCAAAACAGAATCCAAATATTCTTTGCGAAATGATTATTTTATAAATTAATCTAAGTATGAACTTAATCTAAAACAGTTTTCATATTGTGTTGATAGAAACACTTTAAAGAACCATACAAATTCTGGCATTTCTTTATATAATTCTTCTTTTAAATTTTGATATTGGATAAACCATTTTCTAAGAAAAGGCACAAATTCTGTGAAATACACCAATGTGTCTGATACACATAATGAACCTGTTTCACCATCTTTATTACGAAAAATACAATTTGCCCATTCAACATGGGGTTTGCCACTATTAACGACCATTCTAAAATAAATAATTAGGCAAATAGAACTATCTTCTGATAGTCCATCAACCAGCAATTTGTAAACGTTTTCACTAATTCTTTTGTCTTCTTTGATTTGTTGAATAAGACAAGACAAATCATTTTTATAAAGGACGACTTTATAAATAATATCATGATCTTCATCTTTCTCTTTTACAAACTTATCCAATTCATCTTTATTATTATTTAATTTTTCCAAATCATCCAAGATTTTTTTACAACTTGGATTAAAGGAAAAAGTTTTAAGAAAGTTAATAATATGTGCATTTTTCATGATGTTTAGCTTTCAAAATAATATTTCATTGTGAAAATTATAGCTTACAATACTGATAATGTTTTATTGGATTTGTAAAATAAAGCAAAACGTAAAACCTAATTAAAGTCGTAAAAATAAAACTTTAATTAGGTTTTTACATTCTTCAGTTTATCAATTAATTATAAGATTCACATAACAAACATCGTTTTATAATCCAATTTCAAAAATGCAGGAAAGTTTTTTGCCAAATAATTAACAATGTTGTACCGAACTACAGGAATTGATTCTTTAGTTAAAACTGAATCCAATTCACCACTTAAAAAGAAATCAATAATTTGATCTAAATGTTGATTAGATTGTTGTGATTTAACTTTTAAATATAAATAATTACTATCCAACAAGTATTTTAAATCGCCAATAGGACAAACTATTCTAGCGTCAAGAACACAATGAATTCTAAACATTGCTTCATATGTGTTTTTATAATCATCATAATCCAAAATTTTATTGCCATGTGGATGATATTTAGCTATGTCTTCATGGTTATGTTGGATGATTTGGATGCGTGGATTCAGAAGATGACGATATTGATGAAAAGAATTGGTGGTTAAATAATCCAAACCAAGATCAACTCCCTCATTTTCCAATAATTCCGCATAAATCTCTAATTCATGCTGCGTTTGATGCTGATAAGACCAAATTGTGGGATCAATAATAACCATGTTTGGATTATTGTTATCATAAATATCATAGGTTTTTTGTTCTTCAATAAAAGCAACAATCCAACTATGTTGAGAAATAGAAACATCATCATGAAAGCCACGACACAAAATCAACTTGGCAAATTGAGTAGTAAAGTTTGGATTGTGTTTTAGTAACGTAACACAAGCAGCATGACAATGATGTGCAAAAAAATCTGCAAAATCCTGTTGGTCTAACTGGATGTTTTGAATTTCAGATTTAATAAATAAAGTCGGAAAATGAATTTGATGAGCACACATAGGGAACCAGTAATTTAATTAACTTTATTTCTAATTTTAGAATAACTGGATGTTAATGTATGTTATAAAGAAATTAAACCAAGTAAAACTGTTTGATAAAAATATTATTAACAAATTAATTAAAACCAGTTGTCAATGAAACCACAACTATGGAATCTTAAATATGATGTGTAAAAAAGTCCACAATATATTTAATATATTATGGACTTGGATTAAATGTGATACATAGTAAAATGTATTATAAATAATTATTTCAGTTTTGGAGTTAACCAACGATTGACGGCATTAGAAGAATAAATATCTTTAGCTTTTTTGATAGCCAAATCAATTTTTTCTTTATCTTCTTTACTTGCCAAATCATAAGCAAGAACTTGTTTGACTTTTCCACCTACCATAATGCGAATTTTTTCATAGAATGGAATATCCAACATATCCAAGTCAGTCAAATTTACATTGAAATCAGGATAGGTAGCTGGATTAAAGATATTATCCATGTGCTTAATCACAGTTTCATTGTAATAGTGTTTAATATCACGATAAGTATAAAACTGGTCTGGTTTGTAACAAACTTTACTGTTGAAAGTGTTTTTTTCTGTTACAAAAAGATATTTCAGATTATTGACGTGTTCCATGTTATGGGATGTGTTATGTACAATATCAAAAGAAATTGTCAATTCTTGATATTTACTGTACATTGTTCGTCTATGTGGCGTTTTATATTCATCATGAAACAACTGTTTAAGATGTTCGCCTTTAAATTTTTCTGGCAAACAAGATGTAACCAAAATCTTGGATAGTTCAAAACAAAATTCATCTGGATTTTTTGCAGTGAAATTGAATTTAGCCATTTCTTTATCCAAGAAACGCACTTCAATCTTTTCATTATCTGTAAAAATATATGCCTGTGTCAGCACATCATAATTTGAAATCTCGCCATTAATGGTGGGATGTTTGGTTGGCACACCGATGTTTATTTGAAACAAAGATGCAATGTCAATGTTTGCATTGTTCTTTGTAGTTTTACGATTTGTAGCCATTTTAAAAACCTTTCATATTTGCAATATTGATTTGTTTAATTCAATATAGAAATTATAACAGGAAAACAATTAAGATTTCATTGAATATGTAATGTTTGTGTAAATTGGATAAAACAACAGTTAATCCAATAAATTAATAATTAAAAATAATGATTAGCACATTACAATTCATTATCTAAGCCATAAATATTCAAATTATTTAAAATAATATTAGTGATAATCAATTACAGTTATTAACATTCCACTTTTCAACTGAACCAAATAAAAAGTGGATATGATGTTTAATGTTTTTCTTTTTATTGTCAATCATATGATAAATGATATTGTCTTTTTTAGTGTTTTTGTTTAGTTTTAATTTACCTTTTAAAGTAAATAAACTTGGAATAATAATATCCATCCGATCATCATCCAAGAATTGCACATAAACATTATCCAAATTATTGTAATATTCACATGGTACACCTAACAAATAATTCAGATCACAAGTTTCATCAGGAATAATATAAGACTGTTCATATTTACCAATGGTTTTTGCAATAGACAATAAGTTTATCAATTGGATATATTGTTTACATTTTTCAATCAAAACAGCATCTTTAATAAATTTATCCAATAATCCATTATTTAATAAAACTGATAATTCATAAGCTTTTTGATAACGTTTATTGTTCCCAAATAACCTAACTGATCGTTCTAACATAGCTGATTGTTCTAATCGATCTAAAAGAAAAGCTAATGAATATGGATTATAAAATTTTGCCAAACTATAATGAGAATATCCAATGCCATCAAACATATTGATGTTGTATTCTATGTGGATTAAAGACTTTTTAAAGGATAACAGTTTTTGTTTCTGATATATTTTAATCACATAATTACCATTACTATTTTGTTCAACAATGTAACTTAAATGGTTTTTAAACAGGTAAGATTTGGATTTTTTAAGAATGTCTTTTTGAAGCGTTTTCAATTCATGTAATAATCTTTTTTCAGAACATTTGTCTATAATAAATTCCATATTTTCAACATCCATGTTATTCATATTTTCCATTTATTATAGGTGTCATGAAATTAAAATTGCGTTAATGGATAGATAATTTGGTAAAAATATCACAATCCAATTGGATATTGATTTAAACAATCATAAAACAATAATCATTATCAAATATCGTATAGAGAAAACCACTAATAAAATCTATGTAATATATTTACATATAATACGTCATACATTTACACTGATTAACTTATATAATTATAAAAATCAGTTATTATAGTGCAATAGATTTTGACAATTAAGTTTGTTAGATAATCCATGAACTTTGACGTAGCCACCTTGCCTTGCGCCTTGCGCCTCGTGGCGTAGCTACTTCGTTGTTACATTCTTATAGGATATAAATGATATGGAAACAATATTAAATAATGTTGCCACTTTTCTGTTTATGTTGCATCCATTTTTTATGCACAAGGTACAGAACGCAAAGCGCACAGCAAAATTGGATGAAAATGTAGCCATGTGTAACAAAGGCAACTTTGCTAACTGGTTAAAAGTTGGAAGTTATACAAATTTTAGTTATTTCATAACTATTAGCTTATTGATTGTACCGCCATTGTGGTTATTGTTAAATTGGCAATTGGCTAATATTTTATTAGTGCTTTTTATTCTTGGTGCATATTATTTGTTTAAAGGAGTCTTGGATGATGTTAACGAAATCAGAAAATCCAAATAACACTTATATCTTTCTTGATTTTGATGGCGTGTTACATACACATTGGCAAACTGGAAAAGATCGTTTTTCACAAACTGATGTTTTAGTTAAACTAATTAAATCATTAAAGGAAAAAACGCAAGGCAATTGTCATATTGTCTTTACAACATCATGGCGTAAACATTTTTCTGTTGATGAATTAGCTGATTTGTTGTGTTTGAAATCTGTTGAACTGGATGAAGTTGTCAGTTCTTTTACTGTTGCTCCAAGTATTCCATTACCATATCAATCCAGATATTTAGAAATTAAAAAATATTGTTTAGATCATGATATTGATATGACGGGAACAGATAAGACACAACATATCGTTGTCTTGGATGATGTGGAAGAATTGTTTACTGATGAAAATGGCACAAATATTTTGAAACATGATAATGTTGATAATACTGCAAAACAATTCAAGAAAAACATTCATATTGTATATCCATTAACAGATAAGAATATTCAGAATATTTTGGATAATGTGGATGTGTAGTTGTTTTGTTATATAAATAATAACACCAACAATCACCTAGCAAAGCAATATAAAATAAAAAGTTCATATTTGGATATGAACTTTTATTATTGGATATGTGTTGACACCAATAACATCCAAGTATGTCACGTGAAGCGCAAGGCGCAAGGCTAAGTAGCTACACTTATAACACAACTATGTTAAAAAACAACACAGCAGCCACATGTTAAAATATAAAACAGCTAAAACCAGTTTAAATTAGTTTTAGCTGTTCTTGGATTCTGGTGGGAGGGGCGGGATTCGAACCCGCGACCAAGTGGTTATGAGCCACCTGCTCTCTGACCCCTGAGCTACCCTCCCAATCAATGAAAACAGTATAACTCAATCTTTTCATCAATGCAACTGTTTTTTTGTAAATTTATGTAATGACAATTGGATTTTTAATTTAATTATTTAAGATGCATCTCCACCCATATCTAACCTTTCTTGAATGTAATTGATGATTGTTATATCACAATCTTTAATCATGTGTGAAATGAATGTTGGATAGTTATATACATATAATCATAGATATTAAACCAAATATGTCTGTTATTGTCAATCAGGTTTAATAAAAACAATATGTTTAACTAATCACAAAACCATGAAGCACTTGGAATTTCATCCAAGTGCTTCATGGTTTTTACATTGATAATCTTTACAAAGGTAATATGAAAATATTATGCTGCAATCATTTTAATCTCCTTACTTTTAGCGAAGCAAATAGGATTACCGACTTCATTCAATCAGTGTTTGTATTATAGCAACTAAAATGTTAAATGCAGTTAATCTTGGATTAAGGTGAGTAAATTTTTAATCCAATATATACATCTTGAATAATAAATCTTGGATTTTAGAAAAAGGAAGTGATTATCTTCGTTTTTAACATAAAGACTTCCTTTTTGAGTTTCAAAAGTGTAAAAAGGAAGTCTTTATGTGCGTTTTTACTATCTACGATAATCACTTCCTTTTTGTGATTAAAATATGTAAAAAGGAAGTGATTATGTTCATTTTTGCTATCTACGATAATCGCTTCCTTTTTGTCATTTACAATATTGCTTATTAATTTATTTCACTAATTAATATCATAAAGAATTTAAATCACATTCAAGACTTATACTGTCATATCCAGTAAATCCAAAAATGAAAATATCCAGTAGCCATTTAAATCATCCAGTTTATTTAATAAATTAAGTGAATAATGTTCATTTTGGTTATTTGATTATGCAATTTATAGTGGCAATGGAAAAGGAAACTGGAGCAATTGGTCTAAATGGTGATATGCCCTGGCAATCCAAGAAAATTAAAGAAGATTTAGCATTTTTCAAATCTAAAACACTTGGAAAACATATTGTGATGGGTAATAAGACGGTACAAGGATTAATAAGAAACAATATTGTTTTAAAAGACAGACATATTATAGCCCTTACCAAAAATCCAGAAAATCAAAATAATAACAATGATATTCAATATTGTAATCTATCTGATTTAATCAAATTACTGCATCAATTAGAAAACCATGATCATAACAATGAAATAGTTATATGTGGTGGTAAAGAATTATATGATTTAATGATGAATAATCTTGAATTGCGTAAGTATTTGACACTTGGATATGTTTCATTGATTGAGTTTAAACAAGATAAATATGAATATGACACTGATATTAAATCTTTCTATCATCAAGTAGTCAATGAAGCACAGGACATGAGTGAAGAAGTGATCGTGGATAATGATGATTATAAACTCACCATACAAACCATTTATTTTACTTAATGGTGAAGCACAGCAGCAACGGCGGCAGCGGCAGCGTAGCCAGCCAGCCAGCACATCGCTAGGTGCTACACTACGGTAAAGTGCATAGCGCATAGCAAGATTATGGCAAAACATAAAGTGAATCACGCATCACTAGAACATTAATCATGACACTTACAACGTTCTACATAATAATGTAACACTACAATCCAAGTTTTAAAAAATGATAATCAATAAAACCACCTGAATACATATATATCCAAGTGGTTTTATTGATTATAAAATGATCAACTGTGTTTTGTTCTAAAACAGTCTGATGTAAAATCAGTCTAAATTGGATTATTGATATTCATCAAAATCTGAATCAAACAATCCAGATTCAATATCAGCCGTTAGTTCATCAAAACTGTTTTGGTCAACAACATTTTCTACTGTTATTTCGCTAGACACAAAGTCATCATCCAATGCCACACCATGCCAAGTTACAGCAACATCTGGATTGGCATCCCACAATCTATTCTTTAAATATTCACAAACTGAATCTAATCTAGCAATGCCATCATCACCAGTTTGCAAAAAAGATGAAAAAGAAAAAGTAATGTTGGTTGGTTGCATGATTAAAATCCTTGTGTTAATTGCTACAATTTGGATTATAGCAAAACCATCATTTATTTGTGTTAGTTCAATGTTAAAACAATTAAAAAATTAAATCCAAGTAACATATTAGGTTTACTTGGATTGAATATTGGTTACTGTGTAATAGACAAGATTGGTTTTGTTATATCCGTTAGGTTCAAATTAAGTTCAATGACTTCATATTCATCTTCGTCATCATTTCCTGAATGGAAGAAAATTTCAAAATATCCTTGTGAAAAACAATAAACTAGGTCACATCTTGAATTGGAATGAAATTTTTTTGATTGAATTTCTTTCACTAATTCAATGACTTCGGCTGGATTTCTTTCTTTTTCAAATAGAATAATTTTTTCTTTTTGATGTTCCAATGTTTTCTGAAGAAGTTTCAAGAATTCATCTTTAAAGATAACATCCGATAACCATGCATCACCGTTACACATGGACTCAATAATTTCATCACCAGCAGCAAAATCTTCTAAAATCAACATAATAATTCCTTATTTATCATAAAGTTAAACTGAACATTGGTTTTGTTTCATCAGTGAAATTAAGATGAACCTTAAAGGAATCTTTTTCATTTTCTAAAATAATGATGATTTCCAAAAAACCATCATCAAAAATCCAATCACAAAAATCACATCGAGAAATGGATGGGGTTTCAGTTGATTGAGCTTTTTTCACTAATTCAATGACTTCTGTTGGAGTTCTTTCTTTTCCAAACAGATTTAGTTTTTTGTTTTGTTCTTCCAGTGCTTTTTGAATTGTTTCTAAAAATCCATCTTTATAGATTACATTAGAATAATAAATTTTATTCTTGTCATAATCATGATCAAAATCATCATCATATTTTTCTAAAATAAACATAAAATAGCCCTTAACACAAAAGATTATGTAGTTAAAAATTACAAATCGTAATGATTCATTATAAAAGTGGTCAAATTCAAAATCAACACAAACATTGTAATAATAAGTTAATGTCTATAAGCTGAAAGCTATTTGGTTAAAATAATAACAACTAAATAAAGTAAAAAATCCAAGTTAATCTAGTTAACTTGGATTTAATGTTATATATATTACATAACAAGTAAATATTAATTATTTGACAACATACATATAAGGTTTGTCTGTATCAGTAAAATTAATTTGGATTTGGATAGTGGTAACGTTTGAATCAGATACGTTATCACTTTCTACATGTTCTTTATAAATAGAAATTTCAAACAAACCTTCATCTGATTTCCAGAATAAATCACAACCAGACGTTTCAGAAAGCTGTTTTGTTTGAGCATTTTTAATTAATTCAACAATTTCATTTACTGTCATTGTTTTATTAAACAAATTGATTGTTTCATTTTGTTGTGTCAATATTTTTTGAAGTGTTTCCAAAAAACCATCTTTAAATGTTACATCATAATAGTAACTTTGACCAACATCAATCTCATCCCAACCATCAAATTTTTCCAAAATAAACATAATACAATCCTTAATAATTTAGTAAGTAGTTAAGCCAATGAAGTTAATGTGATTAACAAGTCATCATTATAACCAGCCAACAATCCAAGTTCAACACATATCTGGTAATAATAAGTTAATATGTGTAATAGCTACGTTATGAAATATACAACACCATCAATAACATCAAAACAAAAATCTAATTAGAATTGGATATTATCAAATTTAATAGTTGCAGGTGGTGTTAAGAACAAAATGCCGCCCAAAATTGTTTTAGAATAAATCAGAATTTCAAAACATCTATGTTCACCATCATAAACCAAGTTACACAATGATGTTTTAGATAATTTTTGTTCTTGTGCTTTTTGGATTAGGTTGACTGCTTCACTTGGCGTTAATTCTTTGCCAAACAAAACCAGTTTATTATTTTGTGTTGCTTCGCCTAATGTGTTTTTCAATATATTCAAAAACACATCTTTAAACTGGACTTTATGAAAACACTTTACATTTTCATCATAATTGTCCATATAACAATCTTTATAGCTGATATATTCTTCCAGTTGTTTAAATGAAAATTTGTTTGACATATTTGTTCCAAAATTTGACTAATTTAATGAACATCTAATATAATGTTGGACTATCAATAGTAAAACATACTGCCATATTATTCAATACAAAAATGGTTGGAATAAGTAAATGTTTGTTATATGTGAACCATGTGACATGATAGTGCAGCTATGTAGTCAAAATAAAGTAAAAACGGAAGTGCAATATATGAAATATGTAAAGTGCATAACAACAAATTGGATGAATAAATTGTTTGTGATTTTAGTAACACTTGGATTAAGTTCAATATCCAGTGCTACTGATGTTTCTTCATCTAGTGCGACTAGTAAAACTAGTGCAACTCAGGTTAAACAAGATAACAATGAACTTGAAAAATTAACAATTTTGTTAGAAGTTTTACAGATTGATTCTAATAATGCAATTCTAAAGTTATCTCCAGCCAGCCTATACCATCTCTTTGTGGTTCTGTCTTTGATTTCTTTACCTAGCGAAAATACGGTTATTAAAAGAATAAAGATGCCAATACAAGCAGGGATAAACGTGGTATTGAGGTACACACTGTAGTCCATTGTAGGGTTATTGATGATGTGGGTATCAATAACAATGGGTTGTAAAACAGCTTTTATCTGTTTTTGTGTGTATCCTAAAGCCGTTAATTTAGCTGAACCAACAGAGGCATTTGCCAATACAGTCATTGTCCTCATTGCTTTAAATGAGAACGAACCAGCAAGATAGTAACTCGAATTATAATAAAACGACACTTTAGGTTGCTTGGTTGCCACTAGTGATTGTGTTGTTTTAGGTGGGAAATAGAAATATCCATAGATAGATCCTTCTTGCATTGCCTTGCGTGCTTCGAGAGGAGTTGAATAATGA
>ENA-OWLM01000650-OWLM01000650.1-metagenome-genome-assembly--contig:-NODE-650-length-13234-cov-3.009788_pt1 | contig 13234 bp, 8 predicted proteins | sample MGYA00245349_ERZ651102 | MGnify/ENA primary metagenome ERZ651102 (study PRJEB26857, sample SAMEA4031759) | metagenome | biome: human; feature: oral; material: saliva | place: Philippines | collected 2014 | study... | reverse complement strand
ATCCCTGCATCACCGCATAAAGATCCGACTTGCCCTCGAAGCCGATGCCAGGCAATTCCGGCATGGCGACATATCCTGCCTCCACCTTGACCCCATCCGGGAACCCGCCAAACGGCTGGAACAGGTCCGGGTAACTTTCATTGCCCCCCAGACCCAGGCCCGCTGCGATATTCAACGACATCTGATGCCCGCCGTGCGGAATGCACCGGCTGGCGGACCAACCGTGCTGCCTGAGCATGGCCAGGGTGCGCAGGTACTCGACCAGGCCATAGCTGAGCGCGCAATCGAACTGCAGATAGTCCCGGTCCGGCCGCATGCCGCCATAGCGGATCAGGTTGCGGGCGTCCTGCATCGAGAACAGGTTCTCGCCGGTGGCCATGGGCTTGTCGTAATAGTTGCGCAGCGTCGCCTGAAGCTCGAAGTCCAGCGGATCGCCGGGCTCCTCGTACCAGAACAGGTCGTACTGGGAGAGCGCCTTGGCATAGGCGATGGCCGTGTCCAGATCGAAGCGGCCATTCGCGTCCACGGCGAGCTTCTGGCCGTCCTGCAACACGCTCAGGATCGAATCCATGCGCCGCAGATCCTCGTCCAGCGATCCGCCGCCGATCTTCTTCTTCACGACCGTATAGCCGCGGTCGATGTAGCTGCGCATCTCGTCCTTGAGCTTGTCGTGGTCCTGGCCGGGGTAGTAGTAGCCGCCAGCCGCGTAGACGAAGACCCGGCGATCGGCCTGGCCATTGCCGTAGCGGTCGGCCAGCAACTGGTACAGCGGCTTGCCCTCGATCTTTGCGACGGCGTCCCACACGGCCATGTCGATCGTGCCGATCGCTACCGAGCGCTCGCCATGACCGCCGGGCTTTTCATTCTTGAACATGGCGTCCCAGACCTTGTGGGGGTCCAGATTGCGTCCCGTGGCGTCGGCAAGCGAGTCAGGCTCGGCCTCCATGATCCGGGGAATGAACCGCTCGCGCATGAGTTTGCCCTGGCCATAGCGGCCATTGGAATTGAAGCCGTAGCCGACCACGGGCTTGCCGTCCCGGATCACATCGGTGATCACGGCAACCAGGCTCAGCGTCATCTTGCTGAAGTCGATGTAGGCGTTGCGGATGGGCGAACTGATCGGGAGCGTCTGTTCGCGGATTTCGACGATTCTCATGGCTTGTCTCCGTTATGGCGGCGATGGGAACCGGTAGGTTAGTGGCGGAAAGCTGGCCTAGAATTCACTTATGTTCATTTAATTATTAACTTTCAGTGAAAGCCGACCTGGCCTCCGAACTGCATTTCTTCGTACTGGTCGCCCGCCTGGGCAGCCTGTCGGCGGCGGCGCGGCAGCTCGACCTGACGCCCCCAGCGGCCACCAAGCGTCTGGCGCTCATGGAAAGCCGCCTGGGCGTGCGCCTGCTCAACCGCAGCACGCGCAGCATCAGCCTCACGAACGAAGGCGAAACCTACCTGGCTTACGCGACCCGCATCCTTGCCGACCTGCGCGAGATGGAGGACGTGGTGTCGAGCAGCGGCGCCGAACCGCGCGGCCTGATCCGGGTCAATGCCACGCTGGGATTCGGCCGCACCACCATCGCGCCGCTGGTCTCGGACTTCGCGAAACGCTATCCCCAGGTCGATGTCGAACTGGAGGTCACGGACCGGCCAGTGGATCTGGTGGAAGGCGGATTCGACCTGGCCATCCGCTTCGGAGAACTGCCCGACAAGCGCCTGGCCGCCCGCCGCGTCATGACCAACCGCCGCTTCCTGTGCGCCTCCCCGCTGTACCTCAAGGCCCACGGCACGCCGGCCACACTGGCCGACCTGGCGCGCCACCGCTGCATCCTGCACCGCCAGAACGACGAGGCGCACGGCGTCTGGCGATTCACGCGCGCCGGACGCGCCGAGGTCGTAAAGGTGGAAGGCGGCCTGTCCAGCAATGACGGCGACATCGTGCTGGGATGGGCCCTGGACGGCCACGGGATCCTGGTCCGCTCCGAATGGGATTTGGCCAAGTATCTGGAAAGCGGAAGGCTGCGCGTGGTGCTGCCGGAATTCGCGCTGCCATCGGCCGACCTGTTCGTGTATTACCCGCAGCGCCGCAACCAGACGGCCAGGACGCGCGCGTTCATTGATTTTCTGGTCGAGGCGTTCCGGCCCGCCGACGCCGGCAAAACACCCAGCCGGCCAGGCCCATCGTCCGCCCCGCCCTGATAGCGCATCGCCACAAAACAAAACCCCGGCGTTCCTGAGGAAACGCCGGGGTTTGCGCGTGAAACTTCGCGGGCGCGAGGCTTAGAACGGAATATCGTCGTCCATGTCGGCCAGGTTCGCGCCGCTGCTGGCCGGAGCCGCCGCGGGAGCCGGGCGCTGCTGGGGCGCCGGGCGCTGCGCCGGTGCGCTGCTGCGGACGCGAAGGCGCGTCCTCGTAGCCGCCGCCGCCGTAGCTGGCGCCGCCACCGCTGCTGTCGTCGCGGCCGCCCAGCATTTGCATCTGGTCGGCGACGACTTCGGTGCTGTAGCGGTCAGCGCCGGTGTCCTTGTCTTGCCACTTGCGCGTCTTCAGGCGGCCTTCGATGTAGACCGAACGGCCCTTCTTCAGGTATTCGCCGGCGATTTCGGCCAGGCGGTTGTACATGACGACGCGATGCCATTCCGTTTCTTCGCGCTTCTCGCCGCTGGCCTTGTCCTTCCAGGTCGAGGTGGTGGCGATGGACATATTGCAGATTGCCGCCCCGTCGGGGCTGTAGCGGACTTCCGGGTCGCGACCCAGATTGCCCACGAGAATGACTTTGTTAACCGATGCCATGCCGATGTCCCTCTGTTGTTGACAGCCTGCGCTTTGCGTTGCCGCGAGCGCGCCGGCAACAACATAAAAAAGCGATGTTGAAGACCGGCTTCATGAAACACGCCGGTCATCATAGCGATGACCGGCGATGCCAGGTGAAGCCCGTGTTGAAGCGTATTATCGACGAAAGCGCCCGCCGCGCCAAACGGGAAAAGTGACAAATCCATCCCGCCCGGGAAACAAATTCGCCGCCGTTGGACGCCGTTGGCGCCCTGATCGGCGACTTTCCGCGGGCCTGGGGAAAGCCCCCAAGTTCAAGCCAGCGGCCGCAGCGCCCAGGTGACCGCCAGCCAGACCGCCGACAGGATGGCGGCGGCGATGAATACCGCGCTGGAGCCCGAATGCGACGCCAGCCACCCGCCCAGGGCGCCGCCCGTAAACAGGCCAGCGGCTTGCGCGGTGTTGTAGAAGCCCAGCGCCAGCCCCTTGTACGCTTGCGGCGCCACGCGGGACACCAGCGATGGCTGCAGGGCCTCCAGCACATTGAAAGCAATGAAGAATCCGGTCAGCGCGGCGGCCAGCGTGTAGAAGCCATGGCTGGCGGCCGGCAGCAGCGCACAGACCAGCACCAGGCCCGCGACGCTGGCGCGCAGCGCGCCCCGGTGCGCCCGGCGTTTTTCCGCCACGAACACCACCGGCACCATCAGCACGAAAGAAACCAGGATGACCGGCAGGTAGACCTTCCAGAGGTCGCGTGCGTCCAGCCCGCCCACCTTGGCCAACAGCGCCGGCACCACGACAAACAGCGACACCTGGATCAGGTGCAGCACGAAGACGCCGAAATTCAGGCGCAGCAGGTCGCGATGGGTCAGAACCTCGCGGGGACGGGCGGCCTGCATCGTGCGGGCCTGGGTGCGCGGCACCACCGGCACCACCCAACGCGCCACGGCCAGGCACACGACGCCCAGGCAGGCAATGGTCCAGAACAGCCCCGACAGCCCCCACCAGCCCACCAGGACCGGCGACAGGACCAGCGATACGGCGAACGACAGGCCGATCGACCCGCCCACCATGGCCATGGCCCGCGTCCGCACCTCGTCGCGGGTGGCGTCGGCCAGCCAGGCTGTGACGGCGGCGGAAATGGCCCCGGCGCCCTGGATGGCGCGGCCTATGGTGATCCAGAACACATCCGTGGCCTGCGCACAGACGATGCTGCCTGCCACGAACAGCAGCAGCCCGAAGAGCACGACCGGCCGGCGGCCCCAGCGGTCGGACGCCAGTCCGAAAGGAATCTGCATGAAGGCCTGGGTCAGGCCGTACATGCCCAGCGCCAGTCCCACGCGCACCGGATCGTCGCCCCCCGGCATGCCGCTTGCGGCAACGGCAAACACCGGCAGCAACAGGAAGAGCCCCAGCATCCGGGCGGCGAACAGGCCGGCCAGGGCCACGCTGGCGCGGCGCTCGGAAGGGGTCAATTTCAGTTTTTTATCTGCCGGCATGCGGAAATTTCAACAATGACAAGGGCGGCGCGCATGCTTGCATGTCATACGCTCACGGTCTGATCTGGCGGTGCGGCGCCGGCCTCCGGCCTGTCCAACCAGATGGACGACCCTGAACGCGAGAGGATTCGGCGCGCTATAGTACCAAGTTGGCCTTTGAACCCGCTTAAAGGCGCCCGATGGACGTGAGGCCGGGACGTAACTACAGGAACTGTGCGACAGACGTGACCATACGCATCCGGGGTGCACGCACCCACAATCTCAAGAACGTCTCCCTGGACCTGCCGCGCCACAAGCTGGTGGTGGTCACGGGCTTGTCCGGATCCGGCAAGTCTTCGCTGGCGTTCGACACCCTGTACGCGGAGGGCCAGCGGCGCTATGTGGAAAGCCTTTCCGCATATGCCCGCCAGTTCCTGCAACTGATGGACAAGCCGGACGTGGACCTCATCGAGGGACTGTCGCCGGCCATCTCGATCGAGCAGAAGGCCGCGGGGCACAACCCGCGCTCCACGGTCGGCACCATCACCGAAATCCACGATTACCTGCGCCTGCTCTACGCGCGGGTGGGCACGCCCTACTGCCCCGACCACGGCCTGCCGCTGCAGGCCCAGAGCGTCAGCCAGATGGTGGACGCTGTGCTCGGCTGGACGCCGGAGACCCGGCTTGCGGTGCTGGCCCCTATCGCCCGCGGCAAGAAAGGCAGCTTCGAGGACGAGTGCGCCAGCCTGCAGGCGCAGGGCTACGTGCGCCTGCGCGTCGACGGCCAGATGGTGGAAATCGACGGCATGGCGCCGCTCAAGAAAACCGAGAAGCACGACATCGACGTCGTGATCGACCGCCTGCGCATCAAGCCCGAAAGCAAGCAGCGCCTGGCCGAGAGCTTCGAAACCGCGCTGCAGCTGGCCGAAGGCCGCGCGCTGGCGCTGGACATGGACAGCGAGCGCGAGCAGGTCTTCTCCAGCCGCTATGCCTGCCCCGTGTGCAGCCACAGCCTGCCTGAACTGGAACCGCGCCTGTTCAGCTTCAACAACCCGATGGGCGCATGCCCCAGCTGCGACGGCATCGGCCAGGTCGGCTTTTTCGATCCCAAGCGGGTCGTCGCCTTCCCCGAGCTCAGCCTGGCTGCCGGCGCCATCCGCGGATGGGACCGCCGAAACGCCTTCACGCACTCGCTGCTGACGAGCCTGGCCGCGCACTATGAGTTCGACATCGAGGCGCCGTTCGAAGACCTGCCGGAAGCGCTGCGGGACAAGGTGCTGTACGGATCCGGCGACGAAGAGATCTCCTTCCTCTACCTGAACGAAAAAGGCCGCAGCACCGTCAAGCGCCACACCTTCGAAGGCGTCATCCCGAACCTCGAACGCCGCTGGCGCGAGACCGACTCGGCGACCGTGCGCGAAGAGCTGGGCAAGTACCGCAACATCAAGACCTGCCCGGACTGCGCCGGTTCGCGCCTGCGTCCCGAAGCCCGCAACGTGCTGATCGGCCACGACCACCGCGGCGGCGAACGCCACGGCCAGGCCATCTACGAAGTCGAGGCCATGCCGCTGTCGAGCTGCCTGGACTGGTTCCGCAACCTGAACCTGACCGGCGCCAAGCAAGAGATCGCGCAACGCATCGTGCGCGAAATCGAAGCGCGCCTCAGTTTCCTGAACAATGTCGGCCTAAACTATCTTTCGCTGGACCGCAGCGCCGACACGATTTCCGGCGGCGAGGCGCAGCGCATCCGCCTGGCCAGCCAGATCGGTTCGGGCCTGACCGGCGTGATGTACGTGCTGGACGAGCCCTCCATCGGCTTGCACCAGCGCGACAACGACCGCCTGATCGGCACGCTGCAGCACCTGCGCGACCTCGGCAACAGCGTCATCGTCGTCGAGCACGACGAAGACATGATCCGCATGGCCGACTGGGTCGTGGACATGGGTCCCGGCGCGGGAGAACACGGCGGCGAGGTCGTCGCCCAAGGCGACCCGGAAACCGTGCAGCGCGACCCCAACTCGCTGACCGGCCAGTACCTGAGCGGCGCCCGCGCCATCGCCATACCCGCGCGCCGCCCCGTCAACGACGAACTGCCGTGGCTCACCCTCACCGGCGCCAGCGGCAACAACCTGAAGGACGTGGACCTGCGCCTGCCCGCGGGCCGACTGATCTGCGTGACCGGCGTGTCCGGATCGGGCAAGTCCACCCTCATCAACGACACGCTGGCGGTCGCGGTCTCGCGCCAGCTGCACCACGCCCAGAGCGAACCCGCTCCCTACGTGTCGATGCAGGGGCTGGAGAACTTCGACAAGATCATCAGCGTGGATCAGAGTCCCATCGGACGCACGCCGCGCAGCAATCCGGCCACCTACACCGGTCTGTTCACGCCCATCCGCGAGCTCTTCGCCGGCGTGCCGGAAGCGCGCACCCGCGGCTACGATCCCGGCCGCTTCAGCTTCAACGTCAAGGGCGGCCGCTGCGAAGCCTGCCAGGGCGACGGCGTGGTGAAGGTCGAAATGCACTTCCTGCCCGACATGTACGTGCCGTGCGACGTCTGCCACGGCAAGCGCTACAACCGCGAAACCCTGGAGATCCGCTATCGCGGGCGCAACATCAGCGAAGTGCTGGACCTGACGGTCGAGCAGGCGCTGGAATATTTCGACTCGGTTCCGGCCATTGCGCGCAAGCTGCACACGCTCATTGATGTGGGCCTGTCGTACATCCGGCTGGGCCAGAGCGCGACCACGCTGTCGGGCGGCGAGGCGCAACGCGTGAAGCTGTCGCAAGAGCTGTCCCGCCGCAGCACCGGCCGCACGCTGTACATCCTGGACGAACCCACGACCGGCCTGCATTTCCGCGACATCGAACTGCTGCTGCAGGTGCTCAACCAGCTTGTCGACGCCGGCAACACCGTGCTCATCATCGAACACAACCTGGACGTCATCAAGACGGCGGATTGGCTGGTCGACATGGGTCCGGAGGGCGGCGACGGCGGCGGTCGCGTCGTGGCGCAGGGCACGCCGGAGGCCGTCGCGGCCACCCCGGCCAGCCACACCGGCCAGTATCTGGGCAAGCTCCTGCGCCGCACACCGGACAACTGAACAGCAACCTTCAATCCGTAGGGAATGGCATGTACACCTTGATCATCGGCAACAAGAACTACTCCTCGTGGTCCATGCGTCCGTGGATCGCCCTGCGTGCCGCGGGCGTTCCTTTCACGGAACAGAAAGTCGGCCTGTTCACCGAGGAATTTTCAGCGCGGCTGGGCGCGGTGTCGCCGGCGGGCCTGGTGCCCGTCCTGCTGGACGGCGATTTCGCCGTGTGGGACTCGCTGGCCATCTGCGAATACGCCGCCGAACGCCATCCGGACGCCGCCCTGTGGCCGCAGGACGCCAAGGCCCGAGCACGGGCCCGCTCGCTGGCCGCGCAGATGCACAGCGGGTTTTCCGCCCTGCGCCAGGCCATGCCCATGAATATCGAGGCCGACCTGCCGGGCATCGACATCCCCGACGCCGCGCAACAGGACATCTCGCGCATGCAGGCCATCTGGCACGATACGCGCGCGGAGTTCGGCCAGAGCGGGCCTTTCCTGTTTGGCGGATTTTCGATCGCCGACGCCTTCTTCGCGCCGGTGGTGTCGCGCTTCGTCACCTATGGCATCGCGGCGGCGGGCCCGGTGCGCGACTACATGGACGCGGTGCTGGCGCTGCCGGCCATGCAGGAATGGATGCGTGATGCGCGCGCCGAAGCCACCTTCGTGGCCGCGGACGAACCCTACCGCACGCACCGCTGACGAAGGCGGCTACGCCATGTCGAACAGCCGCTTGTGTTCGCGGATGGCGTAGCGGTCCGTCATGCCGGCGATGTAGTCGGCAATGGCGCGGGCCTGCTCATTGAACGTGGCGCGGCGGTAATCGGGCGGTAGCAGCCGCGGATCGTCCAGGAAAGCCGCAAACAGCTCGCGCACGATGCGCCGGGCCTTGCTGGTCATGCGCAGCACGCGGTAATGCCTGTAAAGGTTATCGAACAGGAATTTCTTCAGCGTGTCCGCTTCGCGCCGGATCTCGTCTGAAAACCCCGCCAGCGGCGGCGACCGCCGCACGTCGTCCGCACTGGCCGGCGCCGCGTCGCGGATGCGCGCAAGCGAAGTCCGCGTCAGGTCGACGATCAGCGTATTGATCATGCGGCGTATGGTTTCGGACACCGCGCGGCGAGGCGCCAGGCCCGGATAGCGATCCACCACGTGGGCATGATGGCGTTCGAAGATCGCCACCTCTTTCAACTGCTCCAGCGTGATCAGCCCTGACCTCAGGCCGTCGTCGACGTCGTGGTTGTTGTAAGCGATTTCGTCGGCCAGGTTGGCCAGCTGCGCCTCCAGCGAGGGTTGCGTGCGGCTCAGGAAGCGTTCTCCGACGTCTCCCAGCAGGCGCGCGTGTGCGACCGAGCAGTGCTTCAGGATGCCTTCACGGGTTTCGAAGCACAGATTCAGGCCATTGAAATCCGCGTAGCGCTCTTCAAGCTCGTCCACCACCCGCAGGCTTTGCAGGTTGTGCTCGAAACCGCCCGCTTCCGGCGCCAGTTCGCGCATGCAGGCATTGAGCTCGTCCTGCCCGGCATGGCCGAACGGCGTGTGGCCCAGGTCGTGCGCCAGCGAAATGGCCTCGGTCAGGTCTTCCGAAAGCCGCATGCTGCGCGCCAGCGTGCGCGCGATCTGCGCCACTTCCAGGCTGTGGGTCAGGCGGGTGCGGAACAGGTCGCCCTCGTGGTTGACGAAGACCTGCGTCTTGTATTCCAGGCGCCGGAACGCGCCCGAATGGACGATGCGATCGCGATCGCGCTGGAACTCGGTGCGGTTCTCGGGCGGCGGCTCGGCGTTGGCCCGGCCGCGCGATCTGGACGGGTCGGATGCATAGGAAGCCAATTCATTCATCTGCGACACCGTCTGTCCCTGTTGGTTACTGTGTGGTGCGGGCCAGGACGGCTCGCACGGCATCGTCCGGAGCCGGCCGGGTGACGGCCTCGCCGATGCGTGTCATGAGCACGTAGCGGATCGAACCCCCTTCCGTCTTCTTGTCCACTTGCATCAGATCCAGCCAGCGGTCCGCCCCCAGGTCGGGCGCCACCACCGGACACCCGATGGCCTGCACCAGCGCGCGCACGCGCTCGACGTCCGCGCGCCCGAAGCCGGCCACGTCGGCCGACAGCTCGGCCGCCTGGACCATGCCGCAGCCCACGGCCTCGCCGTGCAGCCAGGCGCCGTAGCCCAGGCCGGATTCAATGGCGTGGCCGAATGTGTGGCCCAGGTTCAGGATGGCGCGCAGGCCGGACTCTCGCTCGTCCTTGCCCACCACCTGCGCCTTGAGTTCGCAGGAACGGCGGATCGCATGGGAAATGGCGTCGCGATCCAGGGCGCGCAGCTTCTGCGCGTTGTCTTCGCACCAGTTCCAGAACGCCGGATCCAGGATCAGGCCGTACTTGATCACTTCGGCCAGGCCGGCGGACACTTCGCGCGCCGGCAGGGTGCCCAGCACGTCGGTGTCGATTTCGACCGCGATCGGCTGGTAGAACGCGCCGATCATGTTTTTGCCCAGCGGATGGTTCACGGCCGTCTTGCCGCCCACCGAGGAGTCCACCTGCGCCAGCAGGGTCGTGGGCACCTGCAGAAAGCGCACGCCGCGCATGTAGACGGCGGCGGCAAAGCCCGTCATATCCCCGATGACGCCGCCGCCAAGGGCGACCAGGACGCAGCGGCGGTCCAGGCGGTTGCCCAGCAGCGCGTCGAAAATCAGGTTCAGCGACTGCCAATCCTTGTAGGCCTCGCCGTCGGGCAGCTCGATGCGCAGCACCCGCTTGCCCGTGCGCGCCAGCGCGGCCTCGGCGCGCTCGGCGTACAAGGCCGCAACCGTCGGGTTGGTGACCACCGCGATCGCGGTCGCGTCCGCCGGGATGCACTGGTCCAGGGCGTCCAGACGGCCGGGGCCGATGTGGATCGGATAGCTTCCGCCCGGGGTTTCGACATCTACAACATTCATATGCGCTTCTCGAAAGCTTGTAATTGCGGCAACAGCGCCTTGACCAGGGTGTGGATGGGCATCGACCCCGTTTCCACCACCAGGTCGGCCACTTCCTTGTAGAGGGGTTCGCGTTTGGTCATCAGGTCCCGCAGCGTGCCGCGGGGATCGGCGGTGGCCAGCAGGGGACGGTTGCGGTCGCGGCAGGTCCGGCGGAACAATTCGTCCACGCTGGCCCTCAGATAGACCACGATGCCGCGTTCATGCAGCAGCTGGCGGTTTTCGGCCGCCAGGATGGCGCCGCCGCCGGTGGCAAGAATTATGTTGCGCCGTTGGGTACACTCTTCCAAGGCGGCGGACTCCCGGCGACGAAAGCCGGCTTCGCCCTCGATTTCGAAGATTACCGGCACCCGCACGCCGCAACGCGCCTCGAGCTCATGATCCAGATCCATAAACTCGCGCCCCAGGGCCCGCGCCAGGCTACGCCCTATGGTCGTCTTGCCTGCACCCATCATCCCGACCAAAAATACGGGAAGATCATGCGGCAACGACGCGGTCTTGCCTGCGCCTTCGGCGGCGCAAGGCGGACTGTCAGGCGCCCCGTCGGAGGGCGCCGGGTCCGGGGCAACCTCCGGACATGAGTTAGCGGCAAAGTTCATGCCGGCATTATCACATCTGCCGCCAGTTGCCCGCGCACCACACTGAACTATTTTGTTACAGAAACCGATCCCCCGCGATGAGGCGGGACCGGAGATACCCGTAAAATCGCCGCGATGAGCAAGCCCCAGAATTCCTCCAAGAAAGACAAGCCCGCCCGCAGCGGCTCCCCAATCCTGCGATTCTTCGTTAAAACCGGCATCCTCTTTGCCGGCCTGTTCCTGTGCGGCGTGCTGCTCGCGGGAATGGCGCTGGCGCTGGCGTGGCCCAATCTGCCCGACCTGAACGCCATGACGGACTACCGGCCGCGGGTGCCGCTGCGCGTTTACACGGCGGATCGCGTCCTGATCGGCGAGTTCGGCGAAGAACGCCGCAACGTGCTGCGCTTCAATGAAATCCCGGATGTCATGAAGTCCGCGGTGCTGGCCGCCGAAGACGACCGTTTCTACCAGCACGGCGGCATCGACTGGATGGGCGTGGTGCGGGCCGGCCTGACCAACCTGATCAGCATGTCCAAGACGCAGGGCGCCAGCACGATCACGATGCAGGTCGCGCGCAATTTCTACCTGTCGTCCGAAAAGACCTATTCGCGCAAGTTCTACGAACTGCTGCTGACCTTCAAGATCGAATCCGAGCTCACCAAGGACCAGATCCTTGAGCTCTACATGAACCAGATCTACCTGGGCCACCGCGCCTACGGCTTCGCGGCCGCGTCGCGCACGTATTTCGGCAAGCCGCTGTCTGAAGTCACCCCGGCCGAAGCCGCGATGCTGGCGGGCATTCCCAAGGCCCCCTCGCGCTTCAACCCGATCGCCAACCGCCCCCGCGCCGAACTGCGCCAACGCTACGTGCTGGGACGCATGCATTCGCTGGGCTACCTGACCGAACCCGAATACAAGCAGGCGATGGCCCAGCCCATCGTCATGAAGTCGGCTGAAGGCACGCCGGCAGGCGGCTACTCCATCCATGGCGAGTACGTGGCTGAACTGGCGCGCCAGTTGCTGTTCAACGTGTACCAGGACAACGTCTATTCGCGCGGCATCAACATCTACACCACCGTGCAGTCCAAGGACCAGGAAGCGGCCTACCGCGCCGTGCGCGAGGGCGTGCTCGAATACACGCGCCGCGCCCCCTACCCCGGCCCCGAGGAACAGCTGGACCTGCCCCCGGGCACCGAGAACAACCCCGCCGCCCTGGACGAGTTCCTGGATGGCGTGTTCGACAAGTTCTCCGACAGCGGCGACCTGCTGACCGCGGTGGTGCTGTCCGCCAGCCCCACCGAAGTGAAGCTGGCGCGCAGCTCGCGCGAAATCATCACCGTCACCGACAAGAAAGTGCTGGGCGTGGTTGCCCGCGCGCTGAACGACAAGGCCAAGCCGGATCAGCGCATCAAGCGCGGCTCCGTGGTCTATATCCGCAAGTTCGGCGACAACTGGGAAATCATCAACCTGCCTTCGGTGCAGGCTGCCTTCGTGGCGCTGTCGCCGCAGGACGGCGCCATCCGCGCCATGGTGGGCGGCTTCGACTTCTACCGCGGTAACTTCAACCGGGTCACGCAGGCCTGGCGCCAGCCCGGCTCGAACATCAAGCCCTTCGTGTACGCGGCGGCGCTGGAGCGCGGCCTGACGCCCGCCACGCAGATCTCGGACCAGCCCTTCATGCTGTCTGCCGAGCAGACCGGCTCCAAGGCCTGGCAGCCCAAGAACGACGGCAACCAGTACGAACCCATGCTGACCCTGCGCCAGGGCCTGTACCGGTCCAAGAACATGGTGTCGATCCGCATCCTGCAAGCCATCAGCCCGCAGTACGCGCAGGACTACCTCACCCGCTTCGGCTTCGACAAATCCCGCTGGCCGGCCGTCCTGCCGCTGGCGCTGGGCGCTGGCGGGGCCACGCCCCTGCAGGTCGTCAACGGCTACAGCGTGTTCGCGAACGGCGGTTACCGCGTCACCCCCTACCTGGTCGACCACGTCACCGACCGCGCCGGCAAGGTCCTGATGCAGGCCCAGCCCGTTGTGGCTGGCGACGCCGCCGCGCGCGCCATCGACCCGCGCACCGCCTGGGTCATGGACGACATCCTGCGCGGCGTCACCGTCAACGGCACCGCCTATCCCACTCCCATTAGATTGTCGGAAAATGCCCCTCTCTCCTCAATGATGAGCGAGAAAATGAGAAAAAAACTGCTGCACCAAAAAGAGTTACTCAATGAGGTCATCTACAACACTCTCTATTTACCCGAAGATCGTCCCTTAGAAAAGCGCATCCGCCAATTGGATGTGGACAATGCCCTCAAAACAGAACTTCAACACAACGGCATT
>ENA-OWLM01000646-OWLM01000646.1-metagenome-genome-assembly--contig:-NODE-646-length-13256-cov-3.036437_pt1 | contig 13256 bp, 15 predicted proteins | sample MGYA00245349_ERZ651102 | MGnify/ENA primary metagenome ERZ651102 (study PRJEB26857, sample SAMEA4031759) | metagenome | biome: human; feature: oral; material: saliva | place: Philippines | collected 2014... | reverse complement strand
GCAGAAAGGTGCGGCGGTCGATACCGCGGCGGTCGATACCGCGGCGGTCGACACCGCGGCGGTCTGAGTCTTCGCGATCGTCGTCGTGGCGGCGTGTCATTTCTGCACCAGGTATTCGGGGGTGGCGGCCACCAGCATGATGGCGGCTCGCACCCGGTCGCGCGGCCGGTCGGGCGGCAGCGTGGCCACGGCTTTGGCGATCGAGGCCGCGGTGCGCTGGCTGAAGGCGTCGCCCGCCAGCAGCAGCGCCACGCGCGCCACCAGCGCGTCGGGGTCCCGGGCCAGCGCGATTTCGGGCGTGTAGGACGTCTGCAGGTCTTCCCAGCCGCGGTCCGCATAGATCGCAAGAAAGTTCAGGTAGCCGGCGATGCTGGTCTCGTCCGTGATCTGCAGTTCGGGCGCCACCAGATGCCTGCGGGCCAGTTCGGTCACCGGCGGCACGTAGCGGGGGCGGAAGAAGTTGAACACGGTCGCCGACCGCAACGGGCTTTGCGCCAGGCGGATCGTGTTGTCGGTGGTGTCCGGCATCGCCCATTCGCCATTGTTGGAATTGGCGCCGAAAGCCCGCGCCCAGCCCGAAAACCGCAGGATGGGTTCGCGCACCTTGCCCCAGTATGGCGAGTCCAGATCCGGCTGACGGGCCTCCGGATCCAGCAGGATGGCGCGCACCACCGCCTTCAGGTTGCCGCGCCGGCCCTTGCCGTCGTCGTTGAACACGGCGGACACGCGGCCGACATAGGCGGGGCTGGGATTGCTGGTCACCATGCGCTGGATGAGCTGCATGCCGATGAAGGGCCCGACATTGGGGTGGGCGCAGATGACGTCCATGGCGCGCTTGAGGGACAGGTGCCCGTCCGTGCCCGGCGGGATGACCGCGCCCAGGAAGCGCTTTTCCGACATCGAATGCAGCGCATTGTTCAGCGCCATGGGCCGCCGGTGGAATTCCACGTCCGTTTCCGGTCCGTTGATGTCCCATCCGGTGAACACCTTGGCCAGGCCCTGCACGTCCGCATTGGTGTAGGTCTCGACGGGCTTTCCCCGGACCAGCCGGACCGTGCCGTCCTGTTCCAGTTCCAGCAGCCCGATGCTGAACAGCTGCATGACCTCGCGCGCGTAGTTTTCATCGGGATGGCGGCCGGTTTTGGGATCTTCCTTGCGGTTGCCGCGATAGGTCAGCATGCAGCCCATGGACAGGTTGCGCGTCACGGCGGTCAGCAGGTCCTGGTAGTTGCCGAGCGCGTGCTCGGCCAGCAGGTCCATGAATCCCGCCGCGCCGAACAGCGGCCAGGACGCCGTGATGGACGATACCCCGAGGACGAAGATCTCCGACAGCGAAAACGCCACGCGCGTGCGCACCTGGTCGGGCGCGCTGATGAATTTGCGCCACAGCGTGGAGTCTAGCGGCGCATTGATGCCGTTGCCCTTGAACGCCTCCGTGTTTTTCTGCTTCTGCAGCAGCCAGTCGAAGTGGGTCTGGGACGCAGGCATGGCAAGCTGCGCGTCCAGCCAGGCCGCGTAGCCGACCCGCGTCACGGCGTCGATGTCCGCCGGCGTGGGGCCGAACGTGGCCTGCGCCAGAAAGCGCGAGGCCTGGCCTGGAGTGGGGGATGCGGACTGCGGCGCAGCCGCTGACGGCGTAGCGGACATGCGCAGGCACCTCGTCGAATGCGACAACCTACGGTACTAAATGCCCGGCGCGGGCTTCAATACCGTCATTCGGATGAGGGACTACGCCAAATGCATGAGATCGCGGGGCGAATGCCCCGCGTCTGACCTTACACGGAACGCGTGATGCCGCCGTCGATGCGGATGTTCTGGCCGGTGATGTAGGACGAGGCGTCCGACGCCAGGAACGCGATCAAGTCCGCCACTTCCTGCGACGTGCCATAGCGGCCCATCGGGATGCGCGTGCGGCGGTCTTCTTTTTCGGGCAGGCTGTCGATGAAACCCGGCAGCACGTTGTTCATCCGCACGTTGTGCTGGGCGTATTCGTCCGTGAAGACCTTGGTGAAGGCGGCCAGCCCGGCGCGGAACACGCCCGACGTCGGAAACAGCGCCTCGGGCTCGAAGGTGGCGTAGGTGGAAATGTTGACGATGGCGCCGGACTTCTGCTTTTGCATGACGGGGGCGACCAGGCGCGTGATGCGCACGACGTTCAGCAGGTAGAACTCCATGCCCAGGTGCCAGTCGTCGTCGCTGAGTTCCAGTAGCGGGCCCTTGGGGCCGTGGCCCGCGCTGTTGACCACGGCGTCGATTCGGCCCCACTTCTGCAGCGTGGCGTCCACCAGCCGGGACAGGTCCTCGGGCGAACGGTTCGAGCCGGTGACGCCCAGGCCGCCGAGTTCCTGCGCCAGGGTCTCGCCCTTGCCGGACGACGACAGTATTGCGACGCGGTATCCGTCCGCCGCCAGCTTGCGCGCCGCCGCGGCGCCCATGCCGCTGCCAGCCGCCGTAAGGACCGCCACCTTTTCCGTGCTCATGTTCGCTCCAGTGTGTCGAATTCGGGAACGGCCATTGTAGGGGCGCGTGCCCGATCCATCACCGTCACGCAGCCTGTCGGGCGCCGGTGTGGGCTCAATCGTCGAAGCGGCTGCGGGTGACGGCGCCCGACTGCGGGTCGACGCGCAGCTTGACGCGCTGGCCCTGCGGGTCGTAGGCCTTGACCTCATAGCCATGCTTGCTGGAACGCTCGATCTCGGAAATGTTGCGGTAGCCGGCCGCTTCCATCTTGTCGTAGACCTGGCGGATCGTCAGCATCGGGGCCGCCGCGGCCGGCGCTGCTGCGGTCGTGGGCGCCGCGCCGGATTGCGCAAGCGCCGGGACGCCCGCGACGAGCGAGCACGTGCCGATTGCCAGGGCTGCCAGGGTTTTCTGAATGCGCGTCATGAGGTGAATCTCCTTGGAGTGTCGGAAGAAAAGCGTCGGAAGGGACGCGGGCCGTCTTTACGACCCTGGAAGCATTGTTGAATAGCGCGCATGAACCCTTTCTGAAGCCGCCGTTCATGTCAGGTTCATCCGCCGCGCGGTATAAACGGGACTCGTCCACCCTGGAGGTCCGGCGCTGCGGCGCTGCGGAAAACGGCATGAATCTGAGTCGGCGCGTCGGCGTCTTGCTGTCTGGCTGCGCGCTGGCGCTGGCCCTGGCCGTCGGGCCGGGCAGCGGCGCGGCCGGCGAAAGCGATCACGAACGCGCGCGCCAGGGCCTGGAGGCCGGCAAGGTGCTGCCCTTGGGGGCGGTGCTGGACATCGTCGAGCGCGAGTTCCCGGGGCAGGTGGTCAAGGTCGAATTCGAAGAGGAAGATGACGAGTTCATCTACGAAATCCGCGTGCTGCAAAGCGGCGGAGGCATCCTCAAGCTGGAGATCGACGCGCGCGACGGCACGGTGATTTCCGCCAAGGGGCGCGACATCAAATTCAAGAGCAGGGACTGATGCGGATACTGGTGGTCGAAGACGAGCCCACGCTGGCCGGCCAGCTTGCCGAGGCGCTGCGCGGCGCCGGCTACACGGTGGACGAAGCGGCGGACGGTGAATCGGCGCATTTCCTGGGCGATGTAGAAGCGTTCGACGCGGTGGTGCTGGACCTGGGGCTGCCGGTCATGGACGGGCTGACCGCGCTGAAGCGGTGGCGCGCCGCCGGCCGCAATATGCCGGTGCTCATCCTGACGGCGCGGGACAGCTGGCACGAGAAGGTGACGGGCATCGACGCGGGCGCCGACGACTACCTGGCCAAGCCTTTCCACATGGAAGAACTGCTGGCGCGCGTGCGCGCGTTGTTGCGGCGCACTACGGCGCACGCCAGCGCGCAGTGGCGCTGCGGTCCGCTGATGCTGGATACGCGCCATGCCAGGGTCACCGTCGACGGACAGGCGCTGAACCTGACCAGCCACGAGTTCAAGGTGCTGTCGGTGCTGATGCAGCGGGCGGGCGAAGTCGTTTCCCGCGCCGAGCTGACCGAACACATTTATGCGCAGGACTTCGACCGCGATTCCAACACGATCGAGGTCTTCATCGGCCGCCTGCGCAAGAAGCTGCCGCCCGACACCATCGAAACCGTGCGCGGGCTGGGCTACCGCCTGGCGGCGCAAAAATGAAGGCGCGGCGGGCAGGCCTGGCGGGATCGCTGCGGCTGCGGCTGCTGGCCGGAACGCTGGCCTGGATCGTGGCGTCCGTGGCGCTGGCGGGCTGGGGCCTGGCCAGCCTGTTCCGCCAGCACATCACGCAGCAATTGCAGTCCGAGCTGACGCTGCATCTGAATCAGCTCACCGCCTCCGTCAACGTGGACGCGGACGGGCGCCCCGTCGTTGCTCCGCCGCTAAGCGATCCGCGCCTGGAGCAGCCCCTGTCGGGTCTGTACTGGCAGATCGACCGGCTGCCCGATGGCTTGCGGCCCGCCGCCGCGGGCGTGGCGCGCTCGCGGTCGCTGTGGGACCAGACGCTGGCCGTGCCGGCACCCGCGGCGGGCCAGGAGCAGGACCAGGACCAGGCGCAGGACATCGGGGGCCCGGAAGGGCGCAAGCTGGCCGCGCTGACGCGGGTCCTGAAGCCGGCCGAAGAGGACGCCGCGCCGCTGCGCCTGATCGTGGCGGCCGACCGGCGGGTGCTGGCCGAACCCATCGGCCGGTTCAACCGGATGCTGGCCATCGCGCTGGGCGTACTGGCGGCGGGACTGACGCTGGCGGCGGTGGTGCAAGTGTTTGTCGGCCTGCGACCGCTGGCCCTGTTGCGGCGACAGCTGGCTGCGCAGAATGCCGGCGGCAGCAGCCGCATCGAAGGGCGCTTTCCCAGCGAAATCCAGCCGCTGGTCGACGACTTCAACAAGGTGCTGGCCATGAATGCCGATATCGTCCAGCGCGCGCGCACGCAGGCCGGCAATCTGGCGCACGCGGTCAAGACGCCGCTGGCCATCCTGGCCAACGCGGCCGCGCGCGAAGATCCGGCGCTTGCCGCGCTGGTGCGTGAACAGGTCGGCGCCGCGAACCGCCAGATCGACCACCATCTGGCGCGCGCCCGGGCCGCGGCGTCATCCAGCGCCGCCGACAGCCGCACGCCCTTGCAGGCGCCGGTGCAGGGGCTGCTGCGTGCCATGCAGCGCCTGCATGCCCAGCGCGGCCTGATCATCGAGGCGGCGGCTTTTCCGCCCGACATGGTGTTCCGGGGCGAGGCGCAGGACCTGCAGGAAATGCTGGGCAATCTGCTGGACAACGCCTGCAAATGGGCGCACAAGCGGGTAAGGCTGTCCGCGGCCCACGCGGGGCCGGGCAGGCTGCTGATCCACATCGAGGACGACGGGTCCGGCATCGAGGACCACGAGCGCGAACGCATCTTCCTGCGCGGCGTGCGCGTGGACGAACAGCAGCCCGGATCGGGGCTGGGCCTGGACATCGTGCGCGATCTGGCGGGCACCTACGGCGGCGAGGTGCGCGCCGACCGTTCCCCGCTGGGCGGGCTGAGAGTGTCGCTGTGGCTGCCGGCCGCATGAGGCCGGCGTATTTTTCCTACTTCACCAGCGTCACGGGCATCTGCGCCAGCTGCACCACCTGATTGGCCACCGAGCCGATGAAAATATTGGCCAGCGTACCGTTGCCGCGCGTGCCCATGACGATGCGCTCGCAGCCGTGGTCATTTGCGTAGCCGGCGATTTCGGTTGCCGCGTGCCCGAAGACGACGTGGCTCACGTGGTCGACGCCGGCGGCGCCCAGCAGCTTGCGCGCCTCTTCGCCGGCCTCCTGGCCTTCGCGGGTGCAGAAGTCGTCGATCATTTCCTGCGTGATCATGCGCGACAGGCCGGCGCGGCCGCGCGGCGGCGTCTGCACGTTGATCAGGTGGATGCGCGCGGATTCGGCGCCCTGGGCCAGGCGGCGGGCGTACACGACGGCGCGGTCGGCGTTTTCGGAGCCGTCGACGGGAACGAGGATGTTCAGCATGGGAGCTCCTTTGCCTTACTTGACCAGCGTGACGGGCAGTTCCGTCAGGGACAGCACGCCCGTGGCGACGGAGCCCATGAACAGGGCCGATACCGAACCCAGCCCGCGCGTGCCCATGAAGATCTCGTTGGCGCCGGTGTCGCCGGCCACACGCGCGATGGTTTCCGCGGCGGCGCCGGTTTCGATGTGGATCTCGAACGGCACGCCCGCCTGATCCAGCAGGGCGCTGGCGGCCTGCACCGCGGCCTGGGCTTCTTCGGCGTGATAGGCGTCGATCTCCGCCTGCGACAGGCCGCTACTGAACTTGCCCGATTGCAGCGGCACCTGGACCGTCAGCAGGTCTACGCGCTCGATGGGATCGTAGCGGCGGGCTTCAAGAAGCGCCTTGACCGCATTGAGCGCGGTCTCGGAACCGTCGACGGGAATCAGGATGCGTTTCATGGGCGTCTCCTTTGTTTGGCGGGCGGCGGGGCATTCCAATGTATCTCAATTATTCGCCGAACCGGCCTGCGTCGAGATGCGTGCAATCAAGCCACTGCCGATCAGCGCCACGCGTCCGGCACCGTGCCCGCGCTCAGCGGCTGCCCCAGCAGCCGGCTGGCCTGCGCCGCCAGGGAGTCCGCGGCGCCTGTGGTTTCCAGCAGCAGCGCTCCCGCACCCTCGCCGCGCAGCAGGCCGCGTTCCTGCAACTGGTGGCGCAGCCAGCGCGCCACGGGCGCGCCGGTTTCCAGCAGGGGCACGCCCGGGCCGGCGGCGGCCTGGATCAGATCGCGCAGGAACGGAAAATGGGTGCAGCCCAGCACCAGCACGTCGGCGCCCGCCTGGCGCAGTTCCGTCACGGGGGCGCGGACCGCGGCCTCGGCGTCGGGGCCGGTCAGCTCGCCTTGCTCGACCAGCCGCACCCATTGCGGACAGGGCCGCAGCAGGATGCGCACCTCCGGCGCCTCGCGTTGCACCAGCGCGGCGAATTTGGGGCTGGCCAGCGTTCCTGTGGTCGCAAACACGCCGACCACGCCGGAGTGCGTCAGGTGCGCGGCGGGCTTGATCGCGGGCTCCACGCCGATGATGACCAGGCCGGGGTGGCGCCGCCGCAGCAGGGCGATCGCGGCGGCCGTGGCCGTATTGCACGCCACCACCATCGCGCGGGCCTGGCGCGACACGAAATAGTCGGCGATGGCGCAGGCGCGCCGTTCGACGAAGTCCTGCGACTTTTCCCCGTATGGCACGTGGGCGGAGTCGGCCACGTACAGCAGCCGCTCGTGGGGCAGGGTGTCGCGGATCGCGCGCAGCACGCTCAGGCCGCCGACGCCGGAGTCGTACACGCCGATGGGGGATTCGGAAAGCATCGCGAGTGAAAAATGGGGAATGCGGTTGGCGGCAAGTGTAGCGCCGGGAGCCTGCGCGTCAGGCCGCCTGGAACGCCTGCCGCTGCCGCCGCGTCTCGTCGATCAGCTTGCTGGCGGCGCCGGACAAGGGCGCGTCGCGCCAGATCAGGTTCAGCGGGGCGCGAAATTGCGCCGGATGGGTCACGCTGACGTACACCACGCCCTCGATGTTCACGCGGCGCAGCGACGCCGGCACCAGCGACACGCCTAGTCCTGCGGCCACCAGGCTCAGCGTGGACAGCATGCGCGGCGCCTCCTGTTCGACCCGGGGGCTGAAGCCTTCGGCGCTGCACGCCGCGATGATGGCGTCGTACAGCCCCGGGCCGCTATGGCGCCGATACAGGATAAGCGATTCGTCCGCCAGTTCCGACAGCGCGATGCGCTTGGGCGCGCGGCCCTTCACGGCGGGGTGGTCCGCGGGAAACGCCGCCAGCATGGCTTCTTCAAGCACGGTTTCCATCATGATGCCGCGGTCTGCGCCCTGGGCGCCGCGGATGAAGGCCACGTCCACGCGCCCCTCGGCCACCGCCTCCCGCAGTTCGCCGGTGCTGCTTTCTTCCAGCACCAGGCGCACGTGCGGCGCGCTTTCCCGGAAACGCCGGATGACCGACGGCACGAACGGGTGAAACGCGGCGGACCCCGTGAAGCCGACTGTCAGCCGGCCCGCTTCGCCCATCGACACGCGGCGCACGCCGTCCACCGCCTGATCCACCATCGCGATGATGTTGCGGGCGTCGTCCAGCAGCGCGCGGCCGCTTTCGGTGAGCTCCATGCCGCGCGGCAGGCGGTGGAACAACGTGACGCCCAGCTCCTGTTCCAGCACGCGGATCTGCTGGCTGAGCGGGGGCTGGCGGATGCCCAGCCGGGCCGCGGCCTTGGTCAGGTGGGACTCTTCGGCCACGGCCAGGAAGTAGCGCAAAAGCCGCAAATCTACGGATGCCATATGCTGTCGATATGAATATTTAACCAGTCATATATTAGACATTATCTTTCTCGAAGAGTAGGCTGCAATCTCGTTATCCACCCGTGGCGCGGCTCCGCGCCAGACCCTCGCCGGCCGCGCGCCGGCAATAAAAAAATGATGAACGCAGCACTTTCCACCGAAGAGGCCAGCTTGCGGCCTCCCCCCACTTGCGGCCAGCTGTTCTATGGTTTTCTCATGCTGGGGCTTACCGCCTTCGGCGGCGCCTTGCCCCTGGCGCGCCGCATGGTCGTCGAAAAGCACCGCTGGCTGACCGGCGCGGAATTCACCGAACTGCTGGGCCTGTGCCAATTCCTGCCGGGCGGCAACATCATCAACCTGTCCGTCGCGCTGGGCATGAAGTTCCGCGGGCCGCGCGGCGCCTTCGCCGCGATCATGGGCCTGATCCTGGCGCCGTCGATCATCGTCGTCATGCTGGGCATGGTGTACGACCGCTTCCAGAATGACCCCAACATCCAGCACCTGTTCGCGGGCCTGGCCGCTGCCGCGGCCGGGCTGCTGATCTCGATGGCGGTGAAAGTCGGCATGCCGGTCATCAAGCGCCGCGACTGGCTGGCCGGCGTCGTCGCCACCGCCTGCTTCATCGCCATCGCCGTGCTGCGCATCCCGCTGTTGCCGACCATGGCGGTCATGACGCCGCTTAGCATCCTGATGGTCTGGAGGCAGCGCCGATGATCCACACGCTGATTGCCCTCGTCCTGATCTTCTCGGAACTGTCGGTGCTGGCCTTCGGCGGCGGGAACACCATCCTGCCCGAGATGCAGCGCCAGGTCGTCGACGTCCACGGCTGGATGAGCGCGGCCGACTTTTCCGCGCTGTTCGCACTGGGCCAGGCGGCGCCGGGCCCCAACCTGATGGTCGTCACACTGGTCGGCTGGCACGTGGCAGGCTGGGCCGGCATGCTGGCCACCACCATCGCCAAGTTCGGTCCTTCCTCCCTCATCACCATCCTCGCGCTCGGCCTGTGGGAACGGTTCAAGGACCGCCCCTGGCGCGGCGTCATCCAGGCCGGCATCTTCCCGATGACGGTCGGGCTGGTCGCGGCCAGCGCCTCGCTCATCACCGAGGCGTCCGTGCACACCTGGCTGCTGGGCGCCATCACCGCCATCGTGGCCGTGCTGGGCAGCGCCACCCGTATCCATCCGCTTTGGCTGCTGTTTGGCGGCGCGCTGGCCGGTTTGCTTGGTATCGGTTAGCGTAAGGGCCTGTGCAAGGCTGATCGGGCCCGGGACAAGCCCCGGGCCTTGCCGCCGCCAGGAGCCCGCCATGCAGCCGCCCAAGGATGACGACCCCCCCTCCGGATCCTCCGGCGCAGACCGTCTGCCGTTCTTTCACGCGCACCGGCGCCTGATGCTGTGCGCCGTCTTGCTGCTGGCGGTGGGGGGAACCTTGTATGCCCTGGGCATTACGGCCAGCCTGGCCGTGCTGCTCGGCTTCGACGCCGGCGCGCTGGTGTTCCTGGTGCTCACCGCCCGCGTGTTCGGCAGGACCAGCCCCGCCTCCATGCGGCTGCATGCGCGCCAGCAGGACGTGGGCCGCCAGGGCGTGCTCTGGAGCAGCGTCGCGCTGTCGTGCATGGTGCTGGTCGCCCTGTGGGTGGAGCTGCGCGCCGACAGCAACGCGGGCGCCTTGGTCGACATGCTTGCCGCCGCCGCGACTATCGTGCTGTCCTGGCTGTACATGAACATGATCTACGCGCTGCACTATGCGCACGGCTACTACGGGCACCGCAACGCCATGCACAAGGGCCTGGAGTTTCCGGGCACGGACGAGCCGGACTACTGGGATTTCGCGTACTTCTCGCTGGTGCTGGGCATGACGTTCCAGGTGTCGGACGTGCAGATCGTCAATCGAAGGATGCGGCGCATGGCGATGACGCACGGGGTGATCGCATTCTTTTTCAACGTATTCATCATTGCGATCAGCGTGAACGTGGCGGCGGGGAGGGCGTAGGGGTGGCACGGTCCGGCCGGGGTGTTGACATCAAACCGACCAACTAGTAGATTGGTCGCCATTCCTGCTGCAAGCCCGCCGCGCATGCCGGAAATTTCCGCGCCGGCGCCTTGCCTGCGCGCCGCAGACCAACCCGAACTTCCCCATGACTCTGGAACTCTCCCCCCGCGCCAATGAAATTGTCGAGCAGACCAGGCTGTTGCTCGCCGAGGGCGGCTATCACGGGTTCAGCTATGCCGATGTGTCCGAGCGCGTGCGCATCGGCAAGCCCAGCATCCACCATCATTTCCCCACCAAGGCCGACCTGGTGCTCACCGTGGTCGTGCGGCACCGCGAACAGTCGCGCGAGGGCCTGGCGGCGCTGGACCAGCATGTCGAGGACCCGCAGGCGCGGCTGACGGCCTACACCGATTATTGGGCCAAGTGCATCCGCGAGGGCACGTCGTCCATGTGCATCTGCGCGATGCTGGCGGCAGAAGCGCCCATGATCCCGCAGGAGATCGCCGCCGAGGTGCGCGCCTATTTCCATGACCTGACGGCATGGATCGCCGCCGTGCTCAAGAAGGGCGCGGCGCAGGGGCAGTTCCATCTGCGCGATAGCGCGCAGGTCGAGGCCCAGTCCTTCATGTCCACGGTGCACGGGGCGATGCTGACCGCGCGCGCCTTCAATGATCCCAAGGCTTTCGCCTCGATTGCGCGGGCAGCGATCAGGCAACTGGCTGTCCCGGCCTGACCGCCTGGCGACGCGCGCTTCGGCGCGCGTTTTTTATACGCCCATTGTCGACCAACTAGTTGGTTGTTGATATCAAGGAGTCACTTCCATGCCGCATCCGATTTCCACCCTGGGGGCTGCGCACACCCTCATCAGCCTGGTTCCCGCCGTTGCCGGGGCATACAGCTTCGTGCGCTATCGCCGCATCGAACCCGCCACGCGCGCCGGCAAGATCTATCTTGGCGGCCTGCTGCTGGCGGTGCTGACCTCGTTCGGCCTGTCCAGCAGCGGCGGCTTCAATGTCGGCCACGCGCTCGGCATCATGGCGCTATTGGCGATCGCGGGGGCGCTGCTCGCACCCAGATTGCCCCCGCTGGCGCGCGTGCACCCCTATCTCTCGCAGTTGGGTTTCACGTTCAGCTTCTTTCTGCTGTGGGTGCCCGGGATCAACGAAACCCTGACGCGCTTGCCGGTGGCGCATCCCCTGGCCGACGGACCGCAATCGCCGTTGGTGCGCGGCGCGCTGGCGGCATGGTTGGGCATATTCGTGGCGGGCGCGGCGCTGCAGGGCTTGTGGCTGCGCCTGCAGCGCCGAAGGGCGCGTGGCTGACATCGCGCCCGGCTCGGCCTTAGAACGTGCCGCGCACGGTCAGCGTCGCGTTGCGGGGATCGCCGTAGAAGCTGCCCCAGCCCGGCGCGCCGATGGTCTGGTAGTAGGTCTTGTCGAAGATGTTGTTCACATTCAACGCCGCCGACCAGTGCTTATTGATCTGGTAGCCGACCCGCGCGTTCCAGACCGCGTACGACCCTTGCGACACCTTGACGCCGCGCGTCTCGGTGTAGCTGCCGGTCTGGTAGTTCACGCCCGCGCCCAGCGACCATGCGGACAGGTTTCCGGGCAGGCGATAGTCCGACCACAGGCGCAGGATGTGCTTGGGCGTGACGGTGCGGCCGAAGTTGGTGGTCGTCACGGTCGTGTCGTCCAGGAACTTCAGCGTATTGAAGGTGTAGCCCGCAAACAGCTGCCAGCCCGGCGCCACTTCGCCGCTGATCTCGGCATCCAGGCCCTGGCTGCGCACCTTGCCGGACGACAGGTAGCAGATGTCGCCGACCGTGCAGTTGCCGACCAGGTCCTGCTGCGCGCGGTTTTTCTGGTCGATGCGGAACAAGGCCACGGACGTATTGACGCGGCCGTCCAGCAGTTCGCCCTTGATGCCCACCTCGTAGTTCTTGCCCACGATCGGATCCAGCACCTTGCCCGACGCGTCCAGCGAATTCTGCGGCTCGAAGATCTGCGCATAGCTGACGTAGCCGGACCATTGCGGATTGAATGCATAGATCAGGCCGCCGTACGGCGTGACGACGCCGTTGTCCTTGTAGGGGTCAGAGTATTGCTCGCCGCTGTCGCGGTAGCGGCTGGTGTTTTCGTACCAGCTGACGCGCGCGCCCGCCACCAGCGTCAGCGGGTCGGCCAGGCTGAAACGCCCGACGCCGTAGACGCCCGTCTGCTTCATTTTTACGACCGTCGCGGCGCTGCGGTAGGCGTTTTCGCGCATCCAGTCGTCGGACGGTTCCGGCACATGATGGTCCGGATTCCACACATTCACGGCGCGGTTCAGGCGATTGAGCGCAAAGTCGTTCTTGCTGGTCAGTTCATTGATGCTGGCGCCGAAGCTCACGGAATGCTTGCGGCCCAGCGCCTCGAAGGCGCCATCCACGTCCAGGTTCAGTGCCTTGTTGTGGGTCGAAAGGTCGAACAGGCCGGCGTACAGCATGGGCCCGAGCCCCGTTTGCGGGTTCACCGCGCCTTCAGTGAAGGCGTACTTCGAATCATTGGATTCCTGCGTGGATGTGCCCGTCAGCCGCAGCGACCAGTCCTTGTTGAAGCGATGCGCCAGTTCGGCGAACACGCTGGTCTGCTTGCCGTTCCAGCGGTTCCAGTCCTGTCCCAGCGAGGTCGACCGCTTCAACCCGATGTCGTCGCCGTTGGAATAGTGGGGCAGGCCGTGGAAGAACGGCGTGGACCGCAGCTCTTCATAGCTGACGCCGCCCGTCAGCGTGGTGGCGGGTCCCAGGTCGTAGCTCAGCACGCCGTACAGCACGCCGGTGCGGCTGTCGGCGCCGTCGTAGAAGTAGTCGCGGTCGTTGTAGCTGGCCACGCCGCGGGCGCGCAGCGTGCCCGATTCATTCAGGGGGCCGGTGGCGTCGATGTCGGCCCGGTAGTTGTTCCATGAGCCGCCGCTGGCCAGCATCTGCACCTGGCTTTCGGCCAGCGGACGCTTGCGCACCAGGTTCACG
>ENA-OWLM01000645-OWLM01000645.1-metagenome-genome-assembly--contig:-NODE-645-length-13272-cov-3.498071_pt1 | contig 13272 bp, 10 predicted proteins | sample MGYA00245349_ERZ651102 | MGnify/ENA primary metagenome ERZ651102 (study PRJEB26857, sample SAMEA4031759) | metagenome | biome: human; feature: oral; material: saliva | place: Philippines | collected 2014... | reverse complement strand
GGTGCGCTCCTGCCAGCCCTGCTCCAGGCCCACCAGCAGGCGATGCTCGACGGGGCCGGTCTGCAGCAGGCCTTCGGCCTCGGTGTTGCTGGTGAGGCTGCTGGCCTTGAGATCTTGCTGCCAGCGGGCGCGGGTCACCTTGTCCCCCTTGACGCTGGTGACATAGGTGTTGTCGAACTGGCTGTCGAGGGTGGTGTAGCCGAGCTGCTGGCGCAGCTGCCACTGATCGTTCAGATCCCAGGTGAAGCGGGAGCGGGTGGACTGGGCCAGGTCATCGATGAAGTCGCGGCGGGTGTCGCTGTAGACGCTCTCGATGGGGACGTCGGCCGGGCGACCATTGACGCCGGGGATGCCGCGATCCGGGGTGCGGTCGTGCTCGTTGCGCTCGTACTGCACCAGCCAGTTCAGGCTGTCGCTGATCTCCCAGTTGACGGAAGGGGCGAGCAGGGTGCGCTTGCTGGTCACGTCGTCGCGGAAACTCTCCTTGTCCTCCTGAGCCAGGTTGAGGCGCAGTTGCACCCGTTCACCCGCCTCGCCGTTGAGGTCGGCGGCGAAACGTCGGCTGTCGAAGCTGCCGATGCGGGCGGTGACGCTGGAGGCCTGCCCCTTCTGGGGCGTCTTGCTGACCCGGTTGACGATGCCGCCGGTGCTGCCGCGGCCGTAGAGCACGGCGGCCGGTCCCTTCAGCACCTCGACCCGCTCGATGTTGCCAAGGTCGCGGGTGTACTGCATGTCGTCGCGCAGACCGTCCAGATAGAAGTCGTTGCTGGCGCTGAAGCCGCGGATGTTGACCCCGTCGAAGCGGGTGTCGCCGCTGGCGTTGACGCCCGGGATGCCGGTCAGGGCCTCGCTCAGGGTGGGCTGGCCGTAGGCGGTCAACTCGCTCGCCTTGACGCTGTCGATGGTCTGGGGCACCAGCTTGGCCGGGGTGTTGGTACGGGTGGCCGTGGCGACCTCCTCGTGCTGGCTGCGTTTGCCAACCACGGTGAGGGTTTCGTCTTCGGCGCGGGCGCTGGCACAGAAGGCCAGCAAGGCGACGCCCAGCAGGGCGCGCGGGGAGTTGGAGTTATGCATCTAGGTGTGACTCTTGTCGACCTGTTGGCCTGAACTTATTGATTTATTTGTAGTTATTGATGTCCCCAGTGCTGGGGGATGCCAATGATATTGATTTTCATTTGCCTTGCAAGGAGAAGATGTAAGAAAACTACATGGATGGAGCAGGAGGGGATGACAGGCCCTCACCGGGCGGGGGGATCCGCCTTGGTGCCGGCGGGCGGCCCGGTTACCATGGCGACACGACGCCGCCGGCGTACCGCTCACGACAGGGACAGGGAGAGAGACATGGTAGAGATCATCCGGGCCGATCTGCACGACAGCCGCCACGGGGAGGCGCTGATCGCGCTGCTGGACGAATATGCCAGGGACGAGATGGGGGGCGGGACCGCCCTGGCCGACGAGGTGAAGGCCAATCTGGCCCGGGCCCTGGCGGATCGCCCCGGTGCCCACGTGCTGCTGGCCTGGGTGGATGGGGAGCCGGCCGGCGTGGCCACCTGCTTCGAGGGCTTCTCGACCTTCGCCTGCCAACCCCTGCTCAACCTGCACGACCTGGCGGTGCACCCGGCCCATCGCGGCCGCGGCATCGGCAAACGGCTGCTGGCCGAGGTGGAGCGGCTCGGCCGGGAGCTCGGCTGCTGCAAGCTGACTCTGGAGGTGCTGGAGGGCAACCGGGTGGCCCAGGCCGCCTACCGGGCGAGCGGTTTTGCGGGCTATGAGCTCACGCCCGAGGTGGGCCGGGCCCTGTTCTGGCAGAAGACGCTGGGGTAAGCCGAGCGGCAAACATGGCCTTCCTGACTTGCCTCCCGGGCTCGCAGCCCCTAGAGTGGCGCCAGCTGATTTCCTTCTTTCAACGGCCAGCCTTGGCCAGGTGAACGAGATGACCCTTTATGCCTCGGATCAACGCGTGACCCGAGTGAACTCCGTACAGATGTGCACGATGAAGCATTGTCCGGAGCCCGGGGAGGCCTGAGCCTCCCACCCATTCATCGTATTGCACCGGCCGGATCCCCTTTATCGCGGGATCCGGGCCCTTGCCGTACGACTGAACAAAGGCCATAGACGCTGCCTCGTCTATGGCCTTTTTTGTTGGCCCGCATCCAGGTTGCGGGCGCGAGACAGAGCAGAGGCCCGCCCGGGTTCTCTGCTTTTTTTATGGCCGGCGCTGGCCGACGGGTATGCTTGGCAAGGGCCGGGCCGCCGATCGGACAGGCTGGCAACATCCACGAGGAAGACGTGACATGTCACAAAATATCTATGACAACCCAGGTTTCTTTGAAGGCTATGCCCAGCTGCCCCGATCGCAGCAGGGGTTGGCGGGGGCCCCGGAGTGGCCGGCGCTGCAGGCCATGCTGCCGGCGCTGGCCGGCAAGCGGGTGCTGGATCTGGGCTGCGGTTATGGCTGGTTCTGCCGGGCAGCCAGAGAGCTCGGGGCTGCCGACGTGGTCGGTATCGATCTCTCCGCGAAGATGCTGGCGCGCGCCGCCGAGCTGACTCGGGATGAGGCCATCCGCTATCGGCAGGGGGATCTGGACGGTCTTGCGCTGTCCGATGAGCCTTTCGATCTCATCTACAGCTCCCTGGCGCTGCACTATCTGCCGGAAGTGGCGCCGCTGTTTGCGGAGATCCACCGTGCGCTGGTGGCGGGGGGAAGCCTGGTGTTCTCGGTGGAGCACCCCATCTTCACCAGCCCGCAGCCCCAGGGCTGGCTGGTGGACGGGGAGGGGCGCCGCTCCTGGCCCGTCAATGGCTACCAGGCCGAGGGCAAGCGGATCAGCAACTGGCTGGCGGACGGGGTGATCAAGTACCACCGCACCCTGGGCACCTACCTCAACGCGCTCATCGCCGCAGGATTCGAGATCCGCCGCGTGGAAGAGTGGGGGCCGACGGCGGCGCAGATCGCCGCCAACCCGGCCCTGGCGGAGGAGGCGGAACGCCCCATGCTGTTGCTGGTGTCGGTGCAAAAGCCCCTGGCCTGACGCAATAAAAAACGGCGCACAGAGGGATCTGCGCGCCGCGTCGTCAGATGGCTGCCGACTTAGAAGTCGTAGCGGGCTGCCAGCTGGAAGTCATCCTTGGTGTTCAGCTTGCCGCTGTCATTGCTGTCCAGATTGTTGATGCGGTACTCGCCGATGACGCGCAGGTTCTTGTTGAACTTGTACTGGGCACCCAGGGTGTAGTAGTCGATGGAGTCGTAGTCAGACTTGCCGGACTGCTCCACCTTCTGCTTGTTCCACAGGGCCATCAGGCCGAAGCCGTTCTCGAAGTTGTAACCCAGGGCCCCTTCCCAACCGGTGTGATCCTTGCCGGTGGCCAGGAAGTCGCTGCCGTCCGCATAGCTCAGGGCGGCGTAGAGGGCCTTGTTGTCGTACTTGGCGGAGAGCAGCCACAGCTTGGCATCCTCTTCACCGCTCTTGTCGCGGATACCCACGTTGTAGGCGGTACCCAGCGACAGGTTGAACGGGAAGGTGTAGGCCACGGCGGCACCGTAGGCGGCATCGCTGTCCTTGCTGGTGGTCTCTTCGGTGTCACCGCCGTCGAACTTGTAGCTGGTGTCGACCTGGAAGCCGTTGAACAGGCCGGAGTACTTCAGCACGGAGCCGGCGCGGTTGGTGGCGAAGGTGTCGGTCTTGGCGCCCAGCGCCTCGTTGCCGTAGCCGTCGGAGAGGGAGACGTCAGTCCAGTCGGCCAGGAAGCCCGGGGCCCCCTTCTGGCGACCGAAGGTCACTGTGCCCCAGTCTGCGCCCACCCCGGCGAAGGCCAGGCGGGTGCGCATGTTGTCGGAGTTCTCGCTGACAGTCTTCTCGCTGTCGTTGATGTAGATCTGCAGCTCATACTGCGCCAGCGCCTTGAGGCCCGGGTTGATCTCGCTCTCTGCCTTGGCGCCCAGGCGGACAAACTGGTTGGCACCCTGCTTGTCGCTGTATTCGTTCTTGATGTCACCGTTGGCATCCAGCTCTTTCTTCTCGCCGAAGAACTGGCCGGCGTAGATGCGACCGTACAGGTCGAGCAGGGTGCTGTCGTTCTTGTAGACTTCGACGGCTTGAGCCTGGAAGGCGGCGGTGAGTGCCAATGCGACTACTGTGAGCTTTTTCATCATGATCCCTTGTGTTGCAAGCTTCTGTTTTGAAAGACGGGGCCATGCTAGGAGGGGTAGATGACAGCGGGGTGACCGCACGGTGAACAAACCGTGTCGGTTTCATGTCAGCGGGATGAAAACCGCGATTTATGTGGCTGACCGCCACTTTTACGCGCAAAGGTTTGCCCTTGTGATAGAATGCCGCCCGTTTTTCGAGCTCCTAAGGTTGGATATGCGATGAGACGTGAACTGGCAATCGAATTTTCCCGAGTGACGGAAGCGGCGGCACTGGCTGGCTACAAGTGGCTCGGACGTGGTGACAAGAATATCGCCGATGGCGCGGCCGTGGCGGCCATGCGTCACATCCTCAATCAGATCCAGATCGATGGCGAGATTGTGATAGGCGAAGGGGAGATCGACGAAGCCCCCATGCTCTACATCGGCGAGAAGGTGGGCACGGGTCAGGGCGACGCCGTGGACATCGCGGTCGACCCCATCGAGGGGACCCGCATGACCGCCATGGGTCAGGCCAATGCCCTGGCGGTGCTGGCGGTCGGCGACAAGGGCTCCTTCCTCAAGGCCCCCGACATGTACATGGAGAAGCTGATCGTGGGGCCCAAGGCCAGAGGCGCCATCGACCTCGACCTGGCCCTGGAGCTGAACCTCAAGGCCGTGGCCAAGGCCCTCGGCAAGCCGCTCTCCCGTCTGACCGTGATCACCCTGGCCAAGCCGCGTCATGACAAGGCGATCAAGGAGATGCAGGGGCTGGGCGTGCGGGTGTTCGCCATTCCCGACGGCGACGTGGCCGCCTCCATCCTCACCTGCCTGCCGGACAGCGAAGTGGACATGCTCTACGGCATCGGCGGCGCCCCGGAAGGGGTGATCTCGGCGGCGGTGATCCGCGCCCTGGATGGCGACATGCAGGCCCGCCTGATCCCCCGTCACCAGGTCAAGGGTGACAGCCCCGAGGTTCGCGCCCTGGGCGAGCAGGAGATCGCGCGCTGCGAGGAGCTGGGCATCGACGTGAACAAGGTGCTCAAGCTGGAAGATCTGGCCAAGAATGACAACGTCATCTTCTCCGCCACCGGCATCACCAAGGGTGATCTGCTGGAAGGGATCACCAGCGACGGCGTCATGGCCACCACCGAGACCCTGCTGATCCGCGGCAAGTCGCGGACCATCCGCCGCATCAAGTCGATCCACTTCCTGGATCGCAAGGACAGCGTGGTGCGCGACATCATCCTGTAAGCAGGAGGATGGTTGTGGCGGCAAGTCGCATCCTCTCATGCCGCCGCAACGAGTCGATCCACTTCCTGGATCGCAAGGATAGCGTGGTACGCGACATCATCCTGTAATCGGGATGTGCGCGGGGCAACCCGCATGGTACCGCCTGAAAAGCCCGGCCCTGCCGGGCTTTTTGCTGCCTGCCAGGTGCCATGTTGCCCGGGCAGGGATAAGGCTTAGGAGAAACCGGACTCCTTGCTACACTGCGGTGCCATACAGAGGAAAAGATCACATGGAATGTCGTCAAGGTTGCGGTGCCTGCTGCATCGCCCCCAGCATCAGCAGCGCCATTCCCGGGATGCCGGACGGCAAGCCGGCGGGTGTGCCCTGCGTGCAGCTCGATGCGCAGCTGGGCTGCAAGATCTTCGGCCAGCCGGAGCGCCCGGCGGTGTGCGGCGGCTTCCGGCCCATGGTGGACGTCTGCGGCTCCCACCGCCAGGAGGCAATCTGGCTCATCGGGGAGCTGGAGCGGCTGACCGCCTGAGGCGCATGCCGCCAGAGAACCCGGACAAAAAAAGAGGCCGCAATCGCGGCCTCTTTTCACATTCTGGCAGATATTCCGGCATATACGCCGATCAGACGTCCGCCAGTTGCAGGGCCTGACGGTAGTACTCGTTGGCCTTGTTGGTCAGCCGACGCTTGTCCATCACCTGGCCGAGGGCGTGGTAGAGGGCGGCATCCGGCGCCTTGGCCACTTCCTGCTCCAGCAGCTGCTGGGCGTCGTCCAGCTGACCTGCCAGCAGGTAGACCCGGGCCAGCGCCGCCTGGGCACCCGGCTGATCCTGGCTCTTCTTGAGCAGGGTCAGCATGGGCTGGTAGTCATCCAGCTTGAGCCTGGGCAGGCGGGTGAACAGTTCGGGGGAGGGGTCCTTGCGCAGGGCCTCCAGCCAGAGCTCGGCGGCCTCGGCATCGGCCCCCAGCCGGCGAAGGTGATCCCCATAGCTGGCCAGCAGCGCCGGCTCCTGGCGCAGCTTGCGGGGCATCTCCTGCCAGACGGGGCGTAGGGTCTCCAGGGCCTCGCTGGCGGCCTCGAGACGGCCGGACCAGGCCTGGTGCAGCAGGGCCTCCTCTTCGTGGGCGGTCAGCTTGCCCACCTTGCGCAGGGTCGGGGCGAGATCGATCAGGGCAGGCCACTCCTGGCGGGCCAGATACACCTGGCGCAGCTGATCCAGCACCATGGGATGGCGCGGATGGAGGGCATAGATGGACTCTAGGCGACCGAGTGCGCTGTCGTATTGCCCCTGCTCGATCTGCAGCTGGGTCTGGATCAGGGTCAGGGCCAGCTCGGCCTTGGGGTTCTCCTCCTGAGCCTTCTGCAGGTAGTGATCCCTGCGCACATCATCGCCCCGGGCCTGGGCCACCCGGGCCGCACTCAGGTAGTTGAGCAGCGGGGTGTCGCTGTTGTCGGCCCCCTTGATCAGCAGCTTCTCGGCCTGGTTGTAGTGCCCCTCGGCCATGGCCAAGGTGGCGTTCACCGTCTGCAGGTTCGCCTTGCGACGCCGGCGGGAGCCGAACCAGCCTTGCGTCTTGCGGCGCAGGCCGAACACCCGGACCAGCAGCCACTCGACGATGAGCAGGGCGCCGTAGAACAGCACCGCCAGGATCACCGCGCTGGTGACCGAGGACTCCACCGTGTAGTTGCCCAGCGAGATGAGCACATACCCCTTGTTGCCGGAGGCTTGGGGGCCGAAGATGAGGCCCGCCACCATGACGGCCACCACGACGATCAGACGAATCATGGTCTCCTCCTCAGTTGCCGGCCAGGATGCGTTGCAGGCGCTCGTTTAGCACCTGCTCCAGCATGGCCTGGGTCTTGAACTGATCCGGGTAGTCAAACTGGATCTGCTCGCCTTTGAGCTTGTCGAGCTCGGACTGCATGTACTGGGTGGCGCTGTTGTCCGCATCGAAGTACTGGGTCAGCCAGCGCTGGGCCTTGTCCAGGCTGTCGGTGTAGAGCGTCTGCTGCTCGCGGTAGACGGCGAGCTGGGCCTGCAACAGCTTGGTCTTGAGGTTCTCCCGCAGGAAGATCTCCTGCTGGGGGGAGAGCAGGGCCTCCACGGCGCCGTCGCGACGACGGATGGTGATGAAGTTCTCGGTGAACTTGACCCAGTTCTTCTTGAGGTTGCTCTCCCACTCGTTGGGATTGGCGCTGACCGCCTGGTCTGGCTCGGCCTTGGCTTCCGGCATGCTCACGGTGGAGAGGGGCAGCAGTTCAATCTGGTCGGAGAGGGCGGCCAGCTTCAGGGTCAGCCCCTCGCGGTCGACCCGCGGCATCCCCTTGAGCTTGGCGATGTCTTCCGCCAGCGCCTGGCGGATGGGCATCAGGCTGGGATCGTTGAGCGCCCTGATGCGCTCGTCGGCGTTGCCGAGCAATGTGATGGCGGAGACGAGATCGTGCTCAAGCCAGAGCTTGCGGCCCGCCATGCGCACCAGGTATTCGGACTCGGCCAGCATCCAGTCGTTGGGGCGCTTGTCGTTGAGATCCAGCACCCGGGTCTGCAGACCCTTGAGCTCGCCCTGCAGCAGTTGCTGCTGCTTGTCGAGGCCGGCGATCTGTTCGGCGTCCTTGCTGCTGTTCTGATCCAGCCTGGCCATGGCGTCGGCCAGCTGCTGCTTGAGGGCGCCAAGCTCGGCCTTCTGGGCGACGGCGTTCTGGTGCCCGTGCAGATAGAGGCCGCCGGTCAGGCCGAGGGCCAGCAAAATGGCGATGCCGCCGAGCACGGCACCCGAGCCGCCCTTCTTGCCGTTGGGGGCCTTCTGGCCGGGCTGGTTGTTGTCGGCCACGGGGGCCGCGGCACTCGGCTGGACTTCTTGCTGTTCAGTCATTCCATCTTCCTCAGTTCCAGGGCGGCCACCAGAGCCTGGTTGGATGCACCTTGGGCAATCACGATACGGGTAAAACCAGCCTCCCCGGCCATCTCGGCCACCCGGGGACTGGGCACCACCAGCAGGCGGTCATAAAGCCAGGGGTGCTGCGGGCCGGGCACCAGCGCCAGCAGCCGCTGCAGCAGTTCACCGCTGGTGACGAGCAGGCTGTCGAGGCCGGCCCCCTGCCAGCGGCAGGTCAATGCGTCCCCGTCAAGGTCGGGGTAGTGGCGCTCGTAGGTGGCACAATAGTGCACCAGTGCGCCGCGTGAGGCCAGCGTCCGGGCGATGAGATCCCGTCCGTCGTTGCCGCGCAGGATCAGCACCCGCTTGCCGCTCACCTCCTGCAGGGCCGGCAGGGCCAGCAGGCCTTCGCTGCGGGGGTCGTCCGGGCACAGGGCCTGGATGCCTGCCTCGGCGAAGGCATCCGCGCTTGCCTGACCGACCGCAAAGTAATCAATATGTGGCCAGGTCAGACCAGTTTGCAACAGAAAATGATGTGCAAAATGAACGGCATGCATGCTGACGGCGATGACGATGTCTGCTGCAGGCAGCCATTCGGGCAGGCGGGCGAGTTCGCTGCCTGGCCGGGTTTCCAGCAGCGGGCAGCAGAGCGGAGCGTGACCGTGCTGACGCAGCAGGGCTGTCAGCTCGGCGGCCTGGGCGGCCGGACGCACCACCAGGGGGACCATCAGGCCGCGCCCCGGCAGGGTGGCCATGATCCGATCCTGACCGGACTCATGCCCGGTAGACCTCGGCCAGTATGGTGTCTGCCCCGTCGGCCAGCAGACGCCGGGCCAGCGCTTCTCCCAGGGCCTCGCCGTCGGCCAGGGGGCCGCGGATCTCGTCGCGGATGACGCGGGCACCGTCCGGGCTACCCACCAGGCCCCGCAGCCAGACCTCGTTCCCCTGCACCAGGGCATAGGCACCGATAGGTACCTGGCAGCCCCCCTGCAGGGCGCGGTTCATGGCCCGTTCGGTGAGTACCCGGATGCGGGTCTCGGCGTGCTCCAGCGGCGCCAGCAGGGCGTGCAGCTCAACATCGTCCAGGCGGCACTCGATGCCGACCGCCCCCTGGCCGTTGGCGGGCAGGCTCTGCTCCGGCTCGATGAAGGCGGTGATGCGATGGGCCATCTCCAGCCGTTTCAGACCGGCGGCGGCCAGGATGATGGCGTCGTAGTCACCGGCATCCAGCTTGGCGAGGCGGGTGTTGACGTTGCCGCGCAGGTCGCGGATCACGAGATCCGGGCGAGCCGCGCGCAACTGGCACTGACGGCGCAGGCTGGAGGTGCCGACCACGGCCCCCTGCGGCAGCTCGTCAATGGCGGTGAAGCGGTTGGAGACGAAGGCATCGCGCGGGTCTTCCCGCTCGCAGATGGTGTGCAGGCCGAGTCCCTCGGGAAACTCCACCGGCACGTCTTTCATGGAGTGGACGGCGATGTCGGCCCGTCCTTCGAGCATGGCAGTCTCCAGCTCCTTGACGAACAATCCCTTGCCACCGACCTTGGCGAGCGGGGTATCGAGGATCTTGTCACCCTGGGTGCTCATGGGCACCAGTTCGACCTGCAGATCGGGGTGGAGCGTCTCCAGCCGATCTTTCACAAAGTTGGCCTGCCACAGGGCCAGTGGGCTCTTGCGAGTGGCAATTCTCAGGGTTCGGGCTGCCATATCAATCAGTTGTTTCATCTTTAGAGAGGAAAACGATCTTACCACCCTTTGCAGGGGCTTTCATGGCGCAGCCCGCAAAAGCGGGGCCAAGCTCAAAAACGGCAGTTGAAAAGAATTTTCATCACGCCAAAAATTGATTTTAAAGCACTGAAAATAAAGTATTTTATTGCTTTCCATTGATACCGTTGAGGGAGTGCTCAGAAATAATCCGGTGATTGTGTGCGGGCTTGTTTACCACCGCTGTTTGCATTGTTAACATGATCACACTTTTTTGACGTCTCCCCGTTTTGGTGCGTCATTTCTCTTCCCCCATAGGTAGGGCATTGCTGGTAAAACTCGACACGCTGGTGGCGCGCTACGACGAGCTGAATCGTCTCAAGACGCAACGAGCGCTGGATCTCATGAGCCGGTACGGGCAGCAGGTTTTCCAACTGCTGCCCGTCATGCTGCACTTCAATCATCCCCTGCTGCCCGGTTATGTGGCAGGGGACGTGCCTCATGGTATCTGGAGTTTCGTGGCAAACGACGCCCAGCAGGCCTTCATCCAGGATCTCTGCCAGAATGCGAACTGCCAGGGGGGGCTCAGCACCCACGACAAGTCGATCCAGGGCCTCTACTCCATGGGGAGCACCTCCTCCATCGGGCAGTGCTGCCACTCGGATCTCGATATCTGGGTCTGCCACGTGGCCGGCCTGTCGAGCGAGCGTCTCGCCCTGCTGGAGCAGAAGTGCCATCACCTCTCCCTGTGGGCCGAGCAGCGGGGGGTCGATCTCAACTTCTTCCTGATCCCCGAAGACAAGTTCCGCCAGCGCAACGATGCCCAGATGCAGGGGGAGAGCTGCGGCAGCGCCCAGCACCTGCTGCTGCTCGACGAGTTCTACCGCAGCGCCATGCACATCGCGGGCAAGCGGCTGCTCTGGTATCTGGTGCCCGCCGAGTATGACGATCACTACGACGACTATGTGAAGGGTCTGTTCGCCCACGGCAAGCTGAGCCAGGACGACTGGCTCGATCTTGGGGGCTTCAACCGCATTCCTGCCGAGGAGTACTTCGGTTCCGCCCTGTGGCAGCTCTACAAGGGGATCGACTCCCCCTACAAGGCGGTGCTCAAGTCGGTGCTGATGGAGGCCTACTCCCACGAGTACCCCAACACCCGGCTGCTGTCGGTGACCAGCCGCGACTGGTTCCAGCACAACGAGGGCATGCACTACCGCCTCGACAACTACTGCCTGATGCTGGACAAGGTGACCAACTACCTCAAGTCCATCGGCGACATGCAGCGCCTCGATCTGGTGCGCCGCTGCTTCTACCTCAAGGTGTGTGACGGCCTGAGCCACCCGAAGGAGGATCACTCCCCGGACTGGCGTCGGGAGCAGATGGCCCAGCTGGTCGCCTACTGGGGCTGGAGCCCGGAGCGCCTGCACCACCTGGATCACCGCCAGGAGTGGAAGGTCGAGGACGTCAAGGTGGCCTACGCCGAGCTGCTGGAGGCCCTGATGCAGAGCTACCGCAACCTCATCCAGTTCGCCCGGCGCAACAACATCAGCGAGTCCATCAACCCGGAAGATATCGGCATACTGTCGCGCAAGCTCTATGCCGCGTTCGAGAGCCTGCCGGGCAAGGTGCAGCGCATCAACCTCAAGATAGCGCCGGATCTCGGCGAGCCGGATCTCAGCCTGGTACAGGTACCCCACGGCCGCCTGAACCGTGCCGGTTGGTATCTCTACAAGCATTCCCTCGAGCCCGCCGACATCATAGGTCGGGCGCCGCTCGAATATAACGGTTATATCAGCAAGCTGGTGGCCTGGGCCTATTTCAACGGCCTGCTGACGCCCCAGTCCCGGGTGCACCTGTTCAACCAGGGCTCGGATCTGCACATCGACAACCTGCACCAGTTCTGCCGCGACCTGTCCGGGACCTTCCCGGTCAAGTACCCGCGCGCCACCAACCTGGCCCTGAGCCGCCCGTGCGAGATCCGCCAGCTCTCCATCTTCCTGAACCTGGAGACGGACCCGTCCAGCCATTGGGTCGGCCAGGTGATCGAGTTCGACGCCAATGCCGCCGACGTCTTCTCCTTCGGTCGCAACCAGGAGTGCCTGGTGGGCTCGGTGGATCTCGTCTATCGCAACTCCTGGAGCGAGATCCGCACCCTGCACTTCGAGGGGGAGGAGGCCGTGGTGGATGCCCTCACCACCATCCTCGGCAAGATGCACCAGGATGCCGCGGCCCCCGAGATGATCGAGGTGTTCTGCTACAGCCAGCACTTCCGCTCCCTGGTGCGCTCCCGTTTCCAGCAACTGGTGGCCGAGTGCATCGAGCTGCGCCTGGCCCGGGACAAGCAGCAGCTGGTCAAGACCCTGGCGCTTGGCAAGGAGAAGTACGGCATCTTCTTCGAGCGGCGCGGGGTGTCGGTCAAGAAGCTGGAGAATGCTATCGACTTCTACCGCCACATCTCCCACAACAAGCTGGATCACCTGCCGCTGCGCCTCGACAAGACCCACAGCCAGCACCTGCCCGGCATCGTCGACGCCTACGCGAGCGAAGGGCTGGTGCAGTTCTTCTTCGATACCCGGGATGCAGGCACCAACATCTATATCCTGGACGAGGCGAACCGGGTGGAGATCTACCAGCACTTCGCCGGCAACAAGGACGAGCTGGTGCAGGGGGTGAACCGCTTCTACACCTCGGGCCACGAACGCTTCAGCCATGCGGGCCAGTTCAGCAACTTCAACCTGCCCCAGTACTACGAAATCGTGCAGGTGGGTGACAAGCTGGAGGTGATCCCTTACCGCAGCCAGAACCCGCAGCGGGAGAATCCGGGGGCGGCCCGGGAAGTGGGATGATGGACGCGGATGTGCCGCGCACATCGTCAACGGGATGAAAGCAAACGGCCTGCATGATGCAGGCCGTTGTCATATCCGAGGTCCGAGAATCAGGCGCCGAGGCGGGCCAGCAGCCAGCGGCGAATGTCGCCCAGCTGGGGGCGGCAGATCTCGTGGCGCATGGGGTACTCGTGCCACTCGGGGGAGAGCCCCGCCGCTTCCAGCCGGTTCTTGGCGTCCCAACCCATGGAGAGGTTCACCACGTCGTCATAGATGCCGTGCATGTAGCAGATGGGCAGGCTGCGGGCGGCCTCGCTCATCTCCCCCAGCAGGGCATCGGGCGCCGCCAGGTAGGTGGACATGCAGAGCAGGCCCGCCAGCTGCGCCGGATAGCGCAGGGCGGTGTCGGCGGCGATGACGCCCCCCTGGGAGAAGCCGGCAAGCACGATGCGCTCGGGGGCAAAGCCCTCGGCCATCAGCTGATCCAGCAGAGCCGCGATC
>ENA-OWLM01000643-OWLM01000643.1-metagenome-genome-assembly--contig:-NODE-643-length-13297-cov-3.451744_pt1 | contig 13297 bp, 9 predicted proteins | sample MGYA00245349_ERZ651102 | MGnify/ENA primary metagenome ERZ651102 (study PRJEB26857, sample SAMEA4031759) | metagenome | biome: human; feature: oral; material: saliva | place: Philippines | collected 2014 | study... | reverse complement strand
AAATCACCGACGATAGCCAGCGTCGATTTCGCGCTGGCGCGTTGTACGCCCGCCGCCGTTGACAGCAGACCGTCAATGCCGCTCGCGCCACGGTTGCTAAAGACCGGGTAACCGGCCGGAAGCTGCGACAGCGCATCAATCAGACGCACCACCAGGCTGTTGCCCACAAACAGCTGCCCCTGCTCCGGTAAGTACTCACGGATACGGTGGGCTAATTGCGCTTCACCAAACGTCTCGCGACGTGCTTCTGTCGCCTGCCAGGCCAGCTGTGCCAGACGAGGGATCTCCACGCACCAGGGCTGACGTTTCTCCGCTGGATGCAGCTCCAGCCAGTCGCCAACTTTCGCCACCAGTCGGCGCCCACGATGGTGAGCCGGATCGAGGCGGCCTTCGATATTATCGACAATCCAGTATTCCTGCGGATCGCAGTTGGCCTGCCATTGCAGGAGCCGTTTTCCGGTCAGGCTGCTGCCAAGCTGCACCACAATCTGCGCCTGCTCTAATTCAGCCACTGCTTTCGCATTCCCGAGCCACAAATCGGCGCACGGCAACGGTTGTCCGGTTTGTGACAGGACATCGCCAATCAACGGCCAGCCTAACGTTTGCGCCCATTGCGCAACCTTCTTGCCTTCTTCCGCGCTCATACGACCCGCAATCACGACACCACGTTTTTGTCGCCAGAAAAACCAGTCACGCTGTTTGTCGCTTTCCAGCCGACGCGCTTCACGCAGCCAGGGTTTATCGTCCTGCCACCAGTCGCCAAGGCGCTGCTGCCAGGCAACCCCCGTTTCGTCCATGTCGCCATACAGCGGCTCCGCAAACGGGCAATTGATATGAACCGCCCCGCTATGCAGCGCGGCTAAGGCGTTATCAATGGTGGACACCAGCCAGCTCGCCGGGATGTCCTGGGTCGGGCGCGGTAAAGAGAGCGTTTGTGACGGATGCGAGGCAAACATTCCGGCCTGACGAATCGCCTGGTTAGCGCCACAGTCGATAAGCTCAGGCGGTCGGTCAGCAGTGAGTAAAATCAGTTTTTCACCGGTCAGGCCCGCTTCAATCAACGCGGGATACAAATTCGCTACCGCCGTACCGGACGTCACAATCACGGCAACAGGCTGCTGGCTGACTTTTGCCAGACCTAAAGCCAGATGCCCAAGACCACGCTCATCAAAATGAGTGTGGTGGATAAAAGCGGGGTTTTCCGCTGCCGCCAGGGTCAACGGTGTAGAGCGAGAGCCAGGGGCAATGCAGACATGCCTGACGCCGTGGCGAGTGAGTGCTTCCAGAATGACCGCCGCCCAGCGTCGGTTAAATGCGCTTACTGACATGAGATTGTCCGGTATCAATATTGCGACACAGTATAGAGAATCGAATAAATGGATTTTTGATATGAATCGGAAATATACACGAAATCACTATCCTTCCATCTGTAATAAAGTACGTAACCCTGCCGCTTTATTGTCTATTTCTTGCCATTCCTGCTCAGGATCTGAACCGCGTACGATCCCTGCCCCGGCATACAGGCGCACCACGTTTGCGCTAATTTTCGCCGAACGTAATGACACGCAAAACTCGCTTTGGCGCAGAGACAGATAACCCGCAGAACCGGCATACCACTCGCGCTCAAAAGGTTCATTATGTTGGATAAATTCACGCGCCAGCTCACGCGGAATGCCAGCGACAGCGGCCGTGGGCTGAAGCTGCATCAGGCAAAGCGTATCGTCGGCCTGATTAAGTTCCGTCCAGATACAGCGGCGCAGGTGCTGCACTTTACGCAGTCTGAGCACCTGCGGCGGCAGCACGTCAAGCGTTTGCGTACAGCCCTGCAGGCGCTGGCAAATATCTTCAACCACCAGCATATTCTCGCGCTGGTTTTTATCATCTTTCATTAGCCATTCACCCAACTGCCAGGCGCGATGATCATCAGGGTGGTTAGCAACGGTTCCGGCCAGCGCCTCGGTGCGCAGCGCCGCATCACGCCGTCGATACAGACGTTCAGGGGAAGAGCCAAGAAAAGCGGAGTCGGCAGAGAATGCCATAAAAAAATGGTAACAGTTCAGGTTTAAGCGGCGGCTGGAAGCCATTACGGCTGCAGCATTAACCGACTGAGAAAACTGTAAGTCGGTCGCCCGCGCCAGCACAACTTTGTCGAGTTCTTCCCCAGCGATAGTTTGCGTGGCGAGTTTTATCAGATTTGTCCAGCCTGCTTTATCCGGCCAGTTCTGTTCTCCCGTCAAACTCAGACGCAATGCGGGTAGCGGCTTAACGTTGGCAAGCGATGAGATAAACGCCATCGCCTGTGCGGCATCTTCACGCAGCGACACGTCGCTATAGAGATGTAAGCGTAAGCTCGCCGCCCCGGCGCAACGTCGCCACTCCAGCCGTGGCAATAACAAATTGCCGCGCTGTGGCTCAAAGGCATTCAGGCCCCAAATACGCAGGTCGGGATGATTATCATACTGGCGTAAAAACTGCTGGGCTGATTCCAGCGAGGAAAATGCGGCGACTGCGCCAAGCACGGCGGCCTCTTCGTCGCCATTACGCTGTTGCCAGTAAAACTGGGGCCAGACGGGTTGACTGGCCAGCCATCCTAAAGCATCAAACGCATCATTCAGTGGGAAAGGTATATCGTAAATACGAATTCCAGGTGCTGCCGGTATCTCTTGCGACAAATGGCGCATCAGACTTTCCAGCGCAGTAGTGATTGAATGCACGCGGACCTCTCCCTGTTAAAAACCTCACATTATACGGGGTACTGAGCAGAAAAAGCAGTACCCCCAGTTAGGGATTACGTACAAATGCGCTGATGAAATGGAATTTATCGCCGTGCTAACAATAATCCCATCACTAAACCGACCGTGGCACCTACGCCGATCCCGCGCCAGGGTTTTTCGTGCACATAGTCATCGGCCCGGCAAACGGCTTTTTTCGCGCGATAATAGTAGCTGTCAGAGGCGTGGCTGACGCGATTTCTCACCTCTTCTAACGCCCGCTCTGCTCGCGCTTTTAACTCAAGATATTTTTGATCGGCTGGATCGCCGGAAGACCGCAGCACCTCCTCCAGCGTTTCACTCAATAATTCCAGATCGTCATCGATACGTGATTCATAAGAATGAAAAGACATTTTATTCTCCCTTTCTATTGACGTACCCGCTAACTATAGACAATCAGACGTATTTGCGCCTTTTTATACCTGATGCGCTTCCCGCGCCATGCCAATGTGTGGAATACCATCTTCGTCATAGATATCCGTCACCGGAACAAAGCCAAAACGCGCATAGAACGATTGCAGATGCGCCTGCGCCCCCAGATACAGCGCCTTGTGCGGCCAGTGCTGGCTACAGGATGCCAGCGTTTGAGTCATCAGTTGTTGCCCCAGTTTTTCACCGCGCAGCGCTTCGCTTACTATCACCCGCCCAATGACCACCGGCTCCAGCTCATCATCGCTTTTCAGAATCCTCGCATACGCCACCAGCTCATCGTTATGCCAGCCCAGAATGTGTCGATTTTCCCCAACCAGGTCATCACCATCCACATCCTGATACGGGCACTGTTGTTCAACAACAAACACCGCACAGCGAAGCTGAAGAATGGCGTACAGCTGCTGGGTATTCAGTTTTGCATGGTGGAGATCTTGCCAGTGAATCATTGTCTGCCCCTTTGTTGTGATAACCTGAACACCCTGCCTTATTGATGGCGAAAAGTGTAACGCGAAGATGGAATTACTATTTTTAGGCACGTCTGCGGGAGTCCCCACGCGCTCACGCAATGTAACGGCAATTTTACTGAATCTGCAACACCCGACTCAGGCGGGGCTGTGGCTGTTCGATTGTGGTGAAGGAACGCAACATCAGCTGCTGACCACGCCATTTAACCCGGGAAAACTCGATCGTATTTTTATCAGTCATCTGCACGGCGATCACCTGTTTGGTTTACCGGGGCTGCTGTGCAGCCGCTCGATGGCCGGCAACGTCCAGCCGCTGACGCTATACGGGCCGAAGGGGTTGCGAGAGTTTACCGAAACCGCTTTGCGTTTGAGCGGCTCCTGGACCGATTATCCGCTGGATATTGTAGAAATCACCGCAGGTGAGATTGTCGATGACGGCCTGCGTAAAGTAACGGCGTATCCGCTGGAGCATCCTCTTGAGTGCTACGGTTTTCGTGTTGAAGAGCATGACAAACCCGGTGCGCTTGACGCTAATGCGCTGAAGGTGGCAGGTGTAAAAGCGGGCCCGTGGTTCCAGGATTTGAAAGCCGGAAGAACCATCGTGCTGGAAGATGGACGTGCGATTAACGGCGCCGATTTTCTCGCCCCGGCCACCAGGGGAAAATCTGTGGCAATTTTCGGCGACACAGGACCCTGCGCATCCGCCATTGAACTGGCACGAGGTGTGGATGTGATGGTACATGAAACCACACTGGATGCCTCAATGGAGGAAAAAGCCAACAGCCGCGGGCACAGCTCGACCCGACAAGCCGCAAAGCTGGCGCTGGAGGCCGGAGTGGGACGCCTGATCATGACCCACGTTAGCTCACGTTACGATGAAAAAGGCTGTCAGCGATTACTCGAAGAGTGCAAAGCAATATTTCCAGACACGGAACTGGCTCACGATTTCGCCATTTTCACCGTTTAATGCTCCATTTTTCCGCCTCAGTGCCGATAACAGTGGAAAGGCTGGCTTTCACACTGAGGACAGGATGAACAATTTCCAGAAAGATATTGATGACAGGACAAACCTAACCCTGTCTAACCGTTTTGAACTGCTGCTGTTTCGCCTCGGCAAATCTGTTGAGGAGCAGAAATCTGAGCTGTTTGGCATCAACGTATTCAAACTGCGTGAAATCGTACCGATGCCAACCTTTACGCGTCCGGCAGGTATGAAGGCCCCGTTACTGGGTATGGTTAACATTCGCGATCAGGTGATCCCGGTGATTGACCTGCCCGCCGTCGCGGGCTGTAAACCAGAAACCGGACTTAACATCCTGCTGATAACGGAATATGCCCGCAGCGTCCAAGCGTTCGCGGTGGAGTCAGTGGAAAATATTATGCGCCTGGACTGGCAACAGGTGCATACCGCAGAGAAAGCCGTCAATGGTCGCTACATTACCAGTATCGCCTGTCTGGACGACAACAAAGAGACTAACAATCTGGCGCTGGTGCTTGATGTTGAGCAAATCCTGTACGATATCGTACCGTCCAACCACGACCTGCGCGCAACAGACCTGAAAACCAATAAATTTAACATCACGCCGGGTGCGGTGGCGATTGTGGCAGATGATTCCAAAGTGGCCCGTGCGATGCTGGAAAAAGGGCTTAACGCCATGGAGATCCCACACCTGATGCATGTGACGGGTCAGGATGCGTGGGAAAAAATTCAGCAGTTATCTGCAGAAGCGGAAGCAGAAGGTAAACCAATCAGCGAGAAGATTGCCCTGGTACTCACCGATCTGGAAATGCCGGAGATGGACGGTTTTACGCTTACCCGTAAGATAAAAACCGACGAGCGCCTGAAGAAGATCCCGGTCGTTATCCACTCTTCGCTTTCCGGTAGCGCCAACGAAGATCACGTTCGCCGGGTTAAAGCGGATGGTTACGTGGCTAAATTCGAAGTCAATGAGCTTTCTTCTGTCATTCAGGAAGTGATGGATCGCAGCGCAAGCGGCATCAGCGGCCCGCTGGTGAGCAGGCAGCTTCCGGCCTGACGCCCCAGCAATACTGCCCTTTACTCAATGGCCTTCGAGTAAGGGGCAGTTTAGTCGCAAAAATATTCTCGTCATAATGCCCTCCCTCCTTTTAACTATCATTAAAAACTGCCGCCTTTAGATATCAGTCGTTGAGTGAAAAATAGCATTCAACAAATACCCTATATGATTAGATATCTCCAGGCAGGTAGTGACGTGGATAAGCAACATTTTATTAAAGAGCTCCAAAAACACGCAAAGTCTCTGGCCAAATACAAACTCAATTTAGACATTGATAATATAAAAAATACGTTAATTGCAGGCCAGCAACATATAGAGGATAACGAACAATCGGTTACCTTGATTGACAACCTCATACCACTCACCACAAAAGATATCACTGCAGAAGATGTCGATTTTATTCTCCCAATTATTTCAAGCTATTGGATGACGCTTCTGCACACCACGCAATATAAAATTTTCTTTTATGGTAGCAGTAGCCATTACTTTAGTTTCCGGAAGATCTTAGCAGATCGTTTTCAATCACAGCTTATACATCTGGACACCACTACTGACGTCGAGCTCTGTATTCAGACTATCAACCATCCTGCTGCAAACAATGAAACTAAAATCCTCATCTATGATGATGAAGGAAGTCATATTTTAAGAAGAAAGTTTGACTGCATGAATGTTTTTTCATTTATCTACTATAGCGCACTACGTGTTTCGTGTGGGGTTAATAAAAAATATGCTATGTACCTGGAACATGAATATAAAAAACATAACACACTTAGCATGGATAATATTGTTACGGGGTCATCTTATGCCTGGTGGTGCGTACCAACGCAATTAACTACCTGTACATCCAATATGTCCGTCAAAAGTGGTGATACTACATTTGCCCTGGCAATCACTGAACATATGACTCAATACAGTAAATTAAAAAATCATATTCACATAACGAGCTTCTTCGATTTACATCATGAGCTGGCGAGAAGTAAAAGCCCCTTTAATACTGGCGTATTTGATGAACTTAAGTTTTTCGCCAAAAAGAACAATATCCCATACATTCAATGTGATGAAGAAGTCTTTACAAGTAATTACGATGAAATATATCAACCTGCGTCTCTTCACAGTAGCTTAGAAAAAAACCTGCTAAACATAATTATATCTGAAGAAAAACTAACAAAAACTATCGCGGATGTTGTTGAACAAAAATATTTCAGTTTTGATTTTCACAAACTAATCAACGAGCAAAAGAATATAACTTCACTATGTGAAGAGGAGATGGATAAACTCAGTATTCAACGAGGCATCAATCACTCCAAACTTTTTCGTTACAAAGAATCACTGAGATCAAACGCTCATAATATTGAGAAAATGATCGATAATGCTGATATAAAAAACTACGCCATGTACATAGTATTTCCACCTCAACCGCGGAAATATAGAGAGAATATTGATAAAGAAATGCTCGATGAGGCTTTTGCATTTTATCAAAAGATCACACCACATAAGAAAAACCTGATGCTCATCGACATGAGTTGTGACCCGGACTTTACTTGTCACGACTTTCAGGATGGTGATCATTTAAACTTCAATGGTGCGATTAAATTTGTCGAGAAGCTCAAGGCCTATGGCATAACAATTTAGACAGGTAAAAAAAAGAGTCTGGACATTGCCCAGACTCTTTATCGATCACAGCCTGATGTATTACATCAGCGGAGTCGCTAACTGCACGATGCTGATCAGCGGTTGCGGGTAGATACCCAGCACCAGTACCAGCAGAGCAGAAATCAGCACCACGATACCGCCCGCACTGTACTGCCAGTTGGACGGCGCATCGCGGTTCAACTGCTGCGGTGCGCTCAGGTACAGGCTAACGGCAACGCGCAGGTAGTAGTACAAACCAATCGCGGAACCCACCACCACGGCGGCAACCAGCCACCACAGGTTAGCCTGCACACCGACGGCCAGCACGTAGAACTTACCGATAAAGCCCAGCGTCATCGGGATACCGGCCAGCGAGAGCATCATGACGGTCATCACGGCAGACAGAATCGGACGGTGCCAGAACAGACCACGGTAGGAGAACAGTGAATCCGCATCCGGGCCACGGTACGGGCTGGACATCAGGCTTACCACGCCGAATGCGCCGAGGCTGCTGAACAGGTAACCGGCCAGATACACGCCCACGGCTTCCATCGACATCTCGCCGCTCTGCAGCGCAATCAGCGCCACCAGCAGGTAGCCCAGGTGGGAGATAGACGAGTAGCCCAGCAGACGCTTGATGTTGGTCTGGCTCAGCGCCATCAGGTTACCGAAGATGATGGAGACGAACGCGATAATGCCCAGCACCACGCGAACCGCTTCGCTGTCACCTACCGGTGCGTACAGGAACAGACGCATCACCACACCGAAGATAGCGATTTTGCTCGCTGTCGCCAGGAAGGTCGATACCGGAGCCGGTGCGCCCTGATACACGTCTGGCGTCCACAGGTGGAACGGCACCAGAGAGAGCTTGAAGCCCAGGCCAACAATCATCATGCCCAGCCCCGCCAGCAGCAGCGGCTCGTGCAGCATGCCGTCGCCGAGGCTCTTGCCGATGGCCAGGAAGGAGAGATTACCCGTCTGTGCGTACAGCAGCGCGATACCGAACAGCAGGAACGACGAGGCAGCAGCGGACAAGATGGTGTACTTGATCGCCGCTTCCAGCGAGCGTTTCTGGCGGAAGGCGTAACCAATCAGGCCGAACAGCGGCAGTGAGATCAGCTCAATACCGAGGAACAGCGCGGCCAGGTGGTTCGCGTTCGCCAGCAGAATGCCGCCCAGTGCGGCAATCAGTACCAGCAGGTAAAACTCTTCTTTGTTGTCGTTGTAGCCTTCAAGCCACGGGTACGCAAAGGTGCAGGTTGCCAGGCTCGCCAGCAGCACCAGACCGGTGTAAAGCATGGCGTAACCGTCAACGCGCATCAGCGGCGTGACGTCCATCGCGCCCGCCTGGCCAACAAACCAGAGGGAGACTAACGCAGCGTTCAGACCCAAAACGGACAGGGTCGCATTCAGGAAGTGATTGCGTCGCCACGCAATGGAGAGCATCACAACCACCACCGTCAATCCGACGATCAGCAGCGGTAGCAGCGCGATCAGTTGTTGTGGAGTTATTGTCATGGCGAATTACGGCCTTGTAGTAGAAGCAGAATTAACAAACCACTGCTGGATGTTGCCCATCGCGCTATGCGAGGTATCCAGAATCGGCTGCGGATAGAAGCCCAACAGCACCAGCAGTACGACCAGCAGCAGGATGATGAACAGCTCACGCAGCGACATCCCCGGCAGTTCTTGTGCAGCAATTTCGCTCTTCGCTTTACCGAAGTAAGCGCGGTGCAGCATCGCCAGCGAGTACACGGACGCGAACACCAGACCAAAGGTGGAGATGACGGTAATCATCGGAACCACTTTGAAGCTGCCGAACAGAATCATAAATTCGCCGACGAAGTTACCGGTGCCCGGCATACCCAGGGTGGCAACCGCGAAGAACATGGAGAGCGCAGGCAGCCATTTCATTTTGCCCCACAGGCCGCCCATCATACGCATGTCGCGAGTGTGCAGACGTTCGTACAGCTGACCGCACAGGATGAAGAGACCCGCGGCGGACAGGCCGTGCGCAATCATCTGAATGACCGCGCCCTGGTACGCCAGCTGGCTGCCGGTGTAGATTGCAATCAGCACGAAGCCCATGTGGGAAACGGAGGTGTAGGCAATCAGACGCTTGATGTCGTACTGCGTGAAGGCCATCCACGCGCCGTAGAAGATACCGATCACGCCGAGCCACATGGCAATCGGTGCGAATTCTGCGGAGGCATTCGGGAACAGCGGCAGTGCGAAACGCAGCAGACCGTAGGCCGCCGTTTTCAGCAAGATACCCGCCAGGTCAACGGAACCCGCCGTTGGCGCCTGAGAGTGCGCGTCTGGCAGCCAGCCGTGCAGCGGAACCACCGGCATTTTCACCGCGAAGGCGATGAAGAAGCCCAGCATCAGCAGGTATTCCACACCGTGAGACATCGGGGTCTTCAGCAGCTCTTCATAGTTGAAGGTCCAGACACCGGTCGCGTTGTAGTGCACGAAGACCAGCGCCAGGATGGCAATCAACATCACCAGACCGCTCGCCTGGGTGTAGATGAAGAACTTGGTTGCCGCCGTGATACGCGTTTTACCGTCGGACGCCTTATGGCCCCACAGCGCGATCAGGAAGTACATCGGCACCAGCATCATCTCCCAGAAGAAGAAGAACAGGAACATGTCGATGGCAAGGAACACGCCGATCACGCCGCCCAGGATCCACATCAGGTTCAGGTGGAAGAAGCCCTGGTATTTTTCGATTTCTCGCCAGGAGCAGAGTACCGCCAGAACGCCGAGCAGACCGGTCAGCACCACCATCAGCAGCGACAGACCGTCAATCGCCAGGTGGATCGTAATGCCGAAACGCGGGATCCACGGCAGGATAAACTCAGACTGCCACTGCGGAATGCCCGCAGACTGGGTCAGTGAGTAACCGCCCTGCAACCAGAGTTGCAGGCCAAGCGCGAGCGTCAATCCCATGGTGATCAGCGCGATCCAGCGCGGCATCTTCACGCCAAAGCGTTCAGTCTGCCAGCACAGGAAGCCGCCGATGAAGGGAATTAATATTAGCCAGGGTAGTAACATGGCGATTTTTATTCCTTGTTAAAGTCCCTAAGGGACCGATTTTCAACAAATTCGACAAAATTCACGCGTTAGTGCGGTTTGTGGTGTCGGGTGGCACTCACGCTTACCCGACCTACGGTCTCGTAGGCCCGGTAAGCGCAGCGCCACCGGGCAAAACCACTATCGCAACACCATCAGCAGCGCCAGCACAACAACCGCACCGATGCTCATGGACGCCACATACCAGCGCAGGTAACCGTTCTCGCTGTACAGCAGGCCTTTACCTGCAAAGCGGGAGAGGATCGCCGGGATATTCATCAGGCTGTTCAGCGGGTCGCGCTTCACCAGCCACGCGATGCCCAGGAACGGCTTAACGAAGATCATGTCGTACAGCCAGTCGAAGCCCCACGCGTTGTACCACCAGGTGCCCAGCAGACGGCCCGGCGCACTGTTGGCAATGGCGGTCACCAGCGTACGTTTACCCAGCCACAGCCATGCTGCAATCAGGATGCCCGCAATAGCGACCACGCCGGAGGTGATTTCAAGCGTCAGAACGCGACCGTGCTCAAGCTCGGTTGTCGCCGGGAGTACGCCCTGCAGCGGTGGCACAATCATCGCGCCAACGAAGGTGGAGAGTACCAGCAGCACAATCAGCGGCAGGTGGTGGGTGATCCCCTTCCCTGCGTGAGCGTGAATTTGTTCTTTACCGTGGAATACGATGAAAATCATACGGAAGGTATACAGGGAGGTCATGAACGCACCGACCAGACCCGCCACCATCAGATTGATATGACCATTCGCCATGGCACCCGCAAGGATTTCGTCCTTACTGAAGAAGCCCGCGGTGATCAGCGGCAGTGCCGCCAGCGCCGCGCCGCCCACCAGGAAGCAGACATACACCAGCGGGATGGACTTACGCAGTCCGCCCATCTTGAAGATGTTCTGCTCGTGATGGCAGGCCAGGATCACCGAACCGGATGAGAGGAACAGCAGCGCTTTAAAGAACGCGTGCGTCATCAGGTGGAAAATCGCCGCGTCCCACGCCTGAACGCCCAGCGCCAGGAACATGTAACCAATCTGGCTCATGGTGGAGTACGCGAGAACGCGTTTGATGTCGGTCTGCACCAGCGCGGCAAAGCCTGCCAGCACCAGCGTGACCGCACCGACGATACCCACCAGATGCAGAATTTCCGGGGTCATCAGGAACAGGCCATGGGTACGCGCAATCAGGTAGACACCGGCGGTTACCATGGTCGCGGCGTGGATCAGCGCGGAGACAGGGGTTGGACCCGCCATCGCGTCGGCCAGCCATGTCTGCAGCGGCAGCTGCGCGGATTTACCCACAGCACCACCCAGCAGCATCAGCGTTGCCCACCACAGCATGTTGTTGCCTGCTTCGAAGTGCGCCGGCGCCAGTTCCACCATTTCGCGGAAGTTCAGCGTGCCCAGTTCGTTGTAGAGAATGAACAGTGCGAAAGCGAGGAACACGTCACCCACGCGGGTCACGACGAACGCTTTCATGGCCGCTGCGCCATTCTTCGGATCGGTATAGTAGAAGCCGATCAGCAGGTAAGAACACAGACCCACGCCTTCCCAGCCCAGGTACATCAGCAGCAGGTTATCGGCCAGCACCAGAACAACCATGCTGGCGATAAACAGGTTGGTGTAGGCGAAGAAGCGGGAATACCCCTCTTCACCGCGCATATACCAGGAGGCGAACATGTGGATCAGGAAGCCCACGCCGGTGACCACGGAGAGCATGGTCAGAGACAGACCATCCAGCACCAGGTTGAAACCGATGTTGAAATCACCGACCGACATCCAGGTCCACAGCGGCACGCTAAAAGGCTGGCGTCCGTTGTTAAAGAAGTCGATACCCGCATACGCTGTCACCAGCGCAGCCAGACCGATTGAGCCGATACCCACGGTCGCAGACAGATTCTCAGACCAGCGGCCGCGAGAAAACGCCAGCAGCACGAAGCCAATCAGCGGAAAAATAATGGTTAAGGCAAGCATGTTCATCCACGCAACTCACTTACTGAATCGATGTTCAGGTTCTGGCGGCGACGATGGAGCTGCAGCAACAGCGCCAGGCCAATACTCGCTTCCGCAGCCGCGAGGCTGATGGCGAGAATGTACATCACCTGACCGTCTGCCTGGCCCCAGTAGCTCCCGGCGACCACGAAGGCCAGCGCGGAGGCGTTAATCATGATTTCCAGACCAATCAGCATAAACAGCAGATTGCGGCGGATAACCAGACCGGTTAAGCCCAGAACGAACAAAATCGCAGCGAGGATCAGTCCATGTGTTAAGGGGATCATGCGCGCTCCTCCGTTTTTCTTTTCGCGCGGTCATCAGTGCGGTTGCTCAGCACCTCGCCAATACGCTCTTCGCGGCCAACGTGGAAGGCAACAACCAGACCTGCCAGCAGCAGCATTGACGCCAGTTCAACCGCCAGAACGTAAGGGCCAAACAGAGCAATACCGACTGTCTTAGCGCTGATTGGCGTGCCGTCGATGCCCTGATCGTTCACGCCCAGAATGGCGTAAACAATCACCACCAGCATGATGGCCGACAGAATTGCCGGACCAATCCACACCTGCGGTTTTAACCACTGACGTTCCTGCTCAATTTCAGAGCCGCCCAGGTTCAGCATCATCACCACGAACACGAACAGCACCATGATGGCACCGGCGTAGACGATGATTTCCAGCGCACCGGCGAAGTGCGCGCCCAGCGCAAAGAACACCCCGGAAATGGCCAGCAGCGAAATGATTAAGTACAGCAGCGCATGCACCGGATTGGTGTGCGTGATCACTCGCAGCGTAGCCAGGATGGCGATAAGGCCACAGATATAAAAAGCGAATTCCATTGCCCTCTCCTTACGGTAACAGGCTCTTGACGTCGATAGGCTTAGCTTCGTTCTCTG
>ENA-OWLM01000641-OWLM01000641.1-metagenome-genome-assembly--contig:-NODE-641-length-13326-cov-3.054480_pt1 | contig 13326 bp, 9 predicted proteins | sample MGYA00245349_ERZ651102 | MGnify/ENA primary metagenome ERZ651102 (study PRJEB26857, sample SAMEA4031759) | metagenome | biome: human; feature: oral; material: saliva | place: Philippines | collected 2014 | study... | reverse complement strand
GTCGTTCACGGCGGACAGCATGCAGGTGTCCACCGACGGTGCCGGGTTTGTGACGGTGGAGAACGGCGGTCAGTTGACCGTCACCAATGGATTGACCACCGAGACTGCCGGTGCCACGAGTAGCAGCGTGCGCGTGACCGGGGCCAACTCGAAGCTGAAGGCGAGAACGTTTGAAGCAGCCTCCGTCGTTCTTGACGGTGGGGCGGTGCTGGACACCGACAGTGCGACGCTCAAGGACTCACGGCAGGTGCAGCTGGGCGGTGGCACCAACACCGCGCTGATGATGTCCGGCACTGGCACGCTTTGGGACAACTCCGGCGACCTGCGCCTGCAGGCACGCGCGGATATTTCCGGTGCCGCCCGCATCACCACCGGCAACCTGGTGGTCACCGGCGGGGTCAATTCGTCCACCGGCAGTCCCAACGGGACCGAAGATCGCGTCTGGTTGAGTGGTAACGGTACCGCCATCAGCGCCAGTGGCGACATCACCGTAGGCACCTCGGGCAGCGAACCTTACGGTCTGATCGTCGCCTCCAACGAGGCGCGCATCGAGGCTGGCAACGCGTTCAACCTGGGCGAGAACGGCTTCGTGGTGCTCGGCGGTACCGGCCATTCCTGGAACTCGGCCTCGCGTTCGTTCACCTGGGACCCGGCCGCCGCAGCCGGCGCACTCTCCGGCGCGCCGATCAACATGGCGGTCAACTCCGGCGGTCTGGTGTTCAACCACACCGACGACATCAGCCTCGCCAACACCATCGCCAGCGACACCAGCGGTACGGACTGGACCAGCGGCCGCCTGATCAACGTGGCCGGCAACACCACGCTGACCGGTGACCTGAGCGCGTTCGGTGGCGACATCGACGTGCGTGCGGGCAAGTTGACCATCAACGCCAACATGTACACCGGCCAGGGCTTCAACACGGCCACCCAGGCGCTGCCGCAGGTGATCGACGTCTCCGGCGGCACCCTGGTGCTCAACGGTGAGGCCGGGTTCCGTCAGACCTTCAACGTGGGCGGCGTGCCGACCACCGAGCGCACCTCGATGGTGACTGTGCGCAACGGTGGCGTGCTGGCAGGTAATGCCACCGTCGGCCAGACCAGCATCCTCAACGGCGGCGTGATTTCGCCGGGCAACAGCGTGGGCGCGATCATCGTCGACGGCGACTTCTACCTCAATGCCGGTGCGCTGTCCGCCGCCGAGGTAGCCTCGACCGCGTTCTACGATGTGGAACTGCTCGGCAACGGCCAGGCGGACCTGCTCTCGGTCAACGGCAAGGCCTTCATCGGCAGCACCGCCAACGAAGGCAGCACCGGCGACGCCGGCATGCGCGTGACCGGGCTGGATCCGGCCACCAGCTACCAGAACGGCCACACCTATTCGGTGCTGACCGCGGTGGGCGGCGTGCAGGGCGGCTTTGACAGCGTCATCTCCAACTCCGCCTTCATCACGCCGACGCTCAGCCAGGACGGCAACCAGGTGCTGCTGACCATCGCGGTCAACGACAGCGGCACCCCGGGCAATCCCGGCACGCCGGGTGAGCCAGGCACCCCGGGCAACCCGGGGACGCCAGGGACGCCCGGCACGCCGGGGACTCCGGGGACGCCGGGTGAACCGGGCACGCCCGGCAATCCGGGCACAACGCCGCCGCCGCAGGTGTTCAACCCGGTTGCCACCAATCCAAACCAGGAAAGCGTTGCCAATGGCCTCAACAGCCTGCAGCAGTCCGGTGAAGCGCTGGCGCTGTACAACGCGCTGCTGATGCTGGATGAGACCCAGGCCCAGCAGGCGTTCGATGACCTCTCCGGTGAAGCCCATGCCAGCAACCGCGCGATGCTGCTGGATGACCGTTTCCTGCGCGAAGGCATTGCCCAGCGCCTGCGTCCGGACCCGACCATGGCCGATTATGGTCCGTCGCTGTGGGTGGCCGGCAGCAGCACCTCGCGCCGGCAGGACGCCGACGACCGTGCGGCGCGCACCCGCGACGACCGCCACGGTGCGATCGTCGGCATGGACTGGAGCTTCGGCGAAGGCGGCAAGTTCGGCGTGGCGGTGGGTCCGGAAAAGCTGCGTCAGCGCGTGTCCGACCGCTACAGCACGACTGATGTCGATGCCATTCACGGCGGCCTGTACGTAGGCTGGCGCGGCAATCGCTTCAACTTCCATGCCGGGGCCAGCTACGCCGACTATGACGTCGACACCGAACGCAGCGTCGGGGCCGGTCACAGCTGGGCGCAGACCCTCAACAGCAGCTACAGCGCCAGTGCCGTGTCGGCCTTCGCCGAGGGTGGCTGGGAACTGGACTTCGACCCGATGACGCTGACCCCGTATCTGGCCGTGTCCTGGACCCGCCTGGATACCGAGGCGCTGCAGGAAACCGGCGGCAGCGCGGCGCTGGCCGTGGCCGCCATCCTGGCCTGCGGCGTGACCACCTACCGCAAGGGCTGGATCGCGGTGCGCAACGGCAATCTGAACATCAACGCGCTGATGAGCATTGCCGTCACCGGCGCAGTGCTCATCGGCCAGTGGCCCGAGGCCGCGATGGTGATGTTCCTGTTCAACGTGGCCGAGCTCATCGAGGCCCGCTCGCTGGACCGCGCGCGCAACGCCGTGCGCGGCCTGCTGGACCTTGCGCCCGAAACCGCCACCGTGCGCCAGGCCGACGGCACCTGGATCGAAGCGCCGGCCGCCGCGCTGCAGCCGGGCGACATGGTGCGCGTACGCCCGGGTGAACGCATCGCCGCAGACGGCATCATCGTCAGCGGCAGTTCGGCCGTGGACCAGTCCCCGATCACGGGCGAAAGCCTGCCCGTCGAGAAAGCGCAGGACGACCCCGTCTTTGCCGCCACCGTCAACACGGCCGGCTCCTTTGAGTACCGCGTGACGGCCGCGGCCGGCAACACGACGCTGGCCCGCATCATCCACGCCGTGGAGCAGGCGCAGGGCGCGCGCGCGCCGACCCAGCGCTTCATCGACCGCTTCTCGCGCATCTACACCCCCGCCGTGGTGGGCATCGCCGTGCTGGTCGCCGTTCTGCCGCCGCTGCTGTGGGGCCAGCCCTGGTTCGACGCCATCTACCGCGCGCTGGCGCTGCTGATCATCGCCTGCCCGTGCGCGCTGGTGATCTCTACCCCCGTCAGCATCGTCAGCGGCCTGACCGCGGCCTCGCGCCGGGGCATCCTGGTCAAGGGCGGCGTGTACCTGGAAGAAGGCCGCAACCTGAAATGGCTGGCGCTGGACAAGACCGGCACGCTGACCCACGGCAAGCCGGTGCAGACCGACATGCAGGACTGGGACGCGCCCGGACAGGCGCGCCATCCCGCCGCCCTGATCGCGGCCAGCCTGGCCGCCCGGTCGGACCATCCGGTATCGCTCGCCGTCGCCAATGCCGCGCGCGAGGCGGGCAACGCCCTGCTGGACGTGGACGCCTTCACCGCCCTGCCCGGGCGCGGCGTCAGCGCGCAGCTCGACGGCGTGACGTACCGGCTGGGCAACCGCCGCCTGATGCGCGAACTGGGCGTCTCCAGCGACAAGCTGGAAGCGCGCCTGGATGAACTGGAAAGCCAGGGCAAGAGCGCCATCGCGCTGACCGACGGCAGCCGGGTACTGGCGCTGGCGGCGGTGGCGGATACGGTCAAGCCCACCAGCGCCCAGGCCGTCGCGGACCTGCATTCGCTGGGTGTGCGCACCCTGATGCTGACGGGCGACAACACGCCGACCGCCCGCGCCATCGCGCAACAGGTGGGCATCGACGAAGCCCGGGGCGATCAATTGCCCGAAGACAAACTGGCCGCCATCGAAAGCAAGCTGGCCCCGGACGCGCGGGTCGGCATGGTGGGCGACGGCATCAACGACGCGCCCGCGCTGGCCCGTGCCGATATCGGCTTTGCGATGGGCGCGGCCGGCACGGGCACCGCCATCGAAACGGCCGACGTGGCCCTCATGGACGACGATCTGCGCAAGATCGGCACGTTCCTGCGCCTGTCGCGCGCCACCCACCGCGTAATGGTGCAGAACATCGTGCTGGCCCTGGGCATCAAGGCGGTGTTCCTGGCCCTGGCCATGACGGGCAACGCGACCCTGTGGATGGCGGTGTTCGCCGACGTGGGCGCCAGCCTGCTGGTGGTGGCCAACGGATTGCGCCTGCTGCGGGCGGCGCCGGCGCACGGCTGATCTGGCCCCCCTCCGCCGGGCGCCCGGCTAGGGATGTCCGGCCAGGGGCGCCCCTGGCGGCGCGGCCAGCTTTTGCCCTTATCATGGCGAAAAAATCGAGCCGCCGCGCGCGCGCCGCCAAGGAGACTCCCGCTTGTCCGCAGGCACGAATTCGCCGTTTCAGGAACCGTTTCCCACCTTTGAATCTTCCGATTTCTCGGGCGAGGGCTCGTTCTACTTCGACCTGGTGCGCCTGGAAGACCGCGACGACATCCCCCGCGGCTTCCTGCACCGGCACCGCTATTACCACCTGCTCTGGATGAGCCAGGCGCGCGGCACGCACATGCTGGACTTCGAGCAGCACGAGGTCCGCGACCACTCCGTGTTCTTCCTGTCGCCCGGCCAGATCCACGCCTGGACGTCCTCGGTCAAGCCGCGCGGCTATGTGCTGAACATCAGCACGGACTTCTTTGCGCACATGTTCCCGCGCGCGGACGACATCGCCAAGTTTCCCTTCTTCCACCTGGCGGGCGGCTCGCCGGCCATCTACCTCTCGCGCGAACAGCATGACGGCATGCTGCCGCTGCTGGGCGAAATCGAACGCGAAACGCGCGACCGCCAGACGGGGCGCTTCGACGTCGTGCGCTCGTACCTGCTGATCCTGCTGACGCAATTGCGCCGCCTCTATCCGGCCGATGACCGCGAAACGGCGGCGGGCCCCAGCTATTCGCTGGCCAAGCGCTTCACCCTGCTGATCGAAGAGCGCTATCTGGAATTCAACGCCGTCCGGCAGTACGCCGACGCCCTCTGCGTCAGCGAACGCCAGCTCAACGACGCGGTCAAGCGCAGCGTGGGCCGCACCGCCAGCCAGCTGGTGCAGGAGCGCATCGCGCTGGAGGCCAAGCGCCTGCTCAGCAATACGGCCATGGGCATCGCCGAAATCGCGTTCCAGCTGAATTTCGAGGATCCGGCCTACTTTGCCCGCTTCTTCAAGAAGCACGCCGGCTGCACGCCCGGCGATTTCCGCCGCAAACACTGCCGCCCCCTCGAATAAGGTCCGCCCGCCACGGATCCGCGGAAAAGTGCAACACAAGCACTGATCTGTCCTAACGCGCCCGCCGCCGGGCTGCGTAAAGTTCATCGGGGCTCACCCCCGTTGCAATGCGGACTGCCTAAAGCGCCCCGCCTGACGCGACTGCGCGACAGCGCACGCTGCCGCGTCCTGGCGCGCACATAAAAAACCGATATTGGAGAGAGACATGACTACCCCCCTGCCCCCGCTGCGGCGGATGAGAGCGGCCGCGTTCCTGACGCTGGCGACCCTGTGCGCAGTCGCCGCCGCCCCCGCATCGGCCGCCGCTACCGGCTACCCCGAGCGCCCCCTGCGCATCATCGTGCCCTTCGCTGCGGGCGGGGCCACCGACGTCATCGCGCGGACCGTGGCGCAATCCATGTCCGTGCGCCTGGGCCAGCCCGTGGTGGTGGAGAACAAGGCGGGCGCCAACGGCAACATCGGCGCCGTCATGGCGGCGCGGTCCGAGCCCGACGGCTACACCCTGCTGATGGCCACGTCCAGCCACGCGATCAACGCCACGCTCTATCACAAGCTGGACTACAGCCTGACGCGCGACTTCGCGGGCCTGTCTAACCTGGCGTCGGTGCCCCTGCTGCTGGTGGTGAATCCGTCGGTGCCGGCAAAGACGCCCCAAGAGCTGGCGGCCTACGCCAAGGCCAACGGCAACCGCGTGAACTACGCCTCGGGCGGCACCGGCACCGCGTCGCATCTGGCCGGAGCCCAATTCAGTTCGCTGGCCGGGGCGCAGATGACGCACGTTCCCTACAAAGGCGGAGCGCAGGCGCTCAACGACGTCATGGGCGGCCAGGTCCAGATCATGTTCGCCAACCTGCCCGAAGTGCTGTCGCAGGTGCAGGCGGGCCGGCTGACGCCCATCGCCGTGACGGGTGCGCAGCGCCACGCGGCCCTGCCCGACGTGCCGGCGTTCGCCGAAACGCCCTACACGGCGATGAACGCCCGTTCGTGGTTTGGCCTTTTCGTGCCCGCCGCCACGCCGGCGCCCGTGGTGGAAAAGCTGTCGCAAGCCATCACCCAGGGCGTGTCGGACCCGGCGGTGCAGGACAAGCTGAAAGGACTGGGCGCCGATCCGGTCGGCAACGGCCACGCCGCCTTCCAGCAATACGTGAACCAGGAAGTCGAACGCTGGAGCGCGCTCGTCAAGCAGTCCGGCGCCACGGCCGACTAGAGAATTTTCGCAACACCCATCAAGAAGGATGCACCATGCTTTACGACGTACGTACCTACACCTGCCGCGCCGGCACCATCAGGAAACACCTGGCGCTTTATGCCGAACACGGCTATGAGGTGCAAAGCCGCCATCTGGGCAAGCCCCTGGCCTACATGCAGACCGAGACAGGCAACGTCAACAGCTACATGCACATCTGGGTCTACGCCAGCGCCGCCGACCGCGAGGCCAGGCGCCAGGCCCTGCAGAAGGATCCCGCCTGGGCCGCCTACCTTGCCAGGAGCGCGGACGCCGGCTATCTGATCAGCCAGGAAAACCGGCTGATGACGCCCACGGCGTTCTTCACGCCCTGATCCGGCGCGGCGGGCCTCCCGGGGCGGGAGGCCTCAGCCCGCCTGCTCTTCCTGCGGCCAGTCGCGCAGCACCGGCGCGTCTGGAGCGCCCGGCCCGACGTCGCGCAGGTGGTCGTGCTGCAGCAGGGCCATGCGGTAGGCGTCGCGATAGGCGCCGTTGGAAAAAAATTCTTCCTTCAGCAGGCCTTCGATCTTGAAGCCGCAGCGCTCGTACACATGCACGGCGGCCGCGTTGTCCTTGTCCACCACCAGATAGACCTTGTGCAGGTTCAGCACGCGGAACGCATAGCCGACGGCAATGCGGGTCGCGGCCTTGGCGTAGCCCCTGCCCTGGTAGCTGGGCGCGATGATGATCTGGAATTCGGCGCGGCGGTGGATGTAGTCGATCTCCACCAGTTCGACCAGGCCGGCCGGCTGCCCGGTGTCGTGCTCGATGATGAAGCGCCGTTCGTTCTGGTCGTGCAGGTGGCGGTCGTACAGGGCGGCCAGCTCGTCGTAGGCCTCGTAGGGCTCTTCGAACCAGTACCGCATGATGACGTCGTTATTGTTGATCTTGTGCACAAAGTGCAGGTCGCCGCGTTCCAGAGGGCGTATTTTGATATCGGATATGACCGACATGATTTACCTCCGCAATTCTGGCCATTGTATGCCGCGCGGCCCGCGTCCCGTCAGGCGCTGGCGAACGCCGGCAGGCGCTGCTCGATCCTGCGTATCACCTCGTCGGCGGCCGACGACAGCGGCCGCCCCAGGCGCAGCAGGGCCTGGCATTCCGGCGCGCTCAGGATGGGATGGGCGATCTCCAGCGCCACAAGCTCGCCGCTGGCAAGCTCGCGGTGCACGCCCAGGTTGGGCATCAGCGTAACGCCGGCGCCGCCCAGCGCGTATTGCTTGAGCACTCGCAGCGAATTCGTGGTGAGGCTGGGGGTCAGGTGGATGCGCTCGGTGAATTCCAGCAGGTCCACCGCCTGGCGCAGGCCGTAGGGCGCGGACATCAGCGCGAACGGGTACGGCAGGATGTCCGCGGCGATCGCGTCGGCATCGCGCATGAAGGCGTTGGCGATGCCGCGGGCGGGCCGGCCGGAGAACGCCCGGGTGATACGGGACTGTTCGGAGCGCGAGGCAGGCAGGACCGCCTTGTAGGCGTCGCTGATGCCGCATTCCTCAGTGGTCAGGAAGGCGGTCCCCATTTGTGCGAGATCGGCCCCCAGGGCCAGCGCGGCCGCGATGCCGCGCCCGTCCATGATGCCGCCGGACGCGATGACCGGCACCGAGACGGCGTCGGCCACTTGGGGCACCAGGGCCATCGTGCCAATCAGGGACGCATCGAATGCGTCCAGGAAGGTGCCGCGATGCCCGCCAGCCTCGGCGCCCTGCGCCACGACGGCGTCCACCCCGTCCTGTTCCAGCGCAACGGCTTCACGGACAGTGGTGGCGGTGCCCACGGTCAGGATGCCCAGCTCGCGGCAGCGCGCCAGCACGGCGGCCGGGATGCGTCCGAAGGTGAAGCTGAAGACCGCGGGCCGCACGCGCAGGATGGCCTCGATCTGCCCCGGCAAGGGATCCGCCTGAGGGCCGGGCGCCTCGGGCGCCGGGAGGCCAAGCTGCTCGTGGTAGCGCGCCATCAGGGCCAGCATCCGCCCTGCGTCGCCCTGCATGGGCTCGTCCGGCACGGTGGCGAACAGATTGATGGCGAAGGGGCGCGGCGTGCGGGCGCGGATCGCGTCCGCCGCCGCCTCGATCTGTTCGGGGCTCATGTAGGCCGCCCCGAGCGATCCCAGGGCGCCCGCCTTCGACGCCTCGGACACCAGTTCCACCGTCGTCGCGCCGCCGGCCATGGGCGCCTGGATGACGGGAAGGTCCAGCTTGAGCAGGTCAATCAAAGGGGTAGCCATGGGAAAACTCCTGGGGGGTTATTGAAGCTGGATGTTTCCAGCCTTGATGACGTGAGCCCACTTTTCGCTTTCGCTCTTGATGAAGGCCGCGAATTCCTCGGGCGTGCCGCCGCCGGCCTGGCTGCCGGTATCGGCAATGGCCTTCTGCACATCCGGTTCCTTCAGGATGCGGTTGAACTCGGCGTTGAGCTTGGCGATGATCGGCGCGGGCGTGCCGGCCGGCGCCACGATGCCCTGCCAGTTGTACGACTCGAAGCCCGGCAGGCCGGATTCGGCCATGGTGGGAACATCGGGCAGGACGGCCAGGCGCTTGGCGGACGTGACGGCGATGGGGTGGATCTTGGCGCCCTGGATGGCCGGCAGCGCGGAATAGCCCATTTCGAACATCATCGAGATATGGCCGCCCATCAGGTCGGTCGCGGCCAGGCTGCCGCCCTTGTAGGGAACGTGGATGATGTCGATGTTGGCCTGCTCGCGGAACATCTCGCCGGACAGGTGGTGCGCGCCGCCGACGCCGGACGACCCGAAGGTCAGCTTGCCGGGCTGCTTCTTGGCCAGCGCGATCAGGTCCGCCAGCGTCTTGACGGGCAGTTCATTGTTCACGCTCAGGACCAGCGGGCTGTTTTCGATCAGGATGATCGGCGCCAGGTCCTTTTGCGGGTTGTAGGGCATTTCCTTCATCAGCGACGGGTTGACCGCCATCGGGGCCAGATTGCCCGTGCCAATGGTGTAGCCGTCCGGCGCCGCCTTGGCGATCAGGTTGGTGCCGACCACGCCGCCCGCGCCCGCCTTGTTCTCGACGACGATGGGCTGGCCCAGCGATTCGCCCAGCTTGCGCGCCAAGAGGCGCACGCGCGTGTCGGCAAAGCCGCCCGGCGCGTAGGGCACGATCATGGTCACGGGTTTGGCGGGCCAATCGCCGGTCTGGGCCTGGGCGGCGCCGCCGAAGGCGGTGGTGGCCGCCAAAGCGGCGATCAGGGGGCGCAATGCTTTCATGCTGGGATCTCCTCTTCCTGCTCTCTAATTGCTATGTGAACGGCCCTGGGGGCCGATCGCATTATGCCCAGCGCCGGCGCCGTCTGTCGTGACTTTTCCCAAGGCCCAGGCCGACGCCGCCAGCAGCACCGCGCCGGCCTCCAGGACCTGAGGCAGGTCGGCGCCCCAGCGCGCCGCCCACGAGGCCAGCAACGGTCCCAGGATCTGACCTGCGGCGAACGCCGCGGTCATGATGGCCGCCGCGCGCGGGGCCGCCGGACCGGACAGCCGCCTGGCGGTCAGCATGCCCGCCTGCGTGATCACCATGAACGTGCCGCCCACCAGCAGCGCCGCCAGGATCACGGCGGCGATGTGATGCCACAGGGCCACCGCCAGCATGCCGGCCGCCATCAGAAGCTGGGCGCAGCGCCACACCTGCCTGTCGTCGCGGCCGCGGGCCAGCCGGGGAACCAGCAGACACGATAGCGCCGCGGCGAGTCCGAACAGCGGCCAGGCCCAGCCGAAGACTGCGGGATCGGGCAAGATTTCCTTGGCCATCGCGGGCAGAAAGGTGGCGGGAATGATGTAGCCGACCCCGAAAACGCCGTAGTGCAGAGAAAGCGCGCCTATGCCGCGCGGCAGCCGCGCCGGCGGCATGGCGGCGGCAGACGTGCGGGCCGGGGGCGACTGCCGGCTGAGCCTTGGCCAGGCCGCCACGGACAGCGCCAGTGTCAGCCCGCCCAGCGCGACCCAGGTCTGATTCGCGCCGGCGCCCCAGGCCATCAGGGCCAGGCAGACGAGTCCAGTGAGCGCGATGCCGGCTCCCACGCCGGCGTATGTCACCGCGGACACCGAGGCCTCGCGCGGATCGCCGGCGGGAACGGAGCGCCACGCGGCCACGCAGATGAAGGCGCTGGCGCTGGCGTAGCCCGCGGCCAGGCGCAGCGCGGCCCAGCCGGCCACGCTGTCCAGTAGCGGCATGGCCAGGGTCAGCGCCGCCACGGCGGCCAGGCTGGCCGCCAGCGTCGCGCGTAGCCTGCGCACGGGCCAGGCGATCGCCGCCAGCGCGCCCAGCAGATAGCCTGCGTAGTTCGCGGAAGCCATCCAGCTGCCCTGGGCGAGAGACAGCCCGGCCTCCTGCGCCATCAGCGGCCAGACGGGCGTGAAGGCGAAGCGGCCGATGCCCATGGCCGCCGCTAGCGCAAGCGCCGCGGGCCAGGCCAGGCTTGCCGCGCTGGCCGACATGGGAGGGGAAGGGTAAGCAGGCGTTGACATGGCCCTACTCTACGGCTGTACTAATATCTTGAATAGTGAATTATTAAGAACACGAGTTCCTGAAATGAGAAACTTGGACCTAGACGCGCTGCAGATCTTCAAGACCGTGGCGGACCAGGGCGGCGTTGCGCGTGCCGCCGCGCACCTGAACCGGGTGCAGTCCAACGTGTCGACGCGCTTGAAGCAGTTGGAGTCCTCGCTGGGAACTCCCCTGTTCCGGCGCCAGAACCGCCGCCTGGTGCTGTCCGACCAGGGGCGCGTGCTGCTGTCCTATGCCGATCGGCTGCTGCGCCTGTCCGACGAGGCCCAGTCCGCGGTGCGCGCGGGCGCCCTGCAAGGCGTGCTGCGCATCGGCACCATGGAAAGCACGGCGGCGGCGCGCCTTCCGCCCATTCTTGCGGCCTATCACGCGGCGTGGCCGCAGGTGCGCATAGAGCTGGTCACGGGCACGTCGGGCGCCCTGGCCGCCAAGGTGCGCAATTACGAGATAGAGGCCGCTTTCGTCGCGCAGCCCTTCCCGTCCGAGGGGCTGGCGGCGATGGATGCGTTCAGGGAGGAACTGGCGCTGATTTCGCCCATGGCCTGGGAGCCGGTCGACAGCGCGAAGGAATTGGGCGACCGCACCGTCATCGCGTTCGCCGCGGGGTGCTCATACCGGCGCATCCTGGAATCGTGGCTGAACCAGGAAGGCGTTGCGCCCGGCAAGGTGATGGAATTTGCTTCGTATCACGCCATCGTGGCGTGTGTGGCGGCAGGTTCCGGCGTGGCCATCGTGCCGCGCTCGGTGCTGAAGGTGCTGGGGGCGGAAAACTCGGTGCGCGTCGGCGCCCTGTCAGGACCTTATGGTCAGGCTCTGACCCAGTTGGTCTGGCGTGCCGACGACGATACGCCGGCATTGCAGGCCTTGCGGCGCAAGCTGGAGGCGCCGCAAGGTTGACGGATGCTTGCCTAGGGGGCCGCATCCGTCTTGGGCTCCGCTTAGAAGCGGTAGCCGATGCCCACCGTGGCAACCCACGGGTCGATGCGGGCCGTGCCGACGCGTTGGCCGTCCAGCTTCACCTTCGACTTGATGTCGATGTAGCGGATGTCGGCGTTCATGAACCAGCGGTCGTTGATCTTGATGTCCGCGCCCAGTTGCGCCGCGACGCCCCAGGAATCGCTCAGCTTCAGATCGGAACCCTTCAGCGCGCCTTCGGCCTTGGTGTCGAAGAAGTGGGTGTAGTTGATGCCGACGCCGATGTACGGCTGGATCATGCTGTCGGGCAGGATGTGCCATTGCAGGCTGAGGGTCGGCGGCAGCTGCTTGCTGGAGCCGATCTTGCCAAGGCCGCCGCTGCCGCTGACGTCGTGCTGGAAGGGCCAGGCGCCCAGCAGTTCGATACCGATATTGCGCGTGGCCATGTAGGCCAGCGTGAAGCTGGGGCGCACATTGTTGTTCACGTCCAGCTTGACGGCGCCATCAAGCACCGAGCCGTTGTTCTGCGAGGGGCGCACTTGTGTCACGCCGACGCGGAACAGCACGTCGCCTGCCTCATGAGCATGGGCGGGAGCGGCAAACGCGCCGGCAGCAATCAGGCCGGCGATGGCGGTGGCGCGGATACGCCCGTTCAGCGAAAACATTTTCTTCTCCGATCTTTCCGTTGGGATGAGCGCACAGGTTCTCAGACCTGCCGCGTCCCCCGGTTGATATGTGTCAATCCGTGAAAAGACCGTTTTTGAAAAGTGGTTATGTCGCAACAGGCATCCGGGATGCGTGCGCAAAAAAAACGCCGCCGGCGCGTTGGCGCTCGGCGGCGATGATGAGTGCAGGGGGGCGTCAGCGCGGCAGTTCCGAGCTTCCCATGAGGTAGGCATCGACGGAGCGCGCGCACTGGCGGCCTTCGCGGATGGCCCAGACCACCAGGGACTGGCCGCGGCGCATGTCGCCCGCGGTGAAGACCTTTTCCACGCTGGTGCGGTAGTCGTCGGTGTTGGCGCGCACGTTGCCGCGGGCGTCGCGGTCCACGCCGAAGGCGTCCAGGACCGTCTGCACCGGCGACACGAAGCCCATGGCCAGCAGCACCAGGTCAGCCTTGATCTCGAATTCCGAGCCTTCGACCTCGCGCATCTTCATCTGGCCGGTGGCGTCGTCCTTGAACCATTCGACGCGCGCGCCGATCAGCTTTTCGACCTTGCCGTTGGCGCCCTTGAGCAGCTTGGTGGTCACCGACCAGTCCCGGTCGCAGCCTTCTTCGTGCGACGACGAAGTGCGCATCTTCAGCGGCCAGTACGGCCACGTCATCGTCTTGTTCTCGGATTCGGGCGGCTGGGGCATCAGTTCGAATTGCGTAACCGAGGCCGCGCCATGGCGGTTGCTGGTGCCGACGCAGTCGGAACCGGTATCGCCGCCGCCGATCACGACCACGTGCTTGCCCTTGGCC
>ENA-OWLM01000640-OWLM01000640.1-metagenome-genome-assembly--contig:-NODE-640-length-13342-cov-4.166704_pt1 | contig 13342 bp, 9 predicted proteins | sample MGYA00245349_ERZ651102 | MGnify/ENA primary metagenome ERZ651102 (study PRJEB26857, sample SAMEA4031759) | metagenome | biome: human; feature: oral; material: saliva | place: Philippines | collected 2014 | study... | reverse complement strand
TCGGAGCGTAGACGGAGGTATCGACGGAGACCCAGACCTCTCGAACGTTGTCGGACGTCAGTTCCTCGCCGGGGGCGATGCTCGTCGTCACCGAGTAGACGCGGGTTCCTCCCCGGAGGAATCCGCCAAGGACACTGAAGGCGATTACAGACGCGATGATGAGGGCCACGCCGAGCAAGTCACGGGCACCGTCGATGAAGTTGGAGGTCAGCTCTTCCTCGCTCATGCGGGAGATGAGGCCGACGATGATGGCGGAAGCCAGGAAGACACCGGAGATCTGCGCCATCCACCAGCCCAGTACGGCCACCCCGTAGATCATCACGGCGAAGGCGGCGACGAAGATGCCCAGCACGATCTTGCGGGTGGTGGTGAACTCCAGCATCTGGTCACTCTTGTTGCCGAGGAAGTGGGCACGGTTCTCTTCCCACTTGTCGGCCACCAGGGACTTGCTCGGATCGTTGCGCACCATCTTGGCGTAACGCATCACGTAGGCGACACAGAGGATCCAGCCGGCCACCAGCATGGCCACGCGCAGCCAGATGCCGTCGGTGAAGGAGATGCCGGCGGCGTTGGCGGCGATCACGGTGGCGAACGGGTTGATGGTGGAGCCCAGGGTACCGATGCCGGCCCCCAGCAGCACGGTGGCGGCGGCGACCACAGGGTCGAAGCGGGCGGCCATCATCACCGGTACCAGCAGGGTGTAGAACGGCAGGGACTCTTCGGCCATGCCGTAGATGGTGCCCCCCGCGGCGAACAGCGCCATCAGGATGGGGATCATCCACTCCTCGCGGCCACGCAGGCGGTCGGTGACGCGCTCGATGCCGGCGTCGATGGCCCCCGTCTTGGTCACGATGCCGAGGAAGCCACCGATGATCAGGATGAAGAGGGAGACGTCGATGGCGCCTGCCTCATATGTGTCGTGGTTGTAGAGGCCGTCGATGGGTGCCAGCAGCACGTCGACGATGCCCTGGGGATTGGCATCCACCAGCTTGTAGGTACCGGCCACCGGCACTTCCTTGCCGAGGGCCTCGTTCATGGTCATCTCGTATTTGCCGGCGGGCACTATCCAGCTCAGGGCGGCCACCAGGGCGATCAGCACAAACAGTATCGTGTAGGCTGACGGGAACTTGAATTTGGTCATGGTCCAGCTTCCTTCTGTGGGTGTGGTATCCATGCAGGCTGCGGGTCGTAGGGTTAGAGGTGTTGTTCCGCTGTCACATGGTCGAAAAGCCGGGGGTCACCCCCCGGCACCACTACTGCGACCTCAGTCGCCCAGCGTAGCAACCATCACTGCCTTGATGGTGTGCATCCGGTTTTCAGCCTCGTCGAACACGATGGAGTGGTCGGATTCGAACACGTCCTCGGTCACTTCCAGGCCTTTCATGCCGTATTTGTCGGCCACTTCCTTGCCCATGGTGGTCTCGTCGTTGTGGAAGGCCGGCAGGCAGTGCATGAACTTCACGTCCGGGTTCTTGGTGGCGTTGATGACGTCCATGTTGACCTGATACGGGGTCATCAGTTTCACGCGCTGATCCCAGGCCTCTTTCGCCTCACCCATGGAGACCCAGACGTCGGTGTAGAGGAAGTCGGCACCCAGCACGCCCTCTTTCACGTCTTCGGTCAGGTGGATACGCGCACCTGTCTCTTCGGCGATCTGGCGGCACTGGGCAACCAGCTCCTCTTCCGGCCAGAAGGCCTTCGGCGCGACCAGGCGGATGTCCATGCCCATCTTGGCGGCGCCGACCATCAGGGAGTTGCCCATGTTGTTGCGGGCGTCACCCAGGTAGGCGAACTTGATCTGATCCAGGCGCTTGCCCTTGCCGTGCTCCAGCATGGTCATGAAGTCGGCCAGGATCTGGGTCGGGTGGAACTCGTTGGTCAGGCCGTTCCAGACCGGCACGCCGGCGTAGGCGCCCAGCTCTTCCACGATCTCCTGGCCGTAGCCACGGTATTCGATGCCGTCATACATGCGGCCCAGTACGCGGGCGGTGTCCTTCATGGACTCCTTGTGACCGATCTGGGAACCGCTCGGGCCGAGGTAGGAGACCTGGGCGCCCTGGTCGAAGGCCGCCACTTCAAAGGCACAACGGGTGCGGGTGGAGGTTTTTTCGAAGATCAGGGCGATGTTTTTGCCGACCAGGTGCTTGCGCTCATAGCCACCGTACTTGGCCTTCTTCAGGTCGATGGCCAGATCGATCATGTATTGGATTTCGCGCGGGGTGAAGTCCAGCAGTTTCAGGAAGTTACGGTTACGCAGATTAAAAGCCATGATGAGTTCTCTCTATATTTGTTCAGACCAATTTGGGCAGTGTTATTGACTACGCGATTCGTTCAGGCCACATCGGGCAGTGTTACTGACTACGCATACACATCACAAAGCTGTTCAGGCATTCACGGTACGGGTGGCGACGATATTGGTGCCGGCGTCTCCCCTGAGGATGGCCAGACCATCTTCCAGGGAACCGATCCCCACCATGCCGCCGGTGGCTTTCACAAATTCACAGGAGGCTTCGACCTTGGGCCCCATGGAGCCTGCATCGAACTTGACCCCGGCCAGCTCGTCCGGGCTGGTGACCCGCAGCGGGCGCTGAGTCGGCTTGCCCCAGTCCAGGTAGACGGCATCGGCGTCGGTCAGGATCAGCAGGGCGTCGGCCTTGATCTGCTTGGCCAGGTAGGCGGCAGACATGTCCTTGTCGATGACAGCTTCGATGCCGGTCAGGCTCTGGCCATCCCAGGTCACCGGAATGCCGCCACCACCGGTGCAGATGATGAGGTGGCCCTGGGCGATCAGCGTCTCGATGGCGTCACCTTCCACGATGCGCTGGGGCAGCGGGGACGGCACCACGCGGCGGAAGAACTTGCCGTCGGCCTTGACCGACCACTGCTTCTCGGCGGCCAGGGCGCGAGCCTCCACTTCTTCATAAACCGGGCCGATAAACTTGGTCGGGTTGGCGAACGCCGGATCCTCGGGGTCGACCTGCACCTGGGTCAGCAGGGCGGTGACATTGCGGCTCGGCATCAGGTTCTTCAGCTCCTGGATCAGCATGTAGCCGATCATGCCCTGGGACTCGGCGCCCAGCACATCCAGGGGATAGGGGGAGACCTTGGTATAGGCGCTGTTCTGCAGGGCCAGCAGGCCGACTTGCGGGCCGTTGCCGTGCACCAGCACCACGTTGTAATCCTCGGCGATGCGGGCGATGGTCTTGGCGGCGGTGGCGATGTTCTTGCGCTGGATATCCGCTTCAAGGGGCTCGCCACGACGGAGCAGGGCATTGCCCCCCAGGGCGACGACGACAGTTGGTTTTTTCATGATATTACTCTCGAGTCTTGGTCTGTGTGGCGCCAGCCTCTGCCGGCGCCACGCCGTCTTGTCAGATGCCGTCGCGTTCCATCGGGCAGCTCATGCAGCGGGCGCCGCCGCGGCCACGTCCCAGCTCTTCACCCGGGATGGGCAGCACAGTGATGCCGGCCTTGTCGTACTTCTCGTTGGTGTAGGTGTTGCGCTCGTAACCCACCACCACGCCGGGGCGCACGGTCAGCACGTTGTTGGCGTCGTTCCACTGCTCGCGCTCGGCCTCGAAGCTGTCACCGCCGGTGGTGATGAGCTTGAGCTGATCCACGCCCAGGGCCTTCTCGATGGCGGTCACGAAGTAACCCTCTTCCTTGATGTTCATCCCGGTGGCGCCGCCCGGGGTCAGGCTCCAGCAGTTCACATCCTTGCGGATGACTTCCGGATAGACGGAGAAGGTGTCTATATCCATGTGGGTCATGACGGTATCCAGGTGCATGCAGCTGCGGTGTTTCGGCAGTTCCATGGCAATGACCTGTTTGGCCTGGCCGTGCTTGAACAGGTTGCGGGCCAGGTGCTCGACCCCTTGCGGTGTGGTGCGCTCGGACATGCCGATGAGCACGGCACCGCGGCCGATGACCAGGACGTCACCCCCTTCGATGGTGGAGTTGTCGTAGTCGCGGTCTTCGTCACCGAAGTACTTGATGAAGTCCTGACCGGCAAACTGCGGGTGCCAGCGGTAGATGGCCTTCACATGGTTGGTCTCGCGACGACGGGCGGCCTTGGCCATGGGGTTGATGGAGACGCCGCCATAGACCCAGCAGGAGGTGTCGCGGGTGAAGAGGTGGTTGGGCAGCGGCTCGATGATGAAATCGGTCGGGGCGTGCATGCCGACCACCATGTTGACGCCGCTGTAGGGCATCTCGGAGTAGGTCAGGCCGCCGGAGAGAATGCGGGCCAGCTCGCGATGGGGCATGTCCGCCAGGAAGCAGCGCACGTCGTTGGCCAGCGCGGTGCCGAGACGATAGTCGGAGACTTGGTGTTGCAGCAGCCAGGCTTTGGCTTCCGGCACATCCAGAGTTTCCGCCAGCAGATTGGTCAGCAGGAAGACTTCGACATTCTGATCGCGCAGTACCTGAGCGAATTTGTCGTGCTCCTGACCGGCGCGTTCCACGGACAGGACATCATCGAACAGCAGATCCTGGCAGTTGGAAGGAGTCAGACGCTTCAGACTGAGGTTGGGGCGGTGCAACATGACGCGGCGCAACTGGCCAACTTCAGAACCTACATAAAATTTGCTCATGATTATATTCCGTCTAGCAGTGGTCCCTGCGAGTGATTGAATAGATTCCTTCTATTCTGGCTCGTGGCTAAGGCGGGATATTCTTTATGTAGGGTATTCAGCTTGCGTTCTATCCTGCCCTTGCCTTTCGATGTAGAGATTAGGACTGGCAGCCACACCAAACTTGGACATTGATCACATTCAACCGAGACTGCATAAATTCAGGAGTTAATTTATGACGGAGTGTACATAAACGATATTTGCCATAGAGCAGACATGGCATAAACAAGCAAAAACCCCCCGAAAAATCCCAACAAGATAGCGTTTTCATTCATTTCAATTATCCATAAAGAGATAACCATAACTTTAAAAGATCTTAATAATCAGATAGATAAAAAACATCACCTTATTATTTGAATTTTTTATATCCATCCATGAATTTATCGTCACTCATCCCCCTGAGAGTCACCACATAAATAGTCACTTTCTCCATTTCAGTTGAATAATCCGTTTTTTGTTCCAGATCATGGCATTTGCGCCAGGTCGCGCGGCAACGCTCCCGTCCTCCCGTCATGCCCCCATCTCGCTTATATGAATATGCATTTTGGGCGCTTCCTGACGGCGTTTCTCTCACCCGCCTCATTGCAGGCGGGATTTAAAGTTTTTTCATTAGTTGAATTTTTTGCATCGCCTTGCACCAGGCCATGGTTCGCCTTAACTCAGAAAGTGATCGGGATCACACCAGATTCCCTTACCAAGGAGATAACCATGAAGATCAAGCCGCTGTTTCTGTTCGTCGCCCTGGTCCTTCCCCTGGCCCCGCCCCTGGTTCACGCCCAGGGAGCCCCCGCCATGCCGCTGGTGGTATGCCATGTTGACCAGGCCCCCCAGATGCTGATCCCCGCCTACCTCTGCCAATGGTATGGTGGCAGCCAGCACCACTGATCCGCTCACCCAGGGGGAGATGCCCTCCTCTTGGGTGGGTGCCCGACTCCGACACCCTCCACTCGGCGCTTCCCCACTCAGCTGGTCCCCAGCCGCTCGCACCACAGCCCTGCCAGCTGCCGTATTCGCTACCGCATTACCCGCTCATTGGCGAGAGCGGCACCCGGTCATCCCATTTCCCTTAGATGCTCCGGGATGTGCTCATCTGCGATCGGCACCTCTCTTCATGTCATTTCTGAACCCCAGTTAAATGACTTGTAAGACATTAGCCATATGGAATGTAAGCAAACAGCCCATCAAGATCTCGCCATAGTCGGAAGATAAGCGCGAAAAACCCGCAAACAAAATCTTCAAGATGATGATTAATAACAAGATAATCGTTATTTCATTTCGCAAGAAACGAGTTTCGAAAAAACGTTTTTCAACATGCTGTTGTCGCCCTGCGGGAAATCCTTATAGTTACTCCTGCACGGACGCAATGAAGTCGGTCAGGATGACTGGCTGCCAGGGTTGGGCAAATGGACTCACCACAGGATGTGGTAAAGGACACCTCCCAGGACGGAGAAAGTGCGGCGGGAATGGATGACTCGTCAGGCCATGATGGCTAAAGGACACCCCAAAGGATTGGGAAGGGGAAACCTAAAGGAAGAGGTATAGTCAGGGATTGCAGGGAGCAACTTCGTTCAAGGATATGAGCGATAAGACTATCGGGGGCGACGCAAGTCGCCCCCATCTTTTTTGGCCGTTTTTTACCTCGGCCAACGTCTCTCACTCCAGCCGGAAGTGCCCCACTATCTCCCGCAACCTGTCATAGGTGTGCTGCATGGCGTTTGAGCCGTGCACCGTCCGCTCCCCATTGCCCTTGAGCTGGGTAATCACCTCGGCAATGGCGCTCATGTTGCGGTTGATCTCCTCGGCAACGGCGCTCTGTTGCTCCGCCGCAGTGGCGATATGGCTGATGAGATCGTTGATCTCCACCACCTCCCCCGCCATCAAATCCAGCGACGCATTCACCTTGCCGGTGTTTTCTGCCGCATCCTGACAACTCTGACGGGTGTTGCCCATGGCCACCACCACTGTCTGGGCGCCCCGTTGCAGCCGGGTCAGCATGGTCTGGATCTCGGCGGTGCTCTGCTGGGTGCGGCCCGCCAGGGAGCGCACCTCATCGGCCACCACGGCGAATCCGCGCCCCTGCTCACCGGCCCGGGCGGCCTCGATGGCGGCGTTGAGGGCCAGCAGGTTGGTCTGCTCGGCGATGCTGCCGATGACCCCGAGTATGGAGCCAATCTGCTGCACATCCTGCTGCATGGCCTCGATGGAGTGGGCCGTGGCCTCCACCTCGGTCACCAGAGCGGTCACGCTGGCCATGGCCTGATCCACGACCTGGCGTGACTGGCTTGCCAGCTGCTGGCTCTGGCCGGTCAGCTGGGCCGTGCTGGCCGCACTCTCCGACACCGAGACGGCGGTGCGGCTCATCTCGTTGATCGCGGTGACGACCTGCTCCGTCTCCCGCACATGCTCGGCCAGCAGCCCCTGGGCCGCCCCCGTCTCCCGCGCGAGATCCGAAATCCCGTCGTTGAGCTGGCCGCTGGCGTGCCGTACCTCCCCCATCATCTCCTGCAGTCGCTCGATGAAGCGGTTGATGCCCGCCGAGATCTGGCCGAGGTCATCCTTGCTGGTCACTGCGAGCCGGCGGGTCAGGTCACCATTGCCCTGGGACAGCTCCTGCACCAGATCGCGCAGGGAGAGAATCGGGCGATAGGCCAGGTTGAGCGCCACCATGGAGATTGCCAGCACCAGGGCTGCGACCCCGAGCAGGGCCAGGGTGATCTTGCCGTTGAGGGCCTGGGTCATGGCCCGGATATGATCGAGATCCACATACCCGGTCAGGGTCCACTGACTGCCCCGGATGTCGAGCTTGTTGGGGCGGCTCTCGACCTCTCCACCGGGCTTGCTGCTGTAGAGCACCTGGCCCTGGCTGTCGGTGAGGGAGAAGTAACGCCCCTCTCCGCTCACCTTCGCCAGCAGCGTTTTGAACTCGCTCATGTCGAGGTAATAGAGGTAGGCGGAGTCGGCCCCTCGCGGCACCAGAATGGAGATGACCGGCTTGTCGTCCAGCTGCTCCAGCGAGCTCACGGTGATCTGGTTGTTGGCGGCGGGGATCTGCTTGCGCAGGGCATCGACCCTGGCCTTGTCGTCGATGACGCCATTCGCGTCGAACGCCATGTCGCCAATCACCTTGACGATGTTGTGAAAGCCGGTCTCCTGCAGCGCCTTCTTGACGCTGGTGACCCCGAGGTTGAGGTTGGCGGCCAGCAGTACTTTCTGATTGATGTCGTCCGCCAGTTTCTCCCTGACCAGGGTGATCTGTTCGTTGATGTTCTGGGTCGCCTGGGTGCGGATGTAGCTGCTGATGAAGTGGTTGACGCTGAACCAGGCGGTGCCGATGGTAGCCAGGATGGCGAGCAGCAGGAGGACGTTGATCTTGACTTTGAATGGCATGGGATGGGTCCCTCCAAATGAAGAGGGCTGGAATTGCTCCAGCCCTCTCTGCCAATGCTTACTTCTTCTTGGCGTACTTCATGGAGTCCAGCGCGACCGCCAGGATGATGATGCCGCCCTTGATGATGAACTGCCAGTAAGGGCTGACCCCGATGTAGGTCAGACCGTAGTTGATCAGTGTGAAGATGAGTACCCCGGTGATGACACCGGCCACCGTCCCCACACCACCGGCAAATGACACCCCGCCCACCACGCAGGCCGCGATGGCGTCGAGCTCATACATGAAGCCCAGGTTGTTGGTGGCACTGCCGATACGGCCCGCTTCCAGCATGCCGCCGAAGGCATAGAAGACGCCGGCCAGGGCATAGATGATCACCAGGTTGACGGCGACGTTGACACCGGACACCTTGGCCGCTTCCGGGTTGCCACCGATGGCGAAGATGTTCTTGCCGAAACGGGTCTTGTTCCACAGCACCCAGACGAAGACGCTGGCGATGGCCGCATAGAAGGTCAGATACGACAGCTTGAATCCGCCTATCCGGATGAACCCCTGTGCGAAGCTGGAGAAGCGGGGATCGAAGCCGGCCACCGGAGAAGCCCCCACGGAGTCGAAATACAGCGAGTTGATGCCGTAGACGATGATCATGGTGCCCAGCGTGGTGATGAAGGGCGTCACGTTCAGGTAGGCCACGATCAGGCCGTTGATGAGGCCGATCAGGGCACCCACGGCACAGACCAGCAGGATCACCGCCGGGATGGGCACTTCACCCAGAGAGGGGAACACCTTGTTGACGTTGGTCAGGGCCTGCAGCATGGTGGCCGCAATGAGCGCAGCCAGGCCGACCTGACGACCGGCCGACAGGTCGGTCCCCTGGGTGATGATGATGCCCGCCACCCCCAGCGCGATGATGATCCGCACCGAGGACTGGGTCAGGATGTTGCTGAAGTTGGTGAGACTGAGGAAGGAGGGCTCCTTGATCACGATGACCATGAGCAGCACCAGCAGTACCACATAGATGCCGTTCTCTTTGAGCGCCTGCATCAGATTGAATTTTTTAGCCGACTCCATAATGTCTTCCTGTCTTATAGGTACAGAGATGCCAGGCGCAGGATCTCGCTCTGGTCAGTTTCTTTGGTGTTGACGATCCCCGCGACCCGGCCATTGCTCATGACCAGGATGCGATCCGTGATGCCGAGCAGTTCGGGCATCTCGGAGGAGATGATGACGATCCCCTTGTCCTTCTTCGCCAGCTCGAGGATGAGCTGGTAGATCTCGAACTTGGCCCCCACGTCGATGCCGCGGGTCGGTTCATCCAGCATCAGGATCTCGGGCTGGGTCAGCAGCCAGCGGCCGATGATGACCTTCTGCTGGTTGCCGCCGGAGAGGCTGCCGATCTGGGTCTGCTGGGTCGGTGTCTTGACCCGCATGGAGTCGATGACCCACTGGGTGTCGCTCTTCATCTTGTTGTCGCTGAGCAGCCCCATGGAACCCTTGTAGTTGTCCATGTTGGCGATCAGGGAGTTGAAAGCGATGTCGAGACGGGAATAGATACCGGTGGAGCGGCGCTCCTCGGTCACCAGGGCGAAGCCATTCTGGATCGCCTCATGGGCATTGTGGTTCGCCACCTCTTTGCCGTGCAGCTTGATGGTCCCCTCGCTGCGTTCGCGGATGCCGAACAGGGTCTCGACGATGTCCGTGCGCTTGGCCCCCACCAGACCGGCGATGCCGAGGATCTCCCCCTTGTGCAGGTTGAAGGTCACGTCCTGGATGGAAGGCTGGTTCTTGGCCGTCAGGTGCTCGACTTCGAGGATCACCTCTTTGGGCTGGTTGGTTTTCTCCGGGAAGCGCTGGGTCAGCTCGCGACCGACCATCATGCCGATGATCTGATCCATGGTCATGCCCTTGAGTGGCTGGGTCGCCACCCACTGCCCATCCCGCAATATGGTGATCTCGTCACAGAGCTGGAAGATCTCTTCCATCTTGTGGGAGATGTAGACGATGCCGCAGCCCTTCTCCTTGAGCTTGTTGATGATCTTGAAGAGGTGGTTGACCTCTTTCTCGGTCAGGGAGGAGGTGGGCTCGTCCATGATGACGATCTTGGCGTCATAGGAGAATGCCTTGGCGATCTCGATCATCTGCATCTGGGAGACGGAGAGGGTACCGACCTTGACCCTGGGGTCGATGTCGATGTCCAGTTCGTCGAAGATCTGCTTGGTCTCTTCATACATCTTGCCGTGATCGATGAACCACCCCTTGGTGGGGTAGCGGCCGAGCCACATGTTGTCCATCACGGTGCGTTGCAACACCAGGTTCAGCTCCTGGTGGACCATGGAGACACCGTTCTCCAGCGCCTCCTTGGAGGAGGTGAAGTTGATCTCCTCCCCCTTGAAGAAGATCTTGCCCTCATCCTTCTCGTAGATGCCGAACAGGCACTTGAGCAGCGTGGACTTGCCTGCGCCATTCTCGCCCATCAACGCATGCACAGAATGAGGACGGACCCGTAAATTGACTTTATCGAGTGCCTTGACGCCAGGGAAACTCTTACTGACGTCAATCATCTCCAACAGCCATTCTGATTGTTGCCGTGTTGTCATATCAGCCATCACATCTGGTTGGAACAGAGGGCAAGGGGATCACCCTTGCCCGGGAGGAGGGAATTACTCGAACTGGGACAGGTTGTCTTTATCCACGCCCACGTAAGGAACACGCACGATCTTGTTGTCGATCTTCCAGTTGGTGCCTTCACCGGCCGGCTTGCCTTCCGCCAGGTTCTTGGACAGATCGAAGGTCGCCTTGGCCTGGTTGGCCGCGTCGTTCAGCACGGTACCCGCCATGGCGCCGCTCTTGACCATGGCCAGGGCTTCCGGCAGGGCGTCAACGCCGAACACCGGGATGGCGCTCTTGCCTTGTGCCTTAAGGGATTCAACAGCGCCCATCGCCATGCCGTCGTTGTTGGCGATGACCACTTCGATCTTGTTGGCGTTCGGGCCGGAGATCCAGGCGTCCATCTTGTCCTTCGCCATGGCGGTATCCCACATACCGGTATCCATGTGCAGCTGCTCGGTCTTGATGCCGCCGTCGTTCAGGGTCTTGACGACGTAGGTGGTGCGGGCTTCTGCATCCGGGTGGCCAGGCTCCCCCTTGAGCAGCACGAACTGGATGACGCCATCCTTGTTCAGATCCCAGGCCGGATTGGCTTTCCAGTGCTTGGCGATCAGCTGGCCCTGGATGATGCCGGACTCTTTGGAGTCGGTACCCACGTAGTAGGCCTTGTCATAGCTGGCCATGTCCGCCGCACTCGGTTCCTTGTTGTAGAACACGACGGGGATCTCGTCGGCACGGGCCTTTTCGATCACGACAGAGGCCGCAGCCGGGTCGACCAGGTTGATGGCCAGCGCTTTCACACCCTTGGCCAGCAGGACGTCGATCTGGTCATTCTGCTTGGACTGGTCGTTCTGGGAGTCGTTCATCAGCAGCTCGACACCCGGGTTGGCTGTCGCTTCCTTCTCGATGGCCTTGCGCACCACGGCCATGAAGTTGTCGTCATACTTGTAGACGGTGACACCGATACGGGTATCGGCCTGGGCTTGGGCTCCCGCCATCAGTCCCATCAGCAAGGTGGCAACTGTCGTGAGTTTTTTCATTGTTATGCTCCGATCTCTATCTGTTTTTGTAGGGAATGCTGTACACCATGTGAACTGGCGCCAGCCTAATGTAATCAGTTTGTTGTGTGACGGTCTGTGATCATGGCAACAAAATGAAAACGTTTACACTCTGTTACATAGCGATAATATTGTTAAAAATTAAATAGTTATGCCCACATCAGCCTCTTTCGAGGCCTTGCCATAAGAGACTAGACTATCTAGCGCAAAATGCAGTTCCAGCTGTAACTTCCAGGCAACAACCAGAATTCGGGCCGCACGCTCTGGCTCCAGGAATCATCCCCGCCCACCCCCATGTGGAAGCCATCGAGGCAGAGGTGAGTCCCCCCCAGGGCCACCAGATCGGTCTGGTGACGGGCCTGAGCGAGCTGCTGCTGGCTGTAGCGGCTGACGCTGAAGTGGAAGCGTCCCTCCACCGCCAGATCTCCCAGTTGCAGCTGACAGGTATCGCAGCGCAGGCCGTTGTCGGTCGGGAAGACATAGGGGGTGTGCAGGGCCGAGGCGGGCCGTTGCCAACGCTGCACGTCGGCGGCCAGCAGCCTGTCCGGGTAATTCTCGTGGGGACCGCGTCCCAGCCAGCTCACCTCGTCACCGTCCGCCAGCTCGTCAGCCAGCCAGAGCCGGGCGCCGATGCGCGGCAGGGAGGGCATGTCACCGGCCACCTCCACCTCGATGGCGAGGTGCATGGCTCCGTCGCTGGCAAACTTGTGGTGCCAGCGGGTCAGCAGCTTGAGTTCGGCCCCGACGAAGTAGCCGTGTCGCACCGTCACCGTCCCTTGATCAGGGCTCACCGTCAGGTCGAGACAGCGGTGCACCAGTGCGTTGAGCCCGGCCTCCTGCCAGCGAGCGATCCAGGCGTTGGGATCGGCGTGATCCGCCTCGCTGGTACCGATGTCGTTGTCGAGTGGCGCCCGATAGAAGTGGTCGGCAATAGCGTCTTTCAGCCGCTCCCGGCCCTGCTTCTGCCAGCTCGCGACTCGGCCGCTGGCCTTGTCGAGCCGCCACTCTCCCCCTGTCGTACGCACTTGCCAGTGATCACCCTGTTCGCTCAGGGTGGCGGGGCTGAACGCCGCCGGGATGGCCAGGGGAGTCGGCAGCATGCATTGCTGGCGCGCCACCTCGTGCCCCGCCTCGGCCCAGGCCGTGGCGCCGTGCTGTACGATGGCGAGATCCAGCCACGCAAGGCTCCCCGCCGCAAAGGCAGGCAAGCGCTCCAGCAGGGTCAGGGTCACGCAGGCCAGGGGCGCCAGCTCAAGCGAGCACTCACCCTGACTCACCACCATGCCGTCCTCGCACAACCGCCAGTGCAGCGTTTCGTTGTCCGTCCTGCGGAACAGGTACTCGCTGGTGATCGCGACCTTGAGCGGCTGCTGGCTGACCAGGGTCAGAACGAAGGGCTGCTGGGCACGCTTGGCCTCGAACAGCGACGGATGGGGCGTGCGATCGGGGAACAACAGGCCGTTGCAGCAGAATTGGCGGTCATTGGGGGTATCACCGAAGTCTCCCCCATAGGCCCAGAAGTGGCGGCCGTCGTCGGTCTGTTTGTCCAGCCCCTGATCGACCCAATCCCAGACGAAACCGCCCTGCAGGCGGGGATGATCGCGAAACGCCTGCCAGTAGTGGGCATAGCCCCCCAGGCTGTTGCCCATGGCGTGGGCGTA
>ENA-OWLM01000639-OWLM01000639.1-metagenome-genome-assembly--contig:-NODE-639-length-13350-cov-4.733960_pt1 | contig 13350 bp, 10 predicted proteins | sample MGYA00245349_ERZ651102 | MGnify/ENA primary metagenome ERZ651102 (study PRJEB26857, sample SAMEA4031759) | metagenome | biome: human; feature: oral; material: saliva | place: Philippines | collected 2014... | reverse complement strand
CCGTAGCGCCGATGGTAGTGTGGGGTCTCCCCATGTGAGAGTAGGGAACTGCCAGACATCAAACAAGTGAGAAGGCCATCCGAAAGGATGGCCTTTTTGCGTTTCTACGCTGCACAAACTGTAGGCCGGGTAAGGCGAAGCCGCCACCCGGCATAACAAACGATTAATGAATCACCTGCGATAAAAATGCCCGCGTGCGTTCGGACTTCGGATGCGCAAAGAACTCATCCGGCGGTGCCTGCTCAACAATCTCCCCGCGATCCATAAAGATCACCCGGTCGGCCACGGTTCGCGCAAACCCCATCTCATGCGTCACGCACAGCATCGTCATCCCGGATTGCGCCAGCCCAATCATGGTGTCCAGCACCTCTTTCACCATTTCTGGATCCAGCGCTGATGTTGGCTCATCAAACAACATTATCTTAGGTTTCATGCACAGGGAACGGGCGATGGCCACACGCTGCTGCTGACCGCCGGATATCTGCCCAGGGAATTTATTGGCATGTTCAGCAATGCGCACACGCTCCAGATAATGCATTGCCAAGGCTTCGGCCTCTTTTTTCGGCATCTTTTGAACCCAAATGGGGGCCAGCGTGCAGTTTTGCAGAACGGTCAGATGCGGAAACAGATTGAAGTGCTGGAACACCATCCCCACTTCCTGTCGTACACGGTCGATATTGCGAATATCTTCATTCAACTCGATACCATCAACCACAATACGCCCCTGCTGATGTTCTTCAAGATGGTTAATACAGCGAATAGTTGTGGATTTCCCTGAACCGGAAGGACCACAAAGTACGATACGTTCGCCCTGCTTCACCTTAAGATTGATATCCTTCAGGACATGAAACTGTCCGTACCATTTATTGACGTTTTCCAGCGTAATCATCGCGTCGGCAGGTGTCATTGTAATCTGGCTCATAATTTCCTCAGTGCGGTGTACGCCCGGTGTTAAAGCGCTTTTCCAGATGCTGGCTATAGCGCGACATGCTAAAACAGAAGATCCAGTAGATCAGGGCAGCGAAGACATATCCTTCGGTGGACATACCCAGCCAGACAGGGTCAACGGTAGCCTGCTGCACGCTGCTAAAGAGATCGAACAATCCGATGATGATCACCAGACTGGTATCTTTGAAGAGGGCAATGATCGTGTTGACCAGACCCGGAATGACCAGCTTGAGTGCTTGCGGGAGAATGACCAGACCCTGCGTTTTCCAGTAGCCGAGTGCCAAAGATTCAGCGGCTTCGTACTGGCCTTTAGGTAATGCCTGCAGGCCACCACGCACAACCTCAGCAACGTAGGCTGACTGAAACAGAATCACCCCGACCAGGGCGCGGATCAGTTTGTCTATCGTTGTGCCTTCTGCCATAAACAGCGGCAGCATGACCGACGACATAAACAGAACGGTGATGAGCGGTACGCCACGCCAGAACTCGATGAAAATAACGGAGAGGACGCGTACGACCGGCATTTTTGAACGCCGTCCCAGAGCCAGTAAAATCCCCCACGGCAGAGCGCCAGCGATCCCCACAGAAGCAATAATGAGCGTCAGCGTCAGTCCGCCCCACTGACGGGTTTCAACGCGCTCGAGCCCCAGAAAACCGCCGTACAACAACACCCAAACAATAAGCGGATAAACAACAGCCCAGCCCGCGATGTATCGGCCACGGTGAGGAAGCTTTTTCCAGAACATTACGGCGATGGAGAGCAGACCGATAACCAGCGCCAGATTAATCCGCCAGCGCTGTTCATGGGGGTACAGTCCATACATGAACTGACCAAAACGTTCGTGGATAAAGACCCAGCATGCACCCGCTTTCGTGCAATCCGCGCGCGTGGAGCCCACCCAGTTCGCCTGCAGGAAAGCCCAGTTAAGCAGCGGCGGGATCAGTTCCCAAATTAACCACAGGCACACAATCGTCAGCAGGCTGTTACTCCAGCTGGAGAACAGGTTCTTACGTGCCCAGATAATGAAGCGCCCACCGGTTGTGCTGGCAGGACGCGAGGAGTGCGACAATATCGCTTTTGTCATCATGGATCCTTAGCGCTCAACCAGTGCTATACGGCGGTTATAAAGGTTCATCAACAATGAAATCATCAGACTGATGATCAGATAAACAGACATGGTAATGGCAATGGTTTCAATCGCCTGGCCGGTCTGGTTAAGCACGGTCCCAGCGAACAGTGACACCATATCGGGGTAGCCGATGGCAGCGGCCAGCGATGAGTTTTTGACGATATTGAGGTACTGGCTGGTCAGTGGCGGGATGATGACCCGTAAAGCCTGCGGAATAATGACCTGGCGAAGCGTTACGGTATTTGGCAAGCCCAGTGAGCGCGCAGCTTCGTGCTGCCCGTAAGGCACAGCCTGGATCCCGGAGCGGATGATTTCCGCAATAAATGCGGAGGTATAAATCGAGAGCGCCAGCGTCAGTGCGGCCAGTTCAGGAATTAACACCATCCCACCCTGGAAGTTAAATCCACGCAGATGCGGAATATCCCAGTGCAAGGCTGCGCCAAATAGCCAATGGGCGACTAACGGCAGGCCAATAATCAGTGCAGCGCCAACCGGCCATGTTTTACGCAGTTGCCCGGTTTTGATCTGATGCTTACGGTTATAGCGGAACACGCCGACAGAAATCGCGAGTGCAAAAATTATTGCGATGATGAAGGCATAGAGCCCTTCAGCGACCTGCGGAGAGGGAATGTATAACCCACGGTTGCTCAGAAAAAGGAGGTCGAAAGCATCCACGGCCTGGCGAGGACCGGGAAGGTTACGCAGAACAGCGAAATACCAGAAGAAAATCTGCAGCAGTGGCGGGATATTACGAAAGGTTTCGATATAAAAGGTCGACAGTTTCCGCAGCAGCCAGTTTTCAGAAAGTCGGGCCAGACCAAGGAAAAAACCGAGTACGGAAGCGAACACAATACAGAGCGCTGACACCAGCAGCGTATTCAGCAAACCCACGATGAATACGCGTCCATACGTATCGCCTTCCTGATAATCAACAAGGTGCTGAACAATGCCAAAACCCGCACTGCGATCCAGAAAGGCAAAACCAGAGGTGATGCCTCGGTTATTCAGGTTGGTAACGGTGTTGTGGATTAAATAAATGGCGATAACGACAACCACGACAACAGCAATAATCTGGAACAGCCAGGCGCGGACCGCGGGATGAGAAAAGGACAGCGATCCTTTTACGGCTAAGCGGCGATGGGACATAAAAACCTCGGTAACCATGACTCTGGACTGGGCACTGCGCTCGCAGTGCCCGTTACAGCAAAGACTTAACGTACAGGCGGTGCGTACTGAATACCGCCGTTATTCCAGAGATTGTTCTGGCCGCGTTTGATCTTCAGCGGGCTTTCCGAGCCCACGTTGCGCTCAAAGATCTCGCCATAGTTACCGACCTGTTTAATGATGTTATAAGCCCACTTGTTGTCCAGCTTCAGGTCTTTGCCGAAATCACCTTCTTTGCCCAGAAGATGTGCCATATCTGGCGTAGACGGATTAGCGGTTTTCTCATCGACGTTTTTCGAGCTGATGCCCATCTCTTCGGCGTTCAGCATGGCAAACAATGTCCAGCGAACGATGGAGAACCAGTCCTCATCACCGCGGCGAACGACGGGGCCAAGAGGTTCTTTGGAGATCACTTCCGGCAGGACAATCCACTCGGCAGGGTTGCTCAATTTGATGCGTAATGCGTAGAGCTGTGACTGGTCAGACGCCAGGGTATCGCAACGGCCTGATTCCAGCGCTTTAGCCGACTCATCGGAGCGATCAAAGGTGACTGGGGTGTACTTCATTTTATTGGATTTGAAGTAGTCCGCGACGTTAAGCTCGGTGTCAGTACCCGCCTGGATGCACACGGTCGCACCATCCAGCTCTTTAGCGCTTTTCAGACCGGCTTTATTGTGAGTAAGGAAGCCGATGCCGTCGTAATAGGTGACGCCGGTAAATGACATTCCCATTCCCGCGTCGCGCGAGGAGGTCCAGGTCGTATTGCGGGAGAGCATATCAACTTCGCCAGACTGTAGCGCTGTGAAACGTTCTTTCGCCGTCAGTGGGGTATATTTTACTTTGCTGTCATCACCGAAAACCGCTGCGGCAACGCCACGGCAGACATCAACGTCAATACCGGTAAACTTGCCGTTCGCGTCGGCATAGGAAAAGCCAGGCAAACCGTCACTGATACCACATTGTACAAAACCTTTCTTTTTAACGGCATCCAGCGTCGTGCCCGCCTGCGCCTGACCGGCTACAGCAAACAACACGCTCGCGGCGGCCAGGCTGGCTATCATCGTCTTTTTCATAATGGATCCTGTGTGGCGAAATTTATCGTTATAGAGGCGTTTTAAAACGCTTTTACCTGTCTGTGGCTTTGGCCAACGTTTATAAAGCAAACGTAATGCCAGGTTTTGCGCTCGATTAAATAAAGATAAGTGAACGCATAATGCTGAGTGTAGACAGGCTTAAATAAATCGAATGCCCCGAAACGGTGCGAAATTCCAACCTGCGCCACAAATTAGAGCAAAAGTTGGTTGATGGATAAGGTTAAAGCCGGAGGTAGTTTCAGGCGTGAATATTGGCAGGGTATTAAATGGATTTAATATGTGAATATCATCACGATGGAATTGGTCATTCGTCAGGATAAGCAATAAAGATGTGACGTAAATCTTATAAAAAATACCAGGCGTGAATAAAAGAGGGCTCTTTTTTTACTTATATGAAATTAGTGCACTATTTAAAAGCAAAAGCGCGGACAGAGCCGCGCTTTCAGGATTGAATCATGCCCCAGTGGTTATTTTGTCAGAGCCACGATACCCAGCGTCAGACCCGCTATTGCGGCAGCACCGCCAGCGATAGCACCGGCTGTTTCCCAGTTATCCTGGGTGGTGCCTTTCATGCAGGTGTTGGTATGAACCAGTCGGCCTTGATCGTCGTATACCGGTACACATGGAGAATCGTGCGCGCAACCAGCAAGCAGCGCAGCGAGAAGTGCAACGGAAATGAATCTTTTCATGATGTTACCTCAGTATTTTCTCACATTCGCCATAAAGCCCAAACGGCCATTAACGAATTAGTGGCTATTTTACCACCGGCAGAAGTTCACGTTGCAGGGGGAATAATCTCAAATTATGTGAATTGTAAAAATCATGGAGAAAACTCAGCGACAAAAACAATTAATGGAGAAAATATGAAGCTAAAGAAATTTAAAACTGTTGTTTATCTTAAATAAAAAGGCACCAGAGGTGCCTTTTTAGTGATGGGTTATTCTTTATGGTTTGTGAATCGCCGACGGACAACCACGAAGAATACGGGTACGAAGAAGATAGCCAAAAGTGTTGCAGATAGCATTCCTCCCATTACACCCGTCCCGACAGCGTTTTGCGCGCCGCTCCCGGCACCGCTGCTCATAACCAACGGCATGACGCCCAGAATAAAGGCCAGCGACGTCATCAGGATAGGACGAAGGCGCATCCGTGAGGCTTCCAGCGTCGCTTCAATTATCCCTTTGCCCTCCTTCTCCATCAGGTCTTTGGCAAACTCGACAATCAGGATGGCATTTTTGGCCGATAACCCAATTGTTGTCAGAAGGCCGACCTGGAAATAGACGTCATTGTTCAGTCCTCGCAATGATGCTGCGAGAAGCGCGCCTATCACCCCCAATGGCACAACCAGCATGACGGAGAAGGGAATAGACCAGCTCTCATACAGCGCAGCCAGGCATAAGAACACCACTATCAGTGAGATAGCATACAACGCTGGTGCCTGGTTGCCTGAAAGTCGTTCCTGATATGACATACCCGTCCAGTCGTAGCCGATACCAGAAGGCAGTTTTGAGGCGAGGCTTTCCATCATAACCATCGCTTCACCGGTACTCTTACCCGGAGCGGATTCACCGAGGATCTCCATCGATGGCATACCGTTGTAGCGTTCAAGGCGAGGAGAACCATACACCCAGTGGGCGTTGCTAAAGGCGGAGAACGGTACCATTTCGCCATTTGCGCTGCGCACGTAAAGGTTATTGATGTCTCCCGGCAGCATGCGGAAGCGGGCATCGGCCTGAACGTACACTTTTTTTACGCGGCCGTGATCGATAAAGTCATTTACGTAAGTTCCCCCTAGCGCCGTCGAGATCGTCTGGTTGACATCAGAGAGGCTGATGCCCAGGGCCTGTGCTTTCTCCTGGTCGACATCCAGTTTGAACTGAGGGGTATCTTCCAGACCGTTAGGACGCACTCGAACCAGCAGGTCGGGGTGCTCCTGTACCATGCCGAGCAGTTTGTTACGCGCCTGAGTTAACTGCGTATGTCCCAGGTTGGCCTGATCGATCAGTTCGAAATCGAACCCCGTTGCAGTCCCTAGCTCGATAATTGCGGGCAGGTTAAAGGGAAATACGAGGCCATCTTTGATCTGGCTGAACGCTTTCGTCGCACGACCCACAATGGCTTCAACGCTATTCTTCTCACCCGGGCGCTCTTCCCAGGGTTTCAGGCTGACGAAGGCGATACCGGAGTTTTGCCCCTGGCCGCTAAAGCTAAAACCATTAACGGTAAAGACGGACTCAACATTCGCTTTCTCTTTGGTCAGATAGTAGTTCTGAACCTGATCGAGAACTTGCTGCGTACGAGTCTGGGTTGCTCCGGCAGGAAGCTGAACCATCGTCATAAACACCCCCTGATCCTCTTCAGGCAGGAAGGAGGTCGGCAAGCGCAGGAACAGCACCGCCATGCCGCCGACGATGAGTACGTACACCACCAGGTAGCGCCCGGTCTTGCGAAGAATACCGCTCACGCTGTTGCTGTAGTGTTCCACGCTCTTGTCAAAGAGGGTATTGAACCAGCCAAAGAAGCCCCCTTTCTTCTCGTGATGCTCAGTGGACGCGGGCTTGAGCAAAGTGGCGCAAAGGGCAGGGGTGAGGATCAGTGCAACCAGAACGGACAGCGCCATCGCGGAGACAATGGTGAGCGAGAACTGGCGATAGATAGCCCCCGTCGAGCCGCCAAAAAAGGCCATCGGGATGAATACTGCCGAAAGCACCATAGCAATACCGACCAGCGCACCCTGGATCTGCTCCATCGACTTCTGCGTTGCCTCTTTTGGCGGCAGCTTGTCCTCAACCATGACGCGTTCGACGTTCTCAACAACCACAATCGCATCATCAACCAGCAGGCCTATCGCCAGCACCATCCCGAACATCGTCAGGGTATTGATGGAGAAACCGAATGCCGCCAGAACCGCGAAGGTCCCCAACAGAACGACCGGCACCGCAATCGTAGGAATGAGCGTTGCCCGCAGGTTTTGCAGGAACAAATACATGACGAGGAAGACGAGAACAATCGCCTCGAACAGGGTTTTCACCACTTCGTGAATGGAGATTTTCACGAACGGCGTGGTGTCATAGGGATAGACAACCTTCAATCCCTGCGGGAAGAATTGCTGCAGCTGCGCCAGCTTGCTCTTAATCGCTGCCGCCGTATCCAGCGCATTTGCCCCTGTTGCCAGCTTGATCCCGAGACCCGTAGCCGCCTGCCCGTTGATCTTGGTGACCATGTTGTAGTTTTCGCCGCCCAGCTCAATGCGAGCCACATCCTTCAGGTGCACCATGGAGCCGTCCTGGTTTACCTTCAGCGTCACGCGGCCAAACTCTTCCGGCGATTTTAAACGGGTTTGCGCGATGATAGAGGCGTTCAATTGCTGGCCGGGAACAGATGGCGTTCCACCTAGCTGACCGGCCGCAATCTGGTCATTCTGCGTTTTCAGTTGATTGATAATATCCAGAGGCGTCAGCTGGTATTTATTCATTGCATTGCTGTCGAGCCAGATACGCATCGCATACTGCGCACCGAACAGTTGCACATCGCCAACACCCGTTGTGCGACTAATCGCATCTTTCACATTCGACGCGACGTAGTCAGAGATATCATCCTGAGTCAGGTTTTTATTGTCCGACACAAAGCCCGCAACCAGCAGGAAGCTACTGCTGGATTTTTCAACGCCAATCCCTTGCTGCTGTACTTCTTGTGGCAGCAGCGGCATGGCGAGCTGAAGTTTGTTTTGAACCTGAACCTGCGCGATGTCCGGATCTGTACCCGACTCAAAGGTCAGAGTGAGGGTGACGTTACCCGCAGAATCGCTGGTGGACGACATATACATCAGATTATCGATGCCGTTCATGTTCTGTTCGATAACCTGCGTCACGGTATCCTGCACCGTTTGGGCGTCAGCGCCAGGGTAGGTTGCTGTGATGGCAACAGCAGGAGGGGCGATGGTCGGATACTGCGCAACAGGCAGTTTCAGAATAGCCAGCCCGCCCGCAATCATCAAAATAATAGCGAGTACCCAGGCGAAAACTGGCCTTTGAATAAAGAAATTAGCCATGTCGTTGTCCTTAACTGGCAGGCGTTGCAGCGGTGTCAGGTGTCGCCACGACGGTGACGCCAGGACGGACTTTTTGCAGGCCGCTGACAATCACGCGGTCGCCATTTTTTAGCCCTTCCGTCACCAGCCAGCGGTCGCCAATCGCCTGAGGTGCAACGACGGTACGCGATTCAACCTGGTTTTTATCGTTAACCACCATCACCGTTGCGTCACCGCGCGGTGTGCGGGTCACGCCCTGCTGCGGAACCAGAATGGCATTCGGCTGTGTGCCTTCATCAATGCGCGCGCGAACAAACATACCGGGTAAGAGGTGATGCTGAGGATTTGGGAAAATCGCGCGCAGGGTAATCGAGCCGGTGCTTTCGTCGACCGTCACATCCGAGAACTGCAGCGTACCCTTCTGCGGGTATGGCTGACCGTTTTCCATCAACAGCTCAACGGTGCTGGTGGCGTCCCCTTTTTCCAGGCTGGTCTGTTTCAGGCGCATAAAATCATTGCTGGACTGAGTCACATCGACGTAGATGGGATCAAGTTGCTGTACCGTTGCCAGAGCGGTGGCCTGCCCGTCAGTGACGAGCGCCCCTTCGGTGACGCTGGATTTGCCGATACGTCCGTTGATGGGCGATGTCACTTTGGTATAGGCAAGATTGATGCGCGCGCTTTCAACACCGGCCTTTGCGGCAACGACGCTGGCATCGGCCTGTTGCGCCGTCGCCACTGCCTGATCGTATTCCTGCTTGCTGACGTACTGGGTGCCGACCAGCGGGACATAGCGTTTTACCGTGAGATGCGCAATATTCGCTGCTGCCTGCGCTTTCGCCAGTTCGCCTTTCGCACTGTCATAGGCCGCCTGATACGTGGCAGGATCGATTTGATAAAGGGAGTCGCCTGCCTTCACATCACTGCCTTCTGTGAAGTTACGGCGCAGAATGATGCCGCTAACCTGAGGACGAACCTCTGCAACGCGATACGCATCTGTCCTGCCAGGAAGTTCCGTTGTGACTGCCAGTGGAGCGCTTTTCACAACGTGTACACTCACCTGAGGGGCTTGTGGATGTTGTTGCTGGTTTTCCTGCCCATCGCATCCGGTGAGCAGTGCGGCGCAGACAATAAAACCGGCTAAGGGTAAGAGTCTGAAATGATTCGTCATTACTGTTCCTTTAAATACCCATTAACCGATATTTGCCGTAAATCGGTGACAGGGGCAGGGTACAAATACAAAAATGTAGCTGCATATAATAATGAGGGTATTTAATGTTTTTTAATTTATAAGTGCGAATGAAGAGGGCGGAAGACAAAAATCAGAATCAGACCGGGGTCATTAGGCGATATACTTATGCATGAATAATCAAGTAAATGGGATTTAATGGTTTCATTCATATCTGGGATGAATTTAATTACTTTCTTTTATTCATCTTAATTATACATTAAGAGGATTGACTTTTTTTGTGCAAAATTAAAACGACTTTTAGGGAATACTTTGCTACCTGACTCCAAAACTAAGTCTTCAACGTGTGAATAACGAGTAACTGTCTATGGCGCGTAAAAAGAAAGAAGATGCCCAGAAAACCCGGCAACTGCTGATTGAGGCGGCCATCGGTGAGTTCGCTACGCGTGGCGTAGCCAACACGACGCTTACGGACATCGCTGATGCCGCAAAGGTTACGCGCGGCGCAGTCTACTGGCATTTTTCCAGTAAAGCCGAAATATTTAATGCCATTTGGGAGCAGCAGATCCCGCTGCGTGAAATTATTCGTGACAGGCTGTCGCTAACTGAAAATGACGATCCGTTGTTAATGCTCCGTGAGCAATTTATCACAGCGTTGCAATATATCGCGCGTGAACCACGGCAGTGTGCGCTTTTACAAATTCTGTATCATAAATGTGAATTTAAAAATGATATGATTTCAGAATGTGAAATCCGTAAGCGTATTGGTTTTAACAATGATTATCTGCGCGCGACGCTGGAGAACTGCATTTCACGGAAGGTGATTTCACCGCAGGTTAATGTTGATTTGACGCTGATCGTTCTCCATGGCTTTTTTAGCGGAATAATTAAAAACTGGTTAATGAATAGCGACAGTTTTAATCTTTATCAGCAGGCCCCCGCTCTGGTCGACAACATCCTGGGGACACTCCCTGTGATACGCGTGTCGCCGCAGGATGACGTTTATACTTCCGCGCCGGGCAACATCTCCCCATGTTCACAAAGTGCCTCAATGGTCTGAGCACTGACCGGCTTACCTAACAGATAACCCTGGAGCGTATGACAGCCCAGCTCGGTCAAAAACGTTTGCTGTGCTTCAGTTTCCACCCCCTCCGCCACCACTTTTAGATTGAGCGTTTTGGCCAGCGCCACGATGGCTGAGACAATGGTGGCATCTTCACTTTCCCCACTCAATTCCTGCACAAACGCACGATCAATTTTCAGTTCACTGGCGGGGAGGCGCTTAAGGTATAGCAGGCTTGAATACCCGGTTCCGAAGTCATCAATGGAGGCTTTCACCCCGGCATTGGTCAGTTCTGTCAGTACCCGCACGCTTTCGTCAGGGTTGCTCATCGCGGTGGTTTCGGTCACTTCAAGGATCAGCATTTCCGGGGGGACGCTGTGACGGGTCAGGCAGTCGAGCACCGTTTTTACCAGTGAAGGTTGTTCAAACTGCAGCGTCGACAGGTTTACCGCCATGGACCAGTTACGGTGCCCCTGTAGGCGCCACTCCCGCAGCTGACGACAGGCTTCATTGATAACCCAGTTACCGATGGGAATAATCAGCCCCGTTTTTTCTGCCAGCGGCAGGAAGAGTTCGGGCGTCAATAATCCCTGCTTCGGATGTTGCCAGCGCAGTAGTGCTTCAAAACCGAGGAGGGGGCCTGCAGGTGCATGGAATTTAGGCTGATAGAGCAAACGAAGTTCATTGCGATCGATGGCCAGCCACAGATCGTTCATCAGCTGCAGATGGGTCTGCGCCAGCGTATTCATGGAGGGCTGGAAAAAATGATACCCGTTCCGGCCCATATGTTTTGTGTGGTACATCGCCGCATCGGCATTGAACATCAGTTCGCGATCGGTTTTGCCGTCATGCGGGTAAAGCGCGATCCCAATGCTGAGGGTCACCACCAGTTCATAAGGCTCCAGGTTGAACGGGTTATCTATAGCGCGAACCAGCGAATTGGCCAGCGAGGCCGCATCATCCGGGCCTTCACTCTCCGCCAGCAGAACAAATTCATCGCCACCAATACGGGCAAGAGTGAACTGGCCCTTCAGTGGCAGCAACAAACGCTCCGTCACGGCGACCAGGAGCTTATCGCCGACATCATGCCCGTAGGCATCATTGATGGTTTTAAACCCGTCGAGATCCATGAACATCAGCGCAAAGTGCGTACCCTCGCGGTCCGCTTTACTGATAGCCTGATCGAGTCTGTCTTCCAGCAGGATACGGTTGGGCAAACGCGTCAGGGTATCGTGCAGCGCCAGTTGCGCGAGTTCCCGGTTCGCTTCTGCCAGCGACGAGGCCAGAAGGGCGGTACGTGCCTGAAGGCGGGCATCCAGCATCGACACCAGCAGGGTGATCCCAAGAATAGAGAGCGCGACGACGCTGACCAGCACCGCCAGCCAGCTCCCGTTGATACCTTCATGATGAACCATTGTGGACATCGGAAACTGCGCCGCTTTCATGCCTGCATAATGCATTCCGGCAATGGCAATTCCCATCGTGATGGCGGCCCCCATGCGCATCAGCACGACCTGCGCGGCTTCGTGACGCAGGCGGAAGGTCAGCCATAATGCCGCGAGTGAAGCGGCAAGCGCAATCGCGACCGAAATAGCCACCCAGACCTGGTCCCAGATAATCCCGGGCATCACTTCCAGCGCCGCCATGCCGGTGTAATGCATGGCAACAATACCGCTTCCCATCACCAGCGCGCCGGGCAACAGTCGGCGCAAGCGTAATTGCTCGCAGCTTACGAGCCAGAGTGCAAAAAGCGACGAACCCACGGCGATAAGCATGGATAACACCGTCAGGGTGGCGTTGTAGCTCATGCTCATGGAGAGGTCCATCGCCAGCATGCCGATAAAATGCATGGCCCACACGCCAATACCCATTGCAATACCGCCGCCAGCCAGCCAGACGCGGGCAGCGACGCCCTGGCTCCCGGCAACGCGTGCAGCCATGTTCAGCGCGGTATACGCAGCAAGGATGGCAACAACAAAGGAGAGGACTACCAGGATATGATTGTATTGGCTGACCAGCATGAACGGTTCTACTCGAGTGTGAGGTTACGCAAGAGCGGTTGGGAAGGGCGAGACATTATCACCGTAAGGTAATGACTCAAAGGGATTTAAATCCCCGTTTTTACTGTGTGATTATCGTGTTTTTGGCGATGTTCGCAGGCTAGTCGAGCTCAGAGCAATTGACCAGTTTTAGCGGATTCACGGAATTCATATTGCGGCACTTATCGGTTTCGGTGCTCATCAGTTCAATCCACTGCATCAGCAGCGCATCGAAAATGAAAACAGAGACAGCAAAAACAACCAGCCACCAGTATTTACGAATCATTGTGCCATTCCGCAGGAAAGAACCAGTAAGGTGCTGGAAATATACACGAAAAGTCGCGCTTTAAAAGCGGGAGAGGTGAAGGTTTACAAAGCGTTGACGGTTGCCGTTAGGGGCAATAAAAAAGGCGCTTCCCCATGCCGAAGAGCGCCTTTTTAAACAAGCATTTAACTGATTAGTATCAGTTCATGCCGTATTTTTTCAATTTCTTACGCAGAGTACCACGGTTGATACCCATCATCAGCGCAGCGCGGGTCTGGTTACCGCGGGTGTATTGCATCACCATGTCCAACAGTGGCTGTTCAACTTCAGCCAGTACCAGCTCATACAGGTCATTAACATCCTGACCGTTCAGTTGAGCAAAATAGTTCTTCAGTGCCTGTTTAACCGAGTCACGCAGGGGCTTTTGA